>Ga0072500_141959_pt1 | contig 32175 bp, 30 predicted proteins | sample GBScelen77Swater_FD_63803 | JGI IMG/M metagenome (GOLD analysis project Ga0072500, IMG submission 63803) | Hot spring microbial communities from Great Boiling Spring, Nevada - cellulolytic enrichment S 77C v2 (version 2) | ecosystem: Environmental > Aquatic > Thermal springs > Hot (42-90C) ...
GGAAGCTTAATTGAGGCAATAGAAATAACAGAAAAAAGTGAATTAGTAAGAAAAGCATTAGGAGATCATGTTTTCACAAACTTTATAGAGAACAAAAAGATAGAATGGGACAATTATAGAAGACAAGTTACTACCTATGAATTAGAAACCTATTTACCTGTACTATAAAAAAGAGGGAGACATTGCGTCTCCCTCTTTTTATATCAAAAATATTTTAAATCATGTTCAATTATACAAGAGTGAGAATAACTACCAATTTCTTCTCCAGGCTATTGGCATTCTTCTACCAACCCCAAAAGCTTTTGAGGTTACTTTCAATACCGGAGGTGCTTGTCTTCTTTTGTATTCCATAGAGTCTACTTTTTTAACTACATTTTCAACTAATTCGGAATTGTAGCCAAGTTTAATTATTTCTTCAACTGTCAAATTGTCTTCTATATAAGATTTTATGATAGGATCAAGCACATGGTATGGAGGTAATGAGTCTTCATCTTTTTGGTTTGGTCTCAATTCGGCTGATGGAGGCTTTCTTAAAACTCTCTCAGGAATTATTTCTCTATCTCTGTTTATATATCTAGCAAGTTCGTATACTAATGTTTTTGGTAAATCTCCTATAACAGATAAACCTCCAGTCATATCACCATAAAGAGTACAGTATCCCATTGCAAGCTCTGATTTATTCCCTGTACTTAATACTAAGTAACCTTCTCTGTTGGATATAAACATTATAATATTACCCCTAATTCTTGCTTGAAGATTTTCTTCTGCATTGTCCATGAATACCCTATTATTAGGGTTCAATGTCTCTATGAAGGAACTAAAAATCTTCTCTATAGGAATAACCCTATATTCTATACCAAGATTTTTGGCCAGCATTTCTGCATCTATCGCACTCTCTTTAGAAGAATATCTAGAAGGCATATAAATACCTAAAACATTCTCTTTTCCCAATGCAGCCACTGCTAAACAAGCTGTTACCGAAGAATCTATACCTCCACTTAAAGCCACAAGAGCCTTTTTAAATCCTGTTTTTATTACATAATCTCTTACACCTAACACCAAAGCCTTATATATGAAAGATATATCCTCATTTATAGTAATATTTTCTCTTGAAAGTTTATTTGTATCTATAACTACAAAATCTTCTTCAAATTCTTTACCTATCCATGCTAAAGAGCCGTCTTTATTCATCACCAAACTTGTTCCATCAAATATTAGCTCATCATTTCCTCCTACCTGATTCACATATATTATTTCTTTTTTATATTTTCTTGCTATATGTCTCAGCATATCAATTCTAAGAGAGATTTTCCCATGATAATAGGGAGAGGCGGATATATTTATTATGATATCTATCCCTTGCGAAGCAAGTTTTTCTAATGGGTCGATCTCATAAATTTTTCTGTTCCAATAATCTTTATCATTCCATATATCTTCACAGATAGTTATCCCTAATAATTTGTTTTTAAACTTTATAGGAATATTATTTGAAGCTGGTTTAAAGTACCTTTTCTCATCAAAAACATCATAGTTGGGTAATAAGGTCTTGTCCTGTCTAAAGTAAAGTCTACCTTTATAAAAGAACAACGCAGAGTTGTATATATTTTTATCTTCGTAGTATGGGCTTCCTAAAATTATTCCTATATCATAACTTCTTGGGGCTATTTTTTCTTTTAGGCTCGTTTCTATAGCTTTTGCCAAATCCATATTGTAAATTAGATCCCTAGGAGGATATCCTATTATTGATAGTTCAGGAAATATAATAAGGTCAGCAGATAAATTTTTTGCTCTATCTATTTTACTAATTATTTTTTCTAAATTTCCCTTTAAATCTCCTATGGTTGGATTTATCTGGGCTATTGCTACTTTCATTTTTAGAATATGAAGTATTTAATTTCTCTTAATATGCATATAATCTTCCATAAGGTCTTTTATCATATGGAATAACCTTGAAAAAGTCTTTTTTCATTATAAGGTCATATTCAATATTGAAATATTCAGAGAAAATTTTGACATGTTCCTCTATAAATTTTCTATCATTATCATCTATTTCTAATAATTTCCCTTCTTTTCCCAACTTGTAGTCGGGAATTCTACCCCTCAAATATATTACTCCCCCATGAATTCCTGTAGCGCAAAACAATCCACATATATTTTCGTCCTTATCTTCATTCAAACCTAATATAATAATTCTACCTCCTGCCATATACTCTCCTAAGAAGTCACCAGCAGTTCCCCCAATAACAATTACAGGAATCTTCTCTTTATATTCCTTCATATGTATTCCAACCCTATATCCTACATTTCCTTTTACAAATATCTTTCCACCTCTCATCCCATAACCCATAATATCTCCAGAAGATCCATAAATTACTATTTCTCCATCGTTCATAGTATTTCCTACACCATCTTGGCTGTTTCCATATACTTTTATTTTAAGTCCATTCATAAAAACTCCTAAATCATTTCCCGGAGTTCCATATATCTCTATTTCTCTATCTGGAAAGGTGAGTCCTGCCCCAATATATCTCTGTCCATTGATATTAATAAGTTTTATTCTCTCATATCCTTCTTTTAACTTCTCTTCTATCATCTCATTAAGAACTCTATAATGTAAGCCCTTTCCATCTATGGTAATCATATCTTCTATCATCTTCATATCTATACCCTCCATATCTTCTCTCTTCTTACTTCTTTTGGAAGATCTAAGAAACCAAAATTGTCCAAAAGAAGCCTTTCTTTAAAACCTGACACGTCCACTTTGTTTTTCATCAAATCTACAATCATTCCTGTCCTATCAAAGGAATTTATAAATATAAATCCCAAAATTCTTCCATCCTTTAAACATATCTTTCTATATATCTTCCTATCCCTTTCTAACCTTTTTAATACCTCACAATCTTCTTTTGGATTCACTATTCCTCCTGTCATCATATGAATGTCAAAAAATCCTATGGAATTTATGGGAAAACTCCCTTCATACTCAAAATCTCCTCCTGCCATATTTATACCTGCAACTTCTCCCTGAATATATGCATTGGGTAAAATGGGAATTACTCTCTTTTCCTCCAAAATTAAGTCAAAAGCCTCTACAACATCTCCTGCAGCATAAACATCAGGTATATTTGTTTCCATCTTTGTATTTACAATTATTCCCCTGTTAATCTTTAAAGGTGTATCTTTAAAAATATCCACATTAGGAACTACTCCTATGGAGAAGATAACTAAATCGGCAGGAATCTCTTCTTGGGTTTGAAGTTTTATCTTTTCTACTCTTTCCTCCCCAAGTATTTCTATTACAGAATTCTTTAAAACAAATTTTATCCCATATTTCTCCAATTCATTCTGGACCAATTTTGCCCCTTCATCATCTAAGATAGAACCTAAAATTCTTTCTGCAAGCTCTATAACAGTTACTTCACATCCTCTCTTTATTAATGCTTCTGCCGCCTTTAATCCACTTAGCCCTCCACCAACTACTACTGCCTTCGCTCCAGGACAGATCGCTTTATCTATTGCCTTCACATCGTCAAATTTTATAAAAGTAAAAACATTTTTCTTAGCAAGTCCTAGAATATTAGGAATAAACGGTTTTCCACCAGTGGCTATTAACAATTTGTCATAATAAATTTCGTCATTGTTATCCAGATATAATTTCTTCTTATCAAAGTCTACTCTTTCTACCTTTCTTCCCAAAATAGGCTTTACTCTATATTTTTCATAATAATCCCAAGGACGATAATAGATTTTCTCCTCATTTATCTTCCCTGAAAGCCAATAAGATATTAAAGGTCTTGAATATATATGGTATGGTTCTTGGGAAATTACAATAATCTCATTCTCATTATCTATTTTTCTTATTCCTTCTATACAACCTGCAGCAGCAATGGAATTTCCTATTATTACATATTTCAAAATAATCCCCTCCTTAAACTTCAACTAGTTCCAATGCAGAGTTAGGGCAATTTTGAACACAAATAGGATCTCCTTTCTCAATACAAAGATCACATTTTGACGCTACTTTCTTATTCTCTCCTCTTCTTATTGCTCCATAGGGACATACCAAAATACAAGACCAACACCCTACACATTTTTCTTCATCACATAAGATGGCTCCTGTTTTTTCATCTCTATGCATGGCACCCGTAATACAGGCTTTAATACATAAAGGATCATCGCAATGGCGACATTGTAATGCAAAAGTCACATGTACTCCCTCTTTTTCTTCTACAATAACCCTAGGAGAAGGTCTATCTTTCTTTTTAAAAGCCTTAATTAAATCTCGAGTCCCAGAATGAGCAAGAACACAATATATCTCACAAAGATGGCATCCAATACATACTTCTTCCTTGGGATATATTCTCTTTTTAGTTTTAACTAACATTTTTTACATTCCCTCCCCAGCATGTTTTACTCCCAATATAGAAAGCTCCTTTTCTGTCAAACCAACTCCTCTAAGCATTAATCTATTTCCCCTTAAACTTTCTATGGCATTAATCCCCATGCCACCTAACATCTCTTTTATCTCGTGCGCCCAAGCTTTTAAAAGATTCGCTGCTCTTCTTGCTCCTATCTCTGGATTTAGTCTTTTTACTAATTTAGGATCCTGAGTCGCAATACCCCAATTGCATTTCCCTGTATGACAATTTTGACAAAGATGACAACCTAAGGATATAAGAGCGGCAGTAGCAATGTAAACTGCATCTGCTCCTAAAGCAATTGCCTTAATCACATCTGCGCTATTTCTTATAGACCCTGCTACTATTATGGATACCTGATTTCTTATTCCCTCTTCTCTTAGACGAGAATCTACTGCTGCCAAAGCAAGTTCAATAGGAATTCCTACATTATCCCTTATTCTTGTAGGAGCTGCTCCTGTTCCACCCCTAAATCCATCAATAGCTATAAAGTCTGCTCCTGCCCTTGCAATTCCCGAAGCAATTGCTGCCACATTATGAACTGCAGCAATCTTTACTCCTACAGGTTTTTCATAATTTACTGCCTCCTTCAGTGCAAAGATAAGTTGCCTTAAATCCTCAATGGAATAGATATCATGCTGAGGAGCAGGAGATAAAGCATCAGTCCCTATAGGAATCATACGTGTAGCAGATACCTCTTCTCCTACCTTTTCTCCGGGAAGATGTCCTCCTATTCCAGGCTTTGCTCCTTGTCCAATCTTTATCTCAATAGCAGCTCCAGAATAGAGATATTCTATATCTACCCCAAATCTTCCTGAAGCACACTGAACTATAGCACGATGTTTATATGGGTAAAGCTTTTTATGAAGTCCTCCTTCACCTGTATTCCAATAAGTTCCCACTTCTACTGCAGCCCTCGCCAAGGACTCGCATGCATTGAGACTAATAGAACCAAAAGACATGGCAGAAAACATAACAGGAACTTCTAATTCCAATTGAGGAGGCATCTTGGTTAATAATCTTCCTTCCTCATCAAATTCTAATTTTTCAGGTTTTCTACCTATAAAGGTCTTTATTTCCATAGGTTCCCTTAGAGGATCAATGGAGGGATTTGTCACTTGACTTGCATTTATCAAAAGCTTATCCCAATATATAGGATAAGCTTTATCATTTCCCATTCCTGTGAGAAGAATACCTCCGGTTTCTGCCTGCTTATATATATCTTTTATAGCTCTTGCATTCCATTGATAATTCTCCCTAAACTCCAATGGATTCCTCATTATTGTTATTGCCTTTGTAGGACACAAAGCTACACATCTATGGCATCCCACACATCTTGAATTATCAGAGATTATTCTATCTTCTTCTTCATCATACTCATGAACATCATTAGCACATTGTCTTACACAAACCTTACACCTAATACATTTAGTTTCATCTCTTATTACTATAAAATCAGATTCATACAATGTCTTCATACTAAAACCCCCGCTTCTTCTAGAAGTCCTATTACTGGCTCTCCTCCCTTAGGCATCCAGACTTTATCAGGATTACTGCAAATTTCTCTTATGGCAGCTTCTTCGGAAGCCACATATAAAACTTCCCCTTTTTCTGCTGCCACCAAAGGTCTCAACTTAATGCGATCATTAAGAGCAACTATTCCCTGAGAAAATCCTACAATAATAGCAAAAGGCCCATTAAGAAGACAACTCTGATATACAGCCCTCATAGCCTTCATCTTCTTCTTTTCTTCTTCATCCATCCTCTCAATAACACTGTAAAAGGGAGCAGAAAGTATTTTCGCAACAATATCCCATGGTAATTTGTGCTTTCTTATTAGTAGGTCAATAATATATGTAATGACCTCTGTATCTGTCCTTAAGGTACATTTGTATCCAAACATTTCCACATATCTTGCGTTAGTCCCATAAGAAGAAATCTCTCCATTATGGACCACACTCCAGTCTAAAAGGGAGAAAGGATGTGCTCCGCCCCACCACCCTGGAGTATTTGTAGGAAAACGGGTATGAGCAGTCCAAATATATCCTTTATATTCTTCTAATCTGTAAAATTCTCCTATATCTTCAGGATAGCCTACTCCTTTAAATACCCCCATGTTTTTCCCACTGGAAAAGACGTATGCTCCATCAATCTTAGTATTAATCTCCATAACCTTTTCTACTACAAAATCCTCCTCCAAAATTTCCTCTTCTGCTAAATATTCCTCTTTAGGTTTTAAAAAATATCTCCATATAATAGGCGGATTTTTAATAGTTTTAACTTTCCTTGTGGGGATTTTTTCTTCTTGAACTACATCAAAATATTCATAAAGAAATTTGGAAGTTTCTTCTTTTGCCTTTGTATCTTCATAGAAAAGATGAAAAGCATAATAATCCTCTCTGTCTGGATATATTCCATAACCTGCAAAACCTGCTCCTAAACCATTCCCTCGCTCTCTCATTACAGTCATAGCACTAACGATATGATATCCTGAGATAAGTTTCCTTTTTCTATTAATATAGCCTATTAGTCCGCAGGCAGATGGGATTCTTATCTCACCTTCTCTAAGCATAATATCTCCTCCCTTTGTTTTCCCGAACAACCTTGTTTTAAGGAATATAATATATAGTGTGTAAATTATAATTTAAACATTAAAACTTGTCAACTACTATATTTACAAAAGGAATACGGTAAAGCATTACCGATAATATTAACTATAATTTAATTCTTAATTCAGATATGATAAAGATGAAAACTTTACAATGAGTACTCAAATGAAAAAATGCTTATAAATATACCTTTCTTTCCCCTTTGACATATTTCCTAATCTAAATCAAAATTTAGTCAAATAAATTTTTATGCAATTTCAAATGTCTATTTTTCTCTTTCAGAAATTTCAAACTCTTCTTGTACTTCCAAGACTCCTTTATCGCTAGATCAATACCAACAAAAGCAATAAGCTTTTTAGCAGCAAGAGAGAAGGAACTTACCAAACTTATCCTACTCATCCTCCCAAGAAAGAAGATAAAAAATACCCTTAGTGAAAAGATTAACAAAATATTCCAATTCAGGAAAAAATAGGACATCCTCAGAAGGAAAAGTAAAGGAGTTAGATAATCACCAATGCTACTTTTAGATTTTTTTATCATTGGAAGAAGATCTGAGGTTAAGGAAGAGGTTAAAAGATGAAAACCCTTAGAGGATTGAGGAAAAGATTTGTGGAAGAGAATATTTATTTTAGAGTCTTTAATATAAGATAAATAAGGATTTTTTAGATATATCAACATCAACAAAAAATTCAAAAAAATAAGTTAGATACCTCCTTTTAAGATTAGGAAAACCGGGAAAGAGCTTCTCAATCTATCCTTCACATTTACATAAGTTTTGCCGATCAACCAATCTATAGGAACTTAGCTAAGCATGAAATAGACTCTTTTTCAGGTTTAATAAGCCTAGACGCTTATCTTATCTCTTTCAATCCCTTATAGGCACGCTACAAACACAGATGCTAATGGTAGTTTAATTGTAAGGCAAGAAGGTTTCAATCCCTTATAGGCACGCTACAAACGAGAATAGAATTTAAGGATGTTTTTGAGAATTTATGTTTCAATCCCTTATAGGCACGCTACAAACTGAGATTAAGAGAATTCAGTGGGGTTATTGTTAAAGGTTTCAATCCCTTATAGGCACGCTACAAACCAGCACCTGCATTCTTGATAAACGAACTCTCAAAAAGTTTCAATCCCTTATAGGCACGCTACAAACACACTGAGACAACACAAATTGGCGACTTGCAAGTTTGTTTCAATCCCTTATAGGCACGCTACAAACTCTTTTCACTCCTTTCTTTTTTTAGATTAACTGCGAGGTTTCAATCCCTTATAGGCACGCTACAAACCACACGATCCGCAAGATTTGTAAATCCATTTCCAAAGTTTCAATCCCTTATAGGCACGCTACAAACTGGAAACTTTTTTTAACCTGGTATCCTATAGGTGATGTTTCAATCCCTTATAGGCACGCTACAAACAAAACAAATTCAAAAGCTTATTTGCTACATGGTTTTGTTTCAATCCCTTATAGGCACGCTACAAACTCGTTTGTATTGTTGTAAAGCTGTCTTGCAAGCGAAGTTTCAATCCCTTATAGGCACGCTACAAACCTTTTGCCATATATGTTCCAGAATTTATTCAGAAGAGTTTCAATCCCTTATAGGCACGCTACAAACGTATTAGCGCCTGTCCTACTATTTCACCGAGGAATTGTTTCAATCCCTTATAGGCACGCTACAAACGGAATTTTTTGCGCACTACTGCTCTTTTCTTACCTAGTTTCAATCCCTTATAGGCACGCTACAAACATTATAGAGGAAGCAACAAAGGCTCAAATGGTAAAAGGTTTCAATCCCTTATAGGCACGCTACAAACACTTGCAATTGTCTTTCCTAAAACTCCAAAATCGTGGTTTCAATCCCTTATAGGCACGCTACAAACAATGCTTGGCTTCTTGTTGCGACATCCTATATCGGCTTGTTTCAATCCCTTATAGCCACGCTACAAACGGGCTTAAGAGACTTCGTGCAATTGCAGTTGCAGGCGGGTTTCAATCCCTTATAGGCACGCTACAAACGAGGTGAAAAAGATTGAAAAAGAAATACACGAGCGCGTTTCAATCCCTTATAGGCACGCTACAAACGGATTGTGCAAGAGATTAAGGAAGCATTTGATGAGTGTTTCAATCCCTTATAGGCACGCTACAAACTTTAAATATTCATCGTCTGACATCTGAAGCTCAAAGAGTTTCAATCCCTTATAGGCACGCTACAAACAGAGGTTGATGGCAAAAGGGCTCACAATAGAGGAGAGTTTCAATCCCTTATAGGCACGCTACAAACCCACCAATGCCCTATCTTCATGGAACATATATATTCAGTTTCAATCCCTTATAGGCACGCTACAAACCCTATAGAAAGCTTGTATTATTCCTTGTGTCTTTGCGTTTCAATCCCTTATAGGCACGCTACAAACTAGGAAAATCTGTAGTTGCTACTCTATTGGCATATGGTTTCAATCCCTTATAGGCACGCTACAAACATTATAGAGGAAGCAACAAAGGCTCAAATGGTAAAAGGTTTCAATCCCTTATAGGCACGCTACAAACAGTAGAGAAAAAGAATATATAGAAAGGATAAAGTTTTGTTTCAATCCCTTATAGGCACGCTACAAACTTTGCCAAGTTATCCCCCTATCATTAGATTTGACAAGTTTCAATCCCTTATAGGCACGCTACAAACTTATCTCGTTGTCCCATGTGACCTTTCTCGAGACTTGTTTCAATCCCTTATAGGCACGCTACAAACGAAGAGCTTGATGCTCTTCTGAAAATAAAGAACGCGAGTTTCAATCCCTTATAGGCACGCTACAAACGCCTTTTTGCACTATTTCACCTCCTAATCATACTCAGTTTCAATCCCTTATAGGCACGCTACAAACCTGAGATTGAAGTACAGAATGTGGACATCACAGACAGTTTCAATCCCTTATAGGCACGCTACAAACTTTGTCCAAACTCCTTCACCCGTTTGTAGTGGCGAGGTTTCAATCCCTTATAGGCACGCTACAAACAGGGTTTAAAAATGAGGAAATATGAAGGTTTAGACCAGTTTCAATCCCTTATAGGCACGCTACAAACTTGATCCCATTTGCGGCATCAAAGTATAGTGTAAGAGGTTTCAATCCCTTATAGGCACGCTACAAACAGAGGTGGCTGAGAAGATTGGTTTCTTGCTATCCAAAGTTTCAATCCCTTATAGGCACGCTACAAACCAGAGATCATACCAAATAGGAATGCCACCGACCAAGGTTTCAATCCCTTATAGGCACGCTACAAACCAGATAGAGATGTTGAGGAAATTGGAAGAAGACTTGGTTTCAATCCCTTATAGGCACGCTACAAACTTAAACCCACCGCCCATGAGGTTTAGCGCACTAATTTGTTTCAATCCCTTATAGGCACGCTACAAACACGGCACTATCAAAGAAATCGACACCCAAAAGGAGGGTTTCAATCCCTTATAGGCACGCTACAAACCTTATTTGGTAAGCTCTTTGGTGGTTTGTCTGATCCCTGTTTCAATCCCTTATAGGCACGCTACAAACAAGGAATAAAGCGAGATAAAAGGGACAGGGCACCAGGTTTCAATCCCTTATAGGCACGCTACAAACAAGGAATAAAGCGAGATAAAAGGGACAGGGCACCAGGTTTCAATCCCTTATAGGCACGCTACAAACACTGCTCAAGGAATGGAGGGAATTCGGTATTTACTCGTTTCAATCCCTTATAGGCACGCTACAAACTTGATAGTGGCCAGCGATATTTCCAGAAGTGTGATAGTTTCAATCCCTTATAGGCACGCTACAAACATTTGCCATCTCATTATTCCACCTCCTTAGTTTCCTGTTTCAATCCCTTATAGGCACGCTACAAACTACACCTATTGACGATATTTGTCAAGAGGCAAGTTAGTTTCAATCCCTTATAGGCACGCTACAAACTGATGTCCACATTCTGTACTTCAATCTCAGAGACAAGTTTCAATCCCTTATAGGCACGCTACAAACTGAGTATGAGTATTGATGAGGCATTAAGCATAATATTGTTTCAATCCCTTATAGGCACGCTACAAACGCTTGGCATACTAACTGCTGTGGCATTATGTCGTAGTTTCAATCCCTTATAGGCACGCTACAAACCGCTTATAGAGGGTGACACAGAAGAGGCAGCTATGTGTTTCAATCCCTTATAGGCACGCTACAAACTCGTTCCAGAGGTTTCCCTCTGGGCGTGGGAAAGGGTTTCAATCCCTTATAGGCACGCTACAAACCCCCAGTACTTGTTTATTCCTTCAACTTTTATGTCTGGTTTCAATCCCTTATAGGCACGCTACAAACGCATAATATGTTCTGCCTCATGTGGGTAGCGAGATAGTTTCAATCCCTTATAGGCACGCTACAAACCTTAGGTGCAAATAGCAGATGATTGGGGCGCAGTAGGGTTTCAATCCCTTATAGGCACGCTACAAACGCAGGGACAGGGGCATTTGGAACGACCGCAGAAAGTTGTTTCAATCCCTTATAGGCACGCTACAAACGGACAGTATCGCCAACAATCAACATCTATATCTCAGAGTTTCAATCCCTTATAGGCACGCTACAAACGTTGACGATAACGGCGAGAAGGTTTTTACCATTGCAGAGTTTCAATCCCTTATAGGCACGCTACAAACGTTCGTGTATTTTGTCCTCGCCCTCAATTGTTGTATTGTTTCAATCCCTTATAGGCACGCTACAAACGACCTCCTGCGAAAATTTTGGTCTTTGAAGAATGGAGTTTCAATCCCTTATAGGCACGCTACAAACACCCTTTGATGATTGCCATATTCTCACTTCCTTATAAGTTTCAATCCCTTATAGGCACGCTACAAACCCGTTAACACTACATAAACGCTACAAAATTTGTTTTAATACCCTCATAGGAAAGCTACAATTTTAAGGATAATATATCACAAAAAAATTAAGTAGTAAAGAGGATTTCATGCCAAAAATTACCTTTCTGTCGATCCCCCGGGGTTTTGGAGTTATTGGAGGTCGACAGAAAAATAAACTTTTAAGAATAAGATAAAATAAAGTCTAAGTTAGATATCAACACAATTTATGACATTTTAGGGGTTAAAATTAAATGAAAAATAGTATTTACCTACATTTTATTCGTTTTTTCCTTAAAATTTTTGTTACATTTTCTGTCGACCTCAAAAAATATAGTAAAATACAGCATTTAATAGATTTCAATTGTAACAAAATGAGGTGGGTAAAATGAGGAGGAATAAAAAACTACAGTATCTGTTCTCTCTTATTTTTTTCTATACCAAGTATTTGTCTCTCACTATATTTAATAGTTCTCATTATGTAAAAGATGACTGAATCCTCTTCTTCATCAATAACAAGTTCAACTTCCCTTTTTAAACGCTCAAATTTAGCTTCGGTTAACTCTCCTTCTAACACTGAATTTTGAATCCATTCCAAATATTTTCTTGCTATGTTTAGTACCTTTGCTACTCTTTTCTGATTAACATCATAAACCATAATCACATACATTCTACCACTGGGAAATATAAGGCTGGTATTCTTCTTCTCCCATTAAATGTTTTTCAAGTTTATAAAGTTCCAGTCTTATTAACCTTCTATAAGAGACTTTACCTAAATTCTTGTATTGAATAGTAACCTTCATTCTTTCTTCAAAATTTTGGACAAATAATTTTCTTCCTTTTTCCTTCAAATAGATGCCTCCAAGTTTTTCTTCGAAATCTCTTGGGGTTATTGCTCCTTTATTCACTAAAGAAAAGATAACTCTGTCCACAATTACTGGTTTAAAGATTTCAGCTATATCCAAATTTAAAGTGAACCTTCGAAAATTTGTAGTATGCAAATAACCAATCCTCGGATCCAAATGGGTTTTATAGATTTCTGAAAGTACAGCAGTATAAAGTAGAGAATTTCCAAAGCTTATTAAGGCATTCATATTGTTGGAAGGAGGTTTCTTTGTCCTTTCATCTATGAAAAATTCTTCCCTTTCGGTTATTTCATTAAAGCATGAATAATAAATATCTCTCACATTTCCCTCTATACCCATTAAACCTTCTACCTGATCCTCGGCATACGCACTTTCTTCTAAAAACTCTATTCTTTCTAACTTTTCTTTTAAGCTTTCTTTTCCTCTTGAAATATAATATCCTAAAACTTTCTTGATATTTTCTATTGCTCCTACCACGAATTTTCTTGCAAGCAAAAGTCTTTTCTCGTAATCTAAATAATGTTCTGCTTGTTTTAGTATCATATACCCTGAGTTATAGTGCTCCCGTGGATAATAACTTCCTACATAATAGTCATAGTAGTTATAAAAATGCAGTATTACATTTTTCTGAGAAACAAATTCTAAAAATTCCTTATTCAGAGTAACCTGTCCAAAGAAATGTATATCTCTTATGTTTTCTATAGGAAGATACTTCTGTTCTCCATCTGAAGTCTCAAAGTATACTGTATTATGCTTTCTTTTCAATTCTCCACTAGAAAATATGTAAATACTCTCGCTCATGCCCAACAAAACTCCTTATATGCACAATGATTACAATACTTTATCTTTTCAGGTTTTGGAGGATAAGGCTCTGAAATGATCATATTTATATCTTTTATAGCTTCAATTAGCCTTTCCTCAATTTCCTCATTGATTTCAACAGGAATCTTTTTTCTCTCCTTAGGGATTAACACTTCTCCTTTAGCTACAATGCCATATTCTTTCAACCTCATTAGATAATATGAGAGTTGCATTATTCCAGACAATTCAGATCTACTTGATTTTTTAATTTCTCCGATAATGATATTTTCGTCTCCTTGTTTTACTATATCTATTTTCATCTCCCCAATTAAAAATCCTTTTTCCTCATCCTTATAAGCTTCCTCTTCTATAAATCTTCCCATCTCTAAAAATGAGTTTTCCTGATCAGGAATCAACTCATGAGCCATTAACCAAAGCTCCCTTTTGCATATAAAATAACTTGCTATTAAAGTACCATTTATAAAAGACATTTTCCCCTCTCAAATATTAGAAAATTACTGAGCTTAATTCAGTTTTCTTAAAACCTGTTTCTGAATCATAATATTCAGGAATATCTTTATTAGCCACGTACCCAATATTTTGGTCGAAAGCTATATCAAAAATCCATGGTTCGTTTTTATTTACCCTAACGTTTATAATATATTCTTCAAGTTGAGACTTTATATTAAGAAGCAGTTTTTTCTTTTCCCACCTATCTATAGAGTCATCGGAAATGATGCTCTTAAATTTGCTCCAAGTTTCCATAGCTGGTTTGTCAACTTCTATAAATACTGGATAGACAATTCCCTTCTCTTTGATGAGTTCAAAAGAGCTAACTGATATGATCTCTTTACCCTCATAAAATCTTAAATTATTCAATGCAGATATTATCAACTCTGACTCTTCCTGAGATTTTTCAAATCTTAATCTTTCGAAATATTTGTTTATTATTTTTATAAATTCACTTTCTTTTACACTCTCTAACTCACTAAAGAGTTCAAAAGTTATTCTTGGAGTAAGCTTTTGATAAACCATATTAGCATAAGATCTCCCTTTATCGTCTTTCAAAAAGAAGACAAAAATTTCGCCATTTTCTTTTTTGAAATTTCTATTACATCTTCCAGCAACCTGCACTACAGAATCCAAAGGTCCTAAATCCCTTATCACCACATCAAAATCCAAATCTACGCCAGCCTCCACAACTTGAGTTGAAACAAGAATTGGTTTTTTATTGTTCCCTAAATCTTGCTTTATTCTATGTATCCTATCTAATCTTTCTTTAGGAATAATATTAGCAGAAAGGTAGTATATGCTTTTTTCTTTTAAGGATAATTGTTCTTTTAACATTCGATAAAATTCTATAGAGGACTTTATGGTATTTAGCACTATCATATAAGATTTTTGGGGATCATATATATCAATAAACCAAGAAAGGAGTGAGTTAAGCCCCTTCTGCTCCTTTACATTACTATAAAGTACTACTCTATTTAATTTTTCAAAATATACCTCATTGTTATCGAGAATTTCTAAAGTATCCCCATCAGAGAAGATCAAGGGTTTTGTGGCAGTCATAAGAATTATGTAACAGTTTAAATATTGGCTCATGAGTTTGAATATTCTCTCGGTTAATTTCCAATATTCTGCAGGAATATTCTGAACCTCGTCAAGAATAATAATGCTTCTTGCAATGTTATGATATTTCTTAAGAAAGCTATTTTTAAAACCTATAATGGTGTGGAGAAGTTGAACAAAAGTTGTAACAATAACCTCCGACTCCCACGATTCGATAAGAGCTAAAGATTCATCCACTTCTCTTAATTCGTCTCCCTCTTCATATTCTACCTTAGATAAATGATGATGGCTTATGATATAAGCAGAAGAGTTTCCTTCAAAATCTGGCAGTTTAGACAGCACATTTCTTAACACATCATAATTTTGATTAATTATTGAGATAAAAGGAAGAGAATATATTATTCTTGGAGTGTAACCAAATTCCTTTTCAATCCTTTTTCTAAGTTTTACGGCAAAAGCAAAACCAGTGAGAGTTTTTCCCGATCCTGTAGGAGAAGTAAGGGTGAAGATCTTATTCTTACTTATATCTATTTCTTTAAGCTTATTAATAACCTTTTGAAATATCTCTTCTCTCAAAAGGTTTATCTCATCGGAGTTATCTTTAAATGTTTCTCTCTTATAAACCTCTACTATATCCTCTGGAATATCTCTCCTCTCCACATCCCTTACCTTTCCTGCTGATTTTTTATCTGCATCTATAAGGGCAGAAAATAATACTAAGCAAAATATTGCTATCTTCTCTTTTATCTTTTCTTCTAATTTATTTTCAAATTGATAAATTCTCTTCCGTAGTAGATTAATAACATCATCTAAATCTCTTTCGAATTCCTCTAACAGTGGGAGTTCTAATTCTTTTAAGTCTCTATTTATTATCTCAGAATTAGATTTCATGTCCTCAATTTGTTTTAATATGAGCTCCTTTTTGTCAGAACTCTCAAGATTAGATTTCAATTTAGAAAGAGAAGAAAGATCTAAATGATGATGATAGACAACAAAGAATGCCACGAGAGGTAGAAATTCCTTTATATCTTCTACATTTTTAAATTCTTCCAATTTCCTTGAAATCAAATAGGCAGAGTATAGGGAGGAGATAAAACCATGATTAGCAAGATCACCACAATGCTCAATTTCGAAAAGTCTCTTCTGAAAGTAAGTAGTATATTTTCCAAAGTCATGAGTAATACCAATGTAATATCCTATATTTTTTAAATCTCCTCCCTCAAAGAAGAAATATTCTATTGTTTTGAGACCTACCTCTCGTAGGTGATTTTTTAACAAAATGGATCTTTCAAGATCAACCTCTTCTCCTCTTCTCTCCAAATGGGAGTAGAACCTGTCCATACTAATCCTCCATAAAGATAACGTTCTGAACCAAATCTTTTACTTCCACTTTATAATATTCAACATTCCCCTTTAAAGAAATTTTTCCAATCTTTATTTCTCCAATAAATTCTTTGGGTGGATCTTCTAACAATCTATCCTTGTTGAAGGAAAGTGGCATTTTCTCTTTTACATATTGAGCCCCCACTTGAGGCTCCAAGATTAAGGAATTCTTCTTTATGTAATCTACGCTTACCACTGAATCAATTAATACCTTATCTGCCCTACTTATTTCTGCCATTCCCTCCCCAATAAAATCTACTTTTCCTACAAATTCTGTAATTCCTAAATACGGAGGAAAGCAGAAATCAAAATTTACAAGCTTATTTTTAAGATCTTCCATAATCTTCTCATCTTTATGGTGGAAAAATATTCTATAACAAATATCCTCCTTCATATCTTGAGGAAATATGATCTCCAGTGGAATTTGAGTATGCTGGCCTCTGCTTTGATTTAATTGTTTAACATTTTCTGCCCACACATAATTCACTACTTGTAATATTTTTCTCAATGGACTTTTGACCCCTATGGTTATTTTTGCCTTATCTGTAGAAAAAATTTCATAATAGGTATCTCTTTCATACCCAAGAAGCCCTGCAATCAACCCAACTATGGTAGTTCGAGGAGGAAAATGATAAGAGAGAGAAGAGGAGTTTGTATAAAACTTCCTAAAGTGCGCCATCTTTCCCAATAAATCAAATACTATCACTCTCATATTATCACCATTCTTTCTAAACAGTAAGTTCTACAACCTTATTCCCCAATACCTCTTTCAATTGGTCAAAAAGTTTTCCTCCCTTAATTCTAAGTTCGGGATCTTGAAAGACATATACTTTATCAATTCTATCTTTATTTTGCTCTAATACTTCTTTAAGATTAGTTATATCTAATTCATAATCAGTAATATCCCTAAGCCCTTCCTCTTTATCTATTTTTACTTTGTTTCTGAGATCACCTAAGAAATAGGGCTTTGAATATTCTATTCTTAGTAACAGACGAGGCTTCTGTCCAATCTTACTTCTTGTAGATGCCATCTGAGGAATAGCTTCTAACAATGCTTTGTCAAGAAGAGCAACATCCTCTTCAGAAAGATTTGTATATTTAGCCCTATAACCACTCACTATACCATAGAAAGCAATAAGTGAATAATAGAGTCTCCAATCTTTTCCAAAGGTTCCATATTGCCCTTTTCCTGCTTCGTCTCTTCCTGCAAAAGTAGATGTTATAGAATTAGAGGTAACAAGCTCTACTTTATTCAAAGAATAACCCCAAGTAAATTGGACAGGGCCTGTAAAGTTAGAACTCGCTCCTTTTCCTTCTTCTCCAGCTTTAATAGGCATTGTGGCTCCAAAAAGCCTCACATCTATTAGTTTAGAAAGTATAAAGTCTACATCTTCTTTGGTTAGCTTATTCAAATTCACTTTTTTATTCTCTTTCTCAAAGAATCTTCTTAACCTTTCCGTTGCATCAACAATTTCCCCATCTACCTTAGCCACAAAAATTTCATATCCAATACTTTCTAAGTAATCTCTTATATATCTCTTTAACCTTACGTCACTTACTAAGTTTATCTCTTTTTCATAGTCTATTCTTGGTTTATTTTCATCATCAGGATCCCCATTAGGATTTGTTAATTTAGCATCATAAAGGAATAAGATTTCAGAATTTTTAGAATAGACTCCCATTTATTGATCCTCCTTTCCTTTTACACTTTTAACTCTTTTATATGTATTAAAAGCATAACCTGAGAGGATATAATATACATTCTCTTGTTCACTCAATTTCCAAGACTTTATGTGTTTGTCCATTAGGGATTTCATCACCGAGAATATCTTCTCATTGTATCCTCTTATTTTGTATTGATCTAATTTTTCAAATACTTCATTGGCAAGATTTATAAGGTTTTTAGCACTTATACCATTAAAATTGATCTTATTAAGGATAGGCTTCTTGGCACTTAAATCTGCACCTCTTATTTGTTCATAACCAATCTCCCCAATAAGATAACCTAAGAGAAAGAGTGCAGCTTCTTCTTCGCTGTATTGCATTTTTGAAATATATTCCTGTAGATCTTTGTCTAGAACATCATCTGCAAATTCAGGCATTCTATCACCTCCTGTAATAAGGTTTAATTTCTCAAAGAGTTTTAAGAGAAGGTTAGTTTTGAGTATAGAAAGAGACATCCCCATATCCGTATTCTTAACCATCTTTATGTTGTATTGAGAAAACTTTTCAAACCTATAAACTTTTGCAAGATCAACAAAGTAGTCTATAAGGATATCCTTATCAATTCTATGCTCTAAGAAAATATCCTCATAAAGATCAAGCATCTTTTTGTATTCCGAAACCTTTCCCCTTCTTATTGGAATCAAAAAGTAAATATCTTCCAAACCTAAGAACCAATTTTCTCCCTCTCCAAATATTTCTCGTCCTAAATTCTCCACCTCCCTTATACTATTTCTAATCTTCTCTACCCGTCTTAAATGTACATCTTTTATATATTCTTTAATCTTAAAAGCCTCCTTACTTCTCTCATAAAAAAGTAAATCCACAGTACCATAATCAGCAATCTCTTCAAATTCTCTATATTCATCAAGGTTTCTCTGAATCCGTTCCTCAAAACTTAAAAATTCCTGCAAATTGAAAGTAGATTTTACAAACTCTCGAGAAGTCCTAATCCAACTCTCTTTTAATTCCTTTCCGAGAGGATTGAAGAATAGTCCGGGAATAATCCAAAGGTCATTATTCCCAAGGCGAGTGTCTAAATTATTCTGTATAAATTTAATTCCCAAAATTATGTCTTTATAACAATCTCTACATAAACTAAAATTCTTAGAAAAACCTTTTTTCACGCCTTTTCCTTCAAAATCAGAAGAAAATGTAATAAGCTTTGTTATGTAAAACTTGACAGGAAATTTTGTAGTGTCATATGTTATTTCGCTTCTCTCTCCACAAACATGACATGTGCCCTCAAAACTTTCTTCAAAACTTTCCTCTATAAGGGAATTCTCAATATATTCTTTGTAATCTTTAAACTCCGAAGGCTTCATTCCATTTATTGTCACTGTAAAGAGAGAAATTTCCTTCTCTTTTAAGCCTAATTTTTCTTCAATAATTTCCAAAAATTTTTTCTTCCATAGGTTTTCAATATCCTTTAGATATTTCTTCTCATCACTACTCTCAGGGGGTTTAATGTCTATAATTTCACCATTCCCAATCTTGCTCAAATCCAAACAATATCTTACTTTCTCTAAAGGCAAACTCATAAAAAACTTATTTTTTACTTCTTCCAAAAGATTTTTCAGAGTACCACCTTTCAGATTATTGAGAAGATTTACAATAGAGGAGCCATTTCCAGCTCCAGCGCTACAGATCAGATAGCTTACATTATTTGTTGTTAACCTATCCTGAGGATTATTTCCCTTTGCATTTCCTACCCAAAGATATTCCTCTAATACTTGCCTATCTACCTCTCTCCTATAAAGGTTTATCTTTTCACTTTCTAAGTCAAAATCCATTATAACTAAGAACTTTCTATTTTCCTTCTCATCAACCATCAAGTCCTCATCGTATTCCACAAGATTAGAGACAAAATCCTCCGCTGAAGTGGTTCTCACCATTTTACCTATTTCTTTAATATTAGTCAGCATCTTTACTCTCCTCCTTTTCTCTCCAGATCTCCCACATTCCAAACCCTTCTGAGTTTTTATTTCCTAAGCCTGCCTCATAAGTTATAGCTATTAAGGCAGGATCTCCTGAAAGTTCAAACACACCTGTCCACCCCTCTATAGGAGTATTTTTGAAAATTACCACCTTTCTATTCTTCTCCAAAGAGAATTTATAAGGTTTAATGGACAAAGAACCCCCATCATGAGAATTCTGGTGAACAATCTTCAATTTCTTCTTTGCATTTTCTTCTATTAGCTTAGAAAACTCGTTTTCATAAGGTCTATAAAAATGAACAATCCGTGATCCATTTTTTAAGAATGTGCTGTATATAGTAAGGGGGGATAACATTTTTATATAAACCTTCTCCTCAATCTTAGGAGGAAGAAGAATTTCTAATTGAGATATATAAACTTTATTTTTACCTATGGAAAATTCTCTTTCCCTAAAGGATCTTTCTCCTAAATTTCCTACAATATCATCTATGGGGGAAGAAAAATAAAAGGTTATCTTCCTTCCAAAATTTAAGTATTTGTTATCATTATCCTTAACAATAATCTTTCCTTTTTCAAGAATTCTGGAAAAAGTAAACAGTTTAAATTTTCTTTTTCCCAATAAAAAGCCTACATCATGTAGCCATTTAGCTATCTCAGGAGAGAAGGTCTGATATATCAACCCCTGAATAGCATAATTATAATGGCATGGAAGAATTATATCTTTACCATCTAGGGTTTCGTAAACTATTTTTATCCTCATTTATTCACCCCTTTTTATCTCCTACTCTTAGCATACAAGTTGGTAGGGTCAAAATAAGACCCTACAAAATTTTTATTCATAATTTTTTAAAACCTCTTTCAATTCTTTTTTTAGCTCCTCTCTAAACTCTTCAGGCTCTAAAACCTTTGCATGCTTTCCATAGCTCAATATCCAACGTTTTAGCTCCTCAGAATTACCTTCTATCTCCAGAATAACCTCACCTGTTTCTAGTTCTTCTACTTTTTGATTGGGATGCCAAATTCTCTCTTTTATCCATCTTGCTTGATAAGAATCAAAAAGGACCTTCATTTTAATAAAACTTCCCTTATATATCCTAAAAGGCTTAGAGAGATATTCTTTAGGATTGAAGTCCTTGGGAAATTCAAACTTCTCCGAGGTGATATCTATGCTCTGAATTCTATCTAAAGCAAAATCTCTGAGCTCTTTTCTTAGATGGCAAAATCCACAAAAATACCATACTCCTTCGTAGTTGTATATATGATATGGATCTACCTTTCTCTCAGTTAATTCATCCCTTTCTATGGAGTAGTATTTTATTATGATCCTTTTTCTATTCTTTATAGCAGAGAATATTTTCTCAAAGGTATCTTTAATATCAACCCTCATCTTTATAGGAGAAAGAGAGACTGAAAGCATCATCTCCAACTCTTTTCCTCCTATTGTGACCTCCTCAGGGAAAAGAGCTTCTAACTTTTTAGCAAGTTTTTTTAAAGAATCTTCTAAAGGAGTATTTCTAAATTCCTCTACCAACTTTGCAGATATTAAAAGGGATAATAATTCTCCTTCCGAAAGCTTTGGAATGGGAAAACTTACCTTTTCAGCTAAATAATATCCCTTTTTTACCCTATCGTATTCTATTGGAATATTAAAGAAGTCTCTTAATAAAGATATATATCTGTCTATAGTTTTCTCACTTAGCTCAAGACTCTTTTGAAGATAAGAGATAGAAGGATAACTACCATTTTCTATAAGAAGATAGAGTTTATAAAGTTTAGCTAGGACAGAAGGACTATTAATTTTATTTCCCCTTTTATCTCTCCCCATCTGAGTACTTTCTTATATATTTTTCGACTTATTAACATTATATCAAAAGATCTTAAAAATAATTAGTTTAAAATAAATAAACAAAATAAACTTTTATTTCTGTCCATCAATTCACCTCAATATGTTAGAATAAAATGAAAAAAAGACTATGAAAATAGCTTTAATTACAGGCTCATTACCACCCGAACCTTGCGGTGTAGGAGATTACACCTACAACCTCAGTAATGCCTTAATTAAAAAAGGATTAAATGTAACAGTTTTATGTCCCAAAAAATGGAAACCAAAAGATATTTACCACCTCTATAAAGAGCTTAAAAACTACTCTATTACTCACATGCAATATCCTACCTTAGGGTATGGATACAGTATTGGTCCTCACTTTCTGAGTCTCATAAAACCTATGGTGATCACCTTACACGAAGCAAGTCAAGCTCATATTCTAAGATTTATTTCTCTTTTTGCATTTACTATAAACTCTCAAAAGTTAATCTTTACCTCTAAATACGAAAAAGAATATTTTGAAAAATTTTACCCATACATAAAAAGCAAAACCTATGTGATACCTATTGGAAGTAATATTCCTTTTTGCGATAAAAGCAAAGAAAGAAGAAAAGAAATTGTTTACTTTGGTCTCATTGCCCCTAATAAGAACTTAGAAGATTTTATAAAACTTGCAAGCTTAATTAAAAACTCTAACTTAAGTTTAAATTTAAGAATAATCGGAAAGATAAAAGATAATAAGTACTATCAAGAGTTAAAGTACATTTCAAAAGATCTAAATATTATTTGGAACATAAATCTAAATGAGAAGGAAGTATGTGAAATCCTTTCAGAAACATTATTTGCCTATCTTCCTTTTCCCGACGGTGCTTCAGAAAGAAGAGGTACACTACTTGCAACCCTTGGAAATGGCGTAGTTACAATAACAACTGAAGGAAGACACACCACTGAAGAGATAAAAGATACAGTCTTAATTGCTAACAACCCGCAAGATGCTTTTGAGGTTATTAAAAAAATATTGAATGATTATAATCTAATAAAATACCTCTCAGAGAAAAGTAGAAAATACGCAGAAAAATTTACTTGGGATAAAATTGCAGAAGAGCATATTTCTTTATATCAAAGTATATTAAGAAATAACTATTCTGGTTAATTCTCCTTTGGTATATCTTTTATTGCCTCAAAAACTAATTTTATCCTATTAAACTGTCTTCTCTTTACTCTATTTAAAATAACCCCCAAAAGGCTTAGATATACTGTGAATAAATACTGAGGATAAAATTTTTTAGTAAATACAATTCTATTTCTTATTCCATAGTAATCTGCAAGCTCACTTTTTTTCTCCCCTTTAGAGCTTGAGCCTATACTTGCCCCTTCCTTATGATAAACCTTACTTTTATAACAACAGGTAATTACATATCCTTTTCTCCTCGCCCTTTCAGACCAATCCACATCCTCAAAATACAGAAAATATCTTTCATCCATAAGTCCCACATCCTCAATAAACTCTTTTGGCACAAACATTGATGCTCCTATTACATAATCGATTTCTATATTTTCTCTATCATATTGACCTTTATCTTCTTCAAAGCCTCCTATATGTTTAGTAAGTGCAAAATACTTGTTATATTTTCCTCCTACTCCTTGTAAGATCTGAGGAGAATGATAATAAAGAAGTTTCGATCCAATTATACCAACCCTTTTACCTTCACTTTTTAGCTTTTCTGCAAAATTTATTAACTCTCTTAATGAATCTGGAGCAAGAATAAGATCATTATTTAAAATCCATAAATAAGAAAAATCATTATATTTTAAAGTATATCTAATTCCAGTATTAACCCCACCTGCATACCCTAGGTTTCTTTCTTGGTTAATTAAAACTACAGGATATTTAAACTTATCAATACTTAACGTTATATAGTTATCTTCTACCTGTTCGGTAAGCAAATTCCAACCCCTTGTGATTATAAAACTTTTCAAATTTCCAAATAAATTTTCTTCAGGATTATTATTTACAAGAATCACTTGAAAATCTTGATAGTCTAATGATAAGAGATTATCAAGAAGACTAAAAGTATCTTCAAGACCTTTATAATGAATAATAATGATGTAAACTTTGTTATTTTTCATCTAACCCATTCCTTTATTATCATCCTTAGTTTTAATTTATCCTCTATCGAATATCTGTATCTTAGAGATTTATAAAAAAACATGATAGTTTCATTTAACTTTTTAAAATATAAACTACTAACAAAAAGTCTAGAAATAATATATAGAATTTTAGGTAAGTTTCTAATTATGAGATTAGAAGGATAGTATCTTATCAAAATAGACAAGTAATTTCTCAACGAAAAGTAAGACTTCATTGATATCGTCTTATCTTTTCCTCCAGAAATTCCTCTTTTGTGAAATACCATAGAATCTACAATTAAATATGATTTAAAACCTGCTAATCTATTTCTAAATGATAAATCAACATCCTCATATATATAAAAAAAGTCCTCATCAAAAAATCCTATTTTATTTAGGACCTCTGATCTATAAATAGCTGCCGCACAGCAAGGACCAAAAATTTCGGCATCTTTAATATCCTTGTAATTACTTATTTTTTCTCCCATAGCTTTATCACTAATTTGAAGGCCCCTCATTTTCAATTCTTGTCCTAAAGAGTCTATAGTTTCACAATCTTTTCTTAAAAGCAAAGACTGCGCACTTCCTATAATTGAATTATCCTTGATCTTTCCTACAAGACTCATTAAAAATTTCTCATCTACGACCGTATCATTGTTTAAAAATAAAATGAATTCAGGCTTTAAATATTTCATTGCAAACCTTACACCAATATTATTACCTCCAGCAAATCCGTAATTCCTATCGTTTTTAATTAAAATCAACTTTCTATTAGAAGGTAAATTTCTAAAATCAGGATCTATAGAACAATCCTCAAGCTCGTTCTTTTCGTATTCTGCTACCATTATAGGTTTATTATTGGGATTGTATTCAAAAAATTTTGATTCTACTTTTATCTTTCCATCACAATACTCTTTTATCTTTACTATAGAATCCTCAGATGATGCATTATCAACCAATATAACATCATAATTGGGATAGTCAATCTGATAGACCGACTCCAAACACTCTATAGTGTCTTGCCAACCGTTATAATTTAATATTACTATTGCAACTTTTTCCTTAACCATATTTTTTTGCTTCAAATAAATCAATAATATTCTTTCGACAGAAAAATCTTATATGAGTTTTATCAAGAATTTCAGCATTATCATACCTAAAATCCTTATCCATAAAAATTTTTTTAAGACAGAGAAATGACCAATGTTAGGAATACTTGCAATAAAATATCCATTTTGCTTTAAATATTCATATAGCTTTTTCACAGCATTCCAAGGATCATACAAATGTTCTAAAACATCGGCACATATTATAAGATCAAAATAATTCTCTGGATAAGGAAGCTCAATTTTTTCAATATTTCCTACAATAAAATTATCCATTAAAGGATCATCTTGATAACTACTTATTAACCTTACAATATCTACCCCCACAACTTCTTTTGCCACACCTAACCTTTTTAATTCAATTAATGTATTTCCACCTCCTGCCCCTATCTCAAGAATAGAGAGAGGCTCTTCTAAGTTAAGTTTTTTCACCAAGTCTATAATATCTTTACGAACTCCCAAAAAATATTCTGCTTTTTTTCTTCATAAAATTTACTCAAATTATCCCCTCCCACCTTTCCATATACCACCTAACAGTAAATTTCAAAGCCTCTAAAAAATCACTCTCAGGCTTCCAACCAAGCTCACTCTTTATCTTCTCAATACTTAATGCATATCTCCTGTCATGTCCCGGCCTATCCTTTACAAAAGTAATTAATCTTTTATATCTCTCTGCATCTTCTCCTTTTATTTCCGCTATTATCCCACATATTAGGTTTACAAGATCAATGTTCTTCCATTCATTTCCTCCACCTATATTATAGATCTCTCCTATCCTTCCTTTGTGAAGTACTAGGTCTATACCCTTGCAATTGTCCTCTACATAAAGCCAATCCCTTACATTTTGTCCATCTCCATAAACTGGTATAGGCTTCCCTTCTAAGGCTCTTTTTATGGTTAAAGGTATTAATTTCTCTGGATATTGTCTTGGACCAAAATTATTTGAGGATCTTGTAATTATTACTGGAAAGTTATAGGTAATAAAATATGATCTACATATTAAGTCTGCCCCTGCTTTTGTCGCTGAGTAAGGACTGTTAGGCCTTAAGGGAGATTCCTCTGTAAATTTCTCTTTACTTTCTAAAGGTAATGATCCGTATACCTCATCAGTACTTATCTGTATAAATCTTACATCTTCCATTTTTTTCTTTTCCCAGTATTCTTTTGCCACATCAAGAAGCACATGAGTTCCATATACATTGGTCTTTACAAAAATTTCAGGCCCCTCAATGCTTCTATCTACGTGAGATTCTGCTGCAAAATTTACTACATATTGGGGATTGAATTCTTCAAATATATGCTCTACTAGCTCTCTGTTTGTGATATCTCCTTTAACAAAGTGATAATTTTTATTGTTCTCAACCTCTTTTAGGTTTTCTAAATTTCCTGCATAAGTTAGTTTGTCGAGATTGACTATCTCATATTCTGGATATTTATTGAGCATGTAGTGAATAAAGTTTGAGCCTATAAAACCTGCACCGCCTGTAATGAGTATTATCTTTTTCATTCTTTTTCACCTAAAAGTATATCTTTGTATGTATTCAAAAAATCTTCAAGGGCAATTTCCCAATCTCTCATTATATTTATTCCTTCAAGCTTTAAAAGGAAATTATCAAGAACAGAATATTTAGGCCTTTTTGCAATACTTGGATATTCTTCTGTCTTGATTGGTAGAACTTCTACATCTTTTATTTTTAATATCTCAATAATTCTTTTCGCAAAATCATACCATGTAGTTTCTCCTTGATTGGAGGAATGATAAATCCCTACTTTATCTTTTTTTATAAGCTCATATACTTGTTTTGCTACATCTAAAGTATAAGTAGGAGATCCCCTCTGATCGTTTACAATAGTTAGTTTTTTCCTTTCTCTTGCAAGATTTAATATTGTTTTTACAAAATTTCTTCCATATATGCCATAAAGCCATGATATTCTTAATATTAAGTGATTAGGATTATGCCCTATTGTTAATTTTTCCCCATAAAGCTTAGAAAGTCCATAAACTGATAATGGATTTGGATCATCAAATTCTGTGTATGGAGTACTCTTTTCACCATCAAATATATAATCTGTACTAAAATATACTATTTTAGCCCCTACTTTATAGGCTAAAAAGGAGACATATTTTGCACCAATAGTGTTTACTTTTATGCATTCATCTTTTTCTTCTTCTGCCTTGTCCGCCTTTGTATAGGCTGAACAATTTATCACCACATCTGGTTTAATCTCTTGAAGCTTCTTCTCTAAAAGGTCATAATTTAATATATCTAATTCTTGATGAGAAAAAGAATATATCTCTTCTTTATCTTTTAAGTATTCATAAATTTCAGTACCTAATTGGCCTTTTCCTCCAAGAATTACTATTTTCATATCTTTATCCAATTTCCCTCTTCTTTTAGTTTGTCTATAATATCCTTCAATTTGGGAAGGTTTTTATCCTTCTCTGAAATTATTAATTCTTCTACTTTTTCTAAAGGCCATTTTATATCTATATCAGGATCGTTCCATATTATTCCACTGTCATACTCTGGATAATAAATCTCAGTACATTTGTAGAAGAAATAGGTATCATCTTCGAGAGTGAGAAAACCGTGAGCAAATCCTTCAGGGATATAAAAGGCAAGGCCATTCTCTCCTGTAAGTTCTACTCCATACCATTTACCAAAGGTAGGAGAGTTTATCCTGAGATCAACGGCCACATCATAAACTTTACCTTTTATAACTCTTATTAATTTACCTTGAGGATATTTGAATTGGAAATGAAGCCCTCTTAATACTCCCTTCTTTGAAAGTGAAAGATTGTCTTGTACAAAGTTAAGTTTTAATCCTATCTCCTCAAATTCTTTTTGATTGTATGTCTCCATAAAAAATCCACGATTGTCTCTAAATATCTTTGTCTCTATGAGAACTAAATCTTTTATCGGTGTCTCTATAATTTTAAATTTTCCCATATTTTATTCAAAATCAAGAATTATATTTCTTGCAAGCTCGTTCGCCCTAAAGAGAGATTCAGGAGTTCCTGCATCGGTCCACCATCCCTTTAAAATATCATAGGTTAATTTCCCCATCTTTAAGTATGTATTGTTTACATCAGTTATTTCCAGCTCTCCCCTTGCCGATGGCTTTAATGTCTTTATAATCTCAAAAACATAAGAATCATACATATATATTCCTGTTACCGCAAAATTACTTTTTGGCTCTTTTGGCTTCTCTTCTATAGCAATTATTCTTCCATTCTCAAATACGGGAACTCCAAATCTTTGAGGATCAGGAACTTCTTTGAGTAAAATCTTAGCCCCTTCTTTTTGTTCTTCAAATTTCTTTACGTATGGAGTTATATCATCTTCAAAAATATTATCTCCAAGTATTACTACGCACTTATCGTCTCCTACAAAATGCCTTGCAAGTCCTAAAGCCTGAGCTATTCCTCCCGCTTCATCTTGCACTTTATAGGTAAATTCCACTCCAAAATCTCTCCCACTTCCAAGAAGCTCAATCACATCTCCCATGTGCTCTCTTCCTGTAACTACTAATATCTCATATATACCAGCCTGCTTAAGTTTATATATGGGATAAAAAATCATAGGATATCTTCCTACTGGTAGAAGATGTTTATTAGTTACCTTTGTAAGTGGCCTAAGTCGAGAACCTGTTCCCCCTGCTAAAATTACTCCCTTCACAATATCTCTTCCCAATTATTAGTTTTTCCATCTTATTATAACTGTTAATTTTTAATTATGTAAATCCAAAAGTTTAATTGCTATCTCTCCCGTACAATGGTAAGGTAATATTTTCCCTATATTAAAGCCCTTTAAGCTATCAACTACCTTCTTTACTTTCTCCTCAGAAGATTTATATAAATGGAATCCTCCAATAAGAAGATTTATCCTCTTGTTAAATTTGTTCAGAGCATCATCCACAATATTTACAATACCTCTGTGAGCACAACCTGTAATTAGTATTATTCCCTCGCCCTCATCTATAACAAGACTTAGCTCATCTTCAAATTTATCTTTTACCTTCTCTCCTTTCTCATTTATTACGCAAAAATTAGGATCAATGCTGTTAAATTCGCTCCTTAAAGGTGAAGGACCAAAAATATAAATCCCTTTTTCAATCTCTTCTATGTCTTTCTCAACAAATATAAAATCAAAGTCTTTTTTTATACTATCCCAATCTATACCTGTAAACCTATCTCCACTATACTTAGGTAAAAGTGCCTCTCTCCTAAGATATACTTTATACTTTTTATCAAATTTAGCTAAGTACTTTAAACCTCCCGCATGATCATAGTGTCCATGACTTATAACTATATTTTCAACCTTTGTTAAATCTTTTCCTAAAATTTTTGCATTTTTTATAAATACATCACTACCTCCAGTATCAAAGAGTAAAGCTTCCTCTCCCCTTCTTTCAATAAGAACCGAAAATCCATGCTCTGAAAAAAGAGGAAAGGAAAGCCTATCATCACAAAGTATCGTGATATTAGTCAAGTAGCTCTGAGACATTCCTCAATTCTCCCTTGATGTAAAGTTCTATAGCCTTATCTACATCGGTTTCATCGGTAACATATACTTCAATACCTGCAGAGGTTAAATCTTCATAAAGTCTTCTTCCCATTCCATGAGAAATTACTGCTTTACAGTCCCTTAGATTTTCAATAATCGTAGCATGACTATCATAATGGTGATGTCCTGTATGATGTAGTCCTCTTGCATGTCCCGTAAAAGTATTTAAAATATATTCCCTACTTTTTATCTCTCCATCTTCAATTTCAAAAATAACAAAACCTCTTGATCTCCCAAAGTGAGAAGAGATTACCTTTCCATCATCTGAAGCAACAGCAACTTTCATTTTTACTTACCTCCTTTTAAGAAATTTTCAATTTTTTCCACAATCTCCATAAATGATTTTGATACCTCAGAATCCTTATGGGCAAGAATAAAAGGAATTCCATTATCTCCACTTTCTGCTACCCTTGGATCTAAAGGAATTTTCCCAAGAAGAGGTACATTTAAATCTTTTGCAATCTTTTCTCCTCCGCCACTATTAAATATGTCAACCCTTGCACCGCAATGAGGACAAACAAATCCACTCATATTTTCGATTATTCCTATAATCGGCATGTTTAATAATCTTGCAAAATTTACAGCTCTTCTTACCACTCTCTGAGAAAGATCTGAAGGTATAGTCACAATAACAGCCCCACTTATATCAGGTATATCTTGCGCTATACTTAACGGCTCATCTCCTGTTCCAGGAGGAAGATCAATTATAAGATAGTCAAGATCTCCCCAAATAATGCTCGATAGAAATTCCTTTATTAAAGAAGCCTTTAAGGGACCACGCCATATAATAGGAGTTTCCTCACTTTCAGTGAGAAAACCTGCTGAAGCCACTTTAATTCCCATAGTAGTCTCTGCAGGAAGTATTCCTTCGTCAGTATTATAAAGCTTTTCAGAACTTAAATTTAAAAGTTTTGGCACACTATAACCTGTTATATCTGCATCAAGAAGCCCTACTTTATATCCCTTTAGGTTAAAAGAAAGAGCAAGATTTACTGCAACAGTACTTTTCCCAACTCCACCTTTACCACTCATTACCACAATTTTATTTTTTATCTTGCTCATCCTTTCCTTAATTTTATCTCTCTGCTTAATAATATCCTCATTTCTCATCTTTCTTCTTCCTTTCCTCTATTAATTTGTGATGATAAGATCCCTCTCTTATCAAAGCAGATCCACAATTAGGACATCTTTCTTCTTTACAAGGAATACCTGGTGTATGTAATTTTCTATATCCACATTTAGGACATATACAATAACCTTCAGGGCCTAAACCACTATGTTCATGATTATGATGAACATGCATTTTAATACAATCCTCCTTTTGATCAAACCTTTATTAAAATAAAAAAAAGTATTTATGCGGGGTGGATTTTTATCCACCCCACTTCTTTACTTAAGCTCTTCTAATCTCTTCTTTATCTCTTCTAGCTCAGCTTCAAGATCATTTTTCCAAGCTTCAAGAATTTCTTTTTCTTCCTCTTTTGTAATTCCATAGTAGGGATATAATCTACCCCTCCACCATCTACGTCTCCAAAAAGACCATGGGCACCAAGGAGCACCATAACCTCCAAATCCTCTAAAACCCCATCCATATCCTCTATGCCACCATCTCATCTTTTTACACCTCCTTTCCTTCTGCAAATTCTAAAAATCTTTCAATTCTATTCCTCATTTCCTTCACATATTCCAATATCTCTTCTTTAGCTCTCTCTCCCTCGGGAGTTAAAGAGTAAACTCTCTTTGCCGGACCCTCTCCAGTCTCCCAACGAGATTTTATTAGTCCTTCCATTTCAAGCATTCTTAAAATCCTATAACCAGTACCCATTCCAGAAAGACCTTTACAAAAACAGAATTCTGGAAAATATTCATCAATCATATTTAAAAGCTCATATCCATGAAGCTCTTTTTTAGAAAGAGCAACAAGCACAAAAGCTCTAAGCCAAAAACCTGGAGCAAATCCCATACCTTTTTGCCATCTACCAAATCCTCTCAATCCATCCACCTCCATATATATGTCTATTACATATATACACCTAAAAAATATATCTGTCAAGAATAAAATGAATTATTTAAAACATAGGTATGGAGATAGGTACCAATTATGAAGAATATATAAACAGAAAAACTTAAAGCTCTCCTTAAAAATTATTCTTACTTCATTAATGAAGATTTCTTTATTCCTCAGTAGCGTCATCTCTATCCATAATTAACTTCAAACAGTTTCTTGGATATCAATTGACTTAAAAATTTTTGAATTGTAAACTTAGTACGGCTTAAAACAAAGACAATAAAAGAGGAGAAATTAATATAAGGAGTAATTAAAAAATGAGGAATATGAAAAGATTAAATATTATTAATAAAATG
>Ga0072500_152896_pt1 | contig 31873 bp, 32 predicted proteins | sample GBScelen77Swater_FD_63803 | JGI IMG/M metagenome (GOLD analysis project Ga0072500, IMG submission 63803) | Hot spring microbial communities from Great Boiling Spring, Nevada - cellulolytic enrichment S 77C v2 (version 2) | ecosystem: Environmental > Aquatic > Thermal springs > Hot (42-90C) ...
ATTACCCCGTCATTAGTGGCCGGTCGATCGCCGGCCCTGCTGCCCCGCCGGCTAGGGCGTAATGACCCTTCCCCTCTCCATTCCGGCTACAAACCATAGATTTAAACATGTTGAAGTGGGTGCGCGCACTTTCACGCTACTCTCTCAAGATATAGCCCTCCACGCCCCAGCTTTCGTAGAATGCTCCGCAGGCTGTTAAGGAGGGTTTACCTCGACAGAGGCAGGGAAAGGGTCTGGTTTGACGGCTCACGGCATCCAGTTTACCGGTTGGACGATGGGTATATCTGCCATAACCTCTCTGTTGGGCAGCTGTCCTCCGTCGGGATGGAGGAACTTGGGATCCGCTGATAAAAGACATAATTCCGTTGAAGCTCCGTTATGCGGGAGCAACACTCTACGTAGAGAGGGGCTTTGTGCGGCTCACATAAACCACTAAAGCAAGGCTTGATGTTTCTGTTTCGTCTTAGGACTGGTTTCGCACCTCTACTCCATGGTGAAGGGGGCGGGATAAACATGGTCTTTAAGGTGTTGGATAGCTGTTTCAAGATGCTCTATAAAGAGGATGAGGAGGCTACATATCATCCTCAGATAAGGAGGGCCGACTACAGTAGAGGGCTCTACTTCTGCTCCTCATACGGGACAGGCTACTATAATACGGATAAATGCCCTCTCTGCGGGACTAAGACAAGAAAGGAAGGATAACGGAGAAGACAAGCCGAGGGTAAACATAGAAGGTGGTTAAGCGGCCGCAAGAAAATCGTAGAGAACACACCTGAGTATACTCGCAAGTTGTTGATTGTTATCAGCTTGTCTTGGCTTCTTGGAGGCGTTTTTCTATTTGTTCGGTGATTTCTTCGGGTGTTGGAAATCTTCGCTGTTCATGTCTTGAGAAGACTTTTACGCCGTCGATGTAGACTTCGAAGATACCGCTGTCTGTGGTGTCTAGTGTGACGGAGAAGTTTTTGTTCAGTCGCTGCCCATACCTGCTGAGGAGGTTTTTGGCAAGCTCCATTGCTTGAGGAAGGTGTCCGCATGGAACACAGTACGCTATCCTTATGTTCATGCATGGCAGGTTTTTTCTTCATAAATTTAGCCTTTCCCTTTTTACGCAGGACAACAAGGAGGAATTGTGGAAACAGTAATCTAGGGCCGCTGAGCATATCGAGGCATGGATGTTAGGTGGATTTTGGTAGCGTTGCTTACGTTGGCGCTGTGGGGCGTCTGGGGAGTTGTCACAAGAGTTGCCTCGGCAACATTAGGCTGGCGTGAAACAACAGCCATAGCGGCCATAGGGCACATGGTCACCGCAATAATCTTCATAGTGCTATCAAGGCCGTCGCTTGCCCCGCAGGGGCTGAATTATGCATTTGCCCTGTTGGCGGGAGCCCTAGGTTTCGCAGGCGCCTTCACCTTCTACGTAGCCCTGAACCTGAACCCGTCCTCCGTCGTCGTGGTGGTCACCTCCCTCTACCCACTAGTCACAATGTTCCTCGCCTTCATGCTGCTGGGGGAGACTCTGACCACACGCCAACTGGCTGGAGCGGCCTTAGCGATTATCGCCCTAATCCTCATCTCAGCCGACTAACAACGAACTCGACCTTGTTTCCGTCCAAGTCCTCGGCAGTGAACCCATCATAGTGCTCGAAAGAGTTGAGCAGGCCGTCGTAGGTCCTCAACCCTTTTTCCTCCATCCGTTGCTTCAGTGCATGCAATGTCTCATGCTGGTGGACGTTTATGGCGAAGCTTTCGAGGGCTACGTGGTGCGGGGCTGGTGGGGGTGCGTCTACGCCGGCCCAGATGTTGGCTCCTATGTGGTGGTGGTATCCTCCGGCCGACATGAAGAGGGCTGAGCCGCCGTATCTCAGTGTTATGTCAAACCCGACAAGCTCGTGGTAGAACTTCTCAGCCCTCTCAAGCCTCGAAACATGCAAGTGAATATGGCCTATCCTAGTCTCCGCTGGGGCTTTCCAATCCCCGCTGACCGCCACGCTCCTACCCTCACCCCTAAGCTCGGTGAGGAGCGAGTCTACATCCAGCGGTAGGGTCGTCATGTAAAGCCCGACGCCCTCAAGAACCCGCCAACTTGCCCGTGGCCTGTCGGCGTAAACCTCTATGCCGTGGCCGTCGGGGTCTCTGAGGTAGATGGCCTCGCTTACGATGTGGTTTGAGGCGCCGTCAATATCCCAGAACTCGGCCAGCCTTACGAGGACGCGGGCAAGGTCCTTCCTGCTGGGCATCAGGAGGGCAAAGTGGTAAAGCCCGCGGCGGTTCTCCGGCTTGGGTGCCGCGCCAGGTTTTTCAACCAAAACCACGAGAGGTGGCCCCGACCCTGTTCCAAGAACAGCTTTCTCATCCAGGTAGGAGATGTGCCTTAGCCCAATGACGTCGGTGTAGAATTTGACTGAGTTCTCAAGATTTGAGACAGAGAGAAATACCCATTCTATTCGCGTCTGCTGGCTTAGCAGGGGCCTTGGCGACGGCTGCACTTCTTTCAACCGTGTCAAGCTGGAGTGCCCAAGATATATTCTATATGGCTGTACTCCGCCACCTAGTTACGCTTACGTCAGGTAATACTTAAATCCGCTACCCGCGGGATAGTTACTGTGGCGCACTATCTCGTGAGGGCCGGGTTTGTTTGGAAAACGCTAAGACAGCTGAGACATCTCCTCGACTCGGGGGAAATCATTTCCATGCAGCCCTTCGGCAGGGCCTTGGACTACTCGCTCCGAAACGCCAGGTATGAGCCGTCATCGGGGCTGGGCGTGTGGGTTGAGGAGGACTACTGTACCCCGCCGCTGGCCATGGAGAGGGAGGCTGTCCTCGACCAATATTTTCACATAGAGGAAATTGAGAACGTAAACCTATCAGATGGTTGGCGGCGATTGGCGCATCTACCAAGTCTTTGGACACCCGTCCTAGGGCTGCCGCGTAGAGAGGGTGAGAGACCTTTGACGAGAAAGGGGATGCCCCACCAGCAACTTACACAAAACCCCCCAACCGAAGTGTACAATTTGTTGGTGGAAAAAATCTTCAGCCTACCCTACGTGGAGGAAGATTTGAGCATTGTCTCAGTTCCCGGTGCGCGGGCCCTTACACTCGACCCCAAAGCCGCAAAAGGGCCTAGAGAAGCCTTTGTTTTCGACTCCACGGAGTTTGCACACCTACATCCGCCCCATGACTCAAGCCTGCACCTAAGCCTTCCTAAGCCATGGGTCGGGGAGGTGCTGGAGAAGAGGTGGGGTGAGCCGCATCCACTGGCCGGGAACACCATACCGGACAACTACGTAATGGTCTACGCGCCCCGAACTAGTGAAGAGGTCGACATAGTCTACGAAGTCGTGCTTCTGTCCTACTGGTGGGCCCGCGGCGCCATCATACCATACAAACCCTAGATTACGTATCTCTCTCAGGGATGTCATTGGACTGTAAAACAAATTTTAAAGCCCCCAGTAGAGTTTCAAGTATCACTGGTGATACATAGTATCGGGGGTGATACATGCTCTTCGACCCACGACCAAAGAAAAACTACGGCAGTACATTAAAACCTGTTGACTTCAGAGAATATTGCCGCGCAAAATGAAGTGTATTTATTATTGGCTTAATGTTGATAGGGTATGCAAGTGTTATCCAACTTCATTGACAACGAATTCGTGGAGTCGAGGTCTTCGGAAAAAATCCCGTTCTACAACCCCGCTTTCGCAACAGTAATCGGGCACGTCCCCGTAAGTACTGAGGAGGAGATTGAGCAAGCTGTTGCGTCAGGTGTTAGAGCTTTTGATAAATTTTCGAGGTCGCCGCCGACGGAGAGGGTTGCATACTTGTTGAAGATTAGGAGTTTGTTGGAGCGCGATACTGATGTGCTTGCGAAGGCGTTAGTTGAAAATCATGGAAGAACGTACTCCGAGGCCGTCGGCGAAGTGAGAAGAAGTATTGAGAACATAGAGGCAGCGGCTGCAATAGCCTATACGCTTGCGAAGGGTGAGAAGATGCTTAACATAGCACCCGACATAGACCAAGAACTCATCCGTGAGCCGCTTGGGTGCTTCGCGGTTATAACGCCGTTCAACATACCGCTCCACGCATGGTCGTCCTACATCCCGTACGCCATAGCCCTAGGATGCACGGTTGTTCTCAAGCCGAGCGAGGTAACCCCCCTAGTAACATACGAGGTAGCGAGAATAATCAAGGAGGCGGGCGTCCCGCCTGGAGTGATGTCCATAATACACGGTGATGGGAGAGTTGCTGAAAAACTCGTTAACCACCCTGACATTCAGGGTGTAGGGTTCATAGGCTCCACCAAGACAGGTAAATACCTGTACGAAATGGCTGCAAAACAAAATAAAAGAGCGTCAATAAACGCCGGTGCGAAAAACCACATAGTTGTAATGCCTGACGCAGAGCCTTCAAAAACAGCCGAGGCGGTCGCCTCCTCTTTCTTCGGGATGAGTGGCCAAAGATGCCTTGCAGGCTCCGTCCTCGTACCGGTCGGCTTCCGCCAGATAGTGGACATGGTTGTCGAGAAATCCAGACTGAAGCTCGGTTACGGCATGGACAAGGACACGGAAATGGGGCCGATGGCCTCGTTGGCAGGTCTTGAGAGAGTTAAAAAATACATCGGAATCGCTGAGGAGTTGGGTGCCCGGTTTCTAACTGATGGGAGAAGGGCGAGGCCTGAAAAACCTCTGCCAGGTTATTTCATAGGTGCTACAATCGTTGAGGGGCTGCAGCCTGACAGCCCTCTTGCGAAAGAGGAAATCTTCGGCCCAGTAGCGTCCGTGCTTTACGCTTCCTCACTCGACGAGGCTGTTGATTTGATCAATAAGAACACGCCATATGGAAACGCTGCATCAATTTTCACATCTAACCCTCGAACCGCCCGGGAGTTCTGCATGAGGGTAAATGTGGGGAACGTCGGGATAAACATAGGTGTACCACAGCCCATCGCATACTTCCCTCTTGGAGGGCGTAAGAACTCCTTCTTCGGACATGCGCACAGCAGGTTTGACACTGTGAGGTTTTTCACAGACCATAAGATAGTGACGACGAGGTGGTGGTAGCCCTGCGAACGGTTTATACGATGTCTTGCGGTGAATAGGCCATGCGTGTCCCACCTGGAATAGAGGTTAGGAAGGTCGCCGTGTATGTGGAGGAGACATACTCCGATATGGGTAAGGATTTACCGAAGCCTGTTAAGCGCGCGGCTGCGGCTGCCGTCGTGAAGAACCCCTACGCAGGCGGCTACCATGAGGACCTCTCTCTTCTGATAGATTTAGGTGAGTTTCTCGGAGGTTTTCTTGCTAGGAAGGCGAGGGAGGCCGCTGGAATTTCAAAGGATGATGTGGAAAACTACGGTAAAGCTGCGGTAGTTGGTCTGGACGGCGAGCTGGAGCACGGCCACGCAATACTGCATCCCAAGTTTGGAAAGGGATTCAGGGATGAATGCGGTGGCCAGGATGTTTGCAAGGCCATAATCCCGTCAGCGGCCAAGCTGGGGACCGCCGGGACATCCATCGATGTACCACTTCATTACAAGAGGGCGGCATTCGTCCGTTCACACTATGACTCAATTGAGGTAAGGGTCTCCGACGCCCCCTTAAGTGATGAAATAGTTGTGGTGGCTGCTTTGTCGGACGGAGGAAGGCCTTTGCCGAGGATTGGAGGTCTCAGGAAGGAGGAGGTTAAGGGTGAGGATGGGCTGCGTTAGTAAAACCAGCTCACCACTCTGCGTCTGATAAAGTCAACCAACCCGTTGCGGAAGAAGGCCAGCAGAAGGAGAAGTATCAGGCCGTAGACAACCTGTGTGAAAGGCCCCAGAAACCTCAACGCCTCGTTCACCGCCGTAATGATCGCCGAGCCGATGAAGGGCCCGAAAAAGGTGGCGCGCCCCCCAAGTATGACTATTATCTGGGCCGGTAGGTCTATGGCTGAAAAGCTGTAGTAAGAGGGTGAGATGAGCTGGTTGAAGAGCCCATATAGGGCGCCTGTTAAGCCCGCCAAACCTGAGGAAAAAGCCGCCGTAAGGGTTTTAACACGTGAGACATTGATGCCCACAAGCTCTGCGGAAAACTCGTCATCCATTACGCATCGGTATGCGTACCCTACTTTGGTTCTGTAAACCATGTGGTATGAGATGGCGGTCAGCACTATGAGAACAGCCGTCACCACATAGTAGAAACGCAGGTTTGTCGGCAGGATTTCTAAGGGACCTAGGTTTGCAAGCCTTATCCTGAAACCTGTCTCTCCCCCCGTTATACTGACCAAGCCCACAACCATGTTGTTGAAGACAAGTGTTATAGCCAAGGTGAATATTCCGGTAAAAATAACTACAAGCTTCCTACGTACAGATAGCACACTCACAATCCATCCCAGGGCCGTGGTAAGCAGGGTCCCCAGCACAACAGCCTCTAAGACGCCTGTAAGCCCATCTCTCACCGCAATCCCTGTTACGTAGGCACTTATTCCCGCGAAGGCGCCTATGCACAGATAAAGCTGGCGTGTGAACCCGAACAGGAAGTTGAAGGAGAAGGCGAACGCTGTGAAGAAAACCATCTGGGTTAGTATGAAGACGACGTAGGGTACGCCCTGTAAGGCGAGCGGTAAAACTATGTGTAGAGCCCAGACGACGATGAGCGCGATAATCCTAACCCTCATAGGTTGCAGCGTTAGGTACTCTGTCATAGTTTTTCACCGACTATGCCGTATGGCCTGACAAGCAAGGTTACCATGACGACCGCTAGAAGTGCGACGTAGGCTAGGTAGGTCCCGATCAGGTATACGAGGAAGCTGTAAACAACCCCTATCATGAGCCCGGCGACGATTGTTCCATAAACGCTTCTAATTCCACCAACAACGCACACAAGGAGCGCCAGTATCGTGAACTCGAAGCCGTTTTCCGGACCCACTGTAGCCACAATGCTTCTAATTATGCCGGCCAATGCCACGAGTAAGGAGCCAAGTACGAAGACCAGTAGTCTGTAGCGTCTGACGTTTATGCCTACGAGGAGTGCGCCGACCTCGTTTTGAGTCAGGGACCGGATGGCCATGCCTGTCCAGCTTCTCTTAAGGAAGAGGAAAAGTATGGCGAGAATTACCGAGGAGAAGGCTCCCGCGAAAATCTGGGCAGTCCTGACCCTGATGCCATTCAGATCTATTGTGGGGGTTGGCAGGTTTACGGTGAGGTAGGCTGTGGGGAAGGTTGTTATGAGGATGCCGTGGAGAAGTATCGAGAAGGCCAGCGTCATGTACAGCCCTAGGAGAACCCTTTCATCGCCTTCAAGAGTGTAAACAGGTCTTAAAACAACTTTCTCGATGAAAACCCCCGCACCCACGGTGATAAGAACTCCTGCAGCAAGTGAGAGCATTAGAGGCAGGCCAGTGTATTGGAGAAGGACGGAGGCTGCGATTGTACCGGCTACAAGGATTTCTCCGTGTGAGAGGTTTAGCACGTTTGCGAGGCCGTATATCATCGTCAACCCAACGGCTATGAGAGAGAGAATTGTGCCAAGCACTACGCCATCCAAAATAAACAGCAGACCTGATACATCCATTTCAGACACCTAAATATCTGTGCATAAACTCCGAAGACCTTACATCACTTGCTATGTCGCCCTCGAAAACAATCCTTCCATTAGCAATTATGTATCCTCTACGCGCAAATTCTGTAGCGTCTTTTACACGTTGCTCAACAAGCAGTATTGAAAACCCTTGCCTCACCTCGATAAGCCTCTTCAACCCGTTGTAAATAGCTCTCACCATTATGGGCGCAAGGCCCGTTGATGGCTCATCCAGGAGCAGGAGCTTGGCGTCAGCCATCAGGGCCCTTCCTATGGCGAGCATTTGCTGCTCTCCGCCGCTCATAGTTCCGGCTTTCTGGTTTTGACGCTCACGAAGCCGGGGAAAAATATCCAGCACAAGCTCCAGATTCTCTTCCAGCTTATTCCTAGCCCGTTTGTTGAAAGCGCCTAGCATAAGGTTCTCTCTCACAGTCATCTGTGGAAAAAGCTCCTTCTCCGCCAGCGAGAGAGACACACCCTCCATGACTATTTTCTCGGTGGGCTGCCCGTCGATACGTTTTGAGCCGAAGAATATTTCTCCTCTGTAAGGTTTTAGAATACCTATTATCGTTTTGAGGAGACTTGTCTTGCCGGCGCCGTTTGGTCCAAGGACGGCAACAACCTCCCCTTCGCCAACTTGGAGTGAAATATTCCAGAGAACCTGTATTTCGCCGTAACCTGAGGATATATTGACAACATTGAGCAAGTTACCCAACTCTCTCACCCAAGTAGGCCTCAACAACTCTTTGGTCGGCTATTACTTCACGCGGAGCACCTTCGGCAATTTTCTGCCCTTGATTAAGGACGGTCACACGGTCAGCCAGCTGCGCCACCGCGCTTATGACATGTTCAACCCATACAATCGTCAAACCCAGCTTCTCTCTCAACATTCTCAAGATCTTTATCGACTCAGATATTTCTCCCGGGGTAAGCCCACTCATATATTCATCAATCAGCAATAGCTTGGGCTTAGCGGCCAGGGCTCTCGCCAGCTCCACTTTCTTTCTCTCCTGAAGGTTGAGAAGACCCGCCCTCACACCGGCCTTCTCCTCCAGCCCCAGAGTCCTAAGCAGATCCATTATCTCTGAGGTAGTGCTACTGTTTGCGCCGTATAATGTTCCTACATAGACATTCTCGAAAACCGTCAACTCTTTGAACAGTCTCGGTATCTGCAGGGTTCTCGAAATACCGAGCCGGGCTATCTCGTGCGGTGGCTTACCTGTGACGTCGGTTCCTAGTAGGAATACCCTGCCTGAGCTTGGTTTTATTACACCGTTTATGACGTTGAAAAGCGTTGTTTTCCCGGCTCCGTTGGGCCCTATGACGGCGCGTATCTCACCTTCGTTTACTTCGATGTTGACGTTCTTTAATGCGGGGAGACCGCCGAAATAAACTGTAAGGTCACGGCACTCGACCAACATAGACTTCAGCCGAGAAAAAAGAATGTTGTGGTATGATTTAGCTTGTTATTTTTCGGGTACGTATGGTGGTGTTGGTGGGCTCTTGTAGAGTGTTTTTAGAACCCAGTTGGCTCCAGGGTTAATTGGTCCTGGATCTCCAGGAGATATGGCGGTCAGTATCATTGTTGGGGTCTTTATCTCGCCCCACTCGGTGTAGCTGAGCGGCCACGCATATATCGGGTGTTTAAACTCCGACGTCCTTATGTGGTTTGCTATAGTCGCTGGGTCTGTTGACCTCGTCTTCTCCACTGCTTCAGCAATCATCAAAACTGTCACATATCCGGTCGCGGCGTTGTGGTCGAAGAACTTCCCATACTTTTGATAGAACCTCTGGGCAAGCTCACGATATTCAGGTGCGTCGACGTTCAGGCAGGAGGTTGTCACAAGCTTTCCTAGACCGATTTCTCCAACACCCCTGAGCATCAACTCGGGAGGCTGAACCGAGGCTATGTAGTAGCTGGACTTGAACCCTAGCTCTATGGCCTGCTTCGTGATTATCGGGAACCCTGTCGGATGGCCTGTCAGTATCATGACCTGGGGGTCAAGTGGCTGGAGCTTTCTGAGAACCGTTGTGAAGTCTGTCTCACCCAGCGGTGCTTCCTCAATCTGGTACTGCACGCCGAGCTCCTTCAACCTCTTGTCGAGTACTTCTTTTATGGCGAAACCCCATTCATAGCTCGCTATTAACACGCCAACTCTCTGGATCTTTTGGTCCTTGACGAAGTTGGCTAGGAGCTCGCCGTTTGTCGGCGCTGGGGGCAGGCATGTTCTGAAGGTGTAGCGGCTGCTTTTTGTCAAAATGGTGTGGGACCCGGCTGCAACGAGAAAAAGCGGGACCTTTGCCTGCTCTGCTTCACCGGAAAGCACCGCCCCTATTCCGCTCGAAATCGTCCCTACGACCGCTACCACCCTGTCAACCTCAGCCATCCTCTTGAATATCGACACAGCTTCTTTAGCGTCGTTCTTCTCATCCGCCTCAACCAGAACAAGTCTTGCGCCTAGAACGCCTCCCCTCGAGTTAATCTCTTCGACAGCAAACCTCATTCCGTCCAATGTGTATACTCCATAGGTTGCAAACGGCCCAGTTAAAGGAACTAGAGCACCGATCTTAACCTCGGAGACTGCAAGCCTCGGCTGCGACATCAGCACAAAGGCGCCGGCAGCTGCTGCGACTATCACCAGCACGGCCACTATGGCCGCAATAACTGATTTTTTCACACCAAAACACGCTCCAACAGTATTATTTATTGTTTAACTATTGACGGGAACAGGTTGTTGACTATTTCGTTGAGTTGTTTTCTTTCATAGGTTACTGGGTTGAAGACCACCCAGTCGACGCCCTCAAGCCGCTCTATTCTCCTACGTACTTTTTCCGCAACTTCGGCCGATTCCCCGTAGAGGTAGTAGCTGCGCCAGTAATCCAGGTTCATACCCGAGTATAGGCTGAATCTCTTGACGGCTTCGGAGTCGGGTTCGCCGGGTGTTTTGAGGTAGACGAAGTTGCTGTAAACTTTTGTGAGCTTGTAGGGGTCTCTCCCCGCTTCTGCGGCGTATTTCTTGACCTTGCCCCAGTCTTCCGCAGCCATCTCCGGCGTAGAGCTTGAATGCGGTATCCAGCCGTCTGCAAGCCGTGCGACGCGTTGCAGAACACGGTCTATGCCCTTAGCCTCCTGCCCATACAGTATTGTGTGCGGCTGGCTACCTCCACCTATCCATATCGGGGGATGCGGTTTTTGCAGGGGCTTGGGCTGCAGCTCGAGGTCTTTGACGTTGAAGAATTTTCCGCTGAACGTTACCCTGTCCTCTGTCCACAGCTTCCTGAGCAAAGGTATGTATTCATCCATTATGGCGCCCCGTTTCTCCAGAGGTGTTCCCAACAGATTAAACTCGTCGGGGTTCCAGCCGACGCCTGCGCCTAAGACAAACCTTCCCCCTGAAAAGACGTCGAGGGTCGCTGTCTGCTTGGCCAGCATGTAGATGTTTCTGAAGGGGAGGACGAGTATCATCGGCCCGATGACTGCTTTCTTGCTTGCCGCAGCAACGAAGCAAAGGGTTGTTAGGGCGTCATGCCAGCTCGTTGAGTAAGCTGGCCTGCTGGTTAAGATGTGGTCTATGACGAAAAAACCCTCAACACCCATGTCCTCCGCTTCGGCGACGTAGTTCTTCAAGACCTCGTAGGAGCTGAACTCGCCGGGCCTCGCGTAGGTGGGTAGCCTCAGGCCAAGCTTCATCAGTGTCCAGCCTCCGGAAGATGCACTTCGCCCTCTACACGTAGCTGTCTCGAGGGCGGGGGCGTCATCCTACTCCGTCCTACACGGGGTTTGCCGTCAATCATCACCATGGCTATGCCTGGTATGTCGCCGACGGAGAACGCGCCTAGAGCGTCTTGGGCCACGGAGCCGTAGGGAGAGTCCACTACAACCAGGTCCGCAGGCCTTCCAGGCTCGATGACTCCCTCCTTGAGCCCGAAAACCTTCGCCGTGTTTCCTGTGGCCGCTGCCACAACCTTCTCAGCCGCTATGTTTGTGTTTGAGGCTATGAAGGATACTGTCCTGATTATGCCTAGAGGCAGTACACCGGTGCCTGAGGGGGCGTCGTTTCCTATGATGAGTCTGTGTAGCTGGTTTAAGCGTTGGAGTACCCGCACCGTTTCCAGCATGGACCTGAAGTTTCCGCACTGCACGACCTCTATGGCGTAGTTGGTATCTGAGACTATCCTCTCTATGTCTTTGAGCGGGGGTGATGTCGGGCCTCCGTTGATGTGTGAAACCACGTCAGGCTTCACCTTTAACACAACATCGGCGTTTACTATCGTGCTGCCGGGTATCGAGGCTCCTCCCGTGTGTATGACGACCTTCATACCGTTCCTATGCGCCAGCTCAACCATGGCGGCGGCCTCGTCGGGGTCCTGCACGCTGCCCAGCCCGACCTCGCCCACGAGCCAAACACCGGCCCTAGCCACCTCCTCGAAATCTCTCGAATCCAAGCCTTTTTCCAGCAGCAAAGCACCCGCGTGGACCTTAGCACCCAACGGCCTTATGTTCTTGAAAGTTTTGTGGGCGAGTATTGCGAGGGCCTTTGCAGCCTCCTTGTCGCCACGCGGCCTGCCGGGCAGATGTACCTCGCCGGCCGATATCATTGAGGTGACCCCGCCGTGGACGGAAGACTCGATGAAGCCTAGTGTGTTCTGTCTCGGCGTGAAGTCTCCGAAGACCGGGTGTACGTGTGAGTCGAAGAGGCCGGGCATTACAGTCATCCCGTTAACGTCCACAACCCCGTCGGTGTTGGGTCTTAGGCCCCAGCCGACCTCCTCAATCACACCATCCCTGACAACTATGCTGTCACCTTCGACAAGCGGTTTCTCTATGTTGCCTGAAACTATCTTGCCTATGTTTTTGAGAAGTATTGAGACCACGTATAGGTGCGCAGAGAGTGAAGCTTTTAGGTTTTCCTAGCTGCAGACCTCCACAGCAGAGACGGGTGTATGTGTGAGGACTTGATGCCGGTTTTTAACGCGTCCTCGACGGCGTTAGCCAGCGCCGCCGCCACAGGTATCATAGGCCCCTCACCCATACCCTTAGACCCCAGCTCCGAGAACAGTGAAGGCGTCTCGAGGTGGTCCAGCAGAATCTCCGGAGCCTCCACGGCGGTTGGGAGCAGGTAGTCTGCGAAAGAGGTTGTGAGCAATACGCCGTCGTCGCCGTAGGCTATTTCCTCATATAGTGTCGCCCCTATCCCTTGGACGACCCCGCCTAAAACCTGCCCCTCAACTATCTCTCGGTTCAGGATTCTGCCACAGTCGTGTACAGCAACGTATCGGAGGATTTTCACCACGTATGTCTCGGGGTCTACTTCGACAACGGCTACGTGCGCCGAATTTCCGTAGGTTGCCGACATGTTGAACTCCCCCGCCTCACCGGTTCCGAAGTTAGGAAAGTTGTAGAAGAATTCAGCATACAGGCTTGTGTCCAAGCCCTTTAGGGCCACAGTGTCGCGGTACACCTTTGCAGCCAGCTCCGCGAAGGTCAGGGAGACGTTGCTGCCGCGGACGTGGACCGCCCCATCCGAAATCTCCAGGTCCTCGGGTGCTGCCTCCAGCAGGGCCGCCGATATTTTGACTATTTTTTCACGCAGTTTCTCGCATGCTTTCCTCACGGCTGCAACTGTCATGACGCTAAACCTGCTTCCCCAAGTTCCTCCGTAGGGGCTTGGGTAGACGAGGCCGGTGTCTCCGTGCAGGACCTCAACCTTATCAGGGCTTGTTCCCAAGGTTTTCGCAGCAATCTCTGCGGCAACTGTCTCATGTCCCTGTCCGTTCGGTATCGACGCTATGGCCACAACCACTTCACCCATCTCGTTAAGCCTGACAACAACCCCCTCAGCCGAGCCCGACGTCTTCAGGTTGTTGAACAACAGCCGGTTCCTCGCCAGATTTGTCACAGCAGGCTCAACTACGCAGGCCAACCCCACCCCCGTGTAAGGCCTGTTTCTGTACTTCTCCACCTCCGCCAGCTCCAACGCCTTTTGGAGCACAGCCTCGTAGTCTCCGCCGTCGTAGAGGCTGCCGAAAACCGTCCTATACGGCTGTTCTCTGACTAGGTTAATACGTCTGATTTCTTCGGGCTTTAGGTTGAGGGCGCGGGCCGCTATGTCCATCGTCCTCTCCAGCGCGAAGTAGGCGTGCTGGCAGCCGTAGCCCCTTACAGGGCCTGTCGGACACTTGTTCGTAACCACAACCTCTAAACCCACCTCAACGTTTCTTATGTCGTAACAGCCTGTGTAGGTCATCAGTGAGCGGATTACGCCGCCGGGGTCCGGGGGCCTGACGTAGGCGCCGCAGTCCTCTGTGAAATATGTCCTGTAGCCCAAAACCCTGCCGTCGCTTCTAAAAGCCATCTCAACGTCTATCACGCGGTTGGAGTTGTGGGCCATGGCCGCAAGATGCTCCCGCCGTGTCTCAACCCACTTAACAGGCCTTTTCAAAAGCCTAGACATGTATGAAACTAGGACAACGTAGGGGTAGAGCATTATTTTTACACCGAAGCCTCCGCCTACATCCGGCTCTATGAAACGTATCTTCTCATATGGAATGCCCAGCGAAGCGGACACCAGACGTCTGAAAAGCTGAGGGGTCTGCTGGTTGTCGTACACGGTCAGGCTGCCGTCGGCCCTGTAGTCCGCTATGACACCACACGGCTCTATAGGCGAGGCCGCGTATCTCTTGAAATTAAACCTCTCCTCTACTACTTTGTCAGCCTCCCTAAAGGCCCTTGCAACATCGCCGAAACTGAATGTCTTTCTGAGGACTGTGTTACTGCCCATGGACTCGTGGAGCACGGGCCCGTTCCCAGCCTCGGAGGGGTCGATGACCGCGGGCAGCGGCTCGTGTTCGACGTGGACGTGTTCTGCGGCGTCGTATGCATCCTCCAAGCTTGAGGCCGCCACCATGGCAACGGGTTCGCCGAAGTAGAGTGTTTTTTCGACAGCGATGCCGAAATATCTTATTTGGTTTATGAATGTTTGGATGGGTTTGCAGGCGGCCGCTATCTGACGGCCATCAACCACAGCCAAAACGCCGGGCATCCTTAATGCCTCCGACGCATCTACTTTGTTGATTTTTGCGTGGGCGTAGGGGCTGCGGATGAAAACGAGGTGGGCCATCCGTGGAATCGAAATATCGTCCACAAAAAGTCCTCTACCCGTCACAAACCGTAAACCCTCTCTCAACAAGCTAATTTCTGCCGTAGAAACCGCTCTTTAAACATGAAAAAACCAGTACGGGGTGTTCTAAGGGCTGGACTTAAGTTGTCGGCATAAGGTGTTTGGGTTGAGGTATGTGAAATGGAGAAGCAGGGTTTTGCGTTGCTGGCTGTGTCCGGGGCCCTAGTGGTGTTGGCTGCGGCGCTTGCTGCGGTGGTTCTTGCTGACAGCGGCAGGGTTACGGTTTTTCAGACAACACAGGAAAACACCGTATCATCAGAGGATCTCATATCCGTGACGGGCCAGGCGCAGACAACAGTTATTCCTGACGTTTTAACCATGCTGTTTACAGCCGAGGAGAGGGCTGCATCACCGTCAGAGGCTTTGGCACGGCTCACAGAGTCCGCGAACAACGTGATTAAAACCCTCGTCGACTTCGGCGTAAAACCCGACGACATAAAAACGGTCGCCCTAAACATATATCCAGAGTATGTTTACAAGGAGGGGCAGCCGCCGGAGATAGTTAGGTACGTCGCCACGTACACGCTGGAGGTGAAAACACGGAGGCTGGCCGACGGCGGCGCAATAATCGAGAAAGCCGTCAACGCCGGAGCAGACTATGTCAGCGGGATATACTTCAGCCTATCGAGGGAGAGGTCTGAAGAGGTTTACAAACAGCTCCTGTCGGCGGCTGTAACTGATGCATCAGTCAAGGCCGACGCCGTCCTCGCCCCGCTGGGGCTAAAAGCCGCCCGGGTCAAGTCGGTCTCAATCTCCGAGTCACCGCAACCTGCGTTCAGGGCCGCCGCCGAAGCATCCCCCCAAGGACCGTCGATGATGCCTGGAACCACAACCGTCAGCGTCTCAGTAAACATCGTGTATGTGATAGGGCCGCGGTAAACATCTTTTAACACCCACTTTTTTATTCTGGACTGATGGGTAGAGCGTTTTGGCGAACCGATTATCGATAATCGCAAACCCCAGCAACGTTATCCTAAGGGTGTGGAATACTCCCTTGCCAACGGCTTAATTATCTTACAAATCAAAAACTATTAAGGGGGTTTGGCCGGCACACCAGCTTGACACTAGAGAACCCAGAAGGCCGGAAGAGGTTTTACATAGGACTCATCCTCTAAGGATGTGGTAGACGCCCTACCGGTCGCTCCAGCCTTCCTAGTTTTTCTCCGTCAGGCTGGAGGGCCGGCCTTCTGGGTCTGCCGTCTGTTCTTGGCGACTTTCTCGAGGTCTCTGAGGATTATCAGTATGGTATTTGTAGCAGGCCGTCGGTATGGGAATGTGGTTGCCATTTCGAGTAAGGCGTTTTACATAGCGCAGGGCGCGGCGGCTGGCGTCTTCTTCGGAACGGCCTCTATCTTTATCCGTTTCCTTCCGAACATGGATGCCCTGTCCATCTCTTTTGTCAGGGTTTTGGCGGCGGGGCTTTTTCTCACATCTGTTGGGTTAGCTCTCCGCCGAACAGCCTTTGTCGAGGGTGTGAGAAGGCTGGGTTTCTCCCCTGCGTGGCTGGGCTTCTTCCTAGCCCTCCACTTCATCTTCTTCGTCGCAGCCGTCAAAAACACCTCCGTGGTCAACGCAACAACCCTCGTCAACACAACCCCCGCCTGGGCGCTGCTCCTAGGGTGGCTACTCGGCAGAATCAAGCCCTCACGCCTCAGCTTAGCAGGCCTGGCCCTGACGCTGGCCGGGGTTCTCTCAATGACTGCAGGCGAGTTCTCCACGGCTCCCCAAAACATGCTCGGGAATGTTTACGGACTAATGGGCGCTTTATTCTGGGCCCTATACCTTGTTTCGGGGAAATCGGTGAGAGAGGGGTCGGAGCTGCTAATGACTATGGGGCCGCTATATCTCTGGACAGCGGCGGCCACCGGCGCAGCCACCCTGCTCGTCTCCGGCGGCATAGCGATGCCTAGCGCAGGCGAGCTCGCCCCGATGATGGGCCTAATCATCTTCCCTACATTACTCGGGCACACGCTCTCCTTCTCCTCACTCAAGGGACTCAGGCCCTATGAGACCTCCGCACTGAACCTTTTAGAGCCCTTCAGCGCAACACTACTTGCAGCCGTCGTTCTTCAGGAGGTTTTACCTCTAAACAATTACCTCAGCGCCGTCGTGACCCTGTTAGGCATCTACTTGGTTTTAGGCAGGTAGCTACAGCGTTTTTTCGAGCAATATCTTTGAAGCGGCCGCGTCCTGGACTGCGAGGCCCACGCTCTTGAACAGGGTAATTTCTCTGTCGTTTTCACGTCCAGGCTTCAACCCTGCAACAACCTCCCCTATCTCCGCATGTATGTGGTTGAAGGTCATTAGCCCCATCTTGATTGGCTGAAGTATGTCGCCCGCCTCCTCCTTAACAGCCTCCCTCGAGTCCACCACGAGCTTGGCGCGGGCTGTCAGCCGTGGGTCGATTTCAACCATTTCAGGTGTGTAGCCTCCGATGGCTGAGATGTGGGTTCCATCCCTTACCCAGCTGTCAAATATTACTGGTGTCTTTGATGTTGTCACAGTTACAACTATGTCGGATTTTCTCACCAAATCTTCAGCCGAACCTGCCGCCTGGATGTCGATACCCTCGCCCGCCACCTGTTTTACGAAGGCTTTCATCCGTTCCCCGTCGATGTCGTATGCGAGGAACTTCACTCCTTTTAGCATGTCTGCGAGCACCCGTGTCTGCCAGACTGCTTGGTAGCCGCATCCAACTATGCCGACTAGCTCAGAGTCTCTGCGGGCCAGATACTTGACGGAGACTGCTGTGGCTGCGGCTGTTCTCAGCCCCGTCAAGGCCCTTGCCTCGGCGACGAGCTTGGCCACACCTGTTTCGGCGTCAAGGACTATTACGACGGCGTTTATTGTGGGTAGGCCGCGCTGCAGGTTTCCGGGGTAGACTGTGACGAGCTTGAGGCTGAATATGTTCATGTCGGGGATGTAGCAGGGCATCATCAGGATATCTCCGCCCTTCTCCCGTGCTTCAACACGGGACCTCACAGGCATGACAACACGGCCCGTGCTGTAGAGCCTGTACGCCTCCTCAACGGCCTCCACAACCTCCCTAGGCTTCACAAGCTCCCCAACATCTCCGTCCGTCAGAAACCTCACAGCGAACCCTGACCGCGCCCTGTTAAAAACGTTACCAGCGGTATCTGTCCGCCTGCTACGTTAAACATATAACTGTCCCCTCAAGCTGTCAACCAGTATGCCTACTTACAGCGTCGCCATTCTAGGAGCAACAGGCATGGTCGGCCAGCACTACATCAAGATGCTCCAGAGCCATCCATGGTTCAGGATTAAAGCACTCACGGGGAAGGAGTCGGTTGGCCGGAAGTATGCGGAGGCTGTCAGGGGTGAGGCCCCGACGCCGCCCAAGGAGATAGCCGAGATGGAGGTGTTGCCGACAGACCCTAAAAAGGTTGACGCAGACTTTGTCTTCTCATGCCTGCCTACAGAGGCCGCCAGAGAGGTGGAGCACAGGTTTGCGGAAGCAGGTTTCCCGGTCTTCAGCGACGCCGCCGCATTCAGAATGGAGCCGGATGTACCGTTGATCGTCCCCGAGATAAACCCGGACCACCTAGAACTTACCCGCCTCCAGAAAAAGAACCGCGGCTGGGATGGCTACATAGTAACTACACCCAACTGCACAACCGTCGGCCTCGTTCTACCGCTCCACCCGCTTCAGCTCAACCTCGGTATAAGACGCGTTATTGTTACAACTATGCAGGCTGTCTCCGGCGCCGGATATCCCGGAGTCGCCTCACTCTCCATCCTTGGAAACGTGATACCATACATCTCGGGTGAGGAAAAGAAGGTCGAGACCGAGACCGCGAAAATACTGGGGAGGCTTCGGGAAAACAGGGTTGAGCCGGCCGGCGTGGAGGTTTACGCAACCTGCACCCGTGTGCCGACACTGGATGGACATATGGAGTCGGTGATGGTGGAGGTTGAGAAAAAGACGGATGCAGAAACCGTGGCATCTATTCTCGAGGAGTATGTATCAGTTCCCCAAGAGCTTAACCTCCCCACGGCCCCGATCCGTCCATTAATCGTTAGGAGGGAGAATGACAGGCCCCAGACACGGATTGATGTCGACGCAGGCTCCGTGCCGGGTATGAGTGTCTCGGTTGGCAGGATAAGAGTATCAGATAACGTCGCTAGGTTTATCTCACTCAGCCACAACCTCATCAGAGGCGCGGCCGGCGGAACAATACTCACAGCGGAGCTGGCCAAACACTACGGCCTCCTGGACCGGTGATGAACATGGTCTTCGGCAAAGAGGTCAGGCTCCAGCGACTGCTTCAAAACGGGAGAATGCTCTGCGTGCCTATGGACCACGGGACATCCATCGGACCTGTGAAGGGGCTTGAGGAAATCCACACGATGATGTATACGCTGGAGGAGGCTGGTGTTACGGCGCTGCTTGCCCACAAAGGTGTTTTCAGGACGTTGAGCAGGCCGCTGAAGACCGGGACGATAATGCATGCAAGCGCAAGCACAAGCCTCAGCACACGTCCGAACAGGAAGGTCAAGTCTGCCTCCGTAGAGGAGGCTGTGCGTTTAGGTGTGGACGCCGTATCCGTGCACATAAACATCGGCGGAAGCGATGACGACGTGATGCTCCAGCACCTCGGCGAGATGGCGGATGAATGTGATGAGTGGCAGATGCCCCTGATCGCCATGATGTATCCCAGAGGTGAGAACATCAAGGACTCCAGCGACACTTCCACCATAAGCCATGTGGCCCGGGTTGGGGCCGAGCTTGGCGCTGACATCGTCAAGACCCCGCTCCCCTCGACGGATGTGAGGGAGGTTGAGAAGGTTGTGAAGAGCTGCCCGGTGCCTGTGGTGGCTGCGGGCGGGCCTAAAATGGACAGAGACGAGGATGTGCTGAGGCTTGCTTCAGCCGCCGTAAAAGGCGGATGCCTGGGCATAACCTTCGGGAGGAACGTCTTCCAGCACAGCTCGCCGGCTCTGATGGTTAAGGCGTTGAGGAAAATAGTGGTCGAGGACGGCGACGTCGAAGAAGCCCTGAAGGTTCTCAGGCCATGAAAAAAGTCGTCCTAAACCTGGTGGGCAGGGAGGACCTGCTAGGCAAGGCCATCCAGATGGGTTTCGACTCCTACATACTTGAGAAGGCGGATGAGGGTGAGAAAAACCTGAACATTTACACGCCCGAGAAGGCTGGTTACGTGAGGCATGGCAGAAAACCCGGCAAAGTACCCCGCCTAACGGTAAAAACCGCCGAGGACCTTAACACCGTGGTTGAATACGCCAGAAAAGGCTTCGACGAAGTCATCATAGCGACGGCTGACTGGAAGATTATCCCGACCGAGAACCTGATAGCCATGCTGCGCGGTGTTGACTGCGCTGTTTTGGCGGAGGTTGGAGGGGTTGTGGAGGCTGAGCTTTTCCTCAACATATTGGAGAGGGGTGTTGACGGGGTTGTGGTCACGCCCCGCAGCGAGCAGGACCTCGCCCTGCTGCTGGAGCTTGTGAAAAAGCCCTCAAAGCTACCGTTAACGGAGGCGGTGGTTGAGGAGGTGCGGGATGTCGGCGTGGGGGATAGGGCGTGCATAGACACGGTCAGCATGCTTGAGCTCGGCGAGGGTCTTCTGGTCGGCAGCATGTCCACCATGTTCTTCCTCATACACAACGAGTCAATCGGCTCAAGCTTTACATCCCCAAGGCCTTTCCGGGTTAACGCCGGCGCCGTCCACAGCTACATACTAATGCCGAACGCCCAGACCAAATACCTCTCCGAGATAGAGGCAGGGACACGTGTCTTAATTGTTTCACGCACAGGCGAGACGCGGATAACCTCGGTCGGCAGGGTGAAGATAGAGAGGAGGCCTCTTAGGCTTGTGAAGGCCTTAGCCGACGGCGTAACAGGGGCCGTAACCGTACAAAACGCCGAGACAATCCGCTTCATCACACCCAACGGCGACCTCATCCCAGTCACAGAGCTGAAGAAGGGTGACAGAATACTGGCATACATCAGCCCGGTGAAGGGCAGACACTTCGGCATGGCCGTTGACGAAACAGTAGTTGAAAAGTAGTTGAGAAATGAGGAAGACTTTGTTGTGTGTTTCGGTCTATGGCTCCGATGAGCGGGAGCTTGTCGAGCGTGTTTCAAAGGCATTAGAGCGGGGCGCCGACCTTGTCGAAACGAGGCTGGACCTTACAAACATCTCCGACACCGTGAGGCTTCGGGGGCTCCTGAAGCCGTATATAGAAAGGCTTGTTATCACCTTAAGGCCCGTGGACGAGGGTGGGGGGTCCAGGCTCTCCGACGGAGAGAGGATGGCTATTTTGGAGAGCTTAGCGGTTGAGGGGGCTGGTTTTGTGGACCTTGAGGTGAAGACCCTCCGGGCCGTCGATGCCTCGGGTTTGAGGAGAGGCGGGTGCAAGCTGATAGCTTCCTGGCACAGCTTCGAGGAAACACCTGAGACAGACATGTTGGCCAAGGTGGCCGAGGAATGTTTGAGATATGGCGATGTCGCCAAGGTGGTCACGTATGCGAGAAGACGTGAGGACTGTTTGAAGGTTGCCGAGCTCTACACATCCTTTGACCCCGCCCGGCTCGTGGCCTTCTGTATGGGTGAGGCAGGCTGGGGTTCGAGGATTCTGTCGATTGCCGCGGGCGCCCCGATAGCCTACGCCTCCTTAGACGACGTTAAAACAGCGCCGGGACAGCTCTCACTCGAGCTGATGAAGGCGTTGAGGGATAGGGTGGCGGCGGGAGCACCGGGTTGCTGAAGAAAGGGTTGCTTGGCGTCATAGGCCACCCCATAGGCCATACAGCCTCACCGGCCATGGTCAACGCAGCCCTCAGACACGCCGGAATGCTAAACGTTCTCTACGTCCCGGTGGAGGTCGCCCCACGGGACCTCGGGGCCTTCTGCCGCTCAGCACACCTCCTAAACTTCATCGGCTTCAACGTAACAATCCCACACAAGGTGGCTGTCATGAAACACCTGACGAGGCTTGACAGGTCCGCCAGAGAGGTTGAGGCCGTCAACACCGTGAAAGTGGACGGCGGGAAACTCACGGGCTATAACACTGACTTGGCCGGGGTTTTAGCGGCTCTGCCTGCTGGCCTCCCGAGTGACGGGGTTGTGACCGTGGTAGGTGTCGGCGGTGCGGCGAGGGCGGCTGCGATAGCCTTGAAGAAAAGGGGGTTTGAGAAAATAGTCTTCGCGGGACGTAGGAGAAGCAGCTTGAACAGGTTTAAACGGTTTACTGAGAGGAAGGGGGTTGACTGCATGTTTGCCACAATCGGCTCGACGGCCTTCGCAGAAGCCGTCAAAAAATCCATCCTCCTGATAAACGCCACACCCGTCGGAATGCACCCAAACACCGGTAAAACACCCGTCCCACCCAAACTACTCCACCCAGGCATGACGGTCTTCGACATGGTTTACAACCCTGTCGAGACAAGGCTCCTCCGTGAGGCGAGGGCACGGGGCGCGGAAACCGTCAACGGAGTCAAGATGCTTGTCGAGCAGGGAGCCGAGGCCCTGAGGCTCTGGCTCCAGATACAGCCCGACAAAAAAGTGATGGAGAGGGCTGTGATTAGGTTTCTGCGGGGCGGGAAGCGTTGAAGGGGCGTGGAACGGCTTACGGCGCGGTCTCCATCATAAACGCGATATCCACGGGGCGTGGGGCGGCTCTAGGCGTCGTGTTAAAAACTGAGGCCGAGGTGGAGCTGGTTGACGGCGGCGAGACAACTCTGACAATCAACGGCGTCAGGTCGGACCCGGAGCTTGCAGCAGAGGTCGTCAAGGCCTTCGTGGAATACCTTGGATTGGAGTTTACGGGCTGCAGGGTTTCCACTTCGTCGGAGATACCTGTGGCGGTTGGGTTGAAGAGCTCCAGCTCCGCTGCCGTAGCGATTGCGAAAGCCTACCTGGATGCCGTGGGCAGAACCCTACAGGCAGAAACCATACTAAACCTTGTCGCGGAAGCATCAATACGTTCACGCACATCCATAACAGGGGCCCTCGACGACGCAGCCGCATGCATGCTCGGCGGGGTTGTGGTGACAGACAACCTGGCCAGAAAAATACTCCTCCACGAAAAACTCGGCGAGAATCTGGCCGCCGTAATATACGTGCCCCCCGGAAGAACATACACAAGAGAGTTCCGCAGGGAACTCCTCACACCAATAAGGGAGCTCGTAGAGGAGGCCCATAGGCTGGCGCTCAACAGACAGTACTGGAAGGCCATGACACTCAACGGACTCCTCCACTCAGCGGCCTTAGGGCTTCCCACAGCCCCAGCGATTGAGGCGTTGAAGGCGGGGGCGCTGGCCGCAGGCCTCTCGGGCACAGGTCCTGCGGTGGCGGCTGTCTGCCGTGAGGACGTGGTGGACAGGGTTGGGGAGGCTTTCAGAGGGTTTGAGGGAAGGGTTTTGACCTGCATGGTGAACAGAGGTGTTGAAGCGCCGTGATGGCTGTTGTCAAGCCATCTGTTGTGTCGGGTGTTTTGGCCGCGCCGCCGAGCAAGAGCTATACACACAGGTCTGTGGCACTTGCAACACTCTCTGCTGAAAAATCAACCATAAGGAACCCGCTGCTGTCGAGGGACACGCTCGCAACAGTTCACGCGTCGGAGATGTTGGGAGCCGAGGTGCAGAAAGCCGGGGACAGGCTTGTTTTGGTGGGGCCTGAGAAGATGCGATGCCCCGATGACGTCGTAAACGTCGAAAACTCGGGAACAACCCTGAGAATCTACACAGCCCTTTCAGCGCTCACACCCACAGGATACACAGTGCTGACCGGGGATGACAGCATTAGGAGGAGGCCTGTGGGGCCGCTCCTGAAATCGTTGAACGAGCTGGGCGTCGAGTGCTGGTCGACACGGGGAACGGGTACCGCGCCCGTTGTTGTTAGAGGGGGCTGCAGAATCGGCGGCCGGACAGTGATTAAAGGCGGCGAATCATCCCAATACATCACCGCCCTAATCCTGATGTCGCTGAGAGCGTCGGATGCCGTCGAGGTCGTCGTTGAGGGGGAGCTTGTCTCAAAACCGTATGTTGAGGCAACGTTGCGGATGGTGGAGCTGTGTGGGTGCAGGGTCGGGCGTGAGGGTTTCTCAAGGTTTTGGGTAGAACCACAGAAAGTCGGCGGAACCGACTTCACCGTGCCGGGCGACTACAGCTCAGCGGCCTTCATGGTTGCGGCAGCCCACCTAACAGACGGCACAGTCAAGATACAGAACCTTGACAACACCCTACCCCAGGCGGACGCATACATCCTCAAACTGGCGGAGGCTTTCGGCTCAAAGGTATTGGTGGAGGATAGGGCGGTAACCGTCCACGGGGGCAGGAGAGAAGTAAGCATGGAGGTTAGCCTGAGGGACTGCCCCGACCTTCTACCGGTTACAGCCGTCATGGCCGCATGCAACACGGGCAGGGTCGTCATAAAGGACGTGGCCCACGCAAGGCTTAAGGAGAGCGACAGAGTCTCATCTGTGGCTGGGGAGTTGCGTAAGCTGGGTGTCAGGGCCTCCGAGACGGAGGACGGCCTAACCATCGAAGGAAAGGGCACGGTTGAGGGCGGGGTTACGGTAGACAGCCACGGCGACCACAGGCTCTTCATGGCCTTCACAGTGCTGGGTCTGGCGACGAGAAAGGGGTTAAAGGTCTCAGGCGCAGAGTCGGCCGACGTCTCCTACCCAGGCTTCCTAGACGACCTCAGGAAAATCGGGGCCGAGATAACGCTTACCTCTGAACAGTAGCAAATTTTTTAGAGACCCTAACGGCCTCCTAACAGCATGCGATTATCCAGACCCGTTAAATTCATCATCGAGGCAACGCTCCTAGCGCTGGCCATGACCCTGATACCCATCTTCCTACTCGTATTCCTCTACTTCACAGGCCTGACCACCCCGGTAAACATGCTGCTATGGCTTGGAGCGGCGTTGGGCTGGACAACACTAGTGGTCTACCTGTACATGAAATTCTCGAAAAAAGGAAGAATAAGGGACGTTTCCACGGTCTCAGCCCAGCCCCAGGAATAGCTGGGGATAACAAACCCATTTATACATGTTTTAAGAATTTGACGGTTGGGAAATGTCCACCCAGGCCACCAAGTACTTTGCAATCAAGACGACGGTAGGGCAGGAGAGGACCGTAGCCAACATACTGGAGGCACGTCTGCACGGAATCTTCCTAGACTATGTGGATGAGCCGGCAGGCATGTTCACCATAACCCCTGAGAAACACGCCGCCGTAATCTTCACGCCGCCGAAAACAACAGACATGATAGGTGTGGAGGCATATATTGGTAAAAAGGGCGACCCGTCGGAGCCCCTCACCGCATGCATATACGAATACAGCCATGAGGCAGGCATCTCGGAAACATGCCTAGGCGAAGGCAGGTACGACCCGCTTTTGCTGAAGACGGAGGCATGGGTGCGGATCAAGTTCCAAAACCCGGTTAGGGTGAAGAGGGACAACACCTACGCCCTCGTCCTACTTAAAAGAAACGCCGAAGACGGAGCATATGAATGGGGTTTCGGCAAGGAATCTAGAGAAGATATCAGCTCAATGGTCTATGAAAACGGGCAGTGGAGTAGTGTGAGCCACAATTTCCTGTTCAAGCTTTTTGAGAAAACCGCTGTGGCATCTATCCTTGTTATCCCGGACCTTAAGGGCTATGTGTACGTGGAGGCTGCGCAAAGGGAGGAGGTCGCAAACGTCATCCAAAACATACGGCATGTTAAGGCACGGCCCCCGATGCCCATACCCTTTGAGACAATCTCCTCACATCTTATGGCGAAGCCTTTGATTGACGTGATAGAGCCGGGCCAGCTTGTTGAGATTGTGTCCGGGCCGTTGAAGGGCATCGTCGGCAAGGTCATAAGAGTTGAAAAAGCTAGGAGAGAGATCACGCTGGAGCTGCGTGAGGCAGCCTTCCAGCTCCCCATCTCCGTCTCGATAGACGCCGTCAGACCCGTGAAATAGCTGATGCCAATAGAGTTTTAAACCAACCAAACGTTTTAGAGAGGGTTGTCCAGGGTTCTTTTCAAAGGCGGTTTCGTCATACCTGTGGATGGAAGTAGGCGGGTAATCAGGGATGGCTGCGTGCTTGTTGACGGCGACAGGGTTGAGATGGTGGGCCGCCCTGAACAGGTGTTGCCGCATTCGGCCGGCGCTGAAACCGTTGATGCAGAAGGCTGTGTGATTATACCGGGGCTGGTGGACACACACATACACTTGGCCCAGGCGTTGATCCGCGGCGTTGTTCCCGACAACCTTCCGCTTATCGAGTGGCTGCGGGGCTGGGTTTGGAGGCTTCAGGGTGTTTACGACGCCGAGGACGCCAAGGCGAGCGCGGCCCTCTGCATCCTCGAGATGCTTAAGACAGGCACAACAGCGTTTGTCGAGGTACATCTCCACAGCCGCTACGGGTTCAACGGCATAGCCGAGCTTGTTGAGAAATCAGGCATCAGGGGGGTTCTATCGAAGTCAATCATGGACATGGGCGGGTATGCGTCGGAAGAGAACATCCTACCCCCGGGCATGGTGGAGGAAAAGGATGCGTGCATCAGGGAGTTTAAGGAGATGTATAGAAGGTGGAACGGGGCCGCCGGTGGAAGGATAGATGTCTGGCTGGGGCTGAGGTCGGCCGGCGCGGTCTCTAACGAGCTATACCTCGAGACGGCGGCCCTTGCGGAGGAATACGACACGGGGATAACAAACCATGTGGCGGAGGTGCGGGAGGACATAGAGTACTACAGGCAGGCCTTCGGAACCGGCGCATCAGGTTTCCTCGAGAAATTTAACCTGCTGGGTGAGAGACGCGTATACGCCCACTGTGTTTGGATTAACGAGGAGGACATGAGGCGGTTTGCAGCCACCGGTACAACGGTGGCACACTGCCCCTCCTCTAACATGAAGCTCGGCTCAGGTATTGCGCCTGTGTCCGACATGCTTGCACACGGGGTTAACGTAGGCCTTGGATGCGACGGTGGACCAAGCAACGACAGCTACGACATGTTGAGGGAGATGAAGCTTGCCGCGTTACTCCAGAAAGTTAGGGCTTTAAACCCTCAAGCAATTTCAGCATGGGACGTGTTGGAGATGGCCACACGCAACGGCGCCTACGCCATAGGCAAGCTGAAGACGCTGGGCAGCCTTGAGCCCGGTAAGAAAGCGGACCTGGTTGTCGTAGACCTCAAACATCCATCACTGCACCCGGTTTCAAACCCCCTGTCGCTGCTGGTGTACGCCGCCAGCGGCGCAAATGTAAGAGACGTAATGGTGGACGGCAGGTTTGTTGTAAGGAACGGCCGCTGCCTAACCCTCGACGAGGAACAGGTCTTAAGAAACGCCAACAAACACCTCGAACATGTATTGAACAAGCTCGATAAACCCGTAGACCTGCTGACCACTATATGAATAAATAACGCATAAACGGGTCTTTATCTGTGTGGTTTCTGAAGTTTATGGCCGCGGCCCTCAGGACGAGGGAGGGGGCACTGGCCATGACGGCCTCAGCCGCCTTATTCGCAGCCCTCTACGTTTTCGCAGTCGGGATAGTGTTCCCCCTACCCTACGACCTGCCTGAAAGCTTCCCAACACCGTCCGCAGACATCGTCTGGGAAGGGCCGCCCATGCAGGTGCCATGGCTGAGGATCTACCTAACCAGGCGATGGCTCTTCTCCATAAACCCTGAATCAGCGCTAACAACAGCTGCTCTCAGCATCCTGGTCGGGCTTAACACAGCCACCATATCCTACGCACAGAGACATGCCTCATGCAGCCTTTCTGCCAGTAAAAAGGTATCAGTTCTGGGCGTTCTTCCAGCGTTTTTCGCATTCTTCTCATGCTGCGGCAGCGGCCTCGTCTTCGCAGCCCTGACAGCGGCCGGGGCGGCGTTGAGTTTGATAGGTGTGCTGCAGGATTTCAGCAGGATCTTTGTAGCCGCCTCGTTAACGGTTCTGGCGGCAAACCTCTACCTTATATGCAGGCAAGCCCAGGGCAGGGCCGAGGCCAAACCGCCTATATCTTCTTGAGCTCCTGCACCAAAATCACAGCACCTATTACCCCGACAACAACCCCCGCAACCGTTGTAAGCCCGAAGGTTCTGCTGAAAAACAGCCACGACCACGAGCTCATCAGGGCTGCTCCGACAATAGTGAGGACAAGGCCTGTTAAAACCGGGCCCAGCACGGACATGTCCGGCTGCTGTGTGAGAGGTGATGCGCCACCCCTGCGCGGTATTAGCAGGGCTGCAACAGTGTACAGTATGACCATGGGCATCGGCGCGACCACCAAAAGTATTATACCCACTATGCGCAGGAGGTTCACGTCAACGTTAAGGTATTCGGCTAGGCCGCTGAAAACACCTGCCAAAACTCTGTTGCGGTCAGATCTCTCCAAAACCCTAGAAGGCATCGGTAAAATAGGCTATGGAGCGATATTTACGTTTAGAAAAAAAGGTTAGATGGTTGGTGCGGACTTTATCCCAAGCTGTTCCAGTATTTTGTCTATGTCCTCGGTTGTTTCATTTTCTATTCTTTCGTCAACAAATGTGGGCGTCATCTCCGAGACCTCAACAACCTGCTCCGCGGAAGACAGCCCCGTCAACACCAGCGAGACCTGTATCGTTGAGTTGTAGGACTCCTCTATACGTGCACCCCATATAACAAGCCCGTCATCACCCATCAACTCCGAGATAATCTCAGCGGGCCTTGCTGCCTCAGCCAACTGCATGTCCTCGCCGCCGCACACATGGACTATCGCACCAGACAGACCTTCATAGGTTGCGTCAAGCAGGGGTGACTGGAGGGCGTTGAAGGTTGCCTCCTCCGCCCTGTTGGGGGATGACGACCTCCCTATGCCGAGGGATGCCAGCTTGCCGCGTGTGACGACTGTCTTGAAGTCCTCGTAGTCGATGTTTATCAACCCAGGTTTCGCTATAGACTCGGTTATGCTCTGTATCATGTTGCTTATCACCTCGTCCGCGATGCTGAAAGCCCGTTTTAGGCCGTGTTGCGGGTAGAGGTCTAGGAGTTTGTTGTTGTCTATGACGACGGCGGTGTTTGTGTATTTCTTCAACTCCTCCAGCCCTTGGATGGCTATCCGTTTTCTCACCATACCCTCGAATGAGAAGGGTAGTGAGACGACTCCGACAACCGTGGCCCCCTCCTCCCTCGCAATACGAGCTATCACGGGCGCGGCACCAGTGCCTGTTCCACCACCTAAACCGGCTGAGAGGAAAATTATGTCGGAGCCCTCAACAGCCCTCCTAATCTCCTCCTCAGATTCCTCCGCAGCCCTCTTACCCCTCACCGGGTCCCCTCCAGCACCCCTGAGACGTGTAACCGTTCTACCCAGTAGTATTTTTCTGTCAGCCTTGACCAGGTCTAGGTGTTGTAGGTCTGTGTTGGCGGCGATTGTGTAGACGTTTGTCATCCCTATGTCTAGGAGCCTGTTGACGGTGTTGCATCCTGCACCTCCTACACCTATCAGCTTGATGCGTATGTCCTCTGGGCTGTGTAGGAACTCTTCGCCGCTACTCACTTATCTGTACCTCCGCCCTGATGAAGTCGCGCAGAGCCATGCGGATTGCTTCAGCCCTGTTGGGGTAGAGTCTTCTCCGCACCAGCTCATCTATTGCCTGCAGGTATGGTTCCGGCAGATGGACCGTTACAACTTTCACCCATTCCACCTCCTTTGAAGCATGCGACAAAAGCTGCAGATTATAACCGTTGGTAATACAGGGACATTACGATTCGCCCTTTTTCAGCCCACTTTCACACAACACCCAACCTATACATGGAAGTTTCAAAACATGCGGATAAACACATTAATCAAAAAGTGATTAGTCCGTTTGAACAGGCTAACACGCCATGGACGAGGAACTTTTAGAGAATGTTCGAAAGGTGCTCCGAAGTTTTTCGGATGAAGCAGAGGAAGGGGCTGTGGTTCTCGTGGAGGGGAGGCACGACGCTGAAGCATTACGCGTACTCGGATACATGGGCGACATCCTGACATTAAGTCAGCTGGATGACTGGACGTTGGCCAACCCCCCTCCCCGTAAAATCATATTGCTCATGGATTTTGACAGAGAAGGTGTGGCGACTGTCAGGCGGCTTGAGAAACGACTCACCGCCCTCGGCTACATGGTTGACAAAACAGGCCACAGGCGGTTAATGGCCCTTAAACGGGTTGGGATATCCACAGTAGAGGCGATGAAGAATCTAGCGGGATTTCAGGAGAGAGGTGAAAAGCGCGTTTAGCTCCTGTGCGGCGAAGACGTCGCCCTTGATTTTTATCCTGCCTGAGAAGAAAGCCTTTACGGCGTCCAGCTCTCCCTTCATTATGGAGACAAGGTCTTGGTGTGTTGACTCGATTGTTGCTGAAGGGTTTGGGTGGAGGCCCTCACTAACAGCCAGCCCCCCGGCCGGCGAGTGTATGTAGAACGGCCGTCCGTCCGATGGCTTGAACTGGACAACCTTCGTCCACCCAGCTACCTTCTTTGACGTCTCGACGTTTTTGTTAGCCGCCTCGGCGAGGCGTTCAGCCAAGACGAATGCGTCCTCAGCAGCCATCGGGAAAACACCGCCAAGACCCCTAATAAATTTATTCAAGCAACCGGTAGGAACAGCCAAGGAGTTGAAGGAGCTGATAAACCCGGGCAGCTACAGGGGTTACGAGAACCTTGTGCAGAGTTTCGTGTGGAATATTCCGGAGAGATTTAACGCGGGCTCCGCCGTCCTCGACAACCCGGACACGTCAACCGCTCTGGTAGCTGTCGGCGAGGACGGTGGTGTGGACAGGTTTTCTTTCGGGGAGTTGAGGAGGCGTGTGCATACGGCGGCGGGGGTGTTGAGGGAGTTCGGTGTGGGTTTCGGGGACAGGGTTGCCATACACCTCCTCCAAGGCCATGAGTTTGTGACGACGCTTTTGGCGACATACATGTTGGGTGCGGTAGCCGTGACAATACCAGCCCTCCTGGGAGCTGACGCCGTAGAATACCGCATAAGAGACAGCGGGGCGAAAGTCTTGGTTGTTGACGCGGGTTTAATGCAGAAGCTGCGTGGTAGGAGGCTTGAGGGGTTGGAGTTTTTTGTGGCTAATGGGGAGGCTGGTGTAGGGTTCAGGGTCTTCGAGGAGCTGCTCCAAGGGCCCCGTCTGACGGATGCTGCGGACACCGGCTGCGACGACCCAGCCCACATCTTCTACACCTCCGGCACCGAGGGCCCGCCTAAAGGAGCTGTCCACGCACACCGCTGGCTTATAGCACACATCCCATGCTTCCAGCTCGCATATGATTTCGGGCCTCGTGAGGGTGATGTCTTCTGGACGCCCGCCGACTGGGCGTGGATAGGGGGTTGCGGCGACCTCCTTCTACCGGCTCTCTACTTCGGATACCCCGTTGTAGCCTTCAGGAGGACAGGCCGTTTCGACCCAGCCCAAGCATACTCCATACTGGAGCAGTTCAAAGTTACCTGCAGCTTCATGCCCCCGACCGCCCTCAAGATGTTGAAGAAACATGACCCAACGCCCTTGAAAAACTACGGGCTGTGTCTGAGGGCTGTCATGTCGGGCGGCGAACCCGTCACAGGCGAGGTGGTGCTGTGGGGCAGAGATGCTTTGAAAGCCTCGGTGAACGAGACTTATGGCCAGACGGAGGCCAACCTGCTCACGGTGAACTCGGCGGCAGCCGGCTACGTAAAGCCCGGCTCCATCGGAAGACCTGTCCCCGGACATCTCGTTGAAATAGTGGACGACATGATGAACCCGCTCCCACCCGGCGAGGTTGGGAACATCGCGCTGAGGCTGCCTGACCCGGTTGCGTTCCTCGGCTACTGGAACAACCCCCAGGCAACCGCGAGGAAGATTAGGGGCAACTATCTGCTGACAGGTGATCTCGGCTGGGTTGACGGCGACGGCTTCCTCTGGTTCAAGTCAAGGGCTGATGACCTGATAAAGTCATCGGGCTACAGGCTCTCGCCTTGGGAGATAGAGCAGGCCCTGAACACGCATCCGTCTGTGGAGGAGTCCGCTGTGGTGGGTTTACCCGACCCTGAGCGATATCAGGCCGTCAAGGCCTATGTGGTTCTTAAGGAGGGTGTCAACCCCTCCGAGGAGCTGGTGAATCAGCTAAAAGAGGCTGTCCGCAAAAGCCCGGGGCCACA
>Ga0072500_134969_pt1 | contig 31811 bp, 23 predicted proteins | sample GBScelen77Swater_FD_63803 | JGI IMG/M metagenome (GOLD analysis project Ga0072500, IMG submission 63803) | Hot spring microbial communities from Great Boiling Spring, Nevada - cellulolytic enrichment S 77C v2 (version 2) | ecosystem: Environmental > Aquatic > Thermal springs > Hot (42-90C) ...
GAGGACCAGGGTGATGGCAGCGGTGAGGGTGGTCTTCCCGTGGTCCACGTGTCCAATGGTTCCAACGTTAATATGGGGCTTTTTCCTTTCGAACTTCTGCTTGGCCATAGGGTATCCTCCTCTACCGAGCTTTTTCAATAATCTCCTTCATGAGATTCGCAGGGACCTCCTGGTAATGGGAGAACTGCATGGTGTACGTCGCCCGCCCCTGGGTGAGCGAACGAAGCACCGTGGCATACCCAAAAAGCTCAGCCAGGGGGACTTTTGCGTTGATAATCTGCGTTTCGCCTTTGGCCTCAATGCTTTCAATCTTCCCCCGGCGGGCATTGAGGTCCCCGATGACTTCTCCCAGGTATTCCCTGGGGACGATCACCTGAACCCTCATGATAGGTTCAAGAAGCACCGGTGAAGCCTTCTCCACCGCATGCTTCAGCGCAATGGATCCCGCAATCTTAAAGGCAAGGTCTGAGGAATCCACAGGGTGGTACGAGCCATCCACAAGCTTCACCTTCACGTGAATGACCGGAAACCCAGCAATGACACCGTTATCAAGGGCTTCCCGTACCCCTGCTTCCACTGCGGGAATGTACTCTCGCGGGATTGTTCCTCCCACGATATGGTCTTCAAAAACGAAGACCTCCTCACAGGGTTCCACCTCAAGAACCACGTGGCCATACTGTCCCCGTCCGCCCGTCTGGCGAATGAACTTACCCTCTGCCCGGGCAGAGGCCTTGATGGTCTCCTTGTACGCCACCTGAGGTTTACCAACGTTGGCCTCAACCTTGAATTCCCGGAGCAACCGGTCGATGATGATTTCAAGGTGGAGCTCACCCATTCCAGAGATAATGGTCTGAGCAGTCTCCTCATCGCTCCGTACCCGGAAAGTGGGATCCTCTTCTGCAAGCTTTGCCAGAGCAAGGCTGAGCTTATCCTGGTCGGCCCGGGTTTTCGGCTCAATCGCCACAGAAATCACCGGCTCGGGGAACGAGGGAGCTTCAAGGATAATGGGGTACCGCTCATCACAGAGCGTGTCCCCGGTTGTGGCCCGACGCAGCCCGACAATGCCACAAAGATCTCCTGCCTTCACCTCGTCGACATCTTCCCGGTGACTTGCATGGATAATCAGGAGGCGGCTCACTCGCTCCTTTTCCCTCTTTGTGGCATTATACACGTAGGTACCACTTTTCAGAACACCAGAGTACACCCGCACAAAAGAGATTTTCCCTGCATGGGGGTCCATGACGATTTTGAAGACGAGCGCCGCAAAGGGTTCCTTGGCGAGTGGTAGTCTCGTCTCTTCCTCCCTGGTCTCAGGATGAAATCCCCTGACCGGTGGGAGATCCAGAGGTGAGGGGAGGTAAAAGACCACAGCATCAAGGAGCGGCTGAATGGCCTTATTTTTCAGGGCCGATCCACCAAGAACAGGGACGAATTTTCCAGCAATGGTGCCCCTGCGGATGGCCTCGCGCAAAAGCGCAGGCGGAAGGTCTTCTCCCTCGAGGTACCGGACAAGAATCTCCTCATCAATCTCTGCAAGGGCCTCGATGAGACGTTCCCGCTCCCTCTGGGCCTCCTGAAGAAGTTCGGGAGGAACATCTTCCACCCGGTACGTGGCACCGGTCTCGTCAATGTCATAGAAGTATGCCTTCATCTCTATGAGATCCACAACGCCCACGAAATCCGCCTCTTTCCCTATGGGAATCTGCACAGGGTGGGCGTTGGCGTTGAGTTTCTCTCGAATGGCCTTCACTACTGCATAGAAATCCGCCCCGACACGGTCGAGTTTGTTGACAAAAGCAATGCGCGGAACCCGGTACTTGTCAGCCTGGTGCCAGACGGTTTCAGACTGGGGCTCTACTCCTCCCACGCCACAGAACACTGCAATGGCCCCGTCAAGCACCCGGAGGCTTCGTTCTACCTCCACGGTAAAGTCCACGTGCCCTGGCGTATCGATGATGTTAATGCGGCAATCCTTCCAGAAACACGTCGTCACCGCCGAGCTTATCGTGATTCCTCGTTCTTGCTCCTGAGGGAGAAAGTCCATAGTGGCTGTTCCTTCGTGGACCTCTCCCATGCGGTGGATTTTCCCAGTATAGTAGAGAATGCGTTCCGTGACGGTTGTTTTCCCTGCATCGATGTGGGCCATGATACCGATATTACGGACCTGGGATATGGCGTAATCTCCAAAGGTCTGGAAATTCTGCTGAACTCTATTCATTGCCTTACTCACGCCTTCTCTCAAACCTCCCTCAGAACCACCGGTAGTGGGCAAAAGCTTTGTTTGCTTCAGCCATACGATGGGTGTCCTCGCGTTTCTTCACCGCGCCACCAGTACCATTCGCCGCATCCATGATTTCCTGAGCGAGTTTCTCTATCATGCTCTTCCCCTGACGTTCCCGGGCATACTGAACAAGCCATCGCAAACCGAGGCTCTTGCTCCGGTCAGGTCGAACCTCAATGGGAACCTGGTAATTGGCTCCCCCCACCCGGCGGGGACGAACCTCCACAAGGGGCATGACGTTGTTCAGCGCCTGGTAGAAAACCTCAAGAGGATCGCGCTTGGTCTTTTCCCGGATAAGGTCAAAAGCCCCGTAGACAATTTTCTCCGCAATGCTCTTTTTCCCGTCCTTCATCACCTTGTTGATGAGCCTTGCCACATCAACGTTATTGTACAGGGGATCAGGAGCGATTTCTCTCTTTGGAACAGGACCTTTTCTTGGCAAAGTTCTTCACACTCCTTACGACTTCGGCCTCTTCGCCCCGTATTTTGAACGACCCTGTCTTCTGTTCTCCACACCGGCTGCATCCAGGGCCCCACGAATGATGTGGTACCGCACCCCAGGAAGATCCTTCACACGACCTCCCCGGATGAGGACGATGGAGTGTTCCTGGAGGTTGTGACCGATCCCCGGAATGTATGCAGTAACCTCCATGCCATTGGTCAGGCGGACACGAGCAACTTTACGCAACGCCGAGTTCGGCTTCTTCGGAGTGATGGTCCAGACCCGAGTACACACCCCTCGTTTCTGAGGTGACCCCTTCAGAGCCGGAGCGCCACTCCGGTTTTTGGGTTTCTTTCTCCCCTCGCGAACAAGCTGGTTAATTGTCGGCATGAATCATCCCCCTCTAATCTTTTTACTCTTCCACGATGGCAGCGCAGGAAGAGCGAACCTCGATGCCACACACCCTGCCGAGATCCCGGGCGTTCTCCACATACTCCACGGGGATATTCTTCTCTCTGGCCAGGGTGACAATTGCCTCCCGAATCGGGGCATCGACATCGAGGGCGACGAAAACCTTCTTCGCCCTCCCCCGCTCTATAGCTCTCTGAGTCTCTCGCATACCCACAACTCTCTTTGCGGTTCGCAGCTCTTCAAGCCCCATAGCCAAAAGCGACAGAGGAATTGTAACAGCACGACACGCTCATGTCAATTCCCCATCGGCTTCATCAACATCCCCATCAGCCTCGAAGTCGAATTCTTCCTGTTCTTCGAATTCTTCCTCTTCTTCGAATTCCTCTTCCGGTAGAAACTCCGGGGACTCATCCATGCTCATGAGTTCACGGAGATCAAAGCCTTCTTCCATAAACTCCTCCGTCTGTGCCGCAGCTTCTTCTTTTTCCGTGGAGAGACGAATTCTCCGGTATTTCTCGTAACCTGTGCCTGCGGGAATGAGTTTTCCGATGATGACGTTTTCTTTCAACCCGATGAGCTCGTCGATCTTCCCCTTAATCGCGGCATCAGCAAGAACATGGGTGGTCTGCTGGAACGACGCCGCAGAGAGGAAGCTATCCACAGCAAGGGATGCCTTAGTGATGCCCAGAGCCACAGGTCGTCCTGTGGCAACCTGCTTGAGCCCGGGGAGGTACACGACCTCCTCCACCAGGGTTCGTATTTCCTTCTCCCCTTCCGCATCCCTGAGGAGCAAAAAGCCAACGTTATCTTCAGCAATCTTCACTACGTCATCCCGGTCAATAACTTCTCCAGCTCTCACCAGCACATCGCCGTTTGCACCAACGACGATGTCCTGAGCAGCAACCTTCCCAACCACTTCCTTCTCGAGGAGCTCAATAAGCCTCCCCTCGATGGAGAAGAAACGGCCATCGCTCAGGGGAACTTCCTTGATACCCTCCACAACGAGGCGGCGGGCAACACTCCTGCTTATGGCCTGGCCCGCTTGGATGATGACCTCTCCAGTCTGGGGACTGATGATATCCTTGGCCACTTCCTTGTTCAGAATCTCTTCCCGGAGTACCCGCACAAGGCTCTCTTTTACCGGGAAGACGCGGACGTTCTTCCAGATAACAACTCTTTCAACATCATGCTCTTCAAGGAGGGCGATTTCGCTCTGATCCAGACGCGTGTTGGCAGAAAGGAGAACCTTTCCGGTCTCTGGATCAAGAACGTCCTCAGCAAGAATGGTCCCCCGAAGCTTTTCCCAAGTCGCCTGCTCTCTTACCCGGAGCCGGAGAGGACCAATCTCGCCAAGCCGCTCAAGGAGCGGTTCTTTTAGAACCTCACCCGCCTTGACGAGAACCTTTCCGGATGGCTCCCGAACCTCCTCAACGCACATGCGGTTGAGGAGTTCACTTTCGAGGTTCTTCTGGCCCCTCAGGACCCGAAGGAGCACCCCATCCTTTCGAACCAGGAAGGGCCGGCACTCACTGGAGAGCAAAGCCTCGACGTCCTGAGCTTCAAGGACTCTGCCTCTCGTGAAGAGCGCGTTCCCCGAAACGTCAAGAACATGCTCTTCAAGGACACACCCTTCAAGGAGTTCCTGGGCTTTCTCTTTCAGAAGGGCATTTTCCTCAAGAACACGAGCATTTTCCCTTTCAAAGTCTTCGACAAAAACCATTTCTCCAGACAGGAGATTGGTGTCTCCAGCGTTCTCCACCATAATTTTGTTAAGACGGGCAATCTGGCGGATGATGATTTCGATGTGCTTGTCGTTAATGGCCACACCCTGGGAGATATAGACCGACTGGATCTCCTCAAGGAGGTATTTCTGCACCGCCCTGATACCCTTAATCCTCAGGATATCCTTCGGGTTTATGGGGCCAAGGGTGAGGCGATCCCCAGCCCGAACCCGGTCACCTTCGGTCACCGCAATCTTCACGTCATGAGGGACGAAGTAGGTTCGGACTTCCTGGCTCTCCTCGTCCTCACTCGGCCGGACATAGATTTTCCGGCGGTTGCCAATAACCTCAATCTTCTCCACCACACCGTCCACATCAGAAAGGATAGCCGCCTTCTTAGGCTTTCGTACTTCAAAGAGCTGCTCGACTCGTGGGAGACCCTGAGTGATATCCTCTCCAGCAATACGCACACCACCGGTGTGGAAAGTTCTCATGGTGAGCTGTGTTCCTGGTTCTCCGATGGACTGCGCTGCCACAATACCAACAGCTTCGCCCACGTCCACCAGACGACCGGTGGCAAGATTCCGTCCGTAACATTTGGCACAGACGCCGTGTTTCGTCCGGCAGGTCAAAACGGACCGTACCCAGGCCTGACGGATGTTGCGCCTGCGGAGTTCTTCAACCACCCGTTCGTCAATCTCCTCTCCGGCCCGAACGATAATCTCCCCGGTGGTGGCATCCACAATGTCCCGGAGGGCAATTCGCCCAAGAACCCGTTCCTCAAACGGCTCGACAATATTGTCGTTCTCGTCCCTCAGGTCTTCAAGGAGAATCCCATCATCTGTACCGCAGTCTTCCTCCCGGACGATAACGTCCTGAGCCACGTCCACAAGCCTGCGGGTAAGGTAACCGGACTTGGCCGTCCGCAGGGCGGTATCCGCAAGGCCTTTCCGTGCTCCATGGGTCGAGATAAAGTACTCCAGTACGCTCAGTCCCTCACGGAAGTTCGCCTTGATGGGGTACTCGATGATGCGCCCTGACGGGTCAGCCATAAGTCCCCGCATACCGCAGAGCTGGCTCACCTGGCGCACACTCCCTCGAGCACCGGAGGTGGCCATCATGTTCACCGGGTTGAAATCGGGGAGGACTTCGAGGATGGCATCGGCGATCTTGTTCGCCGCATCCGTCCAGACATCCACAACCTTCTGCTCTCGCTCTTCAGCCGTAATAAGCCCCTGGTTGTAGTGTTCGTTGATTTCCTCGACACGGCGGGTAGCCTCTTCAATGATGTGCTCCTTCTCCGGGGGAATCTCGAGATCCAGGACGCTGATGGTGGCTCCGGATTTTGTGGCATAGTGGAATCCTGCCTCTTTAATCCGGTCAAGCATCTCCACCGTGACCTTGTTGCCGAACTTGCGGTAACAGAGGTCCACAATGTCTGAGAGCTTCTTCTTGGTCACCGGCTCGTTGTAGTAGGGCATCCCCTCTGGCAGAAGGCCGTTGAAAATGACCCGCCCGACCGTGGTCTCCAGAACCTCAGGGTGCTTCTCGGTCACTTCCCGGATGAACACCGGCTCGTGAAGGTCCACTTTACCGAACTCATAGGCCATGAGCGCCTCATCGACGCTGTAGAACCTCTTTACTGGCCCCCTCCGGGCCCCAAGAAGGGTGAGGTAGTAGCACCCAAGGACCATATCCTGAGTCGGCACTGCAATGGGTTTTCCGTGCGCTGGAGAGAGGATGTTGTGCGAGGAGAGCATGAGAATCTGCGATTCCGCCTGAGCTTCCGCAGAGAGCGGCACGTGAACCGCCATCTGGTCGCCGTCAAAGTCGGCGTTGAACGCCGGGCACACCAGCGGATGGAGCTGGATGGCGTTCCCCTCAATGAGGACTGGCTGAAATGCCTGGATACTCAGGCGGTGAAGTGTTGGTGCCCGGTTGAGGAGGACCGGGTGTTCGGCAATGACTTCTTCAAGGACGCCCCAGACCTCTTCCCGGGCCTTCTCCACCATCTTCTTCGCACTTTTTATGTTATGAGCAAGCCCCTTATCAACAAGTTTCTTCATGACAAAGGGCTTGAAAAGTTCCAGGGCCATTTTCTTAGGGAGGCCACACTGGTCAAACCGGAGTCTCGGTCCAGCCACAATGACCGATCGACCGGAATAGTCCACCCGCTTCCCCAGAAGGTTCTGGCGGAACCGGCCCTTTTTGCCCCGGAGCATGTCGCTCAGAGACTTCAGCGGACGGTTCCCCGGACCAAGAACAGGGCGACCCCGGCGACCGTTGTCGAAGAGGGCATCAACAGCTTCCTGGAGCATGCGCTTCTCATTCTTGACGATGATTTCCGGTGCTCCGAGCTGCAAAAGACGCTTGAGCCGATTGTTGCGATTGATGACTCTCCGGTAGAGGTCGTTGAGGTCTGACGTGGCAAACCGCCCGCCATCAAGCTGCACCATAGGCCGCAGATCTGGTGGGAGCACGGGGATGACCTCAAGAATCATCCATTCTGGGCGATTTCCCGACTTCAGGAAGGCCTCAACAACCTGGAGGCGCTTGATGAGCTTTTTGGCTTTTTGTCCCGTTGCCTCCTTGAGCTCCTTGCGGAGATCCCGAGCCAGCTGCTGGAGATCAAGGTTTTTCAGAATTTCCCGAACCGCTTCAGCACCCACTCCCGCCCTGAACTCAGGATCGTATCGGGAGAGGAGTTTCGCCTCTGTTTCAAGAATCATCTGGGCGGTCTTGAGTCCCGTCTGCCCGGGGTTGATCACGATGTAACAGGGTTCCTCCACCGTTTCAGAAAGAATGGTTTCCTCAAAGAGATTTCCAAAGGTTTCCCGAAGCTCGTTCACTTCTGATTCAGCAAGCTCGTCATCCCGCTGGTATGGGAAGGCCCGGATATCGACGACTTCAAAGGTGTTTTCATCAATCTGCTCCACTGTAAAGCTCTCCCGGTACTTGGAACGATACCGGGCGTAGTCCTTCAGGCTCAAGCGGTCACCAATGGAGAACGGTAGGGTGTGGACTTCAGTGATCCGGTGGGCAAGTTCTGCCCTGAAGGCGGGATCGTACTTGCTGTAAATTTTGTACTCCGTCTCGCGGATAGTCGCCCCGACTTCGAGGTTGGTCGAACCGGGCTCGATAACCTTGTAGCAATCTTCGCGCTTCCTCCCCGAGGCGAAATACAGCACCTTCTCTAAGTTCTTGGGGAGAATCCCAAGAAGGAGTGCCATTTTGCTCGGGATGCTCTTGAAGTACCAGATGTGCGACACCGGAGCCGCAAGCTCAATGTGGCCAAGACGCTCTCTCCGGACCGAAGCACGGGTGACCTCCACTCCGCAGCGGTCACAGACAATTCCCTTGTCCCGGACTCTCTTGTACTTCCCGCAGTAGCACTCCCAATCCTTCGTGGGACCAAAGATTTTCTCGCAGAACAGACCGTCTTTTTCCGGTTTCAGGGTGCGGTAATTTATGGTTTCGGGCTTCTTCACTTCCCCGTGAGACCACTTGCGAATCTCCTCGGGAGAAGCCAACCCAATTTGAATTGCCCTGATGTCGTTGACGTCCACCAAGGACTCTTCCCCCTTCTTTCACTTTTTCTCTCGACCCTGGAGATTTACGCCAAGGTGTGGGACTTCCTCCTCAGCGCTCTCCATCTCCTCCAGGGAGATTTCTCTCCCCTTCGCGTCAAAAATCTTCACACTCAGACAGAGACTCTGGAGTTCCTTCACGAGCACTTTAAAGGATTCCGGAAGGGACGGCTGCAGCACGTTCTTCCCCTTGACAATAGCCTCATAGGCTTTCACACGTCCAGCAATATCGTCGGACTTCACGGTGAGCATTTCCTGCAGTGTATACGCCGCACCGTAGCCCTCCAGAGCCCACACTTCCATCTCACCAAAACGCTGCCCACCAAACTGGGCCTTCCCACCAAGGGGCTGCTGCGTCACCAGCGAATACGGTCCTGTGGATCGGGCGTGAATCTTGGTCTCCACAAGGTGGGCAAGCTTCATCATGTAGATGTAACCCACGGTTACCTCGTTATCAAAGGGTTCACCAGTCCGACCATCGTAGAGCACCGTCTTCCCCTGAGGGAAGAGACAGAAATCCGGAGACACCCTGTGGTCGAAGAATTCCTCAAAGGGGACACTCCCCTCGGGAGTCCTGGCGTTCTTCATGGCCTCGAGGATCTCTTCCTCCCGGGCACCGTCAAAGGGAGGACTGGCCAGGAACTTCCGTTCTTTGTTCGCCACCCACCCCAGGTGGGTCTCGAGAATCTGCCCGATATTCATTCTTGACGGAACCCCAAGGGGGTTGAGAACGATGTCCACGGGCGTACCATCAGGGAGATAGGGCATATCCTCTTCCGGGAGGATTCGGGCAATAACTCCCTTGTTCCCGTGCCGTCCAGCCATTTTGTCTCCTACCGTGATTTTTCGCTTCTGGGCAACGTACACTTTCACGAGCTTATTGACCCCAGGGGCCAGCTCGTCCCCGTTTTCTCGAGAGAACACCTTCACATCGATAACCTTCCCGTACTCTCCGTGGGGTACCCGAAGCGACGTATCGCGAACCTCCCGGGCTTTCTCTCCAAAAATGGCTCGGAGAAGCTTCTCCTCGGGGGTAAGCTCGGTTTCACCCTTTGGAGTTACTTTGCCCACAAGAATATCCCCGGGTTTCACATCGGCACCAATACGAATGATGCCATCTTCATCGAGATTGCGCAGGGCCTCTTCGCTGAGGTTCGGGATATCCCGGGTGATTTCCTCAGGACCGAGTTTTGTGTCCCTTGCTTCAACTTCGTATTCCTCTATATGAATGGAGGTAAAGATATCCTCCTTCACCAGACGCTCGCTGATGACGATGGCGTCTTCGAAATTCTCTCCTTCCCAGGGCATGAAGGCCACAAGGACATTCCGCCCCAAGGAGACTTCACCCATGCTTGTGCACGGGCCATCGGCAATAATCTGGTTCTCCCTGACGTACTCCCCCTTGCGGACAATGGGTCGGTGGTTGATGCAGGTGCTCTGGTTGGAACGCTGGAACTTCTCGAGGTAGTACACATCTCTTGTTCCGTCCTCTGCCTCAATTTCAATCCGGGTGGAATCGGCGAAGACCACCTTTCCAGCTCTTCTGGCCGTGACCGTGGCCCCCGAATCCTGGGCAACCTTGTACTCTATCCCTGTGCCAATGTAGGGAGGATGGGAGACAAGAAGCGGCACAGCCTGCCGTTGCATGTTGGCTCCCATGAGCGCTCGGTTAGCGTCATTGTGCTCCAGGAAGGGAATGAGTGAAGCGGAAGCACTGAGAATCTGCTGGGGCGAGACGTCCATAAAGTCCACCCGATCCCTGGGCACCTCTATGATTTTCCCCCGGAAGCGGACTACCACCTGATCCGCGGCAATGGACCCGTCGTCGTTGAGTTTTGTGTCAGAAGGAGCGATGTAGTACCGGTCCTCTTCATCAGCCGTCAGGTACACAATGTCATTCGTTACCTTCCCATCAACAACCCGCCGGTATGGTGTTTCGATAAACCCGTACTCATTCACCCGACCGTAGATGCACAAAGAGGTGATGAGACCGATATTCGGTCCCTCCGGTGTCTCAATGGGGCACATCCGACCATAGTGGGTGTAGTGCACGTCCCGGACCTCAAATCCTGCACGTTCCCGACTCAGACCTCCAGGACCAAGAGCACTGAGCCTCCGCTTGTGGGTGAGTTCAGAGAGAGGGTTGACCTGGTCCATGAACTGGGAAAGAGGACTCGAACCCAGGAATTCCCTCAGGGCGGCAATGACAGGCCGGACGTTGATGAGACTCTGGGGTGTCGGGGATTCCGTATCCGGCTGGATGGTCATCCGCTCACGAATGACCTTTTCCACCCGAAGAAGGCCGGTACGGAACTGATTCTGCAGAAGTTCTCCCACAAGACGGGCCCGACGATTTCCCAGGTGGTCAATGTCGTCGCTATATCCGATGCCATCGATGAGGTTGAGGAGATACCGGATGCCCCCCACCACGTCCTCAGGGGCAAGGGTCCGTCCCTTCTTTACCCAGACCCTGGTGATGCCGATTTCCCGGAGATCCCGAATGACCTCAAGGGTCAGAACCGTCTCCTTTGGAACCAGAACCCGCCCGGTCTCCGGGTCAAGGACGTTCCGACTGACCACCCGCCCTTCAAGGTCGTCGGAGAGAACCTCGAGGGTATCATCGGTCTCGATGTAGACCTTCACGGGAAGACCTTCGCTATTTAGGACCGTGACGTATTCAATAGCATATTCTTCGTTGAGTCGTTCAATTTCCTGAGCAATTCTCCGGCTGATACGGTCACCGGCGCGGAGCACAACCCGGTACCTTTCCGGGTCAAAATGTTCCCCAAGGCTCTCCATGCTCCGCACGCAACGCTTCTCCCAGAGGTCGATGACCAGGTCTTCAGCCGCCACAAGCTCCTCGACCCCAACGATCCGTTCCTCGAACTTCAGTTTGTTATTGATTTTGTACCGGCCGACTTCTCCAAGGTCGTAATGGCGGGGATTGAAGAAGAGGTACTTGATGAAATCCCGAGTGTTCTCCTCCGTTGGCGGCTCACTCGGCCGGAGACGACGGAAAATTTCCACAATGGCCTCTTTCGTTGACGAGGAAGGATCTCGTTCCAGGGTCTTTCGAATAAAGGTGTGGTAGTCAAAAAGGGCAAGGATTTCTTCATTCGAGCTATATCCCAAAGCCCGCACCAGCGTACAGGCGTTGATTTTTCTCCGTTTGTCGACCCGGACAAAAAGGATGTCCCCGGGGTCAATGCCAAACTCCAGCCACGCACCCCGGTTGGGGATGATCTTGAAACCGTACTCCACCCTCCCTGTGGGCGTCACCTCCCGGGAGAAGAACATCCCTGGGGAACGGACAAGCTGAGTCACCACAACCCTTTCAGCCCCATTCACCACAAAGGTACCCTTGTCTGTCATGAGCGGGAGATCGCCCATATACACGTCCTGCTCTTTGATTTCGTTGGTGTGCTGGTCAATGAGGCGAACACGAACGTACAGGGGCGCAGCATACGTTCGACCCTTTTCTTTGGCCTCCCGTACGCTGAGCGGCGGCTCCTCCAGTCGGTACCCAAGGTATTCCAGAACGAACTTCCCCGTGAAATCCTGGATGGGGAAGATTTCCAGAAAGACTTCCTCTAATCCCTGGCGCTTCCGTTTTTCAGGGGGGACGTCTTTCTGGAGGAACCACTCGAAGGACTTCTTCTGGATTTCTATGAAGTTCGGCAGCTCAGCACAGGGAGGAATTTTCGCAAAACTTCGCCTCTCAATGTAACCAACGCCCACTGATCACACCACCTTCGGGGGATTTCAATTGGAGTCAGCTCTCAAACACCGAAGAAGAATTCCGCATCTTCACCCTCCCAAACCGACAATTGGTCATTGTAAAAGATTCCCAAAATCGTGTCAATAGGAGGGAAGGAATTTTTAAGATGGCCTTTTTGGAACCCAACGGCTACCGCGAGGTTTTCAGCACCTGGTCGATAATTTTCAAAAATTCCCGATTGGAACGGGTATTCTTCATGCGTTCAATGACCATCTGCGTTGCTTCCTGAGGGTCGACATTGGCAAGAAGCCTCCGGAGCATCCAGATGCGTTCAAGGTCTTCCTTTTTGAGCAGCAACTCCTCCCGGCGGGTTCCCGAGCGGTGGATATCGATGGCGGGGAAAATGCGGCTCTCAGCCAGGGCACGGCTCAGATGGAGCTCCATATTTCCCGTTCCCTTGAACTCCTCGTAGATGACCTCGTCCATGCGGGATCCGGTATCAATGAGCGCCGTGGCAATAATGGTGAGGCTCCCACCCTCCTCGATATTCCTCGCCGCGCCGAAAAACCGCTTTGGCCAGTGGAGGGCAGAGGAATCAATCCCTCCGGAGAGGGTTTTCCCGGTTGTGGGGACAACGAGGTTATTGGCCCGGGCAAGACGGGTAATGCTATCGAGGAGAATCACCACATCTTTTCCCTCTTCGACAAGCCTCTTCGCCCGTTCCAGGGTGAGCTCTGCCACCCGGATGTGGTTTTCCGGCCTCTGGTCAAAGGTTGAAGCAATGACATGTCCTTTCACCGAGCGTTCCATCTGCGTGACTTCCTCAGGACGCTCATCAATGAGGAGGACAATCAGCACAACGTCTGGATAGTTCGTAGTAATGCCATTGGCGATTTTCTCAAGGAGGATTGTTTTCCCAGCCTTGGGTGGGGCAACAATGAGTCCCCGCTGTCCTTTCCCGATAGGAGCAAAAATATCGATGATGCGGGTGGCAATCTCGTCAGGTGTTGTCTCAAGAACATATTGCTTATTCGGGAAAATGGGGGTCAGATTCTCAAAGAGAGGACGCTTTTTCGCCTGTTCTGGGTCTTCGTCGTTAATTGCCTCAATACGCAGAAGGGCGTAGTACCGTTCTCCCTCTTTGGGTGGGCGAACCTGACCGGCGACTTTGTCCCCGCTACTCAAGCCGAAGCGCTTGATCTGCGAGGGCGAAACGTACACATCGTTCTCGCTCGGTGCAAAGTCATCGGCAGTCCGCAGAAACCCGTACCCTTCAGGGGTGATTTCCAGAATTCCCTCACTGAAAAGGTATCCCTTCGCTTCCGCACCCTTTTTCAGGATCTCGAAGATGAGGTCGTTTTTCCGTTTCCGGCTATAGCCTGAAATGCCAAGGCTCTGGGCGATTTCGGCAAGCTCGCTGTTCGTTTTTGCCTTCAGCTCTGCCAAGGTGTACTGAGGGATTTCGACCTTCCTTTCTTCTTCTTTTTCTTCGGTTACGATTTCCATGTGGTTGTTTTCAGTCACCACGTGAACCTCCTCCCGCTCTCTTTTTCACTCAAGGAGTTTCTCAGCCAGAACAACATGTTCCACCCGGTCAACGTCAAAACCAATTTCGGCATAAGGCGTGATGATTGCCCGACCTCTCATCCCCAGGATGCGCTCCACTCGATCCTCGATGTCACGAATGGAAAGACGTCGCAAGAGAAGCTTCAGGATAATCCTAAACCCTAAAAGTCGGGCAATGGCCACAGGACTCTTCCGGAGAGCGACAACACGGGCAATCCAATCCCTCTTTGCCTCCACCACTTTGGGATCAAGAAGCAGCAAATTCCCCCCTGTGAAACACCCCTCCTTAAGGCAGACAAATGTTCGTTTCCCCTTCCCTATTCTGGCCTCGTAGCTCTCCTTCCGAACTATGGGGTAGTAGAAATCCGCGGTCACTTCCGCGCACCGGGCAAGGAAATCCCGAACCGCTTCAGCCCGGAGAAGGGGCAGGTCACTTGTGGCTACAAGAACTTTCTCCTGTGCCTTAAGAACCTCAAGACCTCTGAGCGTGCTCTCAAAAGGGTCATCTCCTGCTGGGACAACAGCATCAACCCGGGTCCCGATTCGTGCCTGGAGCACATGAACTGGTCCAACAACGACTATTCTTCCAACTGAGGATACGTTCCTGAGGGCCTCTATAACATACTCTATCATAAATTTCCCCCGAATGACAAGAAGGGCACGGTTGAGAACACCAAATTTTTTTTCGATCTCCCCATCCTGACTTCCCCCCGCAAGAATCACAGCATCAGGCATGGTTCTCCCCTCCATGGTCTCCACAGCGAGTCACAGTCCAGAGAGCAGACAATCCTCGCTTCCGGAGTCGGTCAACCACCGTCTCACCCTCTTCCCTGCTTCCCACAACCCCCACAAGGGTTGAGCCACTCCCCGTGAGGAAAGCCTTCCGACACCCAAGCTTAAGGAGGAGATTCCGGTACTTGAGGAGCACGGGGTACTCCTCAAAAAGAACCTCCTCAAAGTCATTCCATATGACTTCCTCAATACCCCCGGGGTCCTGCCTTTTGAGAAACGCAACGAGCCGCTCTTCCAGCGAAAAGCCCCCCTCGCGTTTTCGCTCATCCCACTTCCTGTATGCCCAGGAGGTGGAAACGGGAAAAGGAGGGAAAAGGAGGACTAGATGACGGCGTGGAGGGAAAGAAAGCGGCGTGACCCGTTCCCCGCGTCCCTCAACCAGGGCAAAGGGAGCACCAACCACAAAAAAGGGAATATCCGAACCGAGGGACAGGGAAAGCGCCACAAGCTCCTCAAGCTGGGGGCGGTACCCTGCAAGCCGCGGGAGGAACCGCAAAAGCGTGGCAGCATTGCTGCTCCCCCCTCCCAGCCCTCCCCCCGGAGGAATGGATTTCTTTACCGTGATGGCAAAACGCATCCGGGAAAGCTCGGGAAAGGCTCCCCGCAGGACGTCAACCGTCTTCTGTAAGAGGCTATCCTCCCCCAGGGGGATTGAGAAGTTGCACGAGAAAGCGTCCGAAGAAGCAAGAGTGATATGAATTTCATCGGCAAGCTCAACCTGCTGCATGAGGGAGGTGATATCGTGGTACCCATCCTGACGAAGTCCTCGTATTGCGAGGAACCAGTTGATCTTGGCGTAGGAGTACAGCACATAAGCGGTTCTCTCATCCCCATGCATGGGCCACCCACCTGCAGGCGTTCTCAAAGGAGACCACATCCATCTCCAGAGGGAAACAGAAGCGTTCAATCACCCGGAGAAACCCTTCCCGGTCTCCCCGCACAAAGACCGTCAGGGGCCCCGGTTTCTGAGGCTGGCCCAAAGGCAAGAATTTCCCAACCTCTTGGGCACAGCTTACTGCAGGGTTCACGATGGGGAAAAGCCCCCGAGCAAGCTCTTCAAAAAAGGTACTGATGAGGGCGAAATGGGTGCACCCCATGATGACGCCCCGTACACCCCGGGCATGGAGTGCCTCAAGACGCTCCCGCGCCCAGAGCCGCCACGAAGGGGTATCGAACACTCCCCCTTCCACAGCCTCGATGAACTCCGGCCAGGCCTCCTCAACTACCTCAACCCCTGGCCGGAAACGGGTAAGGGCCTGACGAAAGCCCCCCACGCGAATGGTTGCCCGGGTGGCCAGAACACCTATCGCTCCCTCCTGAACCACCGCCAGGGCTTCCCGGCACGCCGGTTCAACAATGCCAAGTATCGGGAGGGTATACCTTTCCCGAAGCTCCGGAAGGAGAAGGGAACTCACCGTGCCACAGGCCACAACAAGAAGTCCTACTTTTATCCCGTGAACGAGAAAATCCACAACGGGCTGCACAATTGGCGCAAGCTCCTCCTTTCGCTTCTCCCCATAGGGGAAATGCAGGGGGTCGGCAAAGTAGACGATGGGACAGAAAGGGAAGAGCTTTCGCACCTCGAGGACCACACTGAACCCACCAATGCCGGAATCCATGATGCCAATGGGCGCGGATTTCAAGCCTGTCCTCTCCTCTGACGAAAATCGTATGAGGCCTTTAAAAATCCCAGAAAGAGCGGATGGGGACGATTGGGACGGGACTTGAACTCGGGATGGAACTGCACACCCACAAAAAAAGGGTGCTCCCGGAGCTCCACAATCTCAACAACCTGGTACTCCGGATTGAACCCCGCCATCACCATGCCCCTTTTCTCAAGCTGGTCCACAAAGTACTCATTGAGCTCGTACCGGTGACGGTGCCGCTCCCATATTTCCTCCTGGCCGTAGAGGGCGAAACTCTGCGAGGACCGCTCAAGAAGACAGCGGTAATTCCCAAGGCGCATCGTACCGCCCTTATTTCGCATTCCCCGCTGAGAGGGAAGGAGGTCAATGACTGGATGGGTCGTATCGGGGTTGAACTCAGTGGAATGTGCATCGGAAAATCCAAGAACATTCCGGGCAAATTCAATCACCGCCACCTGCATCCCAAGGCATATCCCCAAAAAGGGAACACCCCGTTCACGGGCATACCGTACTGCCTCGATTTTCCCCTCAATCCCCCGGTGTCCGAATCCTCCAGGAACAAGGACACCATCAACTCCGGAGAGGACATCAGCAACGTTCGTCTCTTTCAGCATACCCGCCTCAATCGGGCGGATGACCACCTGAACTCCCAGGGAAGCAGCACTGTGCTTGAGGGCTTCGCAGATACTGAGGTAAGCATCCTTGGATTCCACGTATTTCCCCACAAGACCAATCACAACGCTGTCTTTCGCCCCCTTCATTCGCTGCACCATATCCGACCAGCCGGCCAGGTCTGCCTCATGAGCGCTCAGCCCGAGCTTGGCTGTAACAAGGTCTCCAACGCCACGCTCTTCAAGAACCAGGGGAACCTCGTAAATCGACGGAACGTCCATAAGGGGAACAATAGCTTCCTTTTCGATGTCACAGAAAAGGGCGATTTTCGAAATTACCTCGGCAGTGATGGGTCGAGAGGACCTGCACACGATGACATCAGGTTGAATGCCAATGCTCCGGAGTTCCTTCACGCTGTGTTGAGTGGGTTTGGACTTTAACTCTCCTGCCGCCTCAATGTACGGGACAAGAGTGACGTGGACATAGAGGCAATTGTCCTTACCGATGTCGTTTTTAATCTGCCGGATGGCCTCAAGGAAAGGCAACCCCTCGATATCCCCCACCGTTCCTCCAATCTCCACAATCGAGACCTCCGCTCCGCTTGCTTCCCGGAGACGGAAAATCTCTTCTTTAATCTGATTGGTAATATGGGGAATCACCTGGACGGTGGCCCCCAGGAAATCTCCCCGCCGTTCCTTGTCGATAACTGAGCTATAGATTTTCCCTGTGGTGACGTTACTTGATTTTGAGAGTTCCTCATCGATAAACCTCTCGTAGTGTCCAAGGTCAAGGTCTGTCTCTCCCCCATCGTACGTGACAAAAACCTCTCCGTGCTGATACGGATTCATGGTACCGGCATCCACATTGAGGTAGGGGTCGAATTTCTGCATCGTGACTTTCACCCCGCGGCTCTTGAGGATTCTCCCCAAAGAGGCCGCAGTGATGCCTTTTCCCAGGGAGGAGACAACCCCACCCGTCACAAAAATATACTTCCCAGCCTTTTTCCCCATGGTCTCAACCTCGCTCACATGCTCTCCGGAACCGAGATCCCAAGGAGCTCCAGGGCATTTCGCAGCACAATCTGGGTGAGTCGACACAGAGTCAGGCGAAAGGCCGTACGTGGAGTGTTTTCCTCGTCGAGGATTCGATGGAGATTGTAGAAGGCGTGAAAAGTCCCCGCAAGGTCGTGGAGGTAGTTGCAGAGAAGGTACGGCTGCCGGAGAAGGGCGCTCTGTTTCACGACCTCCGGGAAGTACACGATGGCCCTGGCAATGTCCCGCTCTTCCTCGTTCTCAAAGCCAGGACAGAGCGCCTCTGCAGAAGGTGCCCACTCCACACCTCGCTTTCTGGCTTCCCGGAAAACCGAAACAATCCGGGCATGGGCATACTGCACGTAGTACACCGGATTGTCCATGGATTGGCGCTTTGCCTCCTCTACATCGAACTCAAGGTGCGCTTCAGGATCCCGCATGAGGAAGTAATACCGGGCCACATCTACCCCCACTTCGTCAATCAGGCTTCGCAGAGGCACAAATTCCCCCTGTCGTGTGGACATCCGTTCCGGCTGTCCTCCGCGAAGGAGTGTTACAAACTGGACAATAAAGACCTCGAGGAAGTCCTCAGGAAGCCCCAGAGCCCGCATGGCAGCGTACATCCTCGGGATGTACCCGTGGTGGTCAGCTCCCCAGATGTCGATGACCCGCTCAAACCCCCGCTTCCATTTGTTCCAGTGGTAAGCAATGTCAGAAGCAAAGTACGTTGGCGCTCCGTTTTCCCGTACCAGTACCCGGTCCTTGTCGTCCCCCCAGAGAGTCGTCCGAAGCCACAGAGCCCCATCCTTCTCGTACGTGTACCCCCTCTCCCGGAGGAGTGAGAGCACGTACTCCACCTCTCCATTCTCGTACAGTGAGCGCTCGCTGAACCACACATCAAAGGAAACCCGGAAATCGTCAAGATCCCTCCGGATGTTCTCAAGGATTTTCCCCACAGCATATTCCCGGAAAACCCTTGCCCTCTCCTCCTCCGGTAGGTGGAGGAGAGCTGCTCCGCGCTCTTTGAAGAGTTCCCGGGCAATGTCCACCAGATATTCTCCCCGGTATCCCCCCTCAGGGATATCCGCCTCTTCTCCAAGGAGCTGGCGGAAACGGGCTTCAAGAGAAGCCCCAAGGAGCTCTATCTGTTTCCCTGCATCGTTGATGTAATACTCCTTCTCAACCTGAAAGCCTGCTTTTTTCAGGATCCTGGCTAAAGCATCGCCGAAGGCCGCACACTTCCCATGTCCCACATGGAGAGGCCCGGTGGGGTTGACGCTCACAAACTCCACTTGAATCCTCTTTCCCTTGCCAAGGTCAATCTCTCCAAAACGTTCGTCCTCCTCCAGGACTCTGGCGAGGAGCTTCAGAAGAAAACCATCCTCAAGGATGAAGTTGATGAAGCCCCCTCCAGCCACTTCAACCCGGGCCATACCCGAAAGCAGCTCCTGAAGAACTCCCCGGAGGTCCTGCGCCACCTCTCTTGGCGGACGCTTCGCAATACGGGCCAAAAGAAAAGCAACATTGGTGGCAAAGTCCCCGTGTTTCTTTTCCCGCGTTGGCTCAACCACAAACTCGACATGTTCCCAAGAAGAGTCGAAAGACCGAAGGGCTTCACAGACCTTTTCTCTGAGCGATTCAAGAATGAGGTAACTCATCGTCGCTCTCCCCAGTTCTACGAGTCCTCCTGGAATCCTGGGTCATTATATATTTTTTTCTCCCTCGCTTCAACCAAAAAGAAAGGGAGCTCCTGCTCTCCCTGAGGAAGAGCTCCCTCGAAGTGCTGACAAAGCTCGGTCTTGTCCTTCCTCCACACTCATGGTAAGCTCATGGGAGAAGTGCCACCAAAGGACAGCAGGAGGAGACCATGGAGTACTTCCTTGGGATTGATCTTGGAACTCAGAGTGTCAAGGTCGTCTGTTACGACGAGGAGGGGAATTTTGTCGCCTTAGCGAGTCGGGAATACTCCATTCTGACCCCAACCCCGGGGTATGCAGAGCAACATCCGGAGACCTGGTGGGAAAAAACCAGAGAAGCCATACAGGAGGTTCTTGCCACCCTCCCGGAGCCTACAATCCGGGCCCTGAGTTTTTCCGGACAGATGCACGGAACAGTGATGCTTGATGAAAGTCTCGTCCCCCTGTACCCAGCCATCATCTGGGCCGACCAGAGAAGTCACCAGGAAGCCCGGGAAATCCGAGAAAAAGTCGGTGAATACCTAAAACTTGCGGGAAGCGATGTTGCCACAGGCTTTATGGCGGCAACGCTTCTTTGGGTTCGAAGAAACCTCCCGGATGTCTACCGCCGGGTCCGCTTCGTTCTTCTTCCCAAAGACTTCTTGAAGGTGAAACTGGGGCTCCCTCCCACAACGGATGTTGCCGACGCCTCCTCAACGCTCCTTTTCAACATTCGCCTGCGGAACTGGTCGGAAGAAATCCTCGCCGCTCTTGGCCTTGACCGGGCGATTTTCCCTCCTGTCCATGAGTCCACCCAGGTCATAGGACAGGTGGCAAGAAACGTCCGGGAAGAATTGGGAATGAAAGGGCCTTGCCTTGTGGTGGCAGGAGCAGGAGACCAGCACTGTGCCGCTTTAGGGAACGGCGTCACCGATGAGGGAGAACTCCTCGTCACCATCGGCACCGGAGGACAGGTTTTCACCCCGATCACGCAGCCCCTTGTGGATGCGAAGCTTCGCATCCACACCTTCTGCCACGCCATCCCGGGATTCTGGCACCTCCTTGGGGCCACGCTCTGCGCAGGGCTTTCCCTGAGCTGGTTCAAGAAGTCCATCCTCGACTCAGGCACACACGTTTTCGACTTCCGCAACCTCGACCAGGAAGCGCAAAAGGCCGACGCCGGATGCAACGGATTGCTCTTCTTTCCTTACCTCATTGGAGAGCGCACCCCGTACATGGACCCTCATGCCCGGGGTGCTTTCGTGAATCTCCACCTTACCCACCAGCGAGGGCATTTCGTCCGGGCCATCATGGAAGGAGTGGGTTTCGGCCTCAGGAACGCCGTTGAGGTGTTCCGTGAGCTCGGAGTCGACTTCCAGCGAACGGTCTTTTCAGGAGGCGGGGCAAGGAGCAACCTCTGGCGGCGAATCGTTGCCTCGATCCTCGACATGCCCCTTTTCACCACCCAGGTCAGGGAAGAGGCCGCCACTGGGGCGTGTATCCTCGCGATGGTCGGCAGCGGACGCTTCGGAAGCGTCGATGAGGCCACACGAGTCCTCGTCCAGTATACCCACCCTACGCTCCCTGATCCAGCGTGGGTGGAGGTATACCACAGGCTGTACCAGAAATTCCAGAAGGGATACACTGCCCTCCGCGAACTCTCCCCGGGAACCTAACCCTTTTTCCGGAACTCGTGGGAGATTTGCTCAATCCGGGCAAACCGCTCCGCGTCGATGTCGATGTGGAAGACCTGAGCAATGACCTGGGTCCACCCGTGGATGAAGTATATCCACCCGTCTTCCACGTGGAGATGTCGCTCTTTTGCCTGCGCCAGGGCCTGGTGCATGAACTTGAGATCCCCCCGGTAGTTCAGCTCCCAAACGAGGCTGTGCATGGGGAAAACGCACGCATCGGTGAGAGGAGAGCCAGGACGGTCCTTGCCAAGTCCTGTGGCATTCACGATGAGAGAGTACGGCTTGACCCGCGCCAAAACTGCATCGTTCACCTCAGGCGTGGGGGCATGGATGTACTCTGCATCGATACTGGGGTTGATTTTGGGCATGAGTTCTTTCATCGCTTCAAGGCGAGGGGTACTGCGGTTCGTTACGTAGAGCTTCGTGGGCATGTTGTCCTTCTTTTTGGGATCAAAAAGATACGCAGCAATCGCCCGGGCACTGCCCCCTGCCCCCATGATGAAGACTTCCCCACCGTGCTCTTTCCAGAAATTGGGCGGGATGAACGCCTCCATGGCCAGGCCGCTTGAGATGGGATCCTTGGCATGTCCCTCAAGGCGCCCGTTGTTCTTCGAGATTGAAGAGAGCTCTCCAAAAAGCTGGGCATAGGGGTCAAGGTAATCGAAAAGGTCTCTGGCTGCCTCATAGAGGTCAATCTTGTGGGTTGTGACAAGCGCTCCAAGAGAGAGCGGGTCCTCTTTGATGAAGGACACCACCTCCCGGTAGACCTCCCGGGGCGCATGGATCTCGATGTCTATCCCTTTGAGGACTGCATCCTTGAGTCCCAGCTCTTGAGCCCAGAGCGGGAAAAGCTTCATGATCGAGGACTGGGATGTGGTAACCCCGATGAAGTACATCGTGGGTTGCGTTGCCTTTTCAGGAAGCCGAAAGCCCATGCCTCATCCTCCTCACCTTTTAGGTTTCCATTTCGGGTTCTCCCGCACGACAACCTGCCCATCCTCTTCAAGGACGACCTTCGGAAAGCCCGTCTCCTCGATCGTGGCGTAATCATGCCCTGCGTCAGCCGGGAAAATGCAGTAGAAGATGAGGGGTTCTCTCCCCACGTTAACGGAACGATGCGACCAGAAAGGCGGAATGTACGAGGCCGTCCCGGGATACATGGGAAGGACCTCACACTCTCCTTCCGGTGACGCCATGATGAGTCGACCTTCGCCGCGGAGGCAAAAGTAAATCTCGGCGGTGTCGAGTTTCTCGTGGAGGTGTCCCTTGGTCAGGAAGAACTCCTGTCCGACCTTCCCGGGGTAAATAATGGTCGTGCAATGGGCGAGGTGCCCGGGTTCCTCGGGAATCTCAGCGTAGATGACCTCGTAGACGAGAGGGTCTCCTTCCCGAAGCATGGCTTCTGCCGCCTCCTGGTTCTGGAAGATGTACCTCACATCGCTGAGACGGCGCACAACCCTTTTCCCTGGCTTCAACTCTCCAGTGGTGAAGTCCACAAAAACGTTGAATGGTTTCATAGCGGATCTCCTCGCTTTCTCACGGAATAAGGACAACCTTTAAGGCATCCTTCCCCTCCATGAGCCGCAAGCCCTCTTCAATGGCCTCAAGGGGGAGCGTGTGGCTCACAAGGTAGGAGAGGTCAAGCTGCCGCACAAGAAGGTCCAAAGCGGCACGGACGTGGAAATTGTTCGAGCGAGTGGTTCCAGTCACAAGGAGCTCCTTGTAGTGGATGAGGTTTGTGGCAAGGGGAACTTCAGGAGTACCAGGCGGAAGACCTCCAAAGAAGTTGATTCGCCCGAAAACTCCGGCAACTTCCAGGGCCTCTCTCTGGGCATCGGGTGCCGGAGCAGCCACAATGACCACATCCACATCGCGGAGGACGTCCTTAACTTTCCTCTCGCCCACGACAATCGTTCGGGCTCCCCTTGCAGCAGCTCTCTCAAGGCGGGAAGGGCTGATATCGGCCATCCATATCTCCCGGGCTCCAGAAAGGCGGGCAAGCTCAAGGAACATGAGACCGATGGGTCCTGCACCGTAGATGAGGACCGTGTCGCGGAAACTCACCGAAAGGGGCAAAAATCCGTGAACCACACAGGCAAGGGCTTCCGCAAAGGAAAACATCACCGGATCCGCTTCAGGTGGCAGAGGAAAGACGTTGCCCTGGCGCACCGCCTCTTCCGGAACCCGCATGTACTCGGCAAACCCACCGTCTTCGGTAATCCCCAGGGCTTTCCCGGAGGGACAGTGGTGCTGTGCTCCGGCAACGCAAAAACGGCACTTTCCACAGCCGTAGTTCGGTGCCACAAGAACGAGCATGCCCTCTGCGAGATCCGTAACTCCCTCCCCAACCTCCACGATTTCCCCCACGACCTCGTGCCCCAAAATGCGCTGCACTCCCTGTGGAATGGACCCGTGGCCTCTTCGGGCAATCCGGAGATCCGTTCCACAGAGGCTCGCTGCGCGCACCCGCAAAAGCACCTCACCCCGGCCAATCTGGGGAACGGGGACATCCACGATACGTATACCTTGGGGGTAGGAAAACACCGCCGCTTTCATGGCTTTCTCCTTTCCTCAGCGAATGAGTGACCTGAAACGCGTCATGACCTCGTTCATCTTCTCCATGGTCTCAAGGTAGAACGGTAAGAACTCCTGGTACTGCCTGTGGAGGTTCTCGTCAGGCTCAAAAACGGAAACCTTTGCCACAGAGGAGAACGCCTTCTCCTCGAGATTGGTAAACACACCTACACCAAATCCCGCAACCATCGCCGAGCCCCAGATGGAGAATTCCTCCCGATTGAGTGTCACATAGGGTATGCCGAGGATGCTTGCCTTGAGGCGGTTCCAGAATGCCGACTTTGCTCCGCCACCGATGACCCGAACCTCGGAGAAGTGGATTTCCGGCATGAGCTCCCGAAGAACCTTGAGGTAAAAGGCATACTCAAAGGCAATACCCTCAAGAATGGCAAGGAAGAGATGCTCCCGGGTGTGGTCCCAGCTAAATCCAGCAAAAACTCCCCGAAGGTACGGCTGTGTTGGGCAATTCCTCCCCCGAAGATGGGGAAGGAAGACAATGCCAGAAGGCGGCACGACACGCTTTTCCACCTCTTCGTTGATGCGGGCAAAGGCATCGGGGTTGTGCACAAGCTCCCGGAAGAGCTCATTCCGGGCCCACTCCACATCCATGCCGCCCCCGTTGATGTAGGCCATGGGGTAATAGTATCCCTCAAGAACAGAACGGGGGAAAAGGAGGGTTTTGTGCTGCACATCGGGCACAAACCGGTCCACAAAAACGGCAAAACACGAGGCCGTTCCGGCGATATCAAAGGCAATCCCGGGCCTCACCACCCCTGCCCCCAGGGTGTTCGCCGCCTGGTCCCCGCACCCAGCAACGATGGGAATGCCTGAGAGAAGGCCCATGGCCTCTGCCCACTCTGCCCGGAGCGTCCCCACAATTTCCCAGGGAGCAAGAATACGGGGCATTTTCTCCTTTTCGATATCGAAAAGCCCGAGAATCTCCTCATCCCACGTTTTCTTCTCGAGGTCGGCAAAGCAGGAGAAATGAATATAGGTGTAATCGATGTACGTTTCATCCCCCTGGAGTCCCGCGAGCTTCTGTGCCACCCAGCAGGCCGGAACGGTGAACTTGGCAATGCGCTGGTAAACTTCAGGGTGCTCGTGTTTCCACCAGAGGATTTTCGGTCCGTGATTGATGCTTGGACCCATGCCGGATCTCGTGATGATGAGATCCTCAGCTTTCTTCATCTCCTCGGCATATGGGGCCGAACGCACATCAAGCCAGGAGTCGTAAGGGGTCGCCGCTTCCCCCCTTGCATCCACCCCCATAATACCTGCCATCTGGCCATCGATGGCTATCGCAAGGATCTCTCTTGGGTTCACCCCGCTTTTTTCCACAACCTCCCTTACTGTGCGGACCACCGAGAGGAGCATTTCCTGGGGGTCCTGCGTGACGCTCCCATCCCGGCCATAGATAATGTTGGAACTCTCCCGGGCAATGGCCAGAGCGTTCCCCTCGGCATCAAAAAGCCCGGTTTTCGTGGCCGTCGTCCCAAGGTCACACCCAATGAGAAACGCCACCATCACCACTCCTTTATCGCCACTGGTTGCCCCAGGGCGAGGGATTCGTGTCCTGCCTCAACAACCCGCACCACCCGGAGCCCATCTTCAAGAGAAGGTGTGGGCGCAGTACCAGCAAGGACCGCGCGAATGAAGGCCTTGAGTTCCTCAAGGTACCCATCTTTGAAACGGAGTGCCCATCCCGCCTGGGTGTCCCGGATGGCTTTCTTCTCAGGCGTATAGAGGACGGGACCTCTCCCCTCCGTCTCCCCAACCCGAATCATGCCCTTTGTCCCCAGAATCTCCATCCGGGCGTCATAGGCATACCCCACAGGGCATCCTCCGTCAACCACCCCGAAGGGACCGTCAAGAAAGGCCATGGTGAGAAGGTAGTGGTCGTAGAAATCGGGGAACTGTGTTCTGGCCTCCGGGGACTTGAAGTTCTTCGCCTCCATGAAAACCCGCTCTGGTTTTTTCTGGACAAACCACAGAACGGCATCGATATCATGGGAGGAGACTTCAGCAAGCATCCCACCGCTTCTTGCCCGATCCCAGATCCAGGCCGGCGGAAGACCAGGACCTCTCCCTGTGGACTTCACAAGGACCAGGTCGCCAATGAGTCCCTCCTGAACCATCTCCCAGGCCCTCCGGATCTCCGGGTCATACCGGCGCATGAAGCCAATCTGGAACTTCACCCCCGCCGCTTCCACTGCCCTCTTCATGGCCAGGGCCTCTTCGAGATTCTGCGCTAGAGGCTTCTCGCAGAAAATGTGTTTTTTCGCCCCTGCAGCCTTCTCAACGATATCCCGGTGGGTGAAGGTGAGAGAGGCAATGCACACCGCATCGAAGTTCTCCTTTTCAAGAGCTTCGTCAAAAGACGTGTACCAGCGAACCCCAAGTTCTCCGGCCGCTTCTTGAGCTTTCGCCGCATCCACGTCCACCACCGCTTTCAGCTCCCCTTCGGGGATGTAGTGGACGAGGTTGCGCCCGTGAACCATTCCCGCCCGTCCTGCACCGACAAGAACAAAGGTGACCTTCTCCATGCTCTTCCTCCACCTCTAATCTCTCGTAACTCTTCGCCGCCACTGGTCAAAGACCACAACCGCCACGATGAGGAGTCCGTTCACCACTCTCTGCCAGAAAGGCTCAACGTTAAGGAGATTGAGGCCATTTGAGAGAACTCCCATGAGGATAGCACCGATCAAGGTTCCGAAAACCGACCCCTTACCCCCAAAGAGATTCGTCCCTCCGATGACCACTGCAGCAATGGTCTGGAGTTCCAGGCCCTCAGCCATCAGGGCATTGGCCGAATTCATCCGGCCCACAAGCACAAGACCGGCAAGACCACAGTAGAGCCCTGAGACTCCATAGACAAGGATTTTGATCCGATCCACATTGATCCCTGCCGCACGGGCCGCCTCCCGGTTCCCACCCACCGCATAGAGCGAACGTCCAAAGGTGGTCCGGTTCAGGATAAACCAGGTAATGGCCACAACAAGAAGGGCAAACACCATGGGAACCGGAATGCCCTTGATGTCCCCGCTCCCCAGCCAGACAATGCTTTGCGGGAGATATCCCGCAAGCTTCGTCGCCGTGAAATGGGAGGGAACGGGAAGACCACCGGTGATAAGGAGCGCAATGCCCCGTATGGCGCCAAGCATACCAAGGGTGGCGATGAAGTCAGGAATTCTCCCCTTGGCAATGATGACACCGCTGGCCAGCCCCGCCAGGGTGGCAAAGAAAACTCCAAGGAGCGCACCACTTACAAAGGGCCACCCCCAGTAACTCATGGCCACTGCCGCAAGACAGCCTCCCAGGGCAAGTACTGAGCCAACGGAGAGGTCGATCCCAGCGGTGATGATGACCATCGTCTGTGCCGAAGCCGCAATGAGCACCACAGCCACCTGTCGGAAAATGTTCAGCCAGTTGCCCAGGGTGAAGAAGTGTGGCGAAAGGATGGCAAAAGCCGTACTCAGCACCACAAGCCCAACCAGTGACCCACCCTTCAGAAGAAGGCTCACCAGAGCTCGGGACAGGCTCTCTCCCTCCCGCCATGCAGGAATTGCTCTATTTTGAGGCAACGCAGGCACCTCCTTCAGGAAACTCCACTGGCCACAGCAAGGAGCACGGTTTTATCGATACCATCCGTGCGCTCAAAAATCCGCACAATTCTGCCACCTCGCATAACCGCAATCCGGTCTGCCACCTCGAGAGCCTCCACCGGTTCGGAAGTGATGTAGAGAATGGTCAGTCCCTGGCGGGCAAGGTCCCGCACCATGGCGCGGATTTCAAACTTGGCCCCTACGTCAATCCCCCGGGTGGGTTCGTCCATGATGAGGAGCTTTGGTTTTCGGGCCAGCCACCGGGCAAGGAGCACCTTCTGCTGGTTCCCTCCACTCAGGTACAGAACCTCCCGAAAAACATTTGGGGTTTTGATCCGGAGAGAGCGGACGAAGTCTTCCGCAAGACCCACCTCTTCCCGAAGGCGGAGAATACCCCTTCGGGAAACCCGGGAGAGAATGGCCAGGGTGATATTGGCGAAAACAGGGAGCTCATACACCAGAGCCCGCCGGCGGTCCTCAGGAAGGTACCCGATACCAAGGGCAATAGCCTCCTGAGGGCTCTTGGGTTGTACGACTTTGTCCTCAAGCGTCATTTTTCCTGCCGTTCGCTCAAGGCCGAAAAGCCCTCGTGCCAGGGTTGTCCGACCCGAACCGATAAGACCAAAGAGGACAAAAACCTCTCCCTTCCGGACTTTCAGATTCACATCTCTGACAAAACCCCCTGACGAGAAACCTTCGAGGGCAAGCATCACCGCTTCAGTGTGGTCTCCTCCATGACCTGTCTCAAGCACCTCCACTGACTTCCCCGTCAGGTACTCAAAGAGCATCCGCTCGTCAAGGCGACGAGCCTCTTCGGTGACGACCTTTCGACCATCTCGAAGGACCGTCACCCGATCGGCAATGCGCAGGGCCTCGTGCAGTTTATGAGAAATAAAAATAATGCCGATGCCGGTCTTTTTAATCTCGGCAACCAGCTCAAAAAGGCGGTTGACCTCGTCCTCGCTGAGGGCCGAGGTCGGCTCATCTAGAAGAAGAATTCGCAAATTCGGTCGGCTTACAGCTTTGAGAATCTCCACCGTTTGCTGCTCGGCAACACTCAAAGACCCAACAGGGGTGCGGGGATCCTCCCGGATACCGAAGCGCTCGAGGAGATGAGCGGTTTCGGAGAAAATCGTGTTCCAGTCGACTTGAACACCCCGCCTGGGCCATCTCCCCAAGAAGATGTTCTCGGCGATACTCAGGTCAGGAACAAGGGAAAGTTCCTGTTGCACCAGGACAACACCGGCATTCAGGGCATCCCGGGGGGAGAGAAAATGCACTGACTTTCCGTCAAGGAAAATCTCTCCGGCATCTCTGGGAATAATACCGCTTATGATTTTCATCAACGTGCTTTTCCCGGCGCCGTTTTCCCCCAAAAGGGCATGAACCTCCCCCGGAAGCACATCCATGCTCACCGTATCGAGTGCTTTCACCCCGGGGAAGGATTTGCTGACGTTGCGGACCTCAAGAATCGGCGTTTGCGGCATCACCATACCGTGTATCCCCCATCAACACTCAAAACCGCACCGGTGGCATAACCAAGAAGAGGAGAAGCGAGAAAGAGAATAGCCGCAGCAATCTCTTCGGGCTTGCCGAGCCTTTTGAGAGGCCGAGAATCCTCAAGACTTTTTCGCACTTTCTCCGGATCTCTTTCCTTCCTGAGCGCTTCCTCTACAAGAGGAGTGTACGTCGTTCCCGGACAGACGCAGTTCACTCGCACGCCATAGCTGGCAAAGTCCACCGCGCAACTCCTCGTGATGGAGATGACTGCAGCCTTGGTGAGGTTGTACACCATCTGGTTCGGGATGGCTACAAGGCCAGCCTCAGAAGCCACATTCACGATAACGCCGCTTCTTCTCTCCACCATTCGCCTCCCCACACTTTGGGTGCAGAGGATCACCCCTTTGACGTTCACGTCAACAAGCCTTGCAAAATCCTCCTCGGTGAAGACCAGAGCGTCGCCCTTGGCGTAGACCCCGGCGTTATTCACCAGGATGTCGATTTGGCCAAAGCGGTGCAGCACCTTTTCGACCATCTGGTCCACGCTGTCTTTTTGAGATACGTCCACCTCGACAAACTCGGCGACAAAGCCCTGCTTTTTGAGGTCCTCCTCCAGGGCTTTCCCCCTCTCCGGGTTCGCCTCAGCGATAACAACCTGAGCTCCTTCCTGGGCAAAAAGCCGAACCGTAGCCTCACCGATCCCTGCGCCGCCACCGGTAACGATGGCCACTTTCCCGCCGAATCCAAGGTCCAAGGGGTTTCACCTCCTGAGGAAAGGGCCCCCAAAGGGGGCCCGATCTCTTACTTTTCGAGGTATGCCTTCTTGATGGCTTCCCAGTCAATGGGCTCAAGATAGGGATTCGGGTAGAACATGTCGGCGTTACCCTGCCATTCAATCCGTGGACGGATATCCACAAACTGCGGTACCTGATCCTTCAGGCCCAGAGCAAGCATAACCGCGTATTTTGTTCCGTACCAGCCCCACTCAGGGAAGCCGTGCCAGGTCTCAGCAATGAGCCGTCCTTCGCGGATTCGCTCCACGGACTCAGGTGTTCCGTCGTTAGTGAAGACCTTGACTTCAGTTCTTCCTAAGCGCTCGCAGGTAAGCATGGCACCGAGACCCATTTCATTTGAAGCTGCCCAGATGAAATCCAGCGTCCCTTTTGGATTGGCCGAGAGGATGTCCTCGGTAACCTTAATGGCCTTTTCCCTGTTCCAGTCTGCAGGGAGAGTGGTGACGATTTTGATTCCCGGGAACTGGTCGATGACGGAGTGGAATCCCCGAAGCCGCGCGGTGGAGAAGAACCCTCCAGCAATGCCCTCGATGATGGCACCGGTAGCCTGGATTTTGTCCTTGAGGTTCTCGATGACCTCCGGGGTGTAGAGCTTCTGCCAGAACTCAAGGTCAAGGAAGGTTTCCGGTGCAACGTCCACTTTTTCTCCCTCACCCAGGACTCCCGGTCCGCCAAAGTAATCCACCACGGCGTAGGCGGAAATCGTTCCTGCCACCGTGTTGTCAAAACCAATATAGCAGTCAACATCTACACCTTCAATAGGTTCTAAGAGGTTGACCACAATGACCGGGATGCCGGCTTTCTTGGCCTCCTGGAGGGCCGGCTTCACAACCTCGACCTCAATTGGTGAAATGGCGATAACATTGACTTTACGCTGGATGAAATCCTCGATGATAGCTATCTGGTCTGCAAAGGCCGTGTGTGCAGCAGGAGCACGGGTGACAATCTCGACGTTGATACCGTGGTTTCGGGCATCCGCTGCGGCTTTCTCAAAGAAGTCGGTGGCCGTCTTGAACACTCCGGTAATGTCTGGCGGAGTCCAGCCGATGGTGATTTTGGGGATATCCTTACCCCACACTCCAAGGGCCAACCCAAGCACGAACACCAGCACGAATACAACGCCCAAGCTTCTCCGCATACCAAAACCCCCTTTGTGCGTTTATTTTTTGCCCCCAGAAGGGGCAAAATGCCGCTTCTCCAGTGCTTTCAAGAACGCCAGACCTTCTCTGAGGAGCACATCGCTTGAGGGAGCCATTTTCCGCCAGACACAGGTTCCGGCCCGCATGGAATCGGAGACCTCTGCAAAGGATTCCATCCCCACAACACCCTGGTAGTCCCCCTCGGCAAGAGCCCGAAAGATGCCTTCCCAGTCAACGGTCCCGGTCCCGGGGATCCCCCGGTGGCTCTCGCTCAGGTGGTAGTGGCAGAGGTACGGAATTGCCTTCTTCGTGGGAGTATAAAAATCGTTCTCCTCGATGTTCATGTGGTACGAATCAAGGTGAATCCTCATATTGGGCTCGTCGATCATCCTGAGGAGCTCAAGCGCCTGGTCACAGGTGTTGATGAGAAAGGTCTCATACCGGTTCACAGGTTCAATCCCCACAAGAAGCTGAGCATCCTGAGCCCACTGGGCCACCTTCTTCAGGGCTTCCGCAGCACGTTCCAGATATTCCCGACCGGGGATGGTCGCAATGCGCTTTCCCAAAGCTGAGTAGATCACCCCCGAAAAGCTCAAAGCCCCCATCTCCGCCGAGACATCCACGCACCGCTTGAGGTATTCAAGACCCTTTCTGCGTACCGCCGCATCAGGAGAAGAAACGTCGGTCTCCTCAGAGAGCACCGTGGAGGTCACGATTCGCAAGCCAAGCCGTTCTGCTTCTTTTCGAATGCTCTGGGGGTGAACAGACTCGATATCCATGAGGGGGATTTCAATGGCATCAAAACCGAGTTCCCGGGCCCTGGAAAGAAGAGGAAGGGACTCTTCGGTCCATCGAGACGTCCAGGCATAGGCATGAACCGCGTACAGTAATCTTCCCACAGGCATCAGCTCCTCAGCACCCTCACCCGCACTCTCCCCTTGTCTCCCCGGAAACGGGAGATGAAGAGGTCAATGGGGCGGTCGTTGACATCGTAGGTGATGTTCTCCATAAGAAGGACCGGAGCC
>Ga0072500_140608_pt1 | contig 31790 bp, 27 predicted proteins | sample GBScelen77Swater_FD_63803 | JGI IMG/M metagenome (GOLD analysis project Ga0072500, IMG submission 63803) | Hot spring microbial communities from Great Boiling Spring, Nevada - cellulolytic enrichment S 77C v2 (version 2) | ecosystem: Environmental > Aquatic > Thermal springs > Hot (42-90C) ...
GGCCCGACAACGACTACCCCTCGCCTGTGGCGAGGGGTACGGGGTGGGCGGTAGTAGACTCGAACTACTGACCTCCACGATGTCAACGTGGCGCTCTAACCAGCTGAGCTAACCGCCCATGCCGCTACGGATTATAGCCGAGCTGGTTGCTCCGTGCAAGAGATGCTTCTGCATTCCAGTTACCTGCCGACCGTACGCTGTGTCCGTTTCCTGATCGCTCGCATCCTGACCGTGCGGTGAGACGCCAGTATGCCTTTGCGTCAGCAGCGTGCCGGAACCGCCGTCCCGACATCGCGGGTGTTCCCGCTGGTCGATCGCGGGTTGCCGGAGCTTGCGGTTGCCTGATTCCTCGAGCAGCTAACCTTCAGTGTCCGAAGTAGCTGTAGATAACCTCGCGCGGACGCCACGTGATGCTCCACTCAGCGAAACGATCCAGCAGAGACACCGCTTCACGATGGAGCGGCTGCAAGTTGGGATGCCTGACCTTGTACCCGCCGCTGAGTTGACGCGCAACGAGCTCGGAATCGGTCAGGACCGAGACGGCGAAACTCGCTGGCGACGCACCCTCTCGCTCGAGTTCTGCCAAGAGCATGCGAAGTGCCGCGAGAAGCGTGCGATATTCAGCTTGGTTATTCGTCAGTTCTTCGCCGAAGTCGATCCGCTCGACGATCGGTGGTCGATCGGGTAGCTCCAGCCGGTAGCTGCCGTAAGCGGGACCAGGATTGCCCTGAGAACCACCGTCGAAAATCACGACGATCGTTCGCCGCCCTTCCTGCGACTGGCCTGTCTTCATCTCGTCTCCTCATCGACAACCTGGGAGCTGGGCCGGAGCCCAGCTCCCAGATTCCTCGCGATTCCGGTCAGCGTCGTCAGCTGGCGACTGCCGCGTGACGAGCGCGCGACTCTTGGATGATAGCTTCGGCCAGATGCTGTGGTACGGGCTGGTAGTGACTGAACTCCGTGTGGAAGGTTCCGCGGCCCTGCGTGAGCGAGCGCAGCTCGGTCGCATAACGCTGGATCTCGACCAAGGGGACCAGTGCCTCGATCGTCGTTCGACCATTGTCACCCGGCGACATGCCGAGGACCTGAGCGCGCTTGCCGTTCAGGTCGCTCATGACGTCACCGGTATAGGCGTCGGGAACCGTCACACGCAGACGCATGATCGGCTCGAGGAGAATGGGCTTGGCTGCGGCCTGTCCCTTGCGGAACGCTTGCGCCGCCGCGATCTTGAAGGAGAGTTCGGAGGAATCGACGGAGTGGTACGAACCGTCGACGAGGGTCACCTTGACGTTGACGACCGGGTAGCCGGCGAGTACGCCCTCTTCCATCGCTTCGCGGACCCCCTTCTCGACCGCGGGGATGAACTGTTTGGGCACGACGCCACCGACGATCGTCTCGTGGAACTCGAACTCTGCGTCCGGCAAGGGCTCGAGATCGAGGAAGACGTGACCATACTGGCCGTGACCCCCAGTCTGCTTCTTGTGCTTGTATTCGACTCGACGGACCGGCACGGAAATGGTCTCCCGATAGGGGATCCGTGGAAGGTTCCAGTCGACATGCACGCCGAACTTGCGCGCCATGCGGTCGAGCGTGATTTGAACGTGGCTTTCGCCGAGTCCGGAAAGTAACGTCTCGCCGGTCTGATTCTCGCGCCCGACACGCAACGTCGGGTCTTCTTCGAGGATGCGATGTAGCGCGGTCCCCATCTTGTCGAGATCCGTCTTGGTGCGAGGGGTCACGGCGACTGTGAACACCGGTTCCGGGAATTCGATTCCGGCGAGTCGGATAGGTCGAGCGGGATCGGTCAACGTATCACCAGTTCGCGCGACTTGCAATTTGGCGACCGCTCCGATGTCTCCTGGTCCGACCTGTCCGACCGGCGTCTGATCCTTGCCGCGCACGAGGAACAGCTGACCGATCCGCTCGGTCTCGCCGCGTTGTGGGACGGCTGCCTGCGAATCGGTCCGCAAGGTGCCCGAGTAGACACGAAAATAGGACAATTTCCCGACGAATGGATCGGCGATCGTCTTGAACACGACCGCCGCGAGTGGTCCAGCGGGGTCGGGAGCGAGTTCGATCGCTTGGCCGTCGTTGCGTTCGCCGCGAACCACTCCGGGAGCTGGAAAGTAGTCGACGATCGCGTCGAGAAGCGGGAGAGCCCCCTTGAGGGTCGTCGCAGCACTGACGAACACGGGCACGAGGCTTTTGCTCGCGATGGCTGCACGGACGCCTGTCCGTAGTTCGTCGAGGGAGAGCTCGTCCCCTTCGAGATAGCGCAGCGTGAGTTCCTCGTCACTTTCACAGGCTGCTTCGACGAGTTGTGTTCGGAATTCGTCGAGGAGTGGAACCAGTTCGTCAGGAAGGGCGGTTGGTTCGACACCGCCGTTGTCGGTGAACTGGTACGCCTGCCCACTGAGGACGTCGACGTATCCGCGGAAAGTCTTTTCTTGTCCGATCGGCAGGTGCATCGGAACGACGCGATTCCCGAAGGCAGTGCGAGCACTGGCGAGCGCTTTGACGAAATTCGCGTGTTCACGATCCATCTTGTTGACGAGGAGCGCACGCGGAAGATCGCGCGTCTCCGCCAGTTCCCAGACGTGCTCGGTTCCTACTTCCACACCGACTGTCGCGTCCATCGGGATGAGGACCGCATCGACGACGCGTAGAGCGCTGTGCACTTCACCGACGAAGTCGAAGTATCCAGGCGTATCGATGAGGTTGATCTTGTGATCCCGCCACTCGAGCGGAATGATGCTGAGGATGATGGAGATCCGTCGCTTGTGCTCGTCCGGATCCCAATCGGAGACAGTCGTTCCGTCTTCCACTCGTCCGAGCCGGGAGATCGCGTGAGTGACATACAGGAGTGCTTCGGTCAAGGATGTCTTGCCGGTTCCGCCGTGTGAAGCGAGTGCGACGTTTCGGATCCGATCAGGGGGATACTGCTTCACCGTACCCTCCTCACTAGCCAAACCAGCTGCCAGTGACCAGCGATCGACTGGCTGACTGGACTTGGTGATAGGACGTGTCACCTCATGGTGCACCTCAGCTTACGGGACTGGCACTTGCTAGTATAGCGCGCTGAGTGGGGTCCAGGTACACAGGATGGAGGAGTGAGTACATGACGAGGCCGGAACAGCGTCGGGCGGCCGAGAAGGAGCACCTGTACCAACTGGTCCAAGAACTTGCGGAACTCGATGGCGTCTCGGGACACGAACAACCAGTCGTGGCCCGACTAGTGGACCTCTTGCGCCCATATGCTGCGTCGCTCGAGGTCGATTCGTTCGGCAACCTGTTCGCCTGGCTGCCTTCGCCTGCTGCGCGACCAGTCTTGATGATCTCTGCGCACTCTGACGAGATCGGGCTGCTGGTCAAGGGAATCGAGCCGAACGGCTTCCTGCGAGTGGAGAAAATCGGTGGTGTCGTCGATAGCTTGCTTCCGGGGCGGCGCGTACGCGTCCGTGGTTACCGCGGGGTGATCGGGGTTCGTCCTGGCCATCTCCAAACAGCTGAAGAGCAGCGTTCTGTACCACCGGTTCGTGAACTGTACGTCGACTTGGGTTATGACTCGGCCGAAGCGGTTCGTTCGCTCGGCATAGAGATCGGCGATCCCATCGCGTACGACGAGCCAGTGGAGCGACTCGCTAATCCCGAGCGCATCTGTGGCAAGGCGCTGGATAACCGTGTCTCGTGTGCCGTACTCGTGCGTCTTGCCGACCGACTTCGCGGGGCCGAACTACGGTGCCAACCGGTTCTCGTGGTCACAGTTCAAGAAGAAGTTGGTCTTCGTGGTGCAGAGATGGCCGCATACCGTCTTGCTCCGGATGCCGCGATCGTCGTGGACACGGTGCCGGCGGGCGGTACTCCAGATACGGACGTGGTGAAAGACTTGGGTATTCGCCTGGGCGAGGGGCCGGTGCTGGCGCTCGCCAGCGGGATGGGGGGCGTGCGTGGGCATCTGGCTCATCCGGGTATGCGAGATTTTCTCGTGCGGGTGGCAGCTGAACACGGTATTCCGATTCAACGTGCCTTGTTCCCACGAAGCACGTCCGATCTTGCAGCGATTCATCTCGCGCGGGGCGGCATACCCTCGATGGTCGTCAATATCGCTCGACGATATTCCCATAGTCCAGTGGAGACGCTCGATTTGGAAGATGTGGTCTGGACGCTCGACCTCTTGGAAGCGGCGGTGCGCTCCTTCGACGAGACGGTGAGGTTCTCTTTCCTCGCTCCTACTGAGTGAGGATGGCCAGTCTCAAGTCTCCGATGAGCGGCGCCTTCGCTCGTATGCCGAGCGGAGCCCGTACAAGGTGAGATCCGCTTCGATGGCACTGAATTCGGGCACGAGCGGCGCGATCAATGTCGCGAGTCCGCCGGTTGCGATCGCTGGCGCCTCGTGCCCGAGTTCGTTCCGAATACGTCGGATGAGGCCACGCACGAGTTCGGCATAGCCCAGAACGGTGCCGGATTGGAGACTTTCGCGGGTGTTGCGTCCGATCGCGCGAGGAGGTGCCTCGAGGGCAACCGTATACAGGCGTGCTGCTCGCTGCGTCAGTGCCTCGAAAGCGACGGTGATCCCGGGAGCGATGGCACCACCGATGTACGCGCCGTCGGCATCGATCACGTCGAAGGTCGTTCCGGTACCGAAGTCGACGACGATGACGGGAGCGCCGTACCGTTCGACGGCAGCGATCGCGTTGCAAATGCGATCGGCCCCGACCTCGGCGGGGTGGTCCACGCGGACGGGAATTCCATAGTCCTGAGTCCCATTGACGATGAGCGGCTCGACGACGAGGTAGCGCCGAGCAAGCTCCTGAAAGGTCGCTGTCAACGAGGGCACCACGCTCGAGATGGCGATCCCTTCGACGTCACCGAGCGAAAACCCCGCGCTCTGACTCAGAACGCTGAGTTGAACCCACCATTCGTCGGGCATGCGGTCCCGTGCCGTTGCGAGTCGCCAACGAGCGCGGAGTTCGTGGCCGGCGAACAAGCCGACGACGATATTCGTGTTGCCAATGTCGATCACCATCAGCACTGGCAGGCTCCTCGTACTCGTCGGAAATCCGAGCAGCAGCCTTTCAACGCTGTAGAGAGTACCCTAGATCCCGCGACTGGTCGCGATCAGTGCGTGCGAGGATGCATGCACGGCTCGACGGAGAGGAGAGACCAGGAATGGCGGGCGGGCGAGCGCTCGACGATGAGCGGTCAGGGCAAGCCCTGAGAGCTGAACCGATCGAGGGGCTGCGCAACGAGGTCAACCTGCTCGGTGCCCTCCTGGGAGATGTGCTCCGCGAACAGGGAGGTACCGAGCTCTTCGACCTCGTGGAGTGGGCACGGCTTCAGTCGATCGCAGGTCGAACTGCTGGAAATATGCGTGAAGCCTTTCGGGCGTTACTGGCGCGGCTCGAGGAAGCGAACGACGAAGAAATCTTCGGACTCGTCCGTGCGTTCGGTATCTTCTTTCACTTGATCAATCTCGCCGAGCAGCATCACCGTGTCCGAACGCTGCGCCAGCGCGAGCGGCAAGAACGGGCTTTGCACGAATCACTGGAAGAAGCGTTCCTGACGTTGCGCGACCGTGGTGTCGAGTCGGGTCGAGTGAAGGAACTGCTGGACGACTTGTTGCTCTTTCCCGTCCTCACAGCGCATCCCTCGGAGACGCGACGACGGACGGTCCTCCAACGGCTGAGTGCGCTCGGGCAAGCGATCCAACAGCTGGATGATCCGCGGATGTCGCCGCGCGAGCGTGATTGGCTCTTCGATCGCCTGCGCGAGGAAATCACGCTTCTCTGGCAGACGGCGGAAACGCGCCTGGCACGGCCGACGCCGCTCGATGAGGTACGGAGCACGATCGCGATCCTGGCGGGTCCGATCTACGATGTCGTTCCCCTCTTCCGGCGCGCCCTCCGGCGGGCCGTTCTTCGTGCGTATCCGGAACTGGCAGGCGAGGCGGTTCTGAACAGGTTGCCGATCCGGATCGCCAGCTGGGTCGGAGGCGATCGTGACGGCAACCCGGCGGTGACCGCAGCTGTCACCGAGGCGACAGCGCGGTTGATGCGCGAGGCCATCCTTCGACGCTACCGTGAGGAGGTCGTCGCTCTCCGGCGAGCGCTGAGTGTCTCAGCACGTTTGCGCGGCGTCTCCGACGAGCTGATGGCGATGATCGACCAGGAGCGGGATCGACTCGGTTTTGCGCCGGTTCGAGCTTGGGCTGACGAACCCTATCGACGGATGCTCGGGCTCATCGAGGAACGTTTGCGGCGAGCGGAGCACGGCGAGCCGGGAGGCTATGCGGGCGCTGAGGAATTTGCCAAGCACCTACAGGTGATGGCTGACTCACTTCGGCAGCATGATGGGCACCGGATCGCGGATGGCCGACTGGCCGACTTGATCGCACGGGTGGATGTTTTCGGCTTCCATCTCGCCGAGTTGGAGATTCGTCAGGATGCAGCTCGCCACCGTGAAGCGCTCGCTGAGCTTTTTGCGTTGGTCGGTTCTGTTGGCTACGAGGCGATGCCGAGCGACGAGCGCGAGCGTCTCGCGCTGACTCGTCTCGAGCAGGGCCCCTTTGGCCTTCCACGTGGAGCGCTCACACCCGACACGCGGGAAGTGCTCGCCACCTTCGACGCGATCGGTCGGATCCAGCGACTGAGCGGTGAGCGAGCTTGCCACACGATGATCGTCTCGATGACCCGCGAGCCAGCCGACGTGCTCGGTACGATCCTGCTGGCACGCGAGACAGGGCTCATCGATCTCGCGAAGGATGGCGCCGTTCAATATTGCCGGGTCGACGTGGTTCCGCTGTTCGAGCAGATCACCGAGTTGGACCATTGTGGCCAAATTCTCGCACGCGTGTTGGCCAATCCGATCTATCGCTCAGTCGTGAGGCTACGCGGTGACCAGCAGGAAGTCATGCTCGGCTACTCCGATAGCAACAAGGATGGAGGGTATGTTTCCTCCAACTGGCGCATCTACCGTGCGCAGGAGCGTTTGGCTGAGGTCGCGCGAGAGTTCGGTGTCCAGCTTCGTCTCTTTTACGGTCGTGGTGGAGCGATCGGTCGAGGAGGAGGACCGATGGGACGGGCTATCCGTGCGCGGCCAGCGGCAGCTCGTCGACCTGTTCTCAAGACCACCGAGCAGGGAGAAGTGATCTTCGCCCGCTATAGCGACAAGGCCATCGCACTGCGGCATTGGGAACAGATGTCGCATGCACTGATCGGTTCACTGGGGAGCGATCCTGACCCGGCGATCCCGGAAACGTGGTACCGGATGATGGAGCGGTTGGCGACGTGGTCGCAAGAAGCCTACGAGCGCCTCGTCAAGGACGAGCCAACGTTCGTCCGCTTCTTCACTAGTGCGACGCCGTTCCCAGAACTCGCCAGCTTGAACCTGGCCTCGCGTCCAGTCGCTCGCCGGGGTAGCCCCGACAGCGAGCTCCGCTTTGCCGATCTGCGGGCGATACCATGGGTTTTCAGCTGGACACAAGCGCGCGTGAATCTGCCAGGATGGTACGGACTGGGAACGGCACTCGAGCGCGCATTGGCCGCGGGGGAGGAATCCACGCTCCGCGAGATGTATCGCCGTTGGCCCTTCTTCGAAATGCTGCTCGACAACGCGCAAATCAGCCTCGCGACAGCGGACATGCTGATCGCCGAGTGCTACGCGCCGCTCGCCGGGGACGACGGGTGGATCTTCGAGCGGATCGTCGACGAGTACCAGCGGGCTGTGCGAACCATCTTGGCAGTCACCGATCAACGCGAACTTTTGGAGCGTTGGCCGATTCTCGCCCGACTGGTGCGGTTGCGCAATCCGTACGTCGATGTCCTCCATGCATGTCAGATTGTCTTGTTACGTCGGTTCCGGGTGAGTGCCGGCACAGGCGAGCGTCCGTCGCGTCTCTTGGATGCCATCCACCACAGCATCAATGCGATCGCAGCAGGGTTGCAGACGACCGGTTGAGCGGCGCCGGTGGCGAAGCGAGCACTTGCTCGATTTCTTGTCGTACAGACGAGTCGGTCTCTTGCGCGAGAGCGCGCTGGAGCACGGGGAGGCTCGCGGCATAGTCGATCCGCGCCATCGCCCAGGCGGCATGGCTGCGAACCAGGGGCTCATCATGCGCCAGGACTGCCCAAGCCAGTGTCTCCAAATGTCTCTGGTCACCGACGTTGCCCAGCGCGACTGCAGCGTTGCGGGCGAGACCGACCCGCTTTGCACGCAGGACAGGACGACCTCGGTAGACGGATCGAAACTCGTCTTCCGACATCGTGAGCAGCCACTCGAGTGATGGAAAACAGTGCTCGAGGCGTTCCGGGAAGATGACCGGATCGTCTGCCCGTTGTGCGGCAGCGGTATAGGGACAGACTTCTTGACAGATATCGCACCCGAACACCCAGTTAGCGAGGAGAGGGCGCACGTCCCATGGAATCGGCCCGCGATGCTCGATCGTCAGGTAGGAGATGCAACGAGGAGCGAAGAGTTCATAGGGGCGGATCAATGCGCCGGTCGGGCAGGCGTCGAGACACCGTTGGCAGCGCCCACAGCGTGGGCGCAGTGGCGCATCCGGCTCGATATCGATATCGAGCAGCAACTCACCGAGGAGCACCCACGATCCATGGCGAGGCACGAGGATCATCGTGTTCTTACCCTGCCAGCCGAGTCCTGCCCGGGCTGCGATTTCCCGGTCGACGATCCGTGCCGTGTCCACCAGGAAGCGAGCATCGATCGGTCGACCACACCGTTCTTCGAGCAACTGGTGGAGTCGTTTCATCCGATCGCGGAGCACACGATGATAGTCGTGCCCCCAGGCGTAGCGGGCGATGCGACCACGGGCGATTCCGTCGTTGGGAGGAACGATATCCGGCAACCAGTACGGGAGGGCGACGCTCACGATGCTGCGGGCGGTGGGATGCAGGTTGTGCGGATCGCCGGCGATGCGGGCTCGTTCTTCATCGAACCAGTTCATACCAGCGAGATGACCGGCACGGATACGGGTCCGCAACAGATCGGTCAGTCCGGGGAACGGATCGGCAGTCGTGACTGCCAGAAGCGAAAGCCCGCTCCGCGCGGCGAGTTCGCGGAGCTCGTCTTTAGCGATGCACATGCGGTACTCCGTTGAGGAAGGTCTCGAGTTCGTCGCGCGTCGGTAATGCAGTGCGGGCGCCGAGCGCCCGGGTGGCGAGTGCACCCATCGCGTTCGCGAGTCGCCCGACTTCGCTGAGAGGCAAGCGTCGCAAGAGGCCGTAAATGATGCCGGCCGCGAACGCGTCACCAGCTCCGGTGGGATCGATCGCTCTCACCTCGAAGGCAGGAACCCGGACTGTCTCACTCATAGTGGCGAGGATGCAGCCGTCTCGGCCGCGACTGATCGCGACGAGGCGAGTCGTGCCCAGCGGCATCCAGCGGCGAAGTGCTTCCAGTGCCGCGTCGACACTCGTGGAGCCCGTTATGGCGCAAACTTCGTCCTCGTTGCCGATGAGCACATCGTGTTGGAGGGCCAACTGACGAGCCCGTTCAGACGGCAACGGCGCGAGATGCGTCAGTGGCCCAACGAGACGGGTGCGCGGTGCGACGTGCGCCGGAAGATCGAGCAGGAATTGGCGGAGATCGGCGTCTTCGACGTCGATGACGACGACTCGGCACTGGAAGACGCGCTCCAGCGGAAGCGGATCACCGAGCCGAAGACGCGCTCCTGGGAACCAGAGGATGGTTCGTTCTGGCTCGGGCGAGACGAGGATCGTGCAACGATCGGTCGAACTCTGGGCTCGTGGGGGAACGAGGTGGAGTTCCAATAGTTCTCCGGAGAGTTCGGACACCAATCGCTGTCCCCACGCATCGTCTCCGACAGTCGTGACCAGCAGCGGACGTACCCCCAAGCGGGCTAGCGCCACTGCAACGTTGGCTGCCGTGCCACCGCCGGCTTCGGCGCGAGCAGTGACGATCGCGCTGGCTCCTGATCGGGGGAACCGGTCGAGAACGAAAAACTCGTCCCAAGACGAGCTTCCGATGACTGCCACAGTTCCCTGGGACGACTCGGACATGGGCTCCGGTTGCACGTTGGCACCTCGCCCGATGGTCAGGCAGAGATGATCGGGATACTGATCTCGCGTCGCGCTTGGGTCGATCCCGAGCGTCGTTCGGCGAGGATCGCTTCGATCTCTTCCTTGAGGGCAGGAACGATTTCGTGTTCCTCGACGCGGCGAACGATCTTCCCTTTGCGGAAAATGACCCCTTTGCCACGACCGGCGGCGACACCGACGTCGGAATCGCGCGCCTCCCCTGGCCCGTTCACGACGCACCCCATCACCGCCACCTTGATCGGCTCCTTGACGGTGCGTAGGTACTCGTCGATCTCGTTGGCGAGACGGAAGAGATCGACTTCCACTCGTCCACAGGTCGGGCAGGCGACCAGCGTGGCGCCGCGTTCCCGAAGTCCCAAACTCTTCAAGATCTCATATGCGACCCAGACTTCCTCGACCGGGTCGGTTGTCAGCGAGACCCGGATCGTATCACCGATGCCCTCCTGGAGGAGCGTGCCGATACCGATCGCTGACCGGATCGCCCCCGCCTTCGGTGTACCGGCCTCGGTCACACCGAGATGAAGCGGATAGTCGTTGAGTTTGGCCATGCGGCGGTAGGCCTCGATCATGACCGGAACCTCGAACGCTTTGAGGGAAATGACGATGTCCCCGAAGTCCAAATCTTCCAGTATCTTGACGTGACTCAATGCCGTGCGGACCATGTGCTCGGCGATGAGCTCCGTCTGCGTGGCCCCTCGAGCGGCCATCTCGTCGACGAATTCGCGCGTCATCGGTGGAAGGGAGCCGAAGTTGACTCCGATGCGAATGGGGACACCGCGCTCCTTCGCTTTCTGCACGACCTCGCGCACTTCCTCTGGCTTGCGGATATTCCCCGGATTGAGCCGCAGCTTGTGGACACCTGCCTCCAGAGCCTTGAGGGCGAGCGTGTGCTCGAAGTGAATATCGGCGACGACCGGAATCGGCGAACGGGGCACGATGTCCGCCAAGGCGGCGGCCGCGACTCGATCGGGCACCGCAACGCGCACGATCTCGCAGCCTGCATCCGCAAGCTCGTGAATTTGCCGGAGCGTCGCCTCAGGATCGCGCGTATCGGTTGTCGTCATCGATTGCACGACGATCGGTGCGTCACCACCGATCTGAACGTCACCGACCCAAACTGGTCGTGTTTTGCGTCGCTGGTAGGCCATGCTGTGTCTGACCTCCTGATCCGGCGCTCAGAGCGCCCTGGGTTTCGCTGCATTCAGTATGCCTGACCGCGTTTCCCGTCGGCATGAGCGTTCAGCGGAGGAGCGATTCACCACTGAGCAATCGTCCGAGGTCGGCGAACGCGATGATGAACATGAGTGTGAGCAAGATGGCGAAACCGATCAGGTGGATCAACCCCTCCTTTTCGGGCGAGATGCGCCGACCACGAATCGCTTCGACGAGCACGAAGAACAAACGACCGCCGTCCAAGGCTGGGAACGGAATGAGATTGAGTATGGCGAGATTGATCGAGAGCAGAGCAGCGAGATGTCCCAACGTGACCCAAGCAGGCTCTGGGCTGATTGCGAGAAGCTCGGACGTCAGTTGTCCCATGCCGATCGGACCAGCGAGATCGGAAAGCGACGCTTCGCCGCGAATCAGCATGGCGAGCCCTTGCACCATCTGGATCACCATGATGGCTGTCTGCCTCATAGCTTCGAGAGGGATCCTCCAGAGTGGGACCGGTGCAGTCACCAATGTGGGTCGAAGCGTCATGCCGAGGTTCGGCGTTTCACCGCTCGCGGTCGCAGGAACTTGGATCGTGACCGTGAGGAGCTGACGGTCTCGTTCGATGACGATGTCGATCTCCTCACCAGCCTGTTGTTGGATCAGCAAGAAGTAAACGGCTGCATCCTCAGCTGGATAGCCAGCGACCCGTACCAAGCGATCACCCGGGCGCAAGCCAGCGAGGTCAGCCGGCGAGCCAGGTTGGACAGCTGCCACCGTCAGTCGCGCTGCAGGCTCCATGACGACGCGGATACCAGTGCGTCCTTGGCCAGGTGGCGGATTTTCGCGGGGGACGACTGTCGTTTCGATCCGTTCGTCTCCCCGTAGCAGGGTAACACGCAGTGGTCGGCCAGCTGCCCGTTCGGTCCGCTCCACGAGCTCCGAGGCATCGCGGACTGGCTTGCCATCCAAGGCCACGATGCGATCAGCCGGTCGCCAACCGGCTCGAGCAGCTGGCGAATCGGGTACCACATCAGCGACATAAAGATGGAATTGTGGTTCCCCGCGTAAGCCGACCAATGCCATCATGATGACGAAAGCCAGCAACAGATTCATGAAGGCGCCGGCACCGAAGAAGACGGCCCGTTGCCAGCGAGGTTTCGTTTGCAGGCTGTCCGGCCCCACCGTATGACTGTCCTCGCCGACAACGCGGACGAATCCTCCGAGCGGAATCGCGTTGATGGAGTAAAGGACACCGCCCCGTCGGATCCCGAACAGGCGCGGTGGAAGTCCGATCCCGAACTCGAGAACACGAATGCCGAACAGTCGTGCGGCGAGAAAGTGGCCGAGTTCGTGTACGAGGATCAGGACAGCCAGGATCGGAACGATCGTGAGGGCTTGCATGGTCACTCGCTTTCTCGGGCCGGATGACCTGCCCGACCGACTAACTCTAGCGGGGCTGACGCTTTCCCGTCAAATCGTTCGTCGTTGAGGAGTGCGCCGGTGGAGGAGCACGCGAGAGGGCAACACGCATGAACGCGGCAAGGATCGGTTTGCCGCTGTCAGCCTACGGGTCCCCGCTTGTGAGGAAGTGGATTTCTCGGCGACAATAAGCGCCGTCCTGCCGGTTGGGGCGGCATGGGCGGCAGGACGACGCGAGCGGCATGTATGGTTGGGAGGTCGAGCCTTGATCATCGGGATTCCCCGCGAGAGGAAACCCCGCGAATATCGTGTTGCCCAGCCACCCCACGGGGTCCGCGAACTGGTTCGTCATGGACACCGTGTGCTCGTGGAGCGTGGGGCGGGGATCGGCAGCGGCTTCGCCGACACCGACTACGAAGCGGCAGGAGCCGAATTAGTCGACGATGCGGAGACGGTGTGGTTGCAATCCGAAATGATCGTCAAGGTCAAGGAGCCGATCGAGTCGGAGTATCGTTTTCTCCGCCCCGGCCTCATTTTGTTCACGTTTCTCCATCTGGCGGCTGACGAGCGTTTGACGCGCGAGCTCATGACGCGTGAGGTCATTGCCGTCGCCTACGAAACCGTGCAATTACCGGATGGGTCGCTCCCGCTCCTCGCGCCGATGAGCGAGGTGGCTGGTCGGCTGGCTGTCCAGGTTGGGGCCTACTATTTGATGGAACCGTATGGTGGGCGGGGCGTTTTGCTCGGCGGCGTTCCTGGTGTCGCACCGGGCCGCGTCGTCATCCTCGGGGGTGGCACAGTTGGGACCAATGCTGCACAGATGGCGTTGGGCTTGGGTGCTGATGTGCTGTTGTTCGACATCAATGTCGAACGACTCCGTTACTTGGAGCAGATCTTGCACGGGCGATTCCAGACGCGGGTTTCCAGTGAACAGGTGATCGGTGAGGCGATACGGGAGGCTGATCTCGTCATCGGAGCTGTCTTGATTCCCGGTGCCCGTGCGCCCAAACTGGTTACCCGTCAGATGGTGCGAGGGATGCGACCAGGGAGCGTCATCGTCGATGTTTCGATCGATCAGGGCGGATGCGTCGAGACTGCACGGCCGACGACGCACGACGCGCCGGTCTACGACGTGGACGGCGTGCTGCACTACATGGTGACCAATATGCCGGGGGCTGTTCCGCGAACGAGCACGTTCGCACTCAGCAATGTGACACTGCGGTACGTCCTGGAATTGGCGGATCTCGGTTTGGTCGCTGCTGTCCAGCGCGACCGAGCGCTGGCCAAAGGCGTTAATGTGTTTAGAGGAAGGATCACGCATCCTTCCGTCGCGGAGTCGTTCGGTCTGCCGTACGTGCCCCTCGATGAGCTCTTGTAGGAGGGAGTAGCACGTGCGGTGGGCTCTCGTGTTTTCTCGCGATTCGGACGGAGAGTGGAGGCAAGACCGATGCAGCAGGCGATCGAGGAGTTCTTGACTGGCGTGGTGCGGGAGCGAGGCTTGTCGCCGAACACGATCGCAGCGTATCGGAACGATCTCGAGCAGTTCGCGAATTACGTTGCAGAGCGGTTCGGTCTGAGAGACTGGAGCGAGTTGGCGAGCGAGCATCTGGAGGCTTTTCTCGGCTACCTGCGTGACCGCCAGTATGCGGAAACGACGGCAGCGCGAAAGCTCGCGGCGATCAAATCGTTTTGCCATTACCTGCTTCGTGCTGGGCTGATCGGGGCGAATCCGGCGGATGGCTTGCCGGTTCCCCGGGTCGGCCGCTTCACACCGCGCGCCATCGGTCCCAAGGAGGTCGAGCAGCTGATCGCCGCTGCGTCTTCGGATCGCACGCCGGAGGGATTGCGCGATCGTGCGATGCTGATCACGTTGGCGACGACCGGCTTGCGGGTCAGCGAACTCACGGCTCTCGACCTGCGAGATGTCGATCTGAATCGTGGAGAACTGATCGTGCGGCGCCCGAATGGACGGGAACGCGTCGTTCCTCTCGCTCGAGAAGCGATCGAAGCGCTCCGCGACTATCTGGAACGCGGTCGTCCAGGGTTCACGACTTTGAAAGGCGAACAGGCATTGTTTCTCAACCATCGCGGATCGAGACTCACCCGGCAAGGCTTCTGGTTGATCCTCAAGAACTACGCAGCAGCGGCTGGACTCCCGGAGGTGACGCCGCATACTCTGCGACACTCCTTCGCCGTTCGAGCTCTCGTGGATGGGTGGGACCTGCGCGACCTCCAGCGGGTTCTCGGGCATGTCAGTCCAGCGACGACGCAAGTGTACCGGCAACTCATCGAGCGCATCGTCCAGTCGGATGGCCGACTCGTGACCGACCCTGGGTGCTACCATGAAGAGTTGACGATGGGGGCTGCTCGAGATCGAGCGGGTGAGCTGTAAGTTCGACTGGTGATCGCTCGACAGCCCCTCGTATACGCGAGGGGCTGTGTTTGTCTTCAGGAGGGGACTTTCCATGGACGGGCGTCACGCTGCCACTGTCCGACTGGAGACGATCGTCTCGCTCGCCAAGCGCCGTGGTTTCGTGTATCCGGGAAGCGAGATCTACGGTGGTCTGGCGAATACCTGGGACTTCGGACCGTTGGGTGCCGAGTTGAAGCGGAACATCAAGAACGCATGGTGGGAATACTTCATTCAACGTCGCGAGGACATGGTCGGCCTGGATGGTGGAATCCTCTTGCATCCCCGGGTCTGGGAAGCATCCGGACATGTGGAAGAGTTCAACGACCCGCTGATCGACTGCCGGCGCTGCAAGAGTCGCTTCCGGGCCGACACGCTCATCGAGGAGCGGCTCCAACGCTCGCCGGAGGGCTTGTCGCTCGACGAGATGACCAGACTGATTCAGGAAGCGAATCTGGCCTGTCCAGTCTGTGGTGTTCGTGACTGGACGCCGGTTCGCAAATTCAACCTCATGTTCCGAACTTTCATTGGTCCCGTGGAAACGGAGTCGACACCGGTCTATTTGCGTCCGGAGACAGCCCAGGCGATCTTCGTCAATTTCAAGAACGTCGTGCAAACGAGTCGTGTCAAAATTCCGTTCGGAATCGGGCAGATCGGCAAAGCCTTCCGCAACGAGATCACACCGGGGAACTTCATTTTTCGCCTGCTCGAGTTCGAGCAGATGGAGATCGAATATTTCATCCGGCCGGAGATGTGGGAGGGGTATTTCGATCACTGGTTGAGCGAGATGGGGCAATTCTTGCGTTGGATCGGATTCAAGCCCGATCGCCTGCGGACTCGCGAGCACGGTCCGCAGGAACTCTCGCACTATTCCCGCAAGACAGTGGATTTCGAATACCTTTTCCCCTTCGGCTGGAAGGAGCTGTGTGGTCTGGCCTATCGTACTGATTACGACTTGCGTCGACATCAGGAATTCAGCGGTGAGGATCTCACCTACTTCGACCAGGAGCGGAACGAGCGCTACATCCCGCACGTGATCGAGCCGACGATGGGTGTGGAACGGCTCTTCCTGGCCTTGCTGTGCGATGCCTACGACGAGGAACCGGCAGTCGACGTAAACGGTAATCCCTACACGCGTGTCGTCCTTCGCTTTCACCCGCGAGTTGCTCCGTACAAAGTAGCGGTGCTACCGCTTCTGCGGAAACCGGAGCTCGTCACCGTGGCACGCGAGGTCGCACAAGAGCTCCGCCAGTTTTTCCGGATCGAGTACGACGAAACACAGAGCATCGGCCGGCGCTATCGTCGCCAGGACGAGATCGGGACGCCGTACTGCGTGACGATCGATTATCAGACGCTCGACGATCGTACCGTGACGATCCGGGACCGTGACACGATGCAACAAGTGCGGATCCCGATTGCAGGGCTCGTCGAGGAGATCGAGGCGCGCCTGCGATCAGCCTAATTCTGCCAGGTGATCGTCGTGCGCCTGCCTAAGGAGTTCATCGAGGAGTCGCGCGAGTTCTTCGGCGGAATAGTAGTGAATGATCAGCCGGCCGCCGCGCGAGCTTGTACGGAGTTCGACCTTGGTGCGGAGGCGTGAGCGGAGGGTATCGATCACGTGCTCGATTTCGGGGGCGAGTGGGGGGCTCGTGCGACGAGATGGTTTCTTTTCTCGAACCCAGCGTCGAACCAGTTCCTCGGTCTGGCGAACGGTCAAGGATCGTCGGAGGATCTCTTGGAGCGCCGCGAGTTGGCTCGCTGTATCTGGCAGGGAGAGCAGGGCACGCGCGTGTCCCTCCGTGATGTCACCCTTGGCGAGCGCTCGCTGAATGGTCTCCGGTGCTTCGAGCAGGCGCAACGTGTTGGCGATGGCCGAGCGACTTTTCCCGACCCGTGCCGCGATCTCGGCCTGGGTCAGGCCGAACTCCTCCATGAGCGTCCGGTAGGCAGCGGCTGTCTCCAACGGGGAGAGATCGGCACGCTGGAGGTTCTCGATCAGTGCGATTTCGACCGCGTCCTTCGGGGACAGGTCACGGACGAGAGCAGGAACAGTCGTCAGTCCGGCCAGCCGGGCAGCCCGCCAGCGTCGCTCACCAGCGACCAACCGATAAGGGGGATTCCCTCCGCTGTGGGTTACGACGAGCGGTTGGATGATTCCGTGCGTGCGGATCGACTCCGCGAGTTCCTGCAAGCTTTCCTCGGAGAAAGATTGCCGAGGCTGGTGGGGATTGGGAGCGATGTCGTCGAGCGCGATCTCTCGGATCGCGTCCGGATCGACGGTCGTTCGAGGAATCAGGGCGTCCAGCCCTCGTCCCAAACCACTACGGCGTGCCATCGTCCTCCACCGCGTGCACCTCGATGCGAGTCTAGCACGCTCGATGCGAGCGCGAGTCAGGGGGAAGCCCGATGTGGCTGATCGAACTCGCGGTGATCGTCCTCCTCGGTGTCTCGGCCCGAGCGATCGGCGAAGCCGCGGCGTACACCCGCTGGGTTCGCTTGGCCGTTCACCTCATGATCGCTGCCTTCGCTCTTCTCTCGCTGGCGCTCGTGATCGTCGCGACTGCTGTGGGGGAGCGAGCGCTCGCGATCCGAGCGATCGGGGCGGGACTGGGTGTCGGACTGGCCTGGTTGGGGGGCTACCGACGTTTCGTCGCCCGGTGGGTACCGATCGATCCTGGCTCGATCCTCGATACCATGGGCCTTGCAGCGCTCCAGGGCACGATCGGCTTCTTCGGGGGAGCGCTTCTCGCCTCGGAAACTTTGCCTCCGTTCGAGGTGACAGTCGAGCAGCTTTCCGGACAGGCCGTCGCCGAGGTGTTCCTGGCGTTCATCTGGATCGGGTTCCCGACGCGGCGGGGCTGGCGGGAGGCGTTGGAGCGGCTGGGCCTCCGGGGGGTCGATCGCCGTGCGGTCGCTGCCAGCATCGTGTTCACGCTCGCGCTCTTCGCGTTGTCGGTCGTGACGAGCCTCGTGGCGAGCGTGCTGCAACCAGGTATCGTCGAGCGGATCGAGGAGCGCCTTCTGCCGCTCACGACTGCGTTCGCATCTCCGGTGGAGGCCTTGGCACTCGGGTTACTGGCGGGCACTGGGGAAGAGATCCTGTTTCGAGGAGCGATCCAGCCGCGCTATGGTCTTTTGTTGACGGCGCTCCTCTTCACCGTGCTGCATGTCCAATACGAGCTTTCGATCGTCAGTCTCGGTGTCTTCGGGTTAGCGATCCTGCTGGGGCTGGAGCGCCGCTGGTTCGGCACGACTGCGTGCATTCTCACCCATGCACTCTACGACGCACTCGCCATTCTCCTGCAGGGAACGCTGCGCTGAGCGAGATCAACCTGTCGGGAACTGCTGCCACGTTCCATCGCTGTACAGCGCGTAAATGAACCCGCGGTCGCTGGAGATGAGCAGGCCATGCTCGAACGTTTGGATCCGGGCTCCAGCCGTCATGACGTGGACGTCGGATTCGGTCGCGAACCCGAGCGGTTCTGCCAAAGCGAGCGCCTCCCACACTTGACCGAACGTTCCTCCGGGCAACCAGAGATTCGGCTCCACCTCGCTGAACTCCAAGGGGGGGTCGATGGGGGTCGGCTCGGCCACACTGCGCCAGGTGCCAGCTGCTTCCAGGATGTAAATGGTCATAGTGTCGAACCGCTCGACCATGATGCCGCGCTGGAAGAACAGTTCGGCGGCGTTGACCGTCACTGCTGGCGACACCGGTGCACCGAGGCGTTGCTGCACTGTCTGATTGCCCCAGTACAGTTTGGCGAACGCGCCGGTTACCGGAATCGGTTCTGAGGTCGGTGGCGTGGGTATCGGGGTGATCAGCACAGGAATCGGTTCCGGTGTCGGAGTCGGAGTCGGCGGAGGTGCCGGAGTCGGTGACGGAATCGGCGTGGCGGTCGGGTTGGGACCGAGTACCGGCGGCGAAACGACCGGGGGAGCAGGGTGGGTTTTCGCCTGTTCGTCAGAGGTCGCAGCGGTCGGTGATGGAACGGGAGGTGGTTCTGGCGGTGCAGGTGTCGGAACAGTGGTCGCGGTGGGTGGAGTCGACGGTGGCACGGCGGGCGTCGGCGTCGGTGTTTCGATAGTATGGACGATGGCGCTCGAGGTGCGGAAGGTGAGCACGAAAGTGGTGCCGAGTCGGTGCCCCCAACGGTCCTCCGCATCTGCCAAAACGGCGATCTGGTAGACAGTGTCAGGAAGCAGAGCAACGCGACGAGTTTCGTCCGCACCGATGACGAGCTTGCTACCGTTCCAACTGATGGGCAGGCGATGTCGCTCGCCGGGCGGTACGATCCGCAGGTTCGCCAAGACCGATTCCTCGTTCATCGGCTTGGAGAATACGATTTCGATCGGTTGGTAGATCGGCCACAGTTGCTGCGAGGAAGCGGCTGGACTGGAAGCGATGACGCGCGGTGGTTGGATCCGTTGGTATCCGAAGCTGGCGCTCAAAAGGGCGAGGAGGAGGACGATGACACCGAGTGCGGACGAGGCGACTGCGAAGCGAAAACGCTGGGAGCGTCGGTGCTGTCGTTCGTCAGCCGCGATACGCTTCCAGAGATCGTCGCGCAGGTGCTGAGGGGGCGGTGGGACAGGGGGCAGACGGCGAATCTGCTCGCGGAGTGCGCGGTAGTCCTCGAGAAGGCGTCGGCAGTCTGTGCATTCCGCAAGATGCGCCCGAAGTCGCCGCTCGTCCTCGGCGGACAACTCGCCGTCGAGGTAGAGGGAGAGCAGGTGACGATAGCGACGACAACGGTGGGGATTCATCGGTCGGACTGTGCCTCCATCTCGCGGAAAAGACGCCGGAATTCTTCGCGGGCCCTGAACAGCAGGGACTTCGCAGCGGAGCGGGAGATGCCGAGGATCTTGGCGATCTCCTCGCTCGAGTACCCCTCGTACTCGCGGAGGATCAATGCTGCCCGGTAGTGGGGCTGGAGCCGCTTGAGCACGCGCTCCACCGTATCCTGCGTTTCAGTTTCCAAGAGTGCCTGTTCCGGGTCGATCGCGTCCGAACGCAGCGAGGAGTTCTGCCAGGGAGCGAGGTGATCGAGCCGCAACCAACGGAGTCGGTTTCGCCGTCGCAGCGCATCCAGGCAGACGTTGGTGGCGATCCGGCGAAGCCATCCAGCGACGTTCAGATCATCGGTGGTTTGCGGAAGTGCACGATACGCCTTGATGAAGCACTCTTGGGTCAGGTCACTGGCTTCTTCGGCATTTCCGACCATACGATAGATGTACTGATAGACAGAACGTTCGTACTTCTGATACAGCAGCGCGAAAGCATCGTGGTCACCGGCCTTGGCGCGGGCGACACACCGCAGTTCGTCTGCCGCTGACAATGCAACGGACCCCGACATCCCAGGCCCTCCCGTTTCTATAACGAACGACGGCTTGTCCGGATGCGGTGTGCTCACGGCAGCACTCCTGACGGGCCGATCGTACACCCTTTCGATCCGGTTGTCAATTTGGTGAGAGGGGGACACCGATGAAACGGGTTCAGGGCACTACGGCTGCCGCAACCACTTTGAGGGGCTCGACTGGGGGTGTGCACTTCCTTCGCTCCGTCGAGCGATTCAGCCGACCAGTCATCGGGTGGTGCAGAGTGGGATACTCGTCGAACTGGGCAAAGACGATCTCGCTCGACTCGTCCTGTTCGAGGAAGCACGCAGTACCGAGTCGCGCGTGCCCCGCTCGCTGGTTCGTCTCCTGGGCGCTCAACGCTCAGAGGTGAAGATCGCCGGAGAGTTACTCCCTGCACGTCTCGTTCTCGTCACCGCGCAGTGGCGGCCGACGTGACGATGATGATCCGCGTACACTCGATGACTGAGTGGCCGGGGTAATGCGCGACTGGTGGAGTGTTCGAGACATGAAGCATCCGTTTCGTGAGCGGATCGAACAGGGCGTTCTCCTCGCTGACGGCGCCATGGGGACGCAGCTGTACGAGCGAGGTATCCGGTTGGATCGTTGCTTCGAGTCGGCGAACCTGACGCATCCACAACTCGTCGTGGAGATTCATCGATCCTACATTTTGGCGGGAGCCGAACTGATCGAGACCAATACGTTCGGTGCCAACCGCGTCAAGCTCGAGGCCTACGGCATGGCGGAGCGTGTGCGTGAGATCAATCGCCGTGCTGTCCGTCATGCGCGAGAGGCTCGCGAGATTTGTGGTGTGCCGGTTTTCATCGCGGGCGCCGTAGGACCGAGCGGACGCCTGCTCGCACCGGTGGGGACAGTTGCGCCGGAGAGCTTGCGGCCAGTTTTCCGCGAGCAGATCGAAGCGTTGCTCGAGGGTGGGGTTGATCTCCTCATTTTCGAAACCATGTCGCAACTTGCCGAGATCCGCGAAGCGATCATGGCTGCACGCGAGGTCTGCGATCTCCCGATCGTCGCCCAGATGACGTTCGCAGCTGACGGTCGTACCATCGCTGGGCACGGCCCGGAAGAAGTCGTGGCTACCTTGGCGGAACTCGGCGTGGATGTGATCGGTGTCAACTGCAGTGTCGGCCCACGGCCGACGCTCGACGTGCTGCGGGCAATGATCGCTGCGAATCGCTGGGGTACCGCGCTTTCGGCAATGCCGAATGCGGGTTGGCCGACGGTCGTCGGTCATCGTGTCATTTACGGTGCATCGCCGGAGTACTTTGCCGATTTCGCGCGGGAGGCAGCAGCTTTGGGAATTCGACTCATCGGTGGTTGCTGTGGGACGACACCTGAGCACATCGCGGCAATGCGGCGTGCTCTGGACGAGAGTAAGGGACAAGGACGCCCAGCGGTCGAGGTCGGGGCGCGGGTTTCAACACCTGTGATGGAAGCAGTAGCACCGGAGGAGCCCACGCGCCTCGGACAGAAACTGGGGCGGGAGTTCGTGGTGAGCGTGGAGATCGATCCTCCGAAGGGACTCAACCCCTCCAAAGCGATCGAGGGAGGCCGCCTGCTGCGCCAGGTGGGCGTCGAGTTCATCAACGTGGCTGACAGTCCGATGGCACGAGTACGCATGAGTGCGCTGGCGCTCTGCGTGATTCTCCAGCAGGAGACAGGCGTCGAGACGATCCTGCATCTGACGACTCGCGATCGGAATCTGATGGGTTTACAGGCTGATCTCCTGGGTGCGCACGCGCTCGGTGTGCGCAACATTCTCGCTCTGACCGGCGATCCACCGACCTTGGGCGATTATCCCCACGCTACCCCCGTCTATGATCTCGACTCGATCGGTCTGGTGCGTTTGCTCCAGAATTTCCGGCAGGGATTCGATGCCGGTGGTGCCTCGATCGGTCGACCAGCGATGTTCACGATCGGAGTCGCGTGTGATCCGACGCGCCCGGATCTTCAGCAGGAGATCGAGCGTTTGCACGCGAAGCTTGCGGCTGGGGCTGATTTCATCATGACACAACCGATCTTCGACTTCTCGACGTGGCGCAACTTCGTCACGCAGTACGAGGTCCGGTATGGACCGATCGAGGTGCCGGTGCTGTTGGGGGTGCTACCGCTGCAGAGCTTTCGGCACGCCTCTTTCCTGCACAACGAAGTTCCCGGCATCACGTTGACCGAGGAGGCGCTGGAGCGCATGCGGCGAGCTGGCCCGTACGGGCGAGCCGAAGGGGTGGCCATGGCGCGCGAGCTGATCGCTGAGGCCTGCGAGTTCGTGCAAGGTATTTATCTCATGCCTTCCTTCGGCCGCTACGAGGTAGTGGCTGAAGTGTTGAGCGCGCTCCCCGAAAGGTTGCGCGCCAGCACCGGCTGATTCTGGTGGAACGGTCTGCTATACTGCCAACTGGTTGTCTTTGTGCGGCCGCGGTAGCGATGCCGCAGGCTGGGAGAGTGCGGGATAAGGGACACAGCCATGCAGGATCTTATCCGCAGTGTGCAACAGGAATACATGCGCAGCGATTTGCCTCCGTTCAGCCCTGGTGACACGGTGCGTGTGCACTACCGGGTCGTCGAAGGTGGGAACGTGCGTGTCCAGCCGTTCGAAGGCGTCGTGATCCGCAAGCGTGGCGGGGGAACCGACGCCACCTTCACGGTTCGGCGCGTCGCTGTGCACGGCGTCGGCGTCGAGCGGACCTTCCCACTGCACAGCCCATTGATCGAGAAGATCGAAGTCCTGCGGCATGGCAAGGTTCGGCGGGCGCGGCTTTACTACCTGCGCGAGCGAGCAGGGAAGGCGGCTCGCCTGAAGGAGCGCCGTCGCCCCGAAGGTAGCTACCTGCGCTGAGGAGCGGAACGATGGTCTCGCTCGCCTCGACTCGTCTCCGGCGTTCGGGCCGAGGCGAGCGACCGACGTTCGAACTCGAGCAAGCTCTTTGGTGCGCGGGCAACCGCTGGGTCGCCGGTGTCGACGAGGTCGGCCGCGGCGCACTGGCTGGTCCGGTCGTAGCGGCGGCCTGTATCTTCGAGCCGTCGACTGAGCTACCCGATCGATTGCGGGATTCGAAGCGCTTGACTGCAGCACAACGGCGAGCGCTGGCTGATTGGGTCCGGCAGTGTTCGCTCCGCTGGGCCATCGGTGCGGCGTCGCATCGCGAGGTCGACCGACTGGGTATCGTCCGGGCGACCGCTCTCGCCATGCTGAGGGCGCTCCAACGTCTCGGCCCTGTCGATCATGTCCTCTACGATGGTTTGCCGCTCACCGAGTTCGAGCGACTACCTGGAACGGCGGTGGTGCATGGCGACATGCGCTGTGCATCGATCGCCGCTGCATCGATTTTGGCAAAAGTGATCCGCGACGATCTCATGGCGCGTCTCGCAGTCCGGTATCCTGGCTATGGTTGGGAAGAAAATGCTGGATACGGCACACCGTCGCATCGACGGGCGATTCGCGAGCTCGGCTCGACGCCGTTCCACCGGCGGTCGTTCCAAGTGAGGGCGAATGCGGACGAGGAGTAGTCGGTGGAGCGTCAGTGCCTGGGCGAGGCAGGCGAGCGAGCAGCAGTGAGATGGCTCGAAGAGGCGGGCTGGCATGTCCTGGCTCGCAACTGGCGGTGTCGCCAGGGTGAGTTGGACATCGTCGCTCTCGATGGGGACGTGCTCGTGGCGGTGGAAGTGAAAGTCAGGCGGGACGCTGGAAACGAGCCAGCCGAATGGGCTGTGACACGTCGGAAAGGCCGTCGGCTCCTGGCTGCATTGTCTGCATTCCTCGCTGCTCATCCGGAACATCACGGGCGTCTCTGTCGGATCGACCTCATCGCGGTGACGGTCGATCGGGGCGGTCGAGTCGTTCGCTGGAGCCACCTCGCCGGGTGCGTGAGCGAAGGGGACGGTGAGTGAAGTGCTCGATCCGCATCTTCGTGAGCGACTCTGGGCAGCGGGACGAGCGCGACGCGATGAAATGGTCGCGTTCGCCCAACAGCTCGTGCAGACTCGCAGTTTGCCCGGAGAGGAGCAGGCCGTCGCCGAGCTGGTTCTGGCGCGTCTGCGTACGCTGGGCTTCGATGAGGCTGATCTGGATGCGGCAGGGAATGTCGTGGGAGTCTTGCGCGGGAGCAGGGCGGGTTGCTCGGTGCAATTCAATGCTCATTTAGATCATGTGCACGAGGGCGATCCGACTGCCTGGCGATACCCTCCTTACGCGGGGGTGATCGCTGACGGCGTGCTCTACGGCAGGGGCGCGTCCGATGTGAAAGGGGCACTGGCGAGCCAAGTCTATGGACTCGCCCTTTTGCGTGACCTAGGCCTCGTTCCCGCCGGAGACTGTTACATTACCGGAGTCGTTCAAGAGGAAGTTGGCGGAGCGGGTGCTGCAGCGCTTTGCGAGTGGCTGCGCACCGATGTCGTCGTCTTGGGGGAAGCGACGAATCTCGAGTTGCGACGAGGCCATCGCGGGCGAGTCGGTGTGGAAGTCCGTTTCATCGGTCGGTCCGCGCACGCGAGTGCCCCGGAGCGGGGTGTGAACCCGTTGTATGCGCTGGGACGCTTCTTGTGCCGGCTCGATGAACTCCCACGCGGCAGCCATCCGGAATTAGGCCAGAGTTCCGTCGCACCGACCCTGGTTTGGACCGATCAATGGAGTGCGAATGTCATCCCTGGGGCGGTGACGGTGGTGCTCGATTGGCGGACGGTTCCGGGAGAGGACGCGGACGCGCTCCGCGATGCCGTGGAGGCGCTGGCCCGTGCCTGTGCGGGAGACGAGGTCCGGACGGAAGTGATGGTGCCCCAGCGGAAGCTCGAGACATATCGGGGACTCACCATCGAACTCCCACCGACACGCGGCTTCGTTCTCCCGGTCGATCACCCGGCAGTGACCGTGGCACGCAGCACATTGGAGGCCGTCCTGGCACGACCAGTTCCGGACGGATTCTGGTGCTTCGCTACGGACGGCGGGCACTTCATGGCACACGGCATGGCCACCATCGGTTTCGCGCCTGGTGAGGAACGCTTCGCGCACACGGTCGACGACAGCATCCGCCTGGCCGATCTGGAAGCAGCCATGGTGGGTTATGCTGCTCTGGCACTGACATTGACGCGCGGGGAGAAGCAGGAGTGAGCAGCATCGAACAGCATCGGATGGCAGCACCGCGCAGCGTCAGTTGCGCAGTCGTAACCGTCAGCGACACGCGAACGGCCGAGACGGATACGAGCGGCGCGCTGATTCGCGAGCGATTGGAACGTGCTGGACATACTGTCGTGTTTTATGCCATCGTGCCGGATGAGCGGGAGGAGATCGGCCGGCTGGTCGACGAGTTGGTGCAGCGACCGGACTGCGATGCCGTTCTTCTCAACGGCGGTACTGGGATCGCGCGGCGCGATGTGACCTACGAGGCGATTGCGGAGCGGCTCGAGAAGCGTCTCGATGGGTTCGGTGAGCTCTTCCGCTGGTTGAGCTATCGAGAAATCGGAAGTGCTGCGATGCTCTCGCGAGCGCTCGCCGGCGTCTACCGCGGCCGGATCGTCATCGCCATGCCTGGCTCGACCGGCGCTGTGCGATTGGCCATGGATGAACTCGTTCTTCCCGAACTCGCGCACCTCGTCTTCGAGGCACGCAAGTGAGAAAGAGGTAGGTGGCGATGGGCGACGCAGCAGTACGGCGACCACCGCAAGTGCTGCGGGGGATGCGCGACTTCACTCCGCGGCAGATGCTCCTGCGGCAACGAGTGATGGAAATCCTGCGTCGAGTCTTCGAACGGTACGGGTACGACCCGATCGATACACCGCTGCTCGAGTATTACGAGGTGCTCTCGGGAAAGTACGGGGAAGAAGGAGAAAAGCTCCTCTACCGCTTCGTCGATCAGGGCGGTCGGGAGGTCGGGCTGCGCTACGACCTGACTGTTCCCCTGGCACGGTACGTGGCAGTTCATCGCGCTGAGTTGACGTTTCCGTTCAAGCGTTACCATATCGGGCCGGTCTTCCGCGCTGAGCGGCCACAGCGCGGACGGTTTCGTCAGTTCTGGCAGTGCGATGTCGACGTGGTCGGCACTCGGTCGATGATGGCGGATGCGGAAGTGCTGTCGGTCTGGATCGATGCGCTCGGTGCCTTGCGTATTCCCAACGCCGTGATCCACGTCAACCACCGTCAACTCCTGGAGGCTCTCGTCAGAGCAGCTGGCGTGGCGCCGAGTCTCGCACTCGGTGTGTTTCGTGCTATCGACAAGTTGGCGAAGATCGGGCTCGACGGTGTACGCGAGGAACTCCTGCGGATCGGTGTCGAGGCACCGGCGGCTGAGCGGGTGCTCGCCGCGATCGCGCTGCGCGGTGAGCCGGAGCCGATCATTCCCGAGTTGCGGGCGATGTTTGCGGGTGACGAGGCAGCTGAAAGGGCTGTCAGCGAACTGGCTGAGCTTTTCCGCTATCTCGACTGGTTCGGCGTGCGACCAGGGAGCGCGATCGTCGATCTCTCGCTCGCCCGGGGGCTGGATTACTATACCGGACCTGTGGCAGAAGCGATCGTCAGCGAGCCAGCGATCGGTTCACTGGGGGGCGCAGGGCGCTACGATCACTTGATCGGCCTCTTCTTGGGAGAGGAAATCCCCGCGACCGGGGCATCACTCGGTCTCGAACGCCTGGTGGAGGTCGTCGACGAGTATGGTTTGCTGCCGACGCCGGCGAGCGTGACGGAGGTGCTGGTCGTTTCGGTCGAAGTGGACCATCGAGTGGACGCGCTGCGCATCGCCCGCGAACTCCGGCAGGCAGGACTCGCCACCGAAGTCTATCTGGGGGAGCGGATCGACCTTCGTCGTCAACTCCACTACGCCGACCGCAAGGGTGTTCCGGTCGCGGTCATCATCGGGCCGGACGAGATGGCCAGTGACATGGTGACGGTGCGCGACCTTCGAACGGGAGAGCAAGTTCGAGTTCCACGCGTGGAGCTCGTGGCTGCGGTGCGAAAACCGCTGGGCGCCGCTCGTCAGAGCGAGAGGGGTAGTGGGGATGAGTGACTTGACACCGCACCACCGCATCATGGTCGTGGTGGCTCATCCTGACGACATGGAATTCGGGGCCGGTGGAACGGTTGCCCGCTTGGCCCGGGAGGGAAAGGAAATCGTTCTCGTGCAATGTACCTCCGGGGATAAAGGTACCAATCGACGCGACCTCACCCCCGAAGGACTGGCCCGAGAACGAGAAGACGAAGAACGGGAAGCGTGTCGCCGGCTCGGTGTCTCCGAAATCGTCTTCCTTCGCTTGCCGGATGGGGAACTCATGCCGGATCTGGCCTTTCGGGAGCGGATCGTGCGACAGATCCGGACGTATCGTCCAGACATCGTGATTACGCATGATCCATTCCGGCCGTACGCGCTGCATCCAGATCACCGGGCGGTCGGCATCACGACGATCGATGCCGTCTATCCGACGGCCCGCGATCCCTTGTATTTTCCCCAGCATCTCGCCGAGGGGCTGGAACCGCACAAAGTCGCTGAACTGTGGCTTTTCGGCGCGCAATATCCCGATCTCTACGTCGACATCAGCGAGACGCTCGACCTCAAGATCGCCGCGCTCGCTGCCCACCAGAGCCAGATCAACGATATCGAGGAACTCGCCCAGCGCGTCCGCGAGCGTGCCGCCGAGATCGGTGCCGAACGCGGGCTGCGCTACGCGGAAGCGTTCAAGGTGATCACGCTCCGCCGCTGACGTGCATTTGCAACGAGTCAGTTGTCTTTCTCTTTGTCGCCTGCTATCCTGGTGATAGTTGTCCCGCGATGCCCTATGATAGGAGTGGCGCGGCTTGCAGGCTGACGAAGGGAGTTACGAGATGATCAGCCCCGTCGTACAGCAACCTCGACGAACTGACGAGCGAGCCGTGCCTCGTCCGGGCGAGCGTATCACCCGCGATGCCTACGGTCGGCCGATCACCTATCTCCGAATTTCGTTGACGGACCGTTGTAACCTCCGCTGCGTCTATTGCATGCCAGCTCACGGCATGAAGTTCGCCCCGCGTGAGGAACTCCTGACCGACGAGGAACTTCTGACTATCGTGCGTGCCGCGGCGCGTATCGGGTTCAGTCGCTTGCGGCTTACGGGAGGAGAGCCGACGGTTCGTCCGGGTCTCGTCGAACTCGTCCGTGCCATGGCGGCGATTCCAGGCGTCGAGGATATTTCGATGACGACGAACGGGCTTCTCCTCGAACGCTTGGCACACGAACTCGCGGCCGCCGGATTGCGACGCATCAACATCAGTCTGGACACGCTCGATCCCGAGCGCTACCGGATCATGACCCGTGGGGGGCGGATCGAGAAGGTCTTCGCAGGCATCGCCGCTGCTGAGGACGCTGGTTTGCGGCCGATCAAGTTGAATGCTGTGGTCGTTCGCGGTCTCAACGATCATGAGGTGCCGACACTCGCTGGTCTGACGCTCGAGCGACCATGGCAGGTGCGCTTCATCGAGGTGATGCCCTTGGAGGGTGTCGCTGACGTCCACGATGCGGGACTCGTCACCAGCGCCGAGACGCGGGCGCGTATCGAGGAAGTCTTCGGTCCTCTCGAAGAAGTCGAGGCGCCGCTGAGCGATCCGGCCCGAGTTTTTCGTATCCGCGGAGCGCAAGGTACGCTCGGATTCATCAGCCCGGTGAGCGAGCCATTTTGCGCTTTTTGCAACCGGATTCGTCTGACCGCCGACGGGAAGTTGCGTCTCTGCTTGCTGCGGAGCGACGAAGTCGATATCCGCGAGCTCGTGCGTCGAGGGGCGAGCGAGGAAGAGCTGATCGAGCGTATTCGTGCTGCAGTCTGGCGGAAGCCGTGGGGACACGGACTCCGCGAAGGGGATCGTCGAACTGGGCGAGGTATGAGTCAGATCGGTGGTTGAGTCGCTCGGGAAGAGGAGACAACGGAAAGACGAGCGGAGAAGGGGCGGTAGGTCGTCCGTCCCTTCTCCGCTCGTTCGGTGTTCAATCGAGGTGATGACCGTTGGAAAGGGTAGCGGTGAGCCGCTTGGGTGCTGGGCGAGTCAGCTCGTGCCCGCGTCCATTCCCATTCGTCCCGAGATCCGACGTTGAGGTCGCGATCGGTTGGATGCCTCGCTCCGGCGTCGCCGACGGTTGCTCGCCGATGGTGAAACGGGTGACGAGGGAGCGGAGGCGAGCTGCGTACCGCGCGACGACTGCCGATTGGGTTCCAACGGCCTCGATCGCCTGTGTTGCAGCATCGACCTGCTGCGTGACGCGTTCCGCACCACGTTGTTGCGTGCTCACCACGCGCTCGATCGCCTTGACAGCGTCAGTGACTTGAGCTGCCTGCGCAGCCATCTCCTCGGCTGCGGTGGCATTCTGTTCGATGACTGCGCTGATCTCGCGGAGTGCGGAGACGACGCGTTCGCTCGCCTGCGCCATCTGGTGAGCTGCTGCCGTGATGGCGCTGACGCGCTCGGCCGTTTGTTCGACTGCCTGGAGAATGGCTTGCAAGGCGCGGCCCGCTTGATCGGCTCGGTCAGTGCCACGCGTCACTCGCTCGGCTCCTGCACGCATGGCCTCGACTGCCTGCTCGGTCGCACTGCGTACCTGGTCGATCAAATTGGCGATATCCTGGGTCTCGCGGCGGCTCCGTTCAGCGAGCTTGCGGACTTCGTCGGCGACGACAGCGAAGCCGCGGCCATGCTCGCCCGCTCGAGCGGCTTCGATGGCTGCGTTGAGCGCGAGCAAGTTCGTCTGTTCTGCGAGATTGTCGATCGTCTCGACGACAGCACTGATCTGCTGACCGAGCTGACCGAGTTCAGCCACACGCTCGGCCGCGGCGAGAACGACATTCCGGATTTCCTGCATCGATTGAACAGTCTGGCGTACTGCATCGGCGCCCGCGTCCGCGGATTGCCGCGTATGGGAGGTCGCTTGCTCGACAGCCGCAGTGTCAGCCAGGACACGCTGTACCTGGGCAGAGAGTTCGTTGGCCGCAGCGTTGATCCGTTCCAGGCTTTTTGCTTGGGCGCTGGCGCCAGCGGCAACCGATTGCACGACCTGCTGGAGCTGCTCCATGGAACTCCGAGCCGTGATCGACGCCTGAGCGACTTCGCTGGAGCCTTGGGCCACTTCGCTCACGCTCGAACTGACATCGCGCATCGCGCCAGCGGACTCGGCTGTGGCGTGATCCATATGTTCCATGGCTGTCGTCAATCCATCAGCCGCTTGCTGGATGTCGGCCACCATGGTCCGCAACTCGCGGACCATCGAATCGAGTTCGGTTGCAGCACTACCCAGCTGCTGCTGCACGGAATTGAACGATTCGACCATCTGGCCGATCTCGTCCTTCCAACTGACTCGAATGTCCTGAGCAGCGAAGCTGACCGAGTTCGTGAGATCACCCGATGCGATCCGACGCAGCGCTTCAGCGAGAGCCGGAACATGCTCGCTCGCCAGCTGATGCGCCGCATGCGAAAGAGCGAGAGCGGTGCTCCGGATGCGCTGCGCGATGAGTACACCGACAGCAGTTTGGAGAACGACGAAGAAGGCATGGATGAAGGTTATGATCCATGACGGCCCATCTTTGTACACGCTGTACGGGAAGAACGCGTTGAACGAGACGTGGTGAACGGCGATGAGACCAGCAGCCAGTAGGATGGGAAGCCAGTCATAGTAGATGATGAGGTAGGCCAATGCCACGAAGATCTGAAAATGCATCTCGATGAGGCCGCCGGAGAGGTGAATCAGGAGCGCTGCATAGAGCATGAGCAATCCAGCAGTGATCAGACGGTACGTTCGGGTTCCGGCGAAAAGAGGATAAGTAGCAGTCGCGATCCCGCTCAGAACGGCTGCTCCCACGAGCGCTTGCCAGAGCGGATGTTTCCCGAACAAGAGCGTCACTGCCAGTGCGGCGACCGCGTGTCCCCACAGAATCCACAAACTGAAGCGGTCGCGTGACCGGTCAGCAGCGCCGATTTCCATCGCCATCGTGACCTCCCCTCACCTCGCGGTCCGTTCGTGTCCTGTGATCACAGTTCGGCGGAGGAGGGCTGGAACTTGAGGTGACGGGAGGTACTGGTCTCTGAGAGATGATGGCTAGGCCGTGCGGGCCATTTGTGCTCTGCACCGGAGATCGGCCGGTTCGTCACCGGACGCCAGGCGCTGGTCGAGCACGACGACCCGGAAGCGCACTGCCGCACTCGATCCGCGCTCAACGAGTCAGCCAGGTCCGCCCATAGTCGCGCATGGCACGGACGAGAGGGATGAGCGCTTCACCGCGCGGAGTGAGTGCGTAGCGTCGGTGACGACCATCGCTTTCGAGGCGGCGGATCAGTCCGGCAGCTTCGAGTTGCTTGAGGCGCGTAGAGAGAGTCTTTGGACTGATCCCGCGAACGGAGCGCTCGAGTTGGCTGGAACGAT
>Ga0072500_140631_pt1 | contig 31602 bp, 29 predicted proteins | sample GBScelen77Swater_FD_63803 | JGI IMG/M metagenome (GOLD analysis project Ga0072500, IMG submission 63803) | Hot spring microbial communities from Great Boiling Spring, Nevada - cellulolytic enrichment S 77C v2 (version 2) | ecosystem: Environmental > Aquatic > Thermal springs > Hot (42-90C) ...
CCGGGTGTGGTAGGGGTTGGGACCTTCCAGGGGATTCCGGTCGCGGGGGTGGTACACAATCCCGTGCTGCAGCGGCTGAGCCAGCTCATCCGGCAGGCAGGGATGCTCACCGCATGGGAGTTTTACGGCGGGGGACGCTATCCCGATACGGCAGCGGCTGAGCTGGTGTTGGTGCGCGTCCATGAGCCGTTTGTGGAGTGGGAGCAGCTGGTGCAGGAGCTTCAACGGTGGCGCCGGGCAGTGCCCAGAGCAGTTGTGCTGCCAATCTGGGGATTCCCCGTCTGGCAGCAGCAGCGGGGCTACTTGGTGCCGGGCTCGGAGGAAGCAACAGCATACTGGCTATGGCGCTTTTTGAAGACGGTGCAGCAGCTCACCCCCGCTGGAGCAATGGTGTGGAGCTGGAACGACTATGTGCCGGCATATCCGCTGGTGAGTTTTCCCCAAGCGGAGTTCCCCTCCTCCCGCAGCGGTCTCCTTGCCAGCTCAGGTGAAGCCCGGGCAGCCTACCACGTGGTGCGGGCAGCGGTACGCGGGGAACCCGAACCGTTGTTGTCCCCTGGGCAGGAGCGGCGGCTGTCGCTTCCGTTGTACACGCTGTTGGGGATCGGGTTACTGCTGGTGTTCGGCGTGGTGCTCAACCGCTCTTCGCAGGTGCAGCAGGGGATTTGGCGGGCGCTGGTGCATCCACATGGGCTCTTTGTAGATCTCCGCGAGGGGTATCTGCCCGTGTACCGGGCGACTGGAGCGGTCCTGGGGATGGTGGCGCTGGTGATGGGCGTGTTTGCGGCGATTTGGGGTGAGTGGATGGTGCGTCAGCCCGGATGGGTGATGCTCCTGTGGAGGATGGTGCCGTGGGAGCCAGTACAATGGCTCCTGGCGTGGATATACGACCGTCCGTTGGTGGCGGTGGTGGGGGCGGCGATAGCACTGGCGTTGGGAAGCCTGGGCGGAGCTATAGGGCTGTGGGGCGTTGCACGCCTCCTGCGGACAGGGATCTCGTGGAAAGCCTGCTGGTTGTTGACGGTGTGGGCAGCGGTGCCGCTGCTCCTGCCGCTACCACTGCTGCTCTTTGGGGAGCAGTTGGTACGGTTGAGCTGGCTACAGTGGGGAAATGCCGCGCTGCTGCTCCTTGGGATTGCGTGGAGCGCATATCGCTGGCTGTACGGGATGGGTGTCCTCCTCCAACGCCCCATTTGGAAGGTACTGCTGACGCTGGCGTGGATCGGCGTGCTCCTTGGAGGAATCGTGCTGGGGATTTATGAACTCAGCCGCGAGCTGCTGTCTACGGTGGGGTATGTGTTGGCGTGGTGGATACCCTAACTGGGGCAGACGGTTCGTCAACACAGTCGGTGGCTTCCGGATAGAGAGCATGGGAACGGCTCAGCAAAGGTGGAGCAAAAGCATACCGGAGCTGACGCCTCGGCAGCGCCTGGTGCTGCAGGCAATAGTCCAGCTGTACGTGCGGACGGCAACGCCGGTGGGGTCGCGCACCCTGGCGCGCTACCTGTGGCGGCAGCTCCGGTTGAGTCCTGCCAGCATTCGCAACATTATGGCGGAGCTAGAGGAGCGGAAGTTGCTGACCCATCCGCACACTTCGGCTGGGCGCATTCCAGCGGATTTGGGCTATCGGGCATATGTGGATATGCTCATGGAAGCCCAAGAGCCTACGCCGGAAGAGCAGCAGCTCATTGCCCAAGCTTTGAGCGCTGCCGAACATAGTGAAGAGCTGCTTCAAGACGCCACAAAGGTGCTCAGCGCCTTGAGCTCGGCACTGGCAGTGGTGCGCTCGCCCGTGCTGGACCAGCTGCGCATTCGGCGGATTGAGTTGACCCAGTTGAGCTCGACAACATTGCTGCTGGTGGTGGTGCTGGAGTCCGAGCTCATCCGCACTCTGCTCGTCGAGACCCCGGTGATGATCCCACAGCGGCGCCTGGAGGCGGTGGTCCAACTGCTCAACGAGCGCTGCTGCGGGCGCAGTCTGGGCGTTGTGCGCACCGCTTTCGGTGAGCTTTTGGATGGTGCCGAGGAGATCCCCGCTCAAGTGATGCAGCTACTGCAGGGGTCGTTTGAGCAACTTGCGCGTAATGAGGACTGGGGTTCGATCTACGTCAGTGGGGCTTCGCAGCTTTTGCGCTATCCCGAATGCGCTTCGCCGGAGCGGCTACGCAGCATTGCGCGCTTAATCGACGAGCGCCAGCAGCTACTGGGATTGCTCGCCCAGTATGAGCCCAAGCTGCAAGAGCAGGACCTCTATATCGGAATTGGGCGCGAATTGCACCGCCGCGAACTCTGGGACTATAGCCTCATTCTGGCGCGCTACCGGATGGGCAGCGGCTGGGGCATCGTAGGAATTTTGGGACCCAAACGCATGCCCTATGCACGGCTTATCCCAATGGTGCGCTATGTGGCGCAGCTCATTACCCAGCGACACACGCAAGCATAAAGCGGAGCGGCTGTTCGTCTTCCGTGCTGGAGTTTCCCGAATGTGCCCCAACGAGCGCAGGTGAAGATGCTGCCAGAAGAGACCCCGTTGGAGCCAGATACACCCGTGCCCCCACCTCCGGCGCAGAAGCTGCGGGACACATACCTGCGTCATGAGGAGGAGAGCGCTGCCGCGGTGACGTCGGAGGAGCAGCCCACAGCTGCTGAGGAGGCGTCTGCTCCCGAGCGCTCCAGAGCGGAGCTGGAGGAGCGGCTGCAACAGTTGCAGCAGCAATACGAAGAGCTGCACGACCGCTACCTCCGCCTGGCAGCAGATTTCGATAACTACCGCAAGCGGGTCCTGCAGGAGCGTGAGCGCTGGATGGAGCTGGCAAGCGAAAATCTCCTGCGTGGACTATTGCCCATTTTGGACGACCTGCACGGCGCTGTGGAAGCCGCCCGTTCCACCCAGAACATGGAAGCCCTCCGGCAGGGCTTGGAGCTTGTCTACGCCAATGCGCTCAAGCTCTTTGAGCGCTACGGCGTTGTGCCGATGGAGTCTGCGGTGGGCAAGCCTTTCGACGTCCGCTATCACGAGGCGATTGTGCAGCTTCCGTCGTCGTTGCCCGAAGGGCATGTCGTTCAAGAATTGCAGCGCGGCTATCTCCTGCGTGACCGCGTACTGCGCCATGCAAAGGTAGCAACCTCCAGCGGTGCACCGGAGGATTCCTCCCCGACGGACACCTCGCAGCAAGCCTCCCAGTGAGCAATGCGCGACTACTATGAGATCCTGGGGGTCTCGCGCACGGCAACGCCGGAGGAGATCAAGTCCGCCTACCGCAGGCTGGCGCTGCAGTACCACCCGGACCGTAATCCTGGGGACCCCACGGCGGAGGAGCGCTTCAAGGAGATTGCCGAAGCCTACGCCGTGCTGAGCGACCCGGAGAAGCGTCGGCTCTATGACCTCTACGGGCACGCCGGGCTTCGCGGAGAAGGGCAGAGCGCTCCCCACTTCACAACGCTGGAGGAGGTATTCCGCTACTTTGCGGACCTGTTTGCGGACCCCTTCTTCGGGGATATCTTCGGCGTCTCTGGGCAGCGGCGCACCACTGCGGAGCCAGGAACGGATTTGCGGATTCGGCTCCGGCTGACGCTGGAGGAGATTGCCCAAGGTGTGGAGAAGCGCATTGAGTTCACCCGATGGAATTCCTGCCCTGCGTGCCATGGCACTGGGAGCCGCAGTGGACGGCTCCGCGTGTGCCCACAGTGCGGCGGGCGTGGAGAGGTGCAGCAGGTGAGCCGTTCCCTCTTCGGGCAGCTCATCCAAATCCTTGCTTGCCCGGTGTGCGGGGGGAGCGGGCAGCTTCCCGAGGAGCTGTGCCCCGAGTGCGGCGGTGAAGGGCGCGTGCAGGGTCCGGCGGAGGTAACCGTACGGGTGCCCGCAGGGGTGGCTGCCGGAGACCGGCTCACACTACGGGGCGAAGGAAATGCAGGGCGGCGTGGAGGCGCAGCCGGCGATCTCATCGTGCTCATTGAAGAGGAGGAACATCCGCTCTTCCGGCGCGAGGGAGCGGATCTGCACTACACCCTGCAGCTGAGCTTCCCGGAGGCAGCGTTGGGCACGGTCGTGCACATTCCCACCCCCGCTGGGGAGAGCGTGGAGCTCTCCATCGAGCCAGGGACACAGCCGGGAACAACGCTCCGGCTCCCCGGCTACGGGCTTCCACAGTTGCGTAGCCGCCAGCGCGGGGACCTATACGTGCACGTGAACGTATATGTCCCTCAGCGCCTGAGTGCCGAGGAGCGTCGGCTGCTGGAACAGCTTGCCGAGAGTGAGCACTTCCAGCCCCCAGATGCTCGGCATTGCACCGATGGCGCGGGCAAATCCGGGGCGCTGGGCTTCTGGAGACGTCGCAAGTCGCATGCACATCGCCACCGTCGCTGATGAGAGCACTCAAGGGTTTTCTCCAGCGCCTGCTTGGGGTCAACGAACGCGAGGCAACCGCTGTGGTGCTCATCGCGGGATTGCTGGGCATCGGAGCAGTGTATCGGACCTTTCTGCAGCCTCGGGTGGGGCTTGAGGCGTCGCAGTTGCAACTTCTACTCGACAGCCTTGCTCAGACACAATCTGCCGTTGCCCTTGTCGGAGCTCAGCAGCAGGGCATGCCCGGGGATACCCAACGCCTGCGTCCACGCCGGAAAGCTATGCCTGCGGAGCCCGTCAACATCAACACCGCCAGCAAAGCCGAGCTCATGACCCTCCCGGGCGTGGGGGAGGTGATCGCTGAGCGCATTCTGGAATATCGCCGGCACAAGCGCTTTGAAACCCCAGAGGAGCTCATGGAGGTCAAGGGCATCGGTCCGAAGAAGTTCGAACGGCTGCGTCCCTACATCCGCGTCGAGTAGCGGTGCTGCACGCGGCGCTCCATATCACGCAGCGCTATATTTGGGCGACGGTGCTGGAGCAGTTGCCCCAGGGGATGCAATTGTGCACAGCAATAGCCTATCGGCTCGATGAGGCCTTCTCTCCGGAACAGTTGGGAGTATGCCTGCAGGAGCTTCTGCGCGAGAATGGGCGGGTCGATTCCTTATCGGTGGCGGTGTCTCCGGAGTTGGCAGCCCAGGTGCACCACTTCTCGCTGGAGCAGCCCGATGAGCAGCCCGAACGATTATCCGAGCTTGTGCATGAAGAGTTGAGCACGCTCATCTTTGGCTACGACTCGCAGCAGTACCGCTCCATGTGGTTTCTTGTGAGGGGGGAGCGGCAAAGGCTCTTCGGCACGATCTTCCGTCGTCAGGAGTGGGAGCGGCTCCAGCATGAGCTGGAGCGAGTTTGTCCGCAGGTGCGGCTGCTGCCGGAGTTGGTGCTTCTCCCCTCCGCGTGGGGATACAACTACCCAGAGCACCAGCGCGAAACGGCTGTGGTGATCCAATTGCAGCAGCCCTTTGTGGACATTGCTGCGGTGGAGGGGAAAGAGCTTGTGGACCTCCGCACGGTTCGCTTGGGCGGGAGCCCAACGGTGGAGCAGCTCGGCGCGCAGGTTGCTGAGCGGCTTGTAAGGCTCTTCGAGTCGGAGGGCTTCCCTCGGGGGCGCTACATCCTGCTCTGCGGAACGGAGCTGCGCCGAGAAGTCCTTGAGACGTTCCGCCGTAAGCTTGCCGAAAGCTGGCGAGGGGAGCAACCGGAAGTCCTACGGTTGAACGCATTCCGGATGCTCTTTGCCCCGGCGGCGGAATCGGTGCGGGAGTTTGCTGCTCGTACGGCGCATCTCTTCTGGGGCTGTGTGGGTGCGGCGGTGGTGGAGTCGCTCCCAATTCTGCAGTGCTGATGCGCATCACCGGGGGTCAATGGCGTGGGCGTGTACTGCCCTCCCCTGTGCATGCACGGGTTCGCCCCAGCATGGAGCGGGTGCGCAAAGCGGTCTTTGATATCTTGCAGGGGATGCTGTCGCTGGAAGGGATAGCAGTGGCGGACCTTTTCGCCGGTACGGGAAGCTACGGGATAGAGGCGCTGAGCCGAGGTGCAGCAATGTGTGTGTTTGTGGAACGGGAGCGGCGCTTGGTGCAACAGCTACGGCGGCAATTGCAGCAGCTTGCCGTTCCCGAGCACCGCGTGCGGCTACTGTGCGGGGATGTGTTTGCACTTCTGCCCCGATGGCAGGAGCTGGGCTGTGTGGTGCCGCAGCTCCTGTTTGCCGATCCCCCTTACGGGCAACGCATGGGGGAGCGCCTCTTGGAGCTGCTTGCACAGCAACGCTGGCTGGAGGATGGTACATTGCTTTGCCTGGAGCTGAGCATGCGTGACCGCTTCGGTCACAGCGTTGGGACATGGCAGCTCCTTCGGGAGCGCCGCTTCGGGGATACCCTTGTGCAGTGGTGGCAATGCAGGAGGGAGCAATGAAGCGCTGGGCACTGTACCCGGGGACGTTCGACCCGATTACAAACGGGCATGTGGATGTCATCGAACGTGCGGCACAGCTCTTCGATGGCGTGATCGTGCTCATTGGACACAATCCTGCCAAGCAGCCAATGTTTACGCAGGAGGAGCGCCGGCAGATGGCGCAGGAATCACTGCAGCACCTGCCCACGGTCGAGGTGGATGTCTTCGATGGGCTCATCGTCGAGTATGCTCGGCGGCGCAACGTGGTGGCGATTATCCGAGGGCTGCGGGCGGTGTCGGACTTCGAGTATGAGCTGCAGATTGCGCTCATGAATCGGCGGCTGGCGCCGGAGGTGTGCACGGTGTTCATGGCGCCGCACGAGCGCTATGCGTATGTCAACTCCAGCATTGTGCGTGAACTGGTGCGTTTCGGTGTAGTGCCGGAGGAGCTGGTGCCAGTCCCAGTTGTGCAGCGCCTTCGGGCGTGGATTGCGCGGCAGCGGGATTAGCCGTTGCGCGCCTCTTGGCACAGTTGTGCCAAGATTTGCAGAGCCTCCAACGGGGTAATGCGCTCCGGATCGATGCTGCAGAGGCGCTCGCGCAGCCGCTCCTCGGCAAGGCTGAAGATGCTCAGTTGCACAGGGGTGCGGGCATTTACGCGCTGCAGGGCAGCAGACGTAGTTGCGCGACCGTGTTCGGACTCCAATTGCTGAAGAATCTCCTGGGCGCGCTGGACGACCCAGGCCGGGATGCCCGCCATCTGCGCCACATGGATGCCGAAGGAGTGGTCCGTGCCCCCGGGGCGAATCCGGTAGGTGAAGAGCAACTGCCCGTCCACCTCCTGGACTTCGGCGTGGTAAGCGCGGATGCGCTCGTAGTGTTCTGCTAAGGCATTGAGCTCGTGGTAGTGTGTGGCAAACAAGGTTCGGGCGCCGATGAACTCGTGAATGTACTCGGCAATTGCCCAGGCAATGGAGATGCCATCGAAGGTGGCAGTGCCACGGCCGACCTCGTCGAGCAGAATCAAGCTCCGGCGCGTTGCCGAGTGCAGGATGGCTGCGGCTTCATGCATCTCGACCAGGAAGGTGCTCTCGCCCCCGGTGAGGTTATCTTGCGCCCCAACTCGGGTGAAGATGCGGTCAACGATGCCGATGCGAGCAGCGCGGGCGGGAACGAAGCTGCCAATTTGCGCCAGCAGCACAATGAGCCCTACCTGCCGCAAGTAACAGGATTTGCCGGACATGTTCGGTCCGGTCAAGATGTGAATCTGTTCGCGCTCGGTGTCCAGGTATGTGGAATTGGGAACATAGCGCTGCCCTTGCGGCAGCAGGCGCTCGACAACGGGATGGCGTCCATCCTCGATGGAGAGGATTTCGGAGTCGTCCACCGTTGGCTCGCAGTAGCCATAGTTCGCGGCAACATGCGCCAGGCTCTGGAGGCAATCCAGGAGGGCAACATCACGGGCAAGCTGCTGTAGCATGCCGAGCTGTTCGAGGACCCCTTGGCGGAGCTGCTCGAGGAGTTGCTGCTCCAGTGCGGCGATGCGCTCTTCGGCGTGCAAGAGCTTGGATTCCATCTCCTTCAGGAGCGGCGTGGTGTAGCGTTCGGCGTTGGTGAGCGTTTGTTTGCGCTCGTAGTCCGGTGGAACTTTGGCCCGATGGGCGTGGGTGACTTCGATGTAATAGCCGAAGACGGCGTTGTAGCCGACCTTGAGCGAGGGGATGCCGGTGCGGCGGCGCTCCTGTTCCTGGTACTGTGCCAGCCAGTCCTTGCTGGAGTGGAGCAGGTGGCAGAGTTCATCCAGCTCTGCGCAGTAGCCCTGGCGGAAGATGGCTCCGCTGCCGAACTGCGAAGCGGGGTCGGGGCGTAGGGCGCGCTCGAGCGTCTGTGCCAGGGGCAGGAGCTGCTGGAGGGCATCCGAGAGGTGGAGTTCCGAAAGGAGTGCCTCGCGCGGCAGTTCCTGCAAGAGCTGGGCAATGTGCTGGCAGAGGACGATGCTCCGGGCAAGCTCGGCGTACTCGCGTGGGAGTGCTTTCCCGGTAGCAATCCGAGCGGTGGTGCGCTCCAGGTCCAGGAGCTGTGGCAGCACCTGGCGGAGCTGTTCGCGGACTGTGGGGTGGTCGTAGAGAATCCGCACGCTGCACAGCCGCTTGCGGATTGGCTCCAGCACACGTAGAGGGCGACGCAGCCAGGATTTCAGCAGGCGCCCGCCCATTGGCGTGAGCGTGTGGTCGATGACCTTCCAGAGGCTGCCCTCCGCGCGTCCGTCAGCGGTGGTGGCGAGCAGCTCCAGATTTCGCTGCGTGGCAGCATCGAGCTCCATGTACTCGGAGGCGTTGTAGTAGTGCAGGCTGCGCAGCTGTGGGGCTTGCTCCTGCTGCGTTTCTCGGATGTAGTGCAGCACCGCTCCGGCGGCAGCCAATCCCATGTGCAGGTGCTCCACACCAAATCCCTTGAGGCTGGCAGTGCCGAAGTGTCGTGTGAGGAGCTGGCGGGCAAATTCTTCCTCGACCAGCCAGTCCTCTAGTCGGGTCAGTGCCGGCTGCCACCAGAGCTGCTCGCGCACCCCCTGCACCGTTGGAAAATCCCGCCGCGCAACCAAAAGCTCAGCAGGGGTGAAGCTTGCCAGGACTTCTATCCACCGAGAGGGCTCGACCTCGCTTGTCAGGAATTCTCCCGTTGAGGCATCGGCGAGGGCAATTCCGGCGGGCTGCTGCGGACGCAGTGGGAGGGCAACAGCAGCCACGTAACGGCTGTGCTTGGGCTCAAGCAATTTCTCCGAAAGAGCCACTCCTGGAGTGACAACCTCAACGACGCCACGCCGCACAATGCCTCGGGCGAATTTGGGGTCCTCCAATTGCTCGCACACGGCAACGCGGTATCCGGCGCGCACCAATCGCGGTAGGTACGTATCGAGCTGATGGTAAGGGAAGCCCGCCATCGGCACGTCGCCAGCAGCTCCGTTGTTGCGCCGTGTGAGTGCAATGCCGCACACCCGCGCAGTGATGGCGGCATCCTCCTCGAAGGTCTCGTAGAAGTCCCCCAGGCGGAACAGCACGATGGTATCGGGGTACTGCTGCTTGATCTGGCGGTATTGCCGCATCAGTGGAGTATCAGCCCGGCGTGCCATCGCGGCAGCACAAGAGGAGAGGAACCCGCACAAAATTACCACCACACCTGCTTGCCCCAAGCCCAGCGGAGGCAGTGTGATTTTTATCACTCCGAAGGATGAGCCCACTCATTGGTGCACAGCTGCAGCCAAGCCAATTTTGCACTTGGCAGCAGCTTCGGCTGCAGAGGATGTGCCACAATCCATCGAGGTGCCAATGACACGGAAACATCAACTCCTGCAGCGAGCTCTCTGGGGGATTCCGTTGGTGGTTGCGGCAGCCTTCGTCTTCAGCGGCTGCCCGGGAACAAAACAGACAGTCGGTGGTGCAGACGTTGCGCAGCGCGTGTACGTTCCACCGGGGCAGTACGATGAATTCTACGGCTTTTTCTCGGGCGGCTTCTCCGGGCAGGTGACTGTATACGGTCTGCCCAGCGGGCGGCTCTTTAAGGTTATCCCTGTCTTCTCCGTCCATCCCGAAAACGGCTACGGTTATACGCCCGAGACGCAGCCTTTGCTAATGACCTCGCATGGCTTTATCCCGTGGGATGATGCGCATCATCCCGAGCTCTCGCAGACCGACGGGGTACCAGATGGTCGATGGCTCTTTGTCAATGCCAACAACACTCCGCGAATTGCCCGGATCGATTTGAGCACCTTCGAGACGGTGGAGACTCTGGAGCTGCCCAATTCCGCGGGGAACCATGCATCGCCCTTTGTGACACAGAACACCGAGTACATCGTCGGAGCAACCCGCTTCAGCGTGCCCGTACCGCAGAAGGATGTGCCTATCAGCTCGTATCCTCAGGAGTTTCGGGGGGTGCTCAACTTCGTTGCTGTAGACCCGCAGAGCGGTCGGATGCGCCTGGAGTTCCAAATTCTGGTGCCGGGCTTCAACTACGACTTAGCCCATGCAGGGAAGGGACCTTCCCACGGCTGGGTCTTCTTCACCTGCTACAACGCCGAGCAGGCGCATACGCTGCTGGAGGTCAACGCCTCGCAGCGTGATAAGGACTTCATCGCTGCGGTCAATTGGAAGAAAGCCGAGGAGTACCTGCGGCAGGGCAAGTACCACGAGATGCCGGCGGAGTACTTCCACAATGTCTATGACGAGAAGCGGCACATGGCGACCTCGGAGCGGCTGACGAAGGTCAAAGTACTTATTCCGTCGGAGTGCCCGGGGATGATCTACTACCTCCCGACCCCGAAGTCGCCGCACGGGGTGGATGTGGACCCAAGCGGTGAGTACATCGTTGCCGGAGGGAAGCTGGCAACGGTCATCCCGGTGCACTCCTTCTCGCGCATGCTCAAGGCGATCGAGAACAAGGAGTTCGATACCATCATTGACGGCATCCCCGTGCTCAAGTACGAATCCGTCATCGCCGGAGAGGTGCAGAATCCAGGGCTGGGTCCGCTCCACACGGAGTTTGACGGCAAGGGGTATGCCTACACCTCCTGCTTTGTCTCCTCGGAGATTGTCAAGTGGAAGCTGGGGACGTGGGAGGTGGTCGATCGCATCCCCACCTACTACAGCATCGGTCACCTGCTCATCCCTGGCGGAGATAGCCGCAAGCCATGGGGCAAGTACGTGGTGGCGCTGAACAAGATTACGAAGGACCGCTATTTGCCAACGGGACCGGAGCTGGTGCAAACGGCGCAGCTCATCGACATTTCGGGCGAGAAGATGCAGCTCCTGCTGGACTTCCCGACGCTTGGAGAGCCGCACTATGCCCAGGCGATTCCGGCGGAGATCCTCATGAAGCGCTCGGCAAAGGTCTATCCGCTGCAAGAGAATCAGCATCCCTATGTGACTCGGACTCCGGAGCAGGCGCGTGTCGAGCGCAAGGGGAACGAAGTCCACGTATACATGGTCGCGCTGCGCTCCCATTTCCGTCCGGACAACATCGAAGGAATCCAGGTCGGAGATCGGGTGTACTTCCATGTGACCAACCTGGAGCAGGATTGGGATATCCCGCATGGCTTTGCAATCCTGGGTGCGAATACGGCGGAGATTTTGATTATGCCCGGGCAGACGAAGACGCTGGTATGGGAGCCGAAGAAGCCAGGGGTTTACCCCTTCTACTGCACCGACTTCTGCTCAGCACTCCATCAGGAAATGCAGGGATACGTGCGGGTCTCCCCGCGCGGGGCAAATGTACCGTTGACGTACGGTACCGGAAGTGAGTAGGTGCGTACAGGGCGGGGATAGGACGCGGTGTAGCTCCTATCCCCGCCATTGTTGTTCAAACAGCTCAACGTGAGGGTGTCGGCAATGCGTACGGCAAGTCGAATCGTGCTGGTGGTGAGTGGGGTACTGTTGGGCGTAGGATTGGTTGCCCCGCTGTGGCGTATTACGTTGGAAGCACCGCAGTACCCCGAAGGGGTTCAGATGTACATCTGGGCGACGCATCTGAGCGGGCAGGTCGAACTCATCAATGGGCTGAACCACTACATCGGCATGCGCCCAATTCGGGAGGAGGATTTCCCTGAGTTTGCCGTGATGCCGTGGGTGTTGGGTGGACTGGCAGCACTGGCGGGAGCGGCGGGGGTGCTCAACCGCCGAGGGTTGGCGCTCATCTGGGCAATCTTGTTGCTGCTTGCAACCGTGGTGGGGTTGGCAGACTTCTACCGCTGGGGCTATGAGTACGGGCACAATCTGGATCCCCGTGCTCCGATTAAGGTGCCGGGGATGAGCTATCAGCCACCGCTCATTGGCTCCAAGGAGTTGCTCAACTTCACGGCGTACTCCTATCCGGACATCGGTGGATGGGCAGCCTTTGCCGCGCTGATCGCCGGCGGGAGCGCGGCAGTGGTAGAATGCATTCGGGTACGCCGCCGTCGGCTTGCCTGCTTTGAGTTGAGGAAACACACGCGGGAGTCGCTGCCGGTATGAAACGCTGGGGTGTGCTGCTGGGAATCGTTCTCCTGCAGGCATGTGCGCCCGCGCCAGAGCCGATCCGGTTCGGGGAGGAGACCTGCGTTTACTGCCGTATGGGGATTGCCGATCCCCGTTACGGCGCAGAGATCGTCACCCGCACCGGGCGGGTGTACAAGTTCGACGCACTTGAGTGCATGATTGCCTTCGAGGCTGCCGGAGAGGTGGATTCGGGGCAAGTGCATTCGCGCTGGGTGGTGGATTTTGCCCAGCCCGGGCAGCTCGTTCGTCTGGAGGATGCAGAGTTCGTATTTGCGCCGGAGGTGCCCAGCCCGATGGGCTTGAACGTGTATGCGGTCAAGCGCTCTACGCCACGGGAGGGGCTGCCAGCTGGGCAGCCTGTGAGCTGGGCACAGGTGGTGCAGATGGCGCGCCGGGCATCGCCGTAATTGGCATGAGCGGGTGGAGGAGTTTGCTGCTGTTCGGGGTTGCTGTGCCACTGTCGGCGCGCGTGCTGTGGGTGGGGACGGGTGGTGAGTTCCCGACAGTAGAGGCAGCTCTCCGCGCGGCGCGTCCGGGGGATACCGTGCGGCTTCAGCCGGGGGTGTATCGGGAATGGGGATTGGTGGTAGAGGTCCCGATTGTGCTGGAGGGCGGTGGTGAAGCAGTGCTCGATGCAGAGGGCAAGGGAGAAATTCTGCTTATCCGTGCCTCTGGAGTGACCATCCGGGGGCTGGTACTGCGCCGTTCGGGGATGAGCTTTTTGCGCGACAATGCCGCAATCCGCCTGGATAGCGTGCAGGAGTGCCGGATTGAGCAGAATCGGCTCGAGGAGAACTTCTTCGGCATCTACCTGGCGCGCTCTGCTCGGTGTACGGTGCAGGAGAACAGCATCCTCGGGAAAGCCGAGCGCGAAGCCAGCGCCGGCAACGGTATCCACCTGTGGTACTGCCGCGATATCCTTGTGCGCGGCAACACCATCGCCGGGCACCGCGATGGCATCTACTTTGAATTCGTGCAGCGGAGCACCGTGGAGGAGAACCACTCGGAGGGGAATCTGCGCTACGGGCTGCACTTCATGTTCTCCGATAGCTGCCTCTACCGCCGCAATCGCTTCCGCGAAAACCGCGCCGGGGTGGCGGTGATGTACTCCCGCTTCATCACGATGGAGGAGAACCGCTTCGAGGATAACTGGGGAAGCTCCGTGTTCGGGCTGCTGCTCAAGGACATCTACCGCAGCCGCATCCGGCGCAATGTCTTCGTGCATAACACGGTGGGAATGTACCTTGAAGGCTCGGACCACAACGTTGTGGACAGCAATCGGTTTGAGCGCAACGGATGGGCGCTCCGCTTGATGGCAAGTGCGCAGCGCAATGTGTTCCGCGCAAACAGCTTCGTGGCAAACACCTTCGATCTGAGCACCAACAGCACGCGCAGCTTCAACGAGCTCCGAAACAACTACTGGAGCCGCTACCGAGGCTACGATTTGGACGGCGATGGGTACGGTGATGTGCCGTTCCACCCAGTTGGATTGTTCGCGCTGTTAGTGGAGCGATTCCCGCCGGTGGTGCTCTTCCTGCACAGCCTGCTGGTAGAGCTGCTGGAGCTTGCCGAAAGGGTCTTCCCCGTGTTGACGCCGGCAGCGATTGTGGATCCACAACCGCTCATGGGACAGCCGGTATGATTGTGCTGCACCGCGTCTGTAAGCGCTTTGGAGGGCAACGGGTGCTGGAGGAGATCTCTGTGACGATCCCTGCGGCGAGGTCGGTGGCGGTGGTGGGTCCGAATGCGGCAGGGAAGAGCACCCTGCTCAAATGCATCCTGGGGCTGGTGCGCGTAGATTCTGGGCAGATCTGGGTCGGTGGGGTGTCGATCGAACAGACGCCGGAGTACCGCCGCCGGATAGGCTACATGCCGCAGCAGCCGCGCTTTCCGGAGAATCTCACCGCTGCGGAGATTATCGAGCTGGTCAAGCAGGTGCGCGGATTGAGTGGAGCAGTGGAGGAGCCCTATGTTGAACGCTTTGCGCTGGCACGGGAGCTTGACAAGCCCGTTCGGGCGCTTTCCGGTGGTACACGCCAGAAGCTCAGCGCGGTGCTGGCGTTGATGGGAGAGCCGGAGATTCTGGTGCTGGATGAGCCAACAGCGGGATTGGACCCCGTAACGGCACAGAGCTTCAAAGCGGAGCTCCGCGCTCGACGCACTGCAGGAGCAACGGTGCTGCTGACAACGCACATCGTCAGCGAGCTCCCCGAACTTGTGGATGAGGTGCTGGTGCTGCTGGAGGGACGGGTGGTCTTGCACGAGCCGATCGCGGCGTTGGCAACCGATGGGAGCCCAGCAGTGCTGGAGGAAGCTTTGGTACAGCGGATTCGGAGGGGATGATGCAGGCAGCGCAGGTCATCGCACGCTGGGAGCTCCGCAATACGCTCCGGAGCCGCTGGGTTGCCGGCTACGCCGGTGCCATTGCTGCGCTCTCTGCAGGGCTCTTCATCTACGGCGGTGGAATGCCAGAGCAGGTCGTGATCAGCGTGCTGAACGTGGTGCTGCTGGTTGTTCCATTGGTAAGCTTGCTGTTTGGCATTGTTTCGGTGCACAATGCGCGGGAGTTTTTGGAGTTGCTGCTGGCGCAGCCACTGCGGCGTGGGGAGCTCTTCTGGGGATTTGTGCTCGGCACCGTTGTGCCGGTGGCGCTGGTGGTGCCCGTGGGATTGGGAATTGCCTGGGGCATTGTGGCACGGCAAGGGTGGGGGCTGTACGGAATCCTGGCGCTGGAGAGCTTTCTGCTATCGGGGAGCTTTGCTGCATTCGGCATCTGGTTCGCGCTGCGATGGGAGGAGCGCTTGAAGGTCTTTGGGGCGGCGATCCTGCTCTGGGTTGCCCTCTCGGTGCTCTACGATGGGATACTCCTGGGGGCGGCGTTTTTGCTACAGCGCTACCCGATCGAGCGGGCATTGTTTGTGGCACTCCTCCTGAACCCAATTGACCTGGCGCGGGTTGCGGTGCTGCTACAGGTGGATGCGGCGGCATTGCTAGGGTATACCGGGGCGCTGTTGCGCCAGGTTGTGGGCAGTGCTTGGGCGGTCCCACTGGTGGTTGTGGGGTCGTTGTGCTGGCTCATTGTGCCGCTGTGGCAGGCAGCCCGTACCTTTGCCCGCAAGGATTTCTGAGCAGCGGCAGCGGAACCCTCCCCCCAGCCCCGGGGTAGAAGGCAGCGAAGTTGTTTCCCCAGCGGTTTGCTATGTTTGCACATGGTGGGAAGGCATCCGGCAGGGGAGCCGATGCTGCGGGCAGTGCTTGTAGACGATGAGGAAACAGCGCGGCGTGAGCTTGCACAGCTCCTGGAGCGCCACTGTAGTGCGATGGTCGAGCTGGTCGCTACGGCAGCATCGGCGGCAGAGGCGCGGATACTGATCCCGCAGGTACGCCCCGAGCTTGTGTTCCTGGACGTGGAGATGCCCGAGGAGAATGGATTTGCGCTCCTGCACTCTCTGCCACGGGAGAGCTACGGCGAAGTGGTGTTCGTGACAGCCTACGAGCGCTATGCGGTGCAAGCCCTGCGGGTAAGCGCGGCGGATTATTTGCTCAAGCCAGTGCAGCCTGACGAACTGCTTGCGGCTGTATCGCGTATCTACGAGCGGCGGCGGCGGCGCATACTGTCTCCGTCGGTGGAGACTTTATTGGACAACCTCAGTGGCGCTGTACCGCGCCGCATCGTTGTGCCCTCCGGCAGCGGATACCACGTGCTGTTGAGCTCGGAGATTGTCTACATCGAGAGCGAGCGCAACTACGCTCGGTTTGTAACCGTACGCCGGGAGAGAATCCTGAGCGTGCGCCCGCTGGGGCACTGGGAGGAGGTGCTCGCGCCGATGGGTTTCTTCCGCGTGCATCGCAGCTACTTGGTCAATTTCGAGCACGTGCGGGAGATTCGCCAGCAGCCCGATGGCGATTTCGTCCTCGTCAGCACGCAGGAGCGCTTGCCGATTGCACGACGTCGGGCAGAGGCGTTCATCCGGCGGCTACAGAGCGGCTGATATGGTGGAGCTGCCGACGCTGGAGCAACTGCAGCAGCACCTGCAGGGGCTGCCGCCGGCGGAGCGTGTGCGCTACTGCATTGCACTGGCGCAGCAGGCAAGCCGGCAAGATCCCTCGCGCATTGCCGATTTTGCCCGCTGTGCCTACCAGGAAGCCTTGGCAATCGGCGATGCAGAAAGCGAAGCCGAAGCTATGCGCTTGCTCGGCGTGGGAGCGCTATTTGCTGGGCGCTACCCCGAAGCCGTGCAGTGGCTCCAGCGCTCTGGGCAGGCGTTCGAGCATCTGGGCAAGAAGGAATCCCAGCTCCATGCTCTGCTAAGCCTGGCGCTGGCACACCATTCCCTGGGCGATACCGAGCAAGCTGTCGGGACGCTGCAATACGTGCTGCAGCAGGGGCAGCCCTTCCCCATTCTCCGACTCAAGGCGCTGCAGAACCTCGGGGTCATCCTCGGAGAGGTACGCCACTACGAGCAGGCGCTGCGCTGCTTTGAGGATGCCATCGAGCTGGCATGCCGATGCGGAGAGCGCCGAGAGTTGGCACGTGCCTACACGAACGCTGCGCAGATTCTGGCATCTATGGGGCGCTTTGAGGAGGCTCTGGAGCACCATCGGCGTGGGGTCGAATTGAAGCAGCAGCTGGGCGATCTCTACGGCAGTGCGCTCTCGTATGCGACGCTGGGCTACGTGCTGGCGTCCCAACGGCGGTATGCTGAGGCGATCTGGGCGTACGAGCGGTCGTTGGAGATGCGCCGCTCCCTTCAGGATGAGCGTGGCAGCGCCCACGTGCTGCTGAATTTGGCTTGGCTGTGGCGGCGGCTGGGCAACTTCGAAACCGCAGCTGAGAGGCTGCAGGAAGCGGCGGCGATCGCCCAGCGGCTGGGAGAAGCTCCACTGCTGTACGAACTCTGGCGCGAGCAGACCGAGCTGGAGGCGGCTCGCGGGGATTTCGCCGCAGCACTGAGCTCCCTGCGGCGTGCCTTGGAGCTTCTGGAGCAGTTGACAAACGAGCGCACGCGCCGCGCGCTCGCCGATATGGAGGTGCGCTACGAGCTGGAGCGCCAGCAGCGCCAGCAGGAGCAGCTCCGGCTGCAACTCTTGGAGTGGCAGTACCGTGCGGTGCAGGCACAGCTCAGCCCCCATTTCCTCTACAACGCGCTGATGACCGTGCGGACCCTGGTGCAGCAGCATGCCGAGGCAGCGCAGCAGTATCTACGCGATCTTGCAGCGCTGATGCGCCACATCGTGGAAGCGTTGGACAAGCCACTTGTGCCGCTTGCAACCGAGCTGGAGATTGCCCGGCTTTACCTGGAGCTGGAGCGCCGGAACGGGAAGTTGCAGCTCGAGTACGCCATCGAGCTGGAGCCCTCGCTGGATGCCCACGAGAGCTGGGTGCCACCGCTGCTGCTGCAACCGATTGTGGAGAATGCACTCAAGCACGGGCTTTCCCCAAAGGGGGGCGGAAAGCTCCGGATCGCCGCTTGGGCGGAAGGGGAACAGCTCCTCATCGCCATCGAGGACGATGGCGTGGGGCGCTCCTCCGGCAATCCCTCCGGCACCACATCTCAGGAGCGGCAGCGCTCGATGGGGTTACAGCTTACGACGGAGCGGCTGCGCCTGCTGCAGCGATCCGTAGGGCGGGCAGCAGAGTTTGAAATCCACGACCTGCGTCACGAAGATGGCTGCCCTGCCGGAACCCGTGTGCTGTTCCGCCTGCCGGCAGAGCTCACGCTCCAGGATATGGAACTGGGACCCCCTCTGCCGTACTGAGTCGGAACGCTCGCAAAGTCCTATTTTCGCCTCCGAACCGCCGAGGATGGCTCGATGCTGCTCCTTGTGCTGCTGCTCTTGGCTGGCTGCGGCGGGCTGGATCCGACTGTGCTCCCGACCGAGGCGTACATCACCGGCACGGTGCGCTTTCGCGGGGCATGGCCTCCGGAGGATAGCCTCAGGGACCTTCGCGTTGTGGCATTCCAGAATTATCCGCCGCAAGATGTGGTCGGCGAGGTACTCTCGGGCAAGGCACTGTTTACGCAGGAACGGCTCCCTTTGTTTGTAGATTCGGCAAGCTATCAGCTCAGGATTGAGCAGTTGCCCGTGACGTTGCGCTACATTGTTGTGGCGCAGCAGTACGGTCCGGATCTGTTCCGCCATTGGCGGGGGGTGGGCGTTTACGGCTGTCCCCCGCCGGCGGATACGGCATGCCAGCCCGATAGCCTTCAGGTGCAGGAGGCGGGCAGATGGTACCGAGCCGATATCGAGGTGGATTTCGAGCACTTACCGCCGCAGCCGTTCCCATGAGGCAGCTCCGTTGGCTCGCCGTGCTGGCAACCGTAGCGATGCTCTGGGCGCAGCAGCCGCCCGGGGCTGTACTGCAGCTTGTGGTGCGCGATGCCGCCACCACGCAGCCGCTCTCCGGCGCTACGGTGCGGCTGCAGGGAACGGTGTTGGGAGGCATCAGCCGGCGCGATGGAACGGTCCGACTGGAGCGCATCCCGGCGGGGGAGTATACGCTCGTGGTAAGCATGGTCGGCTACCGGGTGTGGCAGCGCACACTGCGGCTGCAAGCGGGCGATACCGTGCGGTTGCTCGTTGAGCTGGAGCCGCAGCCGGTCGGGTTGGTTCCAATTGTGGTCACCGCTGCAAAGCGGGCGCAAACACTGCAGGAGGCGCCGGTGAGCATCTCTGCTGTTGAGCTTGCGCCGGTGCTGGAGCGCAGCTATTCTAAGCTGGACGAGGTGCTGCGGACGATTCCCGGGGTGACGGTCAACCGCGACCACGTCAGCATCCGAGGGACTTCGGGATTTGCCCTTGGGGTGGGCTCCCGCACGCTGCTGCTGCTGGATGGCATCCCACTGCTATCGGGCGATAGTGGGGAGATGAAGTTCGATGCCCTGCCGCTGATGGCAGCCGAACGCATCGAGGTGCTCAAGGGCGCAGCCTCGGCGCTCTACGGCACAGCAGCGCTCGGAGGCGTCATCAACGTCATCACGCGCGAGCCATCCGAGCAGCCTCAGGGCGCCTTCCGGCTCTATGGTGGATTGTACGGTACTCCACGCTTTGAACAGTGGCAGCTCGGACAGCGCGGGTTCTGGGGTGCCGATCTCAGCTACGCACAGCGGCTGGGACCGATCGCGCTGCTGAGCAGTGCCACAGTGGTGCGCGACGAAAGCTACCGGCTCGACGACGACTCCTTCCGCTGGCAGCTCTTCGCCAAGCTCACTTGGAGGGTCAGCCCGCCCACAGCCCTTACCGTGCTCCTCCAGCATGCCGATGATGACCATGGCAATTGGCTCTACTGGCGCAGCCTGCAGGAGGCAACGCGACCGGGCAATGAGGATAGCCCGCAGCGGGTGCGCTCGTGGAAGAGCCTCTTGGCTGCTGAGTGGAGGCAGTTCTGGAGCTCACGGCTCAGCAGCACGCTGCGAGCAGGGGCGTACCGGACGGAGTTCCGTAATCGGCTGCCTGGGGCACCCGACACCTTGCCCAGCTCGGTTGCCTACTCCCTTTCGGCGGAGTGGCAATGGGGATGGCAGTGGCAGCCGAACATTCTGCTGAGTGCCGGAATTCACGGCATTGGCAACGTTGTAGAGGCATCCATCTACGGGGAGCGGCGCCAATGGCTGCTGGCAGCCTATGCGCAAGCCGAGCTTGGAATGCTGCGCCCGCTGGGCGTTACTGTTGGCGCTCGGCTCGATCGGGAACGGATGCAGGGAGCCGCAGAGCATTTCGAGCTCAATCCGCGTCTGGGGATTGTCTACGCCAGTTGGTTCGGTCCGCAGTTCCGGTTCGCGCTTGGGCGAGCGTTCCGCGCACCGACGGTTGCCGAGCGCTTTGCGCAGCTCCGCACTGCTGGCTTCGTCGTCCGTCCGAACCCGCAGCTCAAAGCTGAGCGCGGCTGGAGCGCAGAGCTCGGTGCCGCTGATACGGTGCGTCTTGCCGGAAAGCCGTGGGCGGTGGATGTGGCAGTGTTCCACTCGGACCTCTTCGACCTCATCGAGCCAGGGTTTGGGGAGGGTGCGGCGATCCAGTTTCGCAATGTTACGCGCGCGCGCATCCAGGGGGTGGAGCTCAACGCGACCGGCTGGGTAGGTCCGAGCCTGCGGGCAAATCAGCCCGGCACACTCCGCTGCGAATTGGCGCTGACGCTGCTCAATCCGCGCGATCTGAGCGCAAACAGCATGCTCAAGTACCGCAGCCGCTGGCTTGGAATTGCCCGTGCAGCGCTGCCACTGGGCTTTGGGGAGTTCCACTTGGAGTACCGCTACCAGAGCCGTGTGGAGCGCATTGATGAGGAGTTCAGCACCCTTGGGTTCATTCGCCACGCCGATCAGCGCGTTCCCATCCACGTTGTGGAGCTGCGCTGGACGCTCGAAGGAATGGCACTGGTGGGACTACCAGTGCAGTTGAGCCTGGGCATGCGGAATGCCTTCGACTACTACTACACCGAGGTACCGGGGAATTTGGCACCGCCACGGCAGTTTGTGCTTCAGCTCTCCGGCGGATGGTAATGGTGCGCCAGCTCCTGCAGATTGCCCGATGGGAAGCCGCACAGACGCTGCGCCATCCCAGCTTTGTCATCGGCATGGTGCTGCCGGTGGCAATTGTGGCGCTGGGCATTCTGGGGAGTATGAGGGACTCTTCGGCAGCGCCGGTGGTGCACAGCGTCGGCGTGGTGGACTACTCCGGCGTGTGGATCAAGCGCTTGCAGGAGCGTCTGGCAGAGCGTGTGCAGACGCCGGGAGGGGCACCCGCGCTGGTGCTGGTACCGATTCCGCCGCAGCCGGATTCGCTGCTGTGGGCGGAGGCACTCGAGCGGGTCCAGCGCGGCGAATGGCTGGGCGTTGTGCTCCTTCAGGAACGGGGTGCAGTGCTTTCGCTGCGGCTGTGGGCATCGGAGCAGGGGCTGCCAGCACTACAGCTTGTGGGGCAGGTGCTGCGGGAGGAGCTCCGGGAGCATACGGCGCTGCCTGAGCCGGAGCCGCTTGTCATTGCGGAGCAACGGCGCATCCCTCCGCGCCCGCGGCAGCTGACGCCCTTTCTGCTCGTGGCGCTGTGCGGTGTGCTGATGGCAAGCGGCATAGGCTGGGCAGCCCGAACGCTGACCGAGGAGCGGATGTCACGGCTGGCAGAATTTCTCCTTTCGGTTGTGCCTGCTCGGACACTCCTGCTGGGCAAGCTCGCAGGGTGCTTGCTCGTGGGAGCGGTGCAGCTACTGCCAGTTCTGGTACTGCTGAGGAAGGGGATGCCGCCGGAGCTTCCGCTGGAGACGGTCGCGCTGGTGCTCTCTGTAGGGTATGCGTTCGCTTCGCTTTGGGGAATTGTCCTTGGAGCATGGGCGCGCACGGAGGCACAGCTTCAGGGGGCGGTGGCGCTGTCGGTCTTTGCGGTGGTCTCGGTCCTGTGGATCTTGGGGTGGGCTCCACCGGTGCTGCTGCAGTTGACTGCTGCGGTCCCTCTGTGGTGTTATTCGACGGCGTTGTGGCAACTGGCGCAGCAGGGGCGGGTGGACGCGCTGGTGTGGGGCGCCGTTGGACTGAGTGTGGGATTCGGTGCCGCACTCCTGGAGTGGCTTGCACGTCAAGGCTGGCGACTGTTTCTGCTGGAGCGTCCATGAGCCGACAGCCGCGCTGCCTGGAGGAGCTTCTGCAGGAATTGCTGCAGCAGTCCGGGCTGCAGACGCAGTTGCAGCTTGCCCGGTTGCCGGAGTTGTGGGCGGAGGTTGTGGGGGCGGCGGCTGCCCGCGCCTGCCGCCTTGTGCGCTTTGAGGACGGCGAGCTCCATGTCGAGGTGCTTGTCCCTGCCTGGCGGGTCGAGCTGCGGCTGCGGAGCGAGGAGCTGCGACGGCGGCTCAACGAACGGCTCGGTTCCGAGCTTGTGCATGCATTGCGCATCCGATAGCTGCTGTAGCTTGCACGTCTATAGCCGCAGAGAGTTGGATTTGCTGCGTAGCGCAATGGAACAGCACGAACCGCTGACGACCGTAGACGCCAACGGCTACACCGAAGAGAGCATCCGCGTCTTGGAGGGATTGGAAGCTGTCCGGCGCCGCCCGGCAATGTACATCGGTGATGTGGGCGAGCGCGGGTTGCACCACCTCATCTACGAGGTCGTGGACAACTCCATTGACGAAGCCCTCGCGGGCTACTGCCGCCACATCACGGTCGTGCTCCATGCCGATGGAGGCTGCTCGGTGGAGGATGACGGGCGCGGCATCCCCGTGGGCATCCATCCCGAACGGGGCATCTCCACGCTGGAGCTGGTCATGTGCACCCTCCATGCGGGCGGGAAGTTCGATAAGACCGCCTACAAGGTCTCTGGCGGACTGCACGGCGTGGGGGTCTCCTGCGTCAACGCCCTCTCCGAATACATGCGCGTGCGCGTCTGGCGCGATGGCGCCATCTGGGAGCAGGAGTACAGCCGTGGAATGCCGCTGACCCCGGTCCGCCGCCTGGGGGAGACCGATCGGACGGGGACGCTGGTCTACTTCCGACCCGATCCGCAGATCTTCCGAACCACTGTCTTCCGCTACGAGCGCGTTGCCGACCGGCTCCGGGAACTGGCGTTTCTCAACCCCGAGGTGACCATTCTGTTGCGCGATGAGCGTGATGGGGCTGAGGAGCGCTTCCACTACGAGGGCGGGCTGCGCGATTTCGTGCGCTACTTGGACGAGGGCGAAACACCGCTGACACCGGTCATCCTGCTGAGCGGCAAAGCCGTCGGCGAATCCGGCACGGAGACCTACGTGGACATTGCCCTGGAGTACAACGCCGGCTACGAGGAGCGGCTGCTCTCCTACACCAACAACATCAACACCGCCGAGGGCGGAACGCATGTCTCGGGCTTCCGCTCCGGGCTCACGCGCACGCTCAACGCGTACGCGCAGGCGAACAACCTGGCAAAGGTCCAACTCATCGGGGATGACTTCCGCGAAGGGCTCACCGCCGTCATCGCCGTCAAGGTTGCCGAGCCGCAGTTCGAGGGGCAGACCAAGACCAAGCTGGGCAATAGCGAGGTTGAGGGCATCGTGCGCTCGATTGTCAACGAGCAGCTGGGGCGCTATCTGGAGGAGAACCCCGCCGTTGCCCGCCGGATTATCGAGAAGGCGGTGCTGGCAGCTGAGGCGCGGATTGCAGCGCGCAAATCGCGCGAGCTGGTCCGCCGCAAAAATGCCCTCGAAAGCGCCGCCTTGCCCGGCAAGCTTGCCGACTGCTCCTTGCGCAATCCCGAAGAGTGCGAACTCTTCTTAGTCGAAGGGGATTCTGCTGGTGGTTCGGCAAAGCAGGCGCGGGACCGCCGCTTCCAGGCGGTGCTGCCGCTGAAGGGCAAGATCCTCAACGTGCAGAAGGCGCGCCTGGTCAAGGTGCTCGACAACGACGAAATCAACATGATCATCACCGCCATTGGCGGCGGCTTCGACGAGAGCTTCGACATCTCCAAGGTGCGCTATGGCAAGATCATCCTCATGGCAGACGCCGACGTTGACGGTTCGCACATCCGGACGCTGCTGCTGACGCTCTTTTTCCGCTTCATGCGCGAGCTCATCTACGAAGGGCGTCTCTACATTGCCCAGCCGCCGCTGTATCGCATCAGCACGGGCAAACGCGATTACTACGCGCACTCCGACCGGGAGCGTGATGCCATCCTGGAACGCCTGCGTGCGGAAGGGGTGCGCGCCGATTCCATCACCGTCTCCCGCTTCAAAGGGCTTGGAGAGATGAACCCGGAGCAGCTCTGGGAGACCACCATGAACCCGGAGACGCGCACCCTACTGCAGGTGACGCTGGAGAACGCCGCCGAAGCCACGCGCATCTTCGACATCCTCATGGGCGATAAGGTGGAGCCGCGCCGGGAGTTCATCGAGCGCAACGCGCTCTTTGTGCGCAACTTGGATATTTAGCCATGGCGGGCACGCTGTGGGCACAACTCCTGCAGTGGGTGCGGGTTCGGCAGGCGCTGCTGGGACCCCGCTGCTTTTGGGAGGAGCCTGCCGGAGCGGAATCGGGCAGCAGTGTGATTCCGGACCCCGGGCACGCATCCCAACAGCAGCGAGTGCAGCCACCGAGCGTAGCCGTGCCCAATTCCCCTGCGCCATCGGAGAAGCTCTCGCTGCCGGTGCTGGAACTGCCGCGCTTCCGCATGCCGGTGGTGCAGCCATCGGAGCTCTTTGCGCAGCTTCCGCCGTGGCAGCAGAGCCAGACTTTGGAGGAGCTCTACGAGCATATCCACACCTGTACGGCATGCCCATTGGGGCTGAAGCGTACGAACTTCGTCTTCGGCACGGGGAATCCCCGGGCGGAGATCGTCGTCATTGGAGAAGCGCCCGGTGCCGAGGAGGACGCCCGCGGGGAGCCCTTCGTCGGCGCTGCAGGGCAGCTCCTCACCCGCATGCTCGCAGCAATTGGGCTGCAGCGCGAGGAGGTCTACATCTGCAACATCCTCAAGTGCCGTCCTCCGGGCAACCGGCGTCCGCTCCCGCAGGAGGTGGCGACCTGCCGACCGTATCTGTGGAAGCAGTTGGAGCTGATTCAGCCGGCGTTTCTCTTGGTGCTGGGGGCAACGGCGGCGAGCGCGCTGCTGGAGCGGGAGCACAAGATTGCCGAGCTCCGGGGACGTCCAATCCCGCTGCAGGGCATGCTCATGGTGGTCACCTACCATCCGGCAGCGCTGCTGCGCAATCCTCAGTGGAAGCGCCCGGCGTGGGAGGATCTCCAACTGCTGCGCCAGCTCTACGATGCCTACCGTGCGCGCCGTGCTTCGCACCCTGCGTGATGCCGTGCTGACGGGCTTTCTACTCTTGCTGGGATGGGGCGCTGCGCAGTGCTCCTTCCGCTTGCGCCGCGCTGCTGGTCGGCTCCTGGGCAGGCTCTGGTGGTGGGGAAGTCCCCTGCGCCGGCGTACGACGCTGGAAAACCTTCGGCGGGCATTCCCCGAGTTCTCTCCAGCACAGCGGATGCAGCTTGCCCGGCGCTGCTACGACAACGCCGGCACCGTGCTGCTGGAGATCGCCGCTATGGGGTGGATGTCGGAGCAGGCACTGCGCACAGCAGTGCGCTTTGAGAACCCGGAACTCTTTGCCCGGTGTGTGGGCAAGGGGCGCGGGCTGCTGCTGCTCTCGGCGCACTACGGGAACTGGGAATGGCTGGCGTGTGCGGCGGGACTGTGCCTGCGCTCCCTGGGAGTGCCCGTGACCGTGGTGGTCAAGCGGCAGCACAATCCGTTTGTGGATGCGCTGCTGAACCGTTACCGACAGCGCTGGGGGAACCGGACGGTGCCGCTGGAGCGGGCACCGTGGGCGATTGCCCGGGCGGTGCGCTCCGGCGAAGCCGTTGCAATGCTTGCCGATCAGCGCGCGGCTCCCGAACATGCGCTGTGGCTGCCCTTCCTGGGGTATCCGGCAGCAACGCACACGGCATTTGCCCGACTTGCCCTGCGCTTCCGTATGCCCGTAATCTTGGGCTTTGCCCGCCGGCAGCCCGATGGCAGCTACTCCGTCCGGCTGGAGGAGCTCCCCGTTGAGGAGCTACCGGATTCACCCGAAGGGGTTCGCCGGCTGACGGCGTACTATCTGAAGAGGCTGGAGGGCGCTATTGCCCAAGCACCGGAGCTGTGGTTGTGGCAGCATCGCCGCTGGAGGGATTCCCCACCGCCGGTGTACGCTCCCGATGCAACTGCCTCCACTGCGTGAGTTTGCGCGAATCGCCGTTGTGCAAACGGCATACACCGGCGATGTTGCGCTGGCACTGCCCTTGATGGAGGCGCTGCGGCAGCTCCATCCGGAGTCGTGGCGCGCTATGGTGGTGCTGCCCAGCACGGCTGAGCTTGCTGCCTGCGCTGCTGCCGTTGACGAGGTGCTCGTGTTTGACAAGCGGGGAGCCCATCGCGGGCTTGCTGGACTGCGCTGGTGCGCCGAACAGCTCCGTCGGCGGGGCGTGGAGCTGCTGCTGGTGCCGCACCGTTCGGCGCGGTCGGCACTCCTGGCGCGGATGGCTCAACCGCGCTGTGCGGTGGGGATGGACCGCGGTGCGCTGCCGTGGCTCTTCCCCGTTCAGGTCCCCTACCGCTGGGATCTGCACGAGGTGGAGCGGAACCTGTCGCTGCTGGAGCCCTTTCCGGACATCGGAGAGCGGTGGCGCTGCTATGCACGGGTGAGGGTCGAGCTCCGCTTTGCACCACACCATCGGGAGCATCTCCAGCGCTGCTTGGAGGAGCTCGCCATTCCGCCGCAGCAGCCGCTTGTGGTGCTGGCGCCGGGCTCGGTGTGGCGGACCAAGCGGTGGAGTGCTCGGCAGTATGCCCGGCTTGCGCGCTGGCTGCTCCGCCGCGATGTCGCCGTCGTGCTCACCGGTACCGCTGCGGAATCGGAGCTGTGTCGTTCCATTGCCCAGGAGGGAGGCGGGTGGAGCCTTGCCGGACGGCTTGGTCTGCCGGAGCTGCTGCTGCTACTGGAGCGCGCCTGCTGTGTGGTCTCCAACGATAGCGCTCCGATTCACCTGGCGGAGCTGGTCCAAACCCCAGTTGTGGCGGTCTTTGGTCCGACCATCCCCATGTTTGGCTTCGGTCCACGCCTGCCCGGCTCTGTGGTGGTGGAGCGGGAGCTGCCGTGCCGCCCCTGTTCGCTGCACGGGGGGCAGCGATGCCCTCTGGGAACGCACGCCTGCATGGAGGAGCTGCCCGCAGAGCGGGTGTGGGAACGGCTTGAGCCGCTGCTGCCATCGTAATGGAGGAGGCGCTTGTGCGTCTTGCTGCCTGCGAGTTTCCCAACAATTGGTTCGGCGCAATGGAGCGCACACGTCGAGAGACGGTTGCACAGGCGCCAGCGGTGCGAATCAACAAGTTCCTTGCCGATGCTGGAATCGCTTCCCGCCGGAAAGCCGATGAGCTCATTCGCCAGGGGCGGGTCAAGGTCAACGGGAAGCCTGCCGTGCTGGGCATGCGTGTCTATCCCTGGGACGAGGTCACCGTGGACGGCAATCAGGTGCGCACTCGGCGCTCACTGCTCTACATCCTGCTGCACAAGCCGAAGGATTACCTCTGCACCACGCGCGATGAGAAGGGACGCAAGACGGTCCTCCAGCTGGTGCGGACGCGAGAGCGCGTCTACCCTGTCGGGCGGCTTGACCGCAACACCACCGGGGCACTGCTGCTCACCAACGATGGGGAGCTGGCGAACCGGCTGATGCATCCGCGCTACCAGGTGCCTCGGGTCTACACCGTTGGGTTGGACCGGGCGCTGCGTCCTGCGGACGCAGAGCAGCTCCTGCGCGGGGTCAAGCTGCGCGATGGGGTTGCCCGGGCGGCAGCGGTGGAGGTGGACCCCAAGGATCGGCGCCGGGTGTACGTTGAGGTGCGCGAGGGGCGCAATCGGCTCATCCATCGGATGTTCGCCAAGCTGGGCTATCGGGTGTTGAAGCTGCACCGGCGCGCCTTTGCATTTCTGACCTGCCAGGGGCTGCGACGCGGGCAAGCCCGCCACCTGACGCGTGAGGAGATCGCCGCGCTGCGCAAGCTGGTTGGGCTGGAACCCTGATGCGGGTGCTCGTCGTTGCGGGCGACCTCTCTGCTGACCGCTACACGGCTCGGTTGATGGCGGAGTGGCGCGCGCTGCAGCCCGGGCTGGAGTTCGTGGGGATTGGGGGTCCGCGCATGCAGCAGCAGGGGCTGCAACCTCTGGTGCCCTTCGAGGCGGTCACAGTTGCGGGATTCTGGGAGGTAGCCCGCCGGTATGGATTCTTTCGCCAGCTCCTGGAGCGCTGCACGGAGCTGCTCCCGCAGGTGGATGCGGTGCTGCTGGTGGATTACCCCGGCTTCAATCTCCGTCTGGCACAGCGGGCGCGGCGCCGAGGTCTGCGGGTCTTCTACTACATTGCCCCGCAGGTGTGGGCGTGGGGACGCTGGCGCGCACGCCTCCTGGCAGAGACGGTCTCGCTGCTGCTTGTAGTCCTGCCGTTTGAGGAGGAGTTCTTCCGGCGCTACGGGGTGCCGACGGTCTTTGTCGGGCATCCGCTCCTGGATGAGCCGGCATTGCAGCAGGAGCCGCCTCCGCTTTCGCAGCGGCAGATGCAGGTGCTCCTGCTTCCCGGCAGCCGGCAGCAGGAGTGGCAGCGCCATGTGCCGCTTCTGGAGCGCACGGTCGAGCTGCTTCAGCGCGACCTCCCCGGCATTCGCGCTGCGACGGTGGTGCCCCCGGGGATTGCAAGTATCCCTGCAGGATGGCAGTGCTTCGGCGACGTCTACGAAGCGCTCCAGCAGAGCCGTGCGGCAGTGGTGAAGCTGGGAACCTCGACCCTGGAAGCGGCGCTGTGCGGCACACCGTTTGTGGCGTTCTACCGGGCATCGGCGGCGTCCTACCTACTGGCGCGCTCGCTGGTGCAGTTGCCCTCGGGCGTCTTAGTGAACCTGCTCGCTGGGGGACGGTCGGTGGTTCCGGAGTTCCTCCAATGGCGGGCGCGTCCGCAGCGGCTGGCGCGGGCGGTCAGGGAACTTTTGGAATCTGACTCCTCCGCCGCACAACAACTGGAGGCATTTGCCCAGCTCCGCTATCGGCTCGGCACTCCTGGGGCTGCCCGCCGAGCTGCTACCCTCCTACTACAGGCAATGGCACAAGGCTGAGAGCGCTACCAGCTCCGGTACTGCGCAATGCGCTCCCGCAGCCACGCCTTGAACCACGCCAGCGGCACCTCCTGTCCCAGCCACAGGTCGTTTTCCGGCATCCGCACCACCGCCTCCCCGTCCCGATACTCAATCGGAAAGAGCGATTGCCCGAACTTGTCGTACTCATATTCCCACTCCCACTGCACTGGCGGAGGTGGAGGCTCCTGCGGAAGTGGAGGAGAGGTGAAGAAAGGTATCGTGACAAGCTGCAGCGTGTCCGGCAAACTGCGCGGTCCAATACTCCCGCCAGGATACATCTCCCAAAAGCTGAAGGTCAAAAACACCAGGTACTCCCGCCCAACCTGTACGGTGTCCCCAAACCCTCTTACACCAAGCCTTATATCATCACTGTACCAGGACTCGACGTACGGGACAGGCGCTGCACAAAACTGCAGGCACGCAGGAGACCCCGATAGGGGCTCTCCCGCTCCAGTGTGCTCCTTGCGCTCCAGTGCGCTCTCCAGCCCGCTCCGCAGCCAAGGTCGGAAGACGCGCTCCCCGCTCTCCCCACCCCACCCACTCAAGCGCGGATGCATCCAGCGCGCGTCGCACGGCATCAGCTGCTGCCCCTTGATGAGATCGAGCACCTGCGCCGTGACCACAAAGCGCGGCGTATGTCCCCACTGCACCGTCATCGTGTCCACGACCTTGATGTGCGCAATGTAGAAGGACTGCAACAGCAGCAGGTCCCGGATCCGATTCAGCGTGTCCTGCCCGTAGGCACTCCAAAACTGCATGCTGTGACGGCGAACCCCCAGATGCTCCCTCCCCATGTCGAACTCGTCATCATAGGCAAGCCCCAGGAGCAGCTCCGCAAACTCGTCTGGCTGCGGGAAGTTGCCCGAAGACAGATGCCGGTACCAGGGCTGGTGAGGCGGGTTCATGCGCAAGGTGCGCGCAAAGAGGATGGGGTCGTAGTCACTCATGGCATAGAGCACGCGCACGATTTTGCGCAGTGTATCATCCCACTGCCTGCGCCGCTTGATGAAGTCCGTCAGCTCCTGCAGCCGCTGCATGTTGGTGCGCCAATAGGGCGTGCTATCGGGCAAGGTGTCGCGCTCGCGCAGCCAGTAGTAGATGGAATCCAACGCCACATATCCCAGCAGCACATCGTAAGGCATGTAAATCGAGGTCGGCACCCGATCCAGCATCGGAAAGCGCAGCTCCGCCGGTCCCCACTGCTGCGCCCGAAGGATGCCAACCGCTGCCAGCAGTGCAAAAGCTGTGTACAACGGCTTCATAGCCTCCTCCAATGCTTGAGAGACATGCTATCGAATAACAAGCACAAGTTGCCGATACTGCCGACGTTCAACCGAAACCACGCACAGGTAGACCCCCGCTGCCAACTGCTCGGTAGACAGCTCCCGGCACCACTGCCCGCCGAAGTGGTACTGTTCGGGCAACTGCAACACCAGTGCACCATAGAGATTGTACACACGCACCCCTATGCGTGCCCCACCCTCAGGCACCGGCACACACACAGAGTTGAAGCGCTGAGAAGCGGCTTCCTGTCTCCCTGTCTCCTGCACCCCTACCAAATGCGGACAGTAGAGCTTAGCAAAGATGCAGCGGTCGTCCTCGGTGAAGCCCTCGGCACGATACGAAAGGCGCAACATCACTCCCTTGTATGCACTGTCGCACACCTCGTGATGGTGCATCCCATAGAGATGTCCTAAGAGATGTCCTAACTCGTGTGCCAGAATCATGCACAGGTCGTACCACGCATAGCCCTCTCTGGGGTCATCGCTGACCATCCTCGTGTTTGCCAGCAATGAGCGGTTGACAAAGAAGCGGCGTACCACGGTGTCTACCCCACTCCAGTCCTTTCGCATACGCATCCACTTGTCAACACTGTTGAGCCATATGCGTAGTGAAGAAGTATCGCACTGCCCGTTTCCCCAGAAACTTGGACACCAATCTACAAAAGCCGTAGGAGGGGATCTCCATCTTCCAGTTCCGGAATCATACCGCGGTGTAAAATCCTTCACATTTTGTCGATCTACTTCCCATTTACTTATGCTCAGCGTATCTCTCACGAAGCGCACCTTTACAGTACAGACGCAGGGATTGTCTTGCGCCCCACAGACGCATGTCCACAAGCGTTGGGCACAGCAAAAATCCTTAGGCAGACTGTCAATGGAGAAGACCACAACCGAATCTCTCTCCGACCCCCGTATAGGCCAGCGTAACACCGAAAACGGAGGCGGATATCGTTCATCGAGCTCCAGACACAGCTGCAGGGGACGGTTGATGGGGCGGATCGAATTCACTGGCACGCAGCCTTGTTCGCATATCCATGCTCTCAAATCCCCTCGGCAGCGGGCACCGGGGCGGCACTCACCTGTATAGCACGAATCAGGGGTCTGCGCTCCTACCCCCCCCGCGAGAAATAGCCACAAGAGGTATGCTGCTTTCCGCATGGCAGCCTCCTGAAGCAGCTCCACGGCAAAACTACACAAATTCCCCTTCACACGCAAGTGCTGCCTTCGGAGGCAGTGGCTGGGGATTGAGCGCCTGCAGCACCCGGCGGGCTTTGGGGGCTCTGCTTGCGTGAGCTACGGCGGGATGCCCTCCCCGGGACCCGGTTGCCCCTATGGCAAGGGATATACGGCTGAGGGCATGCTACCAACT
>Ga0072500_132120_pt1 | contig 31460 bp, 32 predicted proteins | sample GBScelen77Swater_FD_63803 | JGI IMG/M metagenome (GOLD analysis project Ga0072500, IMG submission 63803) | Hot spring microbial communities from Great Boiling Spring, Nevada - cellulolytic enrichment S 77C v2 (version 2) | ecosystem: Environmental > Aquatic > Thermal springs > Hot (42-90C) ...
GGCTCAGGATGCTGGAGGGGCGCGGCCCCTAATACGAGAGGCCCGGGGTGGACGCACCTCTGGTGGCCCGGTTGTTCCACCAGGAGCAGTGCCGGGTAGCCATGTGCGGAAGGGATAACCGCTGAAAGCATCTAAGCGGGAAGCCCACCCCAAGATAAGGCCTCCCGAGAGTGGGGCAACCCACTCCCTGAAGGGCCCGGGGAGAACACCCGGTTGATAGGCCGGAGGTGGAAGCCCAGCAATGGGTGGAGCTGACCGGTACTAATCGCCCGTGCGGCTTGACTGCAGTTCCGGCTTAAAGATGCTAAAGATGCGAACCCTATTCACTTGATAAAATTTTAATAGATTTCCCGGGTGCCCATACCGGAGGGGAAACACCCGTTCCCATTCCGAACACGGTCGTTAAGCCCTCCAGGGCCGATGGTACTGGGTGGTCTACCCACCTGGGAGAGTAGGTCGGTGCCCGGGATTTTTTTTATTGTCCAAGTATTGATAATAGCTCAATCAAAACTCTTGTCTCATTCATTTTAAGACGTAAGCTTTGAGACATAAGTAAGTCTATATTTTAATTGGCTGGGGTAGGAAGGTGGTCGCGCAGGGGCAACCTTTTTGTGGTTGCCTCTGTGAGGAAAGTCCGGGCTCCATAGGGGAGGGCGCCGGGTAATACCCGGAGGGAGCAATCCCTGGACAGGGCCACAGAAAACAGACCGCCCACTGCCCCTACCTTAGGGGTGAGGGCAAGGGTGAAAAGGTGGGGTAAGAGCCCACCGCAAGCCCTGGTAACAGGGCTTGGCACGGTAACCCCCGCCTGGAGAAAGGCCAAACAGAGCCATGGGTGCCCCGCCCGAAGGCTCGGGTAGGCCGCTTGAGGGAAAAGGGTAACCTTTTCCCCCAGAGAAATGACCACCACCTGGGTATAACCCCAGGCACAGAACCCGGCTTACCTACCCCAGCCTTCTTAACTTAAAGACTTTTATAAAGACTTATAACCTAAACAAATAGAACTATAGTTGCAGAAGATACATTCGTTGTCTTTTTCCGCAAAATAAAAGAATGGAGTAGTAAGCATATGGTTTATTATATCTTTCAGGATAGAAGACATATTTCTTTTAGTCCTCTCTAAAATTTCGGCTAACCTTCCATATTTTTGACCTTCTATCATTAAAAATTTTTCCATATCTTTTAAAGTTATTCTAATAAGACCTGGCTTAACTGCTGAATAGTTTTTCTTAATCAAGTCAGATTTTTCTATCTCAAGGCTGAGGTAAAAGATTAGTTGAAAGTTCTCAAGGTTGCTTCCAAAAAAGTTTCTCCAATTCTTTAGAGCATTTTTATACTCCTCAGGGGTTTTTAATGGGGTTCTATTATGTTGGGAATAGGTTAGAAAATTTTGAAAGAAAATCTTAGGACGAAGCTCGGCAGACCCGCTGGTTTTAAGGTCAAGGATGAGGTAGTTGAGCAAGTTATCGGTCTCTTCTTCCATGCGAAGGTCGCATCTTCCGTATAGCTTGACAGTAGAAAGCCCTTCATAGCCATCCATCGACATGTCAGCCGTAATTTTGTCTTCTATCCCTAATACTTTTCTTTTAATTCCTTGGTGTATGAGGGTATTAAAATATCTTTCAAAGAAACCCCTAATGAGCATTCGGACCATTAGGTCTGACAGGGGGTCAAACTTTCCTTCAACCTCTTCCTTCCAGACCTTATCTACTGTCTTGGCAACATTTTTAGAAACCTCTTTAAAATCTATAAAATCGTTGCTGTTTATCCAAGGTTTTAAAAGCTCTTCAAGGATTTTATGGGTAATGATACCCAACAAAGCGGCATCGCTTTCATCTTCTTTTATGTTCAACAAATACTTAAAGTAAAACTTGGCTGGACAGCGGAGATAGGTTTCAAAAAAGGATCGGCTTACTGGCACGTTCTTTAAATAAGAAAGAATTAGCTCTTTATGCTCCTCTGTCACTGGGATCCCTTCGTGGAAAGTCCTTTTGGGGAAGCATCTTAAAGGAGATTCTTTTGACAAGTCTTGTCCAGATTTAGCAAACTCATACTTTAGACGGTAGAAAAACCTTGATGGCTCATTTGCTGAGCCTTCACCTTCAGCCCCGATGTAGGTTATGAATAGCATATCTACGCTTTCAAGAAAGGTAAGAAAGTAGTAATCCCAGAGGGAAGAGGTGAAAACAGGAAGACCAAAATAGAAGCGCAACTCATCGGTAAGGAGAGGGTTAAAATCTTCACTTGGCGGTAAGACGCCCTCGTTTAAGTCCAAAAGATAGGCTTTTTCGAAGTTTAACAAACGGGTTTCCAAAAAACCAAGGATTTGAAGTCCCTTTAACGGCTCACCTGAGAGATAGTATTTTGCCCTCTCTAAAAGCTTACGAAGAATGTACAAGGGATACCCCCTATCCTTTAATCCCTCCCAGAGCTCGTCTTGTAAGAAGAGAGGAAGGACCTTTGTCTGAAGATAGGTAACATATGCAGTTAGCTCTGCATCTTCTTTTGGGAAGAGGGGTAAAAGAAGCCTTAAGACCTCTTCTATTGCGTTAGCAAGCTTTGCTGGATCCTTTGAAATTTCCCAGTTTCTAAATAATAAATCATGAATTTTTGAGAGCTCACCTCGTAGTGACGAATGCTTTGTTTCTTCTATTAAACCTTCTACTTCATCCAAAGCCACTTTATCATACCTATTTAATATCTTTGTGAGAACTTCTAATAAGTGAGGATGGGAGGGGAATAAAAGCCTAAGCAAAGGTTGACGCAGGAGCTCAAGATAGGTAGCCACTTGATATTTGTCGTCAACTTTTTCTTTTTGGAGCTTAATTATGTTTAAAAGAAGAACGTTGATAGGATGATGGTAAAGAGGAAAACTTTGGGCTATGTTTATCTCTTGTAGGGGTAAATGTGCTTCATCTTCAACTAATTCTTGAAGGGCATGAATTAAAGGGACTAAGGTTTCTTCTCTTGGAACGATTATGGCTATCTTTTCGGGGAGGCTCTCTACTGAAAGCCCAAGGATATCCTTTTTTAAGTTGCTACAAACAAGCTCAACTTCTTCATGAACATCTGAGGTTTCAGAGATGATAACTGACGGAAGTTTTTTGTCGCTATTCTCCCTCTCATCAATGACCAATCTTTCAGTGCTTAGTCCTAAATCTTTAAAAGTCTTTTGCAAGATAGGATGGGGTTCAGCCTTATCAGCGTCCCAAGCAAAAACAAAGGTAGTGTTAAGGTTCCCCATTTTAGCAAGTTCTGCAAAAATTTTAAGCAGGTCCCTTTCCCTTTTTCTGAGGGCAGCAAAGCCACAAAAGTAAAAGGTTGAAATTCTTAGCTTTTTGAAAGAACCTGCTTCATTTAATCTTTCGGTAATCTTTTGAAGGAGTTGAGCTTCCGATAAGTAGTTTAGGCTTAAGCTCAAGGATTTAAAATGTTCGTAGACTTTGGTTAGATTTTCTAAAAACTCTTGAGCCTTATTAGGTAATCCCTCAGGTGGAAGTTTAAGGTCCTTTGGGGTTAGTCCTTCTTTTTCAAGTTCTTCAAAGACTTCTAAATAATGCTTTGCCCAGTAGATATCCTCTTCGGGGTCTTTAAAGTTTAGTCCGAGTTCTTTAAGCGTCCGAAGTAGTAACAGCTCAAATCCCTCCTTGGTAAGAAGCTTGCATGGAGAATCTATAAGCCTTTCAGCACAGAAGTTGATAAATTCTTCCCAGGAGAAAATCTTAGGTAAAAAGAAGGATTCTGAATATTTATTTAAGATTAGCCTCCGAGTAAAATAAAGACAAGCCCTTCGCGTTGGGAATATAAAAGCTACTTCAAGGGGCTCGTAATTTTTTTCTTCTAAGTCTTTAAAATAAAGCCTTGAGAGGTTATCCAAAAAGTGAGAGCTGGGTGGAAGAAGATAGCTTCTCAGCATTTCTCGCCTCTTTTTTCCCTTCCCTTAAGACCTCTTTTAAGGCAGGTGGGTTAATACTTAAAAGGTAAACCCTTAAAGGATAATCCGGAAAAAGATTTTTTAGGAGTAGTGTATAATCAGCTACCTGCTCTTCTGAGTAATCAGATTCCCTAAGCTTAATCTCAATGAGGATTATCTCTTTTAAGCCTATTAACACGATGTCCGGTCTTAAAACCTCTTGCTTTTCGTGAAAATAAGCTTGAGGCTCAATGAGGATTTTTTGGGCTTTTGATAGCAGTTCTTTAAGTTCCTTTAGGACCTTTTGATGGTTGAAAAACTCTCCTAATAAATGCTCTGCTTCTGAGATAATTTGACTACCATTTGGTAATGGGTCAGGATATTTTATCAAAGCTCTTTTGACAAGATTACTGATGGTATCTTGGTTGAATTTTTCTTGTGAAAAAAGTCCATCTTCGATGAAGTGTTCGATAGTAAAGTGTAAAATTTCACCAAGTATTTTAGCAAAGCCCTCTTCGGATAAGGTGTTTGTATATTTGAATTCTTGCAGGAGTTTAGGAGCAGATTTTGTGGTTTGTTGTAAGGACATTTTATGTATAAATTAGCCTGGCTATTATTTCTTGTCAACTTGAATAAATAAGGTTATTCTTTAGAGTTTGAATGCTTATCCTGCGAGGTGGGGAGAAAAATGGAGATAGAGCTTAATCTTGTAGAAAAAGAAAAGCGCACACCGCCAGACTTTTCTACCCTTGTGTTTGGGAAAATTTTTACTCCCCATATGTTTGTTATGAAGTATAACTGTGATAAAGGGTGGCATTCGCCTAAGATCGTTCCCTTTTCAAACATTGAGCTTCATCCAGCTGCCATTGTTCTACATTACGCTCAGACCATATTTGAGGGATTAAAGGCTTACTATGGGGTTGATGGAAAGATAAGGCTATTTAGACCTTGGGACAATGTTGCCCGACTAAACAGGTCTGCTGAGAGGATGTGCATCCCACAGGTTGACCCAGATTTTGTGCTCAAGGCTATAAAAACTTTCGTCCTTGTTGAGAAAGATTGGATACCAAGGAAGAAGGGGGCAGCCCTTTACATAAGGCCATTTATTTTTGGCACTGAAGGGTCCCTTGGAGTCAAGCCAAGTCACGAATATTATTTCATGATAATTGCATGTCCAGTTGGGGCTTACTATGAAGAGGGTTTTAATCCGATAAAGATCTATGTCACGGAGGATTATGTGCGGGCTTTTCCTGGTGGAACGGGGGATGTCAAAGCCGGTGGAAACTATGCTGCAAGTCTTAAGGCTTTAGAGAAGGCAAAACAGCTTGGGTATACCCAGATTCTATGGCTTGACGGGATTTACAGGAGATATGTAGAAGAAGTAGGCACGATGAACATATTTTTTTACTTTGAAGATGAGCTTGCCACGCCTGAACTCACAGGAACGATCCTCCCTGGGATAACGCGGGATTCGGTAATTAAGCTTGGAGGATGGCTTGGCATGAATGTGGTAGAGAGAAGAATATCCATAGATGAGGTAATAGATGGAATAAAAAGCGGACGTCTTAAAGAATGCTTTGGCTCAGGGACAGCTGCAGTCATCTCACCGGTGGGAAAAATCTATTACCGTGGTAAAGAATACGTAATCAATGAGGGCAAAACAGGAGAGATAGCAAAGAAGTTATTTGATTATCTTACTGGCATTCAGTATGGAGAGATAGAAGACCCCTTCGGTTGGACAATAATCCTAAAAGACTAAACAAAGTCAATAACTTTTCTGGCTTTTGCTATTTCCCGAGCGGCATCAACAGCTTTTTGTAATTCAAGGTCAGCTGCTTCTTCCATTCCTTTATCTCTTAACACCTGAGACCTTGCCATGTAAGCTGCTGGATACATGGGCTCTAAGTCTATAGCCTTGGTAAAGAGCTCTAAGGCTTGGTCTAAATCGCCTCTACGGTAATACACCTGACCTAAACGAAAGTAGAGGCGAGCGTTATTCGGTTCCTCCTTTAAAGCAAGGTCTATGTCAGCCTGAGCAGAATCAAGGTCATTTTTTTGTAAATAAGCAGCTGCCCTGGCTTCAAGAGCCGGAACAAAATTAGGATAGGAAGTAAGGACTTTGGAGAAAAGACTGATTGCTTTATCCCAATCCTTTGCTTTCAAAGCCTTTGCCCCTTCTAAAAAGACCTCCTGAAGATCCTCAGGTAGCTTATCAATATCCATTAGGTTACTCCTAAGGAAGGAAATTTAAAATAAGTTTAATCTTTTTCTACGGAAAGACAACTCTGCCTCAGCATGGTGCCCAAAAGAGGTCGTTATATCCTTTCAGTTTTATCTTTTCTAAATCCTCAGCACGGTCTATGTCTAAGGTTTCGGGAAGAAGAAAAACTTTAACCCCAAGGGCGGAAAGCCTTTTTAGCGTCTCTGAGAAGACTGCTCCGGTTCCCCAGGGAATGTTTAAGAAAATCTTCTTGAGATAGGGCAGCATGTCCTGCCTAAGTCCTATCAGGTTGTAGCCTCCATCATGGGCAGGTGAGATAACAACTTGATTTTCTAAAACCTTAGCCAAGGCAAGGTCTAAAAACTCAGGTGTTATCTCTGGACAGTCTGAGCTTATGATGATAAGCCTTTTAACCTCTATAACCTTTAGTAACTTTGTTGATACTTTTAACAAATCCTCGCCAAGGTTTAAGCCCCTCTGCTCATACAACAGGTCAAAAGGTTGAGCAAGCTCGGGAGGTAGGAAGGATCCCCGGTATGCCCCTACCAAAAGGGTTTCAGGATGTCTCATCTTGAAGGAAAGGATAGTGTTTATAGCGTGGTTAAGCAGGCTTTGGTAGAGATTTAAAGTCTTCTCCCGTCCTAAGGTCTTTTCAAGTCTCTTTTTTACTTTCCCAAGCTCTGGGGTCCTAAAGAAGAGGACGACTGAAGAGCTTTTCTGCCCTTTTGATAACAAGGCTAAACCCTACTAATAGAAGGATGGCTAACACTAAATACCATGGCTTTTGTTTTAAAAGTTCAAGTAAAGAGTAGCCAAGAAAGGTGTACAGGAATCCGCCTGGGAGCATGAAGATTAGGCTTGTTAAGGCGTAAGTCGAAAATTTGATGGGGGTCAAGCCAAGAAGGAAGTTGATCACTGGATAAGGAAAAAGGGGAAAAAGCCTTAAAAAAGCTACAAACTTCCAACCATCCCTTTCAATCCTTTCCCAAAAGACCTTAAGATAAACTTTACCAAACCTTTGGGCTACTGCATCGTAGAATAAATACCTTGCAAGTAGAAAAGAAAGGGAAGCTCCAAGGGTTGCCCCAGTCACAGCGATCAGAGTTCCTAAAAAGGGACCCCAAAGAATACCTGCAACCATCGTTAAGGCAAGGCTTGAAACAAAGAGAGAGGGAGCCACAGTATAAATAAGCAAATACAGAATAATCACCAATGGATTCCCTTTTATTTGATTTAAGTAGTTTAGGTAGGCTTTAAAATCAAAGCCTTTTACATAGGTAAGGGTGTAAAAGCTAATCAAAGCTAAAAGGTAGAGCGCAAGGACTAAAGCCCTTTTAGAAAAGACCTTTAGACGAAGGGAGAGGAAAAACCTGTTCATCCATTTTTGCGTCTTGCTTAAGGGTTTAAGCCCTGGTGAATGATTGGGAAGAAATTCGAGGATGTGATAGGTTTGAGCATTACCCTTGAGAAATCTTCCCTTGCACCCCATGCAATAGGTGATTATTGGTCTATCCTTGGCTAAATTTATAGTTTTTTCTCTGAATGCTAAAGCTAATTTCTCGTTTTGATGAAGGGCACCTCCTGCCCCACAGCAAGCTGGAAGGTTAGCCTCTTTAAGCTCCACTTTGTCTTCAAAAGATTTTCGAGCCTTTTCCCTTATGTTGTCAAATTGCCAGGCTGGGCAGGGATGATGGAGATAAGCCTTTTCAAAGGGAACCTTAAGTAGGTTCTGCTCGATTGATTCTAAGATATGCTCAACTTCCACCTCTTCGTCAAGAAGATATCTTTTAAAATTTTTGTAGCAGTTTGTGCATCCAAGGATAACTTTTTTGATTTTATAAGAAGTAAGCCTTTCTTTGATTTCTTTGAAGGCTTTAGTGACATCATCCACTCCACCAAGCTGAAACCAGGGGTCATAGCAGCAATCAAGGACTATGCCCACCCTTTGGTTTAAATGCTCTGAGAGGATCTTTCGAATTTTTAAGACCAAGTTTGGGGCTGTGCCTGCTAAACTACATCCAGGCCAAAAGACAGTGTCCACTTTTTCCCAGTGAGAAAATGGAAAACGATGCCCCCTCTCGGCGTAAGACTTAGCTGAAATATAAGGTTCTCTGGTAGAATAGTCCTGTTTTAGAATCTGTTTTTTTACCTCGTAGAGAGCTTGAGCAACCGGTAACCCCTCCGGACAAATCTTAGAGCAGGCAGTGCAGTTTGTGCATAAAAAAAGGACTTCCGAGGGTTTGACTAAAAGTTCCTTAGGAAGACCTACCTCAGCTAAAAAGGGACAAACCTTTTGGCAAGCTCGACATTCAGTGCAATTAGCTAAGACTTCCGAAACAGCTTGTTCCAAACTGGGCTGTGCAGACATAACAATGGTCCCCAACTTTAATCTTCTTATCTTGTAAGACCTCTAAACCATACGAAAGTAGACTATCTACTGAAAGCTTACCATCAATAGGGAGATTAAGGGCAAGATTAAAGTCACAATCGTAAACCATTCCGTCAGGACCTATGGTAATTAGGTCCAAACACATGAGTTTATCAAGGGTTTTGGGGTTAAAGTTTTCTTCAAGTAGCCTCTCGTAATCTAAAAGCAAACCCTTCTTTGCAAGAAGTTCCCTATATCTCCCGATGGGTGCGTTGTTTGCAACAAAAAGGTCAGAGAAGAGGATTCCATGTCTTTCCTGCAAAAATTCCTTAAACTCAGCTTTTATTTTAGAAGCCTCCCCTATAAGCTCTGGCTTTGTAGGATTTACCATAAGAATAAGAGGAAGGTCCAAACCATAGCCAAGCTCATTTAAGCTTTTTAGGACCTTTAAAGCCTTAGCGAAGTAATTCTTCCCTCTCACACTTTCCGCTTCTTTTTTATCTAAGCTTGGGAAAGAAGCAATGATCTTTACACCAAGCTTTGCGAGCTCTTTCATCAAAGTAGGGTTTTCAAATAAGGCAGTAAGGTTTGAGCGAAACCAAATCTCTTGGCAATAAGCATTTATTTTCCTAAGGAAAGAAAGGATTGAAGGGTGAAGCTCAGGAGCTCCTCCAGTTAGGTCAAGGCTAAGGTTCGGGTTTTTCTTAATGAGTTTTTCTACTTTATACAAGATTTCATCTGGCATGAGTTTTCCTTTAGATGAAGCGGAATGATGACAGTGGCTACAGGACATGTTGCATAGGTTTCCGATGTTTACCTGAAGGATGTTTATTTTTCTCTTTCTAAGCTCCACTTGTAAGCTTTTTAGTCTTTTCTCAAAGGGTATTCCTGTTTGATGAGGAGCAGAACAGCAAGAGGCAAACGCTTCAGTACTCCATTTACCCTCCTTGCTTTCCTTTGGCGACCTAAGAACCATTCCCTTACAGTTTGGGAAAGGTCGCTTTTTGAAAGGTTTTGCCGGCTCAATAAAAAGGAAGTGTTCATTAAAAGCCCTTTTTAGGTTTCTAAAGGTTCTTTCACAGACTGCAACCCTTTTTCCTATTTCAAAAACATGCCCCTCAGCGTCTTCGACTTTGTAAAAAGGTCCAAGATAGATCACTGCATGTCCAGCATCAATACAAGCTCCCTTTTCTCCTTTTACGGCTTCAACAGTGATGGAACGAAATTCTATTCCCTCGATTACTTGCCATGGTTTTTCTTCCCACTTGAGAACTTTAACAGAAGAGAAACCAGCTTTTAAGAAGGCCTGAATGAACTTATCTTCCCTTAAGGCACCAGATATGCATCCTGACCAAAGTTCAGGGTCCTCTTGCAGGTGAGAGGGGACATCCTCATCGCTTACGATATCGCTTATTACTGCCCTTCCTCCTACCTTCAAAATCCGGTAGATTTCCGAAAACAGCCGATCCTTGTCTTCCGGATTCACTAAGTTTAACACGCAGTTAGACACTACTGTGTCTACGCTTTCATCAGGAATAAGCGGCTCCTTTTCTTCAAGATATTTAAGGTAGGCTTCAAAGGTTATTAAGTCTTCTGCTGTTTTAATTGGATTTGCCTGTAAATAGGCTTCTACTTTTTCCAGGTTAAGCTTCAGATTTTGAATCTTTGCATAGTAGAATTCTGTGTTTTTATAGCCAAGTTTTTGGGCTATTTCATTTTGATATTTTTTGGCAAGGGTTAACATTTCTTTATTAAAGTCAACGCCTATAACCTTTCCTTTTTCACCTACAATTTGAGCCATCATGTAGACATGCTTTCCTGAGCCTGAACCGAGGTCAACAACTACTTCACCTTCGCGGACATAAACGGTTGGGTCACCACAACCATAGTCTACTTCGAGGATCTCTTGGGGAATAATTTTGAGAAGCTCTGGGCGTTGATAGGAAACGGGACAGCAAAGAGCTTTTTCTGGCTTCTTTGCTGCCCTTTTATACCTTTCTAAAGTGGCAAGTTCTTTCATGAACTTCAAAGCCTTTAGTTCCCTCTTTCTAAAAGCTCAGGATAAGGCCATTTTTCCATTCCACCTTCGAGAATGTAGAGCCTGTTTTCTGGGACACCTTTAGACTTTAAATAATCATAAGTATTCCTTGCGCCACCTCCGCCTCTCGGGCAAAGGATAATTACTGGGTCGTTGCTCTTTTGAATGATGGGTAATACCTTATCCAAACGTTTCTTTTCTTCGTCTTTCTTTGCAGGGTAAGCGTTCGTCTCAATAGCTCCCTTTATATGTGCCTTTACAAAGGCTTCATGGGGTTGAATATCAACGAGTATCACCTTTTTACCACTGGTAAGCCAATTTTTAAGCTCTTCTGGTTTAATCATGTTGTAGTGTGACAAAAAGGCATAAAGAAGAGTTGCATTTAAAAGGAAAATCAAGCTAAAAATAAGCATAATACCAAAGGTCTTTGATTTTAGCATAACCCACCTCCTTAGTTTTTTTGGTGAATAAATTTAATTCTCCAACAGATAAAATTTCAAGCTTTTTATCTTATGAAATTTTTTTAACAGACTTTTGTTATTTATAAAATTTTATCAATAAATTGGGAGGGCACCCAAGCAAAAAGGCTAAAAGGATGAAGAAATTTCGCAAGCTGTGAAGGGTTGGGTAAAGGGGGATGTGGGGCTTTAATTTCCTTGAAGACACTATTAGGGTTTCAGAGAAGACCTTGGGGCTTGCTATTTTCTTTAATCTTAAGACTAAATCTACGTCTTCAAGGAAGGGATAGTCCTTAAAGCCACCAACCTCTTCATAGATGGTACGTTTTATGATTAAACCTTGGTCTCCAAAGGGTAGGGAAAATATCTTTGATCGAAAGTTAATCCAAGCTGAGATCATGTTAAGCTCAAGGTTTGTAGGCTCATACCTTATAGGAAAAAAGCCCCAGGCAAATCCTTCTTTGATTGCTCCTCTTATGTCTACAGGCTTCGTAAACTGACAATCAGCGTGAAAAAAGAGGAGATAATCGCCTCGAGCTATTTCTGCCCCAAGGGAAAGCTGTTTCCCCCTACCTGGAGCAGATGATACAACCTTTGCTCCGAGGGAGTAGGCAACCTCAGCCGTTCTATCCGTACTTCCGCCATCTACAACTATAACCTCATCAACCTCAATGTGAGAAAGACTTTCTAAGCAGGATTTTATAAATTTTTCTTCGTTTAAGGTCGGTATGACGACTGACAAAAGCACAGGATCATTTAATAACAAAATTTTAGAAATTTTCTATTCTTTGGTAGGTAGTTTACGAAAAGTTTCACTGTTTATTAGCATTGAAGCTCCTTGACGGTTTTTGGCTTGTGTTTCATCTTTTAAAAACATGAAAAGGGTTGCGCTTCTTTTTTACTATACTAAGGAAAATCGGTATAGTCTTAACGTAATCCTTGGTGCACTTGAGAGGCATGTAATCTGTGATTCTTTGCAAGGCTTTGAAATTCTTTTTGCCAATGAAAGGAATGTTCTACAGCTTGCAAAGGATGCTACTCAACGCTTTGACCTTGTGATTTTTTTATTCTCCTTTTTTACTACCCAGATTTTCCAAATTTTTCCCTTAATTGAAAAATTAAAATTTTCTTTGCCCAAAGAAAGGGTTCTCTTTTTAGCAGGGGGACCCCATCCAACTGGAGACCCCTTAGGAACTTTGATGGCAGGTTTTGATTTGGTATTTCTTTTTGAGGCAGAAGAAAGCTTGCCAAACTTTCTTAGAGCCTACTTAAGTTCTCAAGATTTTAAGAAGGTAAAAGGGATTGCCTATCTTGAAGAGGGTAGGGTTGTATCTACAGGTAGACCTGACCCGATTGACTTAAACAAGTTTCCACCCTTTGCCGAGGTAGCTGGCAAGATAAATCCCATTGAAATAACAAGGGGTTGCCCCTTTGCCTGCTCCTACTGTCAGACATCAGCCCTTTTTGGGATAAAACCAAGGCATCGTTCTCAAGAAGTCATCCTTCATTATGTAGAAAAACTCCTTTCCCGAGGCATAAGGGATATAAGGTTTATCACTCCAAACGCCTTTTCTTATTTATCAACTGATGGGAAAAACGTGAATTTACCTGCTCTTAAGTCTTTCCTTAAGGAGCTTAGCAGTCTCGTAAAAAGTAAGGGTGGACGGGTATTTTTTGGCACCTTTCCCTCTGAGGTTAGACCAGAACACACGACAGAGGAGACGGTAGCTCTTATCAAGGAATACTGTGCAAACAATTCCCTCGTCATCGGTGCCCAGAGCGGTAGCGAAAAGATATTAAAGCTATGCAGAAGGGGACATACGGTTTCAGATGTGGAGCAGGCGGTTAAAGCGTGCCTTAAGTTTGGAATAACGCCTAAGGTTGACTTTATCTTTGGGCTACCCTATGAGGAAGAAGAGGATGTTAAGGCAACGGTAGACTTAATGAAAAGGCTTGCTAAGATGGGAGCGGTTATTCATGCCCATACCTTTATGCCCCTTCCTCAGACTGCATTCCAAAATAAGCAAGCTGGTAGAATCACGCGAGAGGTCTTTAACGCCATAAGAGAACTTCTGCCGAAAGGAAAGCTTTTTGGAGCCTGGGAAAGACAGATGGAATTTGCTAAGAAAATAGAGGATTATTTAAAAAGCCTTTCGCAAAAAAGAAAAGAGGGATTAAATTTAAGCTATGGCAAATCCCTGGTTTGATAGTTGGGCAAGGCTTGCTAAGGAGAAGGGCTATCCTGCACGCTCAGTCTTTAAGCTTAAGGAGATAAACGAGCGGTTCAAAGTTCTTAAGAGAGGGGATAAAGTTCTCGACCTTGGAACAAGCCCTGGTTCTTGGGCAAAGTATGCCTGCGAAGTTGTTGGGGAGGCAGGGCTTGTCGTGGGGATAGACCTTTCTCCCCCTAAGTTTTCAAGTAAGCTCTACCGGTTTATTAAGAAGGATGTCTTTGAGGTTAAAAAGGAAGACCTTGTCTCTCAAGATGTTCCATGCTTTGATGTCGTCCTTTCTGACCTGGCACCAAAGACAACGGGGATAAAAGAAAGGGATCATCTGGAGTCCATTAGGCTTGCTGAACAGGCTCTACGAATTTGCGAATCGGTTCTCAGAAAAGGTGGAAACGCCGTCGTTAAAGTCTTTGAAGGACCTGAGTTCCCGAAGCTTCGCAAGGAGTTTGAAAATAGGTTCAAAGATGTTAAACTCTTTAGACCAAAGGCTGTAAGGAAAGAAAGTAGAGAGATCTATGTAGTTGCCTTAAACTTTAAAGGTTAAGGCTTTAAAGGTTAATGCGAATACTTCTTACCTCAGACTGGCATATTGGGAAAACCCTTTTTTCTAAAAACCTTCTTGAGGAGCAAGCTAAGTTCTTTGAGGACACCTTTTTTGCTTATCTAAAAGAGGTAAAGCCTAACCTTCTTATCAACGCTGGAGACATTTTTGACCGCCCTATTCCAGACCTTGATTCCTTAAGGCTCTTTGAAGGGGTCATAAAGAGGCTTTATGAGGAAAAAGTTCAGTCCCTTTTTATTCTTGGGAATCATGACTCAAGAAGGGCAAGCATTCATTGCGAGTTGTTGAAGGAGGTTGGTATAACTATTGCTCGGGATTTAACCTCTTTCTTCAACCCTTTAAGCTTTGATAATTCTGGCACAAAGGTTTATCTCTATGTACTTCCCTACTTATCTTTAAGGGAGTATGAGGAGGAGGTTAAGGAGCAGAGCTTTGAGAACACCGCGGATTTTCTTACGAACCTACTAAAAAAATGGACAAGCCACATTAAGAAACCGGCTATTCTTGTTTCTCATCTTGCCGTATCAGGCACAGTTTGGACTGATGAGGAGCTCCCTCTTAAAGGTCTAAGTAGGGAGTATTTACTTCCCCTTGAATGTTTTTCAGCCTTTGATTTAGTCTTCCTTGGACATCTTCATAGCCCTCAGGTTCATCAGGGAAAATTTATCTACCCTGGCTCCCCCCTTCCTTACTCCTTTGACCTTTCAACAAAAGAAAGAGGGTTCACCCTAATTGAGATAAAGGACGGAAGACTTTCCCATCTTGAACAAATTCCACTTCCTTCTCCTTATGAGCTAAAGGTTTATGTAGATTACTTTGAAAACTTACGGCGTCTTCCTCAAGATAGGGCTTATGTTAAAGTGGTGCTTAAGGATAAACAGCCGATATACGAGGTTGAAAGGGAATTAAGAAAGGTCTTCCCTAATCTTATGACCTTACTTTACGAGGAGGATGAAAGGAAAGAAAATTCTGCAAACTTCTCTGCTTTCATGGAGGAGGGTAGGTCAACCTCTTTTGAGTTAGAGCCTTTGACAGTTTTTAAAAACTTCTATAAACATATACTTGGTAAGGAGATTGAAGAGGAAGTTTGGCAGGTCTTTAACAAATACTATCAAAAATTTATAGGGGAGGTTGAGAAGTATGGCCATTAAGGTAGTGGTTGCAGGATGCGCTGGAAGGATGGGGCAGACCATTTGCAAACTGGTTCTTGCTGATAAGGAGCTTGAACTTGCTGGCTGCTTTGAAGCGAAGACAAACCCCTATGTTGGAAAAGATTTAGGAGAGGTATTAGGTATGCCGGCTCTTGGCATTAAGGTTGAAGATTCCTTAGAGAAGGTCATTGACAAGGGAGATGTAATAGTAGACTTTACTTTCCATGCCGCAAGCTTAGAGCATGCCCGAGTTAACGCTAAGTATAAGAAGGCAATGGTCCTTGGGACAACTGGTTTTAGCAAAGAGGAGCTTTCGGAGATCCATGAGCTTGCACGGCAAAACTTTCCGCTCGTTCAGGACTACAACATGAGCACAGGAGTCAATCTTCTTGTGAAGCTCTGCGAGATTACGGCAAGGGTTTTATCACAAGGCTACGACATTGAGATCATAGAGGCTCATCATCGGATGAAGAAGGATGCGCCAAGCGGAACGGCTCTTAAGCTTGCTCAGGCAATCGCTAAGGTTCTTGGTAGGACGGATAAGGACTTTAGGTTCTGCAGAGAGGGCATCATTGGCGAGAGGTCAGATAGGGAGATCGGTATACAGACGATAAGGGGTGGAGACATCGTCGGAGAACATACAGTCCTATTTGCTGGCATCGGTGAACGGATAGAGCTTACCCATAGGGCAAGCTCAAGAGAGACCTTTGCCAGAGGCGCAATAAGAGCTATAAAATGGGTCTACGGAAAGGAGCCCGGTGTCTACAGTATGCAGGATGTCCTTGGTTTGAAGGACCTATAAGGAAATGCCTTTTAGCTTGAAGCTTCTTTTACCAATTTTGCTTTGGTTTCTGTTTAGCATTAGGTACTATCCAAGCGACCTTGAAAAGACGGTGGTTGAAACGGCTAAGATCTTTATCGGTTCAGGGCTTTGGAGTCTTGGGACGGTGCTTGTAGTCAATGGGCTTTTGCATCGTTTTAGCAGAAGAAGCCTTGACCCTCACTCTATGCTACGCTGGGTTCTCTGGCTTGCCGTCATCACCGCCATTTCTGCAAGCTTTGAACATTACTTCGGGCTACGCAGATGATAGGCGTTTTTGATTCTGGGCTTGGGGGATTGACGGTTGTAAAGGAACTTTTAAAGCACCTTCCGCAGTATAAGATCGTTTACTTTGGGGATACCGCAAGGACACCCTACGGCACAAAGAGCGCAGAAACCGTCATCCGCTATGCCATTGAGGATACAAAGTTCTTGCTTAGCCTTTCGGCTAAGATAATAGTCGTTGCCTGCCACACCGTTTCAAGCACCGCTATGCCAACCCTTAGGGAACTTTTTCCGAATGTCCCTTTTTTTGAGGTAGTAACCCCATCCTTTAGAAAGGCTTTAAGCCTAACCAAAAACAAGAAAATTGGTCTCATCGGCACAAGGACAACCGTTGAGAGCAGGATCTACGAGAAGCTTTTTTCAGAAGCTGACCCAGAGATAAAGCTTTACTCAAACCCTGCCCCTCTTCTTGTGCCTTTAATCGAGGAAGGATGGATAAAGAAGCCTGAGACAAGAAGCATCGTGAAGAAGTATCTAATTCCCCTTAAAATGAGAGGGATCGACGCACTTATTCTTGGCTGCACCCATTATCCTTTGCTAAAAAAGGTTATTCAAGAGAAGGCCGGAAAAAGGATTAAGCTTGTTGACCCTTCCGAGGAAGTAGCTCTGCTTGTTAAGTCCTACCTTGAAGAAAATCCAAGCTTAAAGGAGATGTTAGCCCCAAACGGAGAACCTGAGGTATACGTTTCTGATTTAACGCCAAACTTTGAGCGGATGGCAAAGCTTTTTCTTCAAAGGAATGTTAAGCTACGTAAGGTTGACCTTGAGTCCTATCTTTCTAAGTGTGTAGATAAATGAAAAGGGAGATAAGAGATGGGGTATATTGTAGAGATGGGAGAGCTATATCTTGCTCCAAACTATAAGCGTATACCTTTAGCCTTTGTTCGAGGACAGGGGACAAGACTTATTACTGAGGATGGAGTTGAGTATCTTGACTTTACTTCAGGGATTGCCGTCTGCAACCTTGGGCATACTCATCCTCGTCTCGTTTCAGTAGTTAAAAAACAGGCAGAGCTACTTTGGCATACATCAAACCTTTTCTACACGGAGCCCCAAGCAAGGCTTGCCATGAAGCTTTCTGAGCTAACCTTTGCCGACCAAGTCTTTTTTGCAAATAGCGGTGCCGAATCCGTTGAAGCAGCCTTAAAGCTTGCAAGAAAGTATGCCCAGGATAACTTCGGCAAGGAAAAGCATGTCTTCATTGCCCTTGAAAACTCCTTCCATGGAAGGACGATGGGGGCTTTATCCGTTACTGGTCAGCCAAAGTATTGGCAGGGCTTTGAGCCCCTTGTTCCAGGAGTAGTTTTTATCCCCCCAAACGATGTGGAGGCTTTGAAATCAGCCTTTTCCGATAAGGTTTGCGCTATAATTCTTGAACCTATCCAAGGGGAGGGTGGAATTTATCCTTTGGATAGAGATTTTATTCTTTTTGCTAAGGAGCTATGCGAAAAGCATAAGGCTCTTCTCATATTTGACGAAGTTCAGACGGGAATTGGAAGGACCGGAAAGCTTTTTGCCTACGAACACTTCGGTGTAGAGCCAGACCTTCTTTGTTCCTCAAAGGCTCTGGCAAACGGACTTCCTCTGTCAGCCCTTCTTGGAAAAAAGGAGGTTATGGCTCATCTGACTCCTGGGTCGCATGCCTCAACCTTTGGAGGAAACCCCATTGCCTGTGCCGTAGCCCTTGAAGTCCTAAACATCGTCTCAGAGGCAGGTTTCTTAGAAGAGGTCGCCCTAAAAGGTAAGGTTTTAAAAGAAAAGCTTGAAGGGCTTGTCAAGGAGCATCCTAATTTGATTAAAGAGGTCCGTGGGATTGGTTTGCTTTTAGCTATAGAATTTTATGTACCTGCTGAAAGGGTCTTCAAAGGGTTGTTGGAAGAGAGAGTGCTTGTCACCATGCCAAAGCCCAATGTCGTAAGGCTTACCCCACCTTTGACCCTAAACTACCGAGAAATAGATTATTTTATTGAAGCTCTAAGCCAGGTCCTTAAAAGAGGCTAAGAAGTTCTGAAATGTTTAAATCTAAAGAGGTTTTTAGACTTTCAAGGGTATCGTAGTTTGTTAAATCAAACTGAATAGGGGTAATGGTTATGTAGCCCTCTTTTAGGGCGATGACATCGGTGTCAGGGCTTGTCTCAGTATGTTCTTCTGCCCCTTGCCAATAGTAGACCTTGCCGTGTAGGTCAAGCCTTTTGTCAAAGAATTCCTTTAACGGTGCCGTTGATTGTCTGACGAACTTTATTCCTTTTATGTTATTTGGATTTATGTGGGGGATGTTGATGTTTAAGCAGAAGGGTTTTTTAATGGGCAAGGAGGGGAGGATTTTGATAAAATTTGCGATAAAGTTTGCGGCAAAGCAATAGTCTATGTTTTCGTAGGCGTCGATTGAGACTGCAATCCCTGGGTAGCCGAGGATTTTAGCTTCCGTTGCAGCGGATACTGTGCCAGAATAAAGGACATTTATACCAACATTAGCTCCTCGGTTTATCCCGGATATGACTAAATCTACCGGACCAATAAGCTCGTAAATAGCAAGCTTTACGCAATCAGCAGGGGTTCCAGATACCGCATAACCCCAGAAGAATTTTCCCCTTCTTATTTCCTTCACCCGCAGAGGATAATGAATGGTTATGGCATGACCAACGGCGCTTCTTTCTGCCTCTGGGGCAACGATGTAAACCTCATGTTCACAGCTTAGGGCAGCACTCAACGCACAAAGCCCGTCAGCGTAAATTCCGTCATCGTTCGTTAAAAGGATCTTCATCGTAAGCTTGGGACTAAAATTCTTTAAACTTTTCTTTTATGTAGATGAGACATTGCTTTCGGAATTGACAATAGTCGCCCTTGTGGCGACAACCTTCTCCTTCGTCCACCCATTCTTTATACTTTTCACAAAAAAGCTTATTCTCGGTAGGATTAGAATTTTCAAAAGCCTTGTCTTTGTTCTCTTCCATCCTTTAACTCCTGTATGAGGCATTAATTTTCACGTAATCCTCCGTTAGGTCGCAGGTTAAGACTTCGTAGCTAACTTTACCAAGTTTTAGATTAACCACAAGAGAAACCTCGCTTTTTTGCATTTCCTCCCGAAGGACTTCTTCGTTTGTTTCAACTGAAAGCTCCCTAACCCAGGGTTTGCCGTTTAAGAAGATTTGGACTAACTTAGGGTCAAAGTCTATCCCGGTTTTGCCAAGGGCTGAAAGGATTCGCCCCCAGTTTGGGTCTGCGCCGTAAAAGGCAGTTTTAACAAGGGGAGAGTTGGCAATAGACATGGCAAAAGCCCGTGCCTCCTCTTTGTTTCTTGCCCCTTTTATTTCCACCCGAATTACCTTCGTTGCCCCTTCTCCATCCTTAACAATAAGATAGGCAAGCTCTTTAGCAAGGGAAATTAGGTTTTCTGCAAAGTCGTTTCCGTCTTTGACCTCTTTAATTCCGCTTGCCAAAAAGTAGACGGTGTCGTTGGTGCTGGTATCGCCGTCAACGGTGATGCGGTTAAAGCTCAGATCAACCGCTTTTGAGAGAAGTTTTTTCATCTCTTCTTTTTTTAAGTATCCGTCTGTTAAGATGAAGGCAAGCATAGTTGCCATGTTCGGGGCGATCATACCTGCTCCTTTGGCTATTCCAAGGAGCTTTATACCATCCTTTGTTGTCCTTTGAGCAATCTTTGGGAAGGTGTCAGTCGTCATGATAGCTTTAGCAAAGTCTTCAGCCCTATCAGGGGAAAGCCCAGCTACAAGCTCAGAAAGCTTAGGAATGATCTTTTCAAGAGGAAGCTGTTCTCCGATTACACCTGTGCTTGCCGGAAGTATCTCAAAGGGCTTAAGTTTTAGCAGGCTTGCAAGCTCTTTCAAAACCGCTTCAGCCCGCCTTATTCCCTCCTCTCCCGTTGCTGCGTTTGCTAGCCCGCTGTTTGCAACTATGGCTCGATGAAAGGGTTCTTTAAGGTTTGTCTTTCCGATAAGCACCGGAGCAGCCTTTAGGGTATTTTTAGTAAATACTCCCCAGGCTGTTCCTTTTCTTTTGCATAAGATCAATCCAAGGTCAAGCTTCCCCTCCTTTCTTATCCCACAGGAAACGGCAGAGAACAAAAAACCCTCTGGCGCACTAACCATACGTTAACCTCCAGTTTAGTTGTTCTTTAACAAAATAAGTGCTGCTGAGATGAGTAAGAAGATGTTTACAAGATAATAAAAGGCTTTGGTTGAAAGTTTTAAATAAAGTCTCTGTCCAAGGTATAAACCGATAAGAACAATAGGTAGATTGAGAAGGAAGGAAGAAAACGTTTCTTTAGTAATATTTCCTTGAAAGGCATGATTGATGATAGCAAAAAGGGCAGTCATCATAAAGATAACCTGAAGGTTTACTTTAAAAAGGTCCTTTTTCAGTTTAAGAAGAGAAAAGTAGATTACAATGGGTGGACCTGGTGTGTAGAGTATCCCTCCAAGGAAGCCTACGATAAAGGCAACAGCCAAGGATTTTCCGCTTTTAAAAACCCTTGGGTCAATTTGCGAAAGATAGGTTGTTTCTTTTCCTAAGAAGTGCTCTAAGACTTCCCAGATAAAGTAAGAAAGTATAGCTATGAAAAGAAGGATCCTTAAAGTTAGCTCTGAGACGGTTTTAAAACCATAAACACCTATGATAACTCCAACCAGTATAGCCACAAAGAACCGAATAGGAATGTTTGATACTTTCTTTTCTTTCATCAGCAAAAATGTGGCAAGATTTACCGCAAAGGATAAAAGAGAAAGAAGGGGGACAGAGAACTTTACGCTTTTTACCAAAGCTAAGAGGGGAAGAGCAGTTGTCGCAAAGGCAAAGCCAACGAGTCCATGGATTAAAGCAGATAAAAAAAGGACAATCCCTACTAAAATGTCATCTTTCATAGTTTAAGTAGTTTTTAGGATAAACTGCCAAATATAGACTTATGCGCCTTGTAGGCTGAAAGGATTTCACCCATAGTGAAGAAGGCGTGAAAAGGAACCCCTTCTGCCTCGATAGCAGACCTACCGCCTTCCTCTCTATCAACTAAAGCCAAAATTTTAACTACCTGGACCTCAGCTTCTCTTAAGGCTGAGAGGGCTTTTAGCACTGACCCCCCAGTTGTTACCACATCCTCAACGAGAACAACCCTCATTCCCGGCTTAACGGCTCCTTCAATCTGTTTTTGCGTTCCGTAATTTTTAGGCTCCTTTCTAACAAGCAACCCCTCAAGCTTAACCCCTTCTTTTATGGCTGAGGCAAGGACAGCGCAAACGATAGGATCTGCTCCAATGCTCATGCCTGCAACTCCATCTACAAAGGTAAAACGCACCTCCTCCCAAAAGAGGTCTCCAATAAGCTGAAAGGATGGAGAATAGAGGGTAACTTTCCTACAATCAAGGTAGTAGGGACTTTCTTTCCCGCTGCTTAGAATAAAAGGTTTGTCAGGACTGTAAAGAAAGGCTCTACTTAAAAGATACTTCATAAGTTCGCTTTTTAAAGATTGAACAGCAAGGTATTTTACCGTTTGGAACATAGGATAAGCCTCTCCAAGAAATTCGTAGATCTCCCTTTTGGCTACTTCTGGGTCAGGAGAATTGTAGTAAATGATGTTCTTTAGATGAGTAAAGCTCTTGGGGTCAATCTCCACAAACTTAACCGCAAAACCCTTCCCCTCCTCTACCCTTACAACTTCACCTTTGATGAAGACTACGATGTTGCTATCCCTTTCAAGAAAAAAGGCAATCTCAACGGTTTCCCGTAAATAGGGGAAATTAGTAGGTGTTTGGATATAAGCTCCACCTAAGGATAGGTCTTTTAACTCACCAAAGTGAGTTCCTTTAAGGCATTTAAAGGCAAGCTGTTTTTGAAAAGGAATTCGCAGAAACCGTCTTTTTTCTATCATCGTTTCCAAATTCTACTCTAAGGCTTTAAGATTGGAAAGATACCTCTGCATAAAGACTAAGGTTCCCTTAACCCTTTCTAAAAGGTTTGATGCGCTCTTTAGCTCAGTCTTTGCCTGCTCTAAATCTTTTTCTAAGCTTGAGAGGCTTTTCTCTAAGACCGGCAGAGCCTCTTCAAATCTTTCTCGGCTAAGACTAAAGAAAAATCTATCCCAAAGAGTAAGAACCATCATCAGAGTTTGGGGAAGGGCTTGATAAGGGACAGGGATTATCCCTTCTCTTTCAAGGTCAAAAAAGATGCGAAGCTTAAGATAGCTATACAAACCATCGGGGACGACCATAAGGGCAAAGCCTACAGACCGCTCATCCTTGAGATAGCTTATTATCTCCTTTGCTCGATCCTTGGCTCGCCGGACGATTTCCCGTTCATCCTCAGGAGTTAGCTCAGACTTTGCTAAAATCTCTGGTGATGAGAGCTTAGAATCTATGGGGACAAACTTTTCTCCCTTTAACCGCAGGGCAAACTCAACAACACCTGAAGATAGCTTAACATTACGAACAATGGTCCCCGGCGGAAAGAGTGAAAGAATCTCCTCAACTGCCCGTTCTCCAACCTGACCTGAACGCCTGCCAAAAAGCACTCCTGAGATCTTCTTTACCTCCTCTGCAATGCCTTTCCCAAGCTCCTCCGCCGTGTAGAGCTTTACTAAGTCTTTTTTTATCTCCTGAAGGTCCTTTAGTCTTTCTTCAAGCTTTATACTCACCTGATTAAAGGATTTGTCTATTCTTCCTTCCAATAGGCTTTTAATTTTTAGATAAAGATAGAGTAAGATTATAAAATTAATGATCAGAAGACTAACAATTAGGATATCCTTCATTTATTAAATGACAAAATTTTTAGGGCCATATCAACCACAGATAAACCAATTATTGGACAGCCTAACTTGTTTTCTGGGATACCTTCAAGCTCAGCTATGATGTCTTCCTTTGAGATTTCCTCAAGGATACGTCTTAGGTCTTTTCCCTTGAGCTTCTCAGTTAAGACACTCAAAAATGCTACAGCAGGAACGCACCCTTGCAGTTTAAACTTTACATCCTCTACGATAAAATGTCTTAGTTTAAAGTAGACCTTAAGTAAGCAAGGAGAAGGGGGAGAGTCCACGCTACATTGGGGATTGGAAATTTCCACAATGGGATAGGCATCGGGTATTTCGCCTACATTTTTGGCTGATAAGAATTCTTTAATCAGTCTTTTGCTATAGTAACTATTCAATTTTAAGCTCTATTTCTTTTGTTCTTTCTTGCTTTGATAATCTTCAATAGCCTTTTTCAAGGCGTCAAGCCCAAGCACAGAACAATGGACTTTCTGAGGAGGAAGACCACCAAGCTCTTCTACAATATCCTCCTTTTTAATCTTTAAAGCTTCTTCTATGGTTTTGCCTTTTACCATCTCTGTAAGAATGCTTGAGACGGCTATCGCTGCTGCACAGCCAAAGGTCTTAAATTTTATATCTTCTATCCTATCATCTTTAACCTTGATGTAAAGATACATCATGTCTCCACAAACAGGATTTCCTTCCACACCCACCCCATCGGCATCGGGGATTTCTCCTACATTCCTTGGGTTCATGAAATGTTCAACTACCTTTGCACTGTACATAGGTCCCCTCCTTTTAGTTGGTAAAGGGATCTTAGTGGTGAGGGCAGGTGGCTTTTTCCCATTTTTCCATATCCTTCCATCCTTCTTTAAAAGGAGAAAGCTCTCTTAACCTTTCTACAACCTCAGGCATGGTGTTTAATACATAATCTATGTCCTCTTCTTGAGTGTCTTTACTTAGCACAAAGAGGATTGACCCCTGTATAAGATGGGCAGGATAACCCATGGAAGACAAAACTGGCGAGGCTTTAAGTGCTTTAGAAGTGCAAGTTGAGCCACTTGAAGTGTAGATTCCCTTAAAGGCTAACATGAGAAGCATGGCTTCCCCTTCAACGAACTCCACGATGAAGCTTGCATGACCAGGGAGTCGTTTTTCTGGATGCCCTGTTAGATGTAGATTGGGTATCCTTTCCAAAAGTCCCTTTATCAATCTATCTCTTAGAGCCTGCATCTTTGGCACCATCGTTGGTAGGTTTTGACGAAGCAGCCTTGCTGCTATGCCCATTCCTACAATGGCAGGCACGTTTTCCGTTCCTCCTCTACGACCTCCCTCTTGAATTCCACCATAGATAATGGGTTGAACCCTGACCCCCTTTCTTATGTATAGTGCTCCAGCTCCTTTTGGACCATAGAACAGATGAGCAGAAAGAGATAGGGCATCCACTCCTAAGTCGTCCACATCAACCTTCATCTGAGGGATTGCTGCCACTGCATCAGTATGCACCAAAGCACCAACCCTTTTGGCTAACCTTACCACTTCTTTAACAGGTTGTATTGTCCCAACCTCTGGATTAGCTAACTGAACAGAAACTAACACCGTATCCTCACGCAAAGCTCGCTCTAAGAAGTTTAGGTCTATCACTCCATACCTGTCCACAGGAAGAAAGGTAACCTCAAAACCTTCTCTCTCAAGATGCCTTGCTGGATTAGTTATGGAATGATGCTCTACTGTAGAAACGATGACATGGTTCCCTTTCTTTTTGTTAGCCTTGGCTAAGCCCACTATAGCCATATTGTTTGATTCGGTGCCTCCGGAGGTGAAGATTATTTCTTGGGGTTTAGCTTTGATGAGTTCTGCTACCTCCACTCTTGCCTCTTCAACAGCCTCCCTTGCCCTTTGACCAAGGTCGTAAGGACTAAGGGCATTGCCAAAAATTTCCCTAAAATAGGGTAGCATACCTTCTAAAACTTCTTCTGCAGGCTTGGTAGTGGCAAAGTTGTCTAAATATACAGTTCTGTTCATTTCTTCCTCCTTATATAAAACCTGTAGGTCTCTCCATCCTCATAGACGCCAAGAAATTCCTGTCCAAAGACTTCACACCATCTTGGCACGTCCTCCAAGGCTCTATCGTAATCTGTGATCAGTTCAAGCACTTGCCCAACTTCAATTTTTTTTATGCTTTCGTTCAACTCTAAAAGATGAACAGGACACATAAGGTAAACCACATCAACGCTAAGGTCAGCATTTAGCGGTCTATCCAAAATGTTCATTTTTTATTTCACTACCTAAAGTTATCATCTAAAGTTATCTTATAAATAATTCATGAAAGAAAAAAAGTCAATAGTATGAAAGAATAAATGTTTACTTAGTAAGTTAATTTTTTATAAAGAAAAGACTGCTTTGACTTTAAATTTTTTCTTTGCTGGGAAGGCATAGAATTTCAAACCGTAGGCGTTGCTTAGGTTTTCGAGGTAGGGGCGTAGGTCCTTTGGGCTTGGAAGGACGAGGGTGAACCAAAAATTTAGAGAATGCTCTCTAGGTAGGCGTGAGTTACCTCTGGGAGGTCTGCTATTTCTTGGGCTAAGTAGAGTTTAGATTCAGGGATTGAGGTTGCGCAAAGACAGGTAAAGTGTTTGAGCTTATGGGAGTCAGGACTTGCCCCAAGGTGTCTGATTATGCCTTCCTCTTTTAGTTTTTTTAAAAAGGATAAGACCTCATCTTCGGTTAGCCCAACTTTTTCAGCAAGAACCTTGAAGGGTTCAGGATGTAGGGGAAAATCCTCTTGAATAAGGTTTAAAAGTTCTCTATAAGGCTCCTTAAGGTCTGATATTGATAAGCTCATAGAAACATAATTTAAGCTCTTCTTTGCAATTTAGCAACCTGTGTTAAGTTTATTGAAAGATAAACAAGGTCTATTTTGGAGGGTAAATGATGTCAACGGGAGCAATCTCATTAGAGATAAAGGAGATTGAAAGGCTTTTACCCCATAGATTTCCTTTTCTTTTGGTTGACAAGGTGCTTGAGATAGACGTTGAGAGGGAGTACATTAAGGCTGTGAAAAACGTGACGGTTAATGAGCCCTTTTTTCAGGGGCATTTTCCTGGGTATCCAATCATGCCTGGAGTTTTAATCCTTGAAGCGATGGCTCAAACAGGGGCAATCTTCCTTAAGTATGCCTATCCAGAGTTTAAGGATAAGCTCTTTGTGCTTGCTGGTTTTGACAAGGTAAGGTTCAAGGCTCCGGTTTATCCTGGAGACCAGCTCGTCATCTTTGCCGAGAAGTTTCATCGTAAGGGAAAGCTTATTTGGACTACCGTTACCGCAACGGTAAATGATAAGGTAGTTGCTCAAGCTGAAATAACGGCAGCAATGGTAGACTGGCAAGAATAGGGTAGTGGCATGGNAAGAATTCATCCCACAGCCTTCGTTGATAAACAGGCAGAGCTTGACGAGGATGTAGTCGTTTCAGCCTTTGCTTACATTGGACCAAGGGTTTTTATCGGAAAAGGAACGATAATAAAACCCCACACCTACATCGAAGAGAACGCAAAAATCGGGAGAAACAATGTCATCGGTCCCTATGCTGTGATAGGGACTCCACCCCAGCATCTCGAATATAAGGGAGAAGAAACCTGGGTAGAGATAGGGGATGGAAACATCATTCGAGAGTTCGCAACCATTCACCGAGGGACAGCAAAGGACCAAGGTCTTACAAGGATTGGAAATAACTGTATGCTTATGAGCTATGTGCACGTTGCGCATGATTGCATTCTTGATGACAACGTTATCATGGCAAACGGGGCTACACTTGGCGGGCATGTCCAGGTAGGAAAAAGGGTGGTGATGGGTGGTTTTTCTGCCGTCCATCAGTTTTGTCGCATCGGAGCTTATGCTTTTATTGGAGCAATGAGTGGGGTTGATAAGGATGTCCCACCTTTTGTCAAAGTTTTTGGGATACCTGCCAAAATTCAAGGGCTAAATCTTGTTGGCTTAAGAAGGGCTGGTTTTACTAAAGAAGATATAAGGAGGCTTTCGCAAGCTCTTGGCATCTTCCTTGATGGACCTGCTACTCTAAAAGAGGTTATCGTTGAGCTAAAGGATGTTTTCGGTGACGACCCGTTGATAGCTGAGCTAATTACCTTTTTGGAAAACCCTTCAAGACAAGGTATAATGAGAAGAAAGCCCTTTGAGGGCGAGGAGTAAAAATACGCTTCATTTATGGACGATAAATCATCATCGCGAATAGGGCTTATAGCCGGGGAGGGAGAATTCCCCTTAATCCTTGCAAAAATTTTAAAGAGTAAAGGCTATTCCGTCTACGCCGTTTGCTTTTCTAAGGAGCAGGAGAAGAATCTCAAAGAGCTTTGCGAAAAGGTGACGCGAATCTACATAGGTCAGCTGGGGAGGCTTATAGAGACCTTTAAAAAGGATGGAGTTAGAGACCTTGTGTTCTTGGGTAAGGTTGATAAGAGCCATGCCTTGCGGTTTAGCCTTCCTGATTTTAGAGCCTTAAGACTTTGGCGTTCTCTAAGAAGTCGTGAAGATAACTCCTTGCTTACTGCCTTAGTTGAGGAGCTTGAGGGTTCAGGGTTTGTGGTAAGAGGTCCAGCGGAATTCCTCTCAGACTACTTGACACCAGAAGGAGTTTTAACAAGGCGTGAGCCTACTCCTGAAGAATGGGAAGATATCCGGTATGGGTTAAAGATTGCAAAAGCTATCGGCGACCTTGATATTGGGCAGTGCGTAGTGGTAAAGAACCGAATGACCGTTGCGGTTGAAGCCATGGAAGGAACAGACGAAACCATCCTAAGAGGGGGGAGACTTGTTTCTGGAGCCATCGTGGTTAAGATTGCCAAACCGAGACAGGACCCACGGCTTGACCTCCCTGTCGTTGGCTATAAGACTATTGAGACAATGGTCAAAGCCAAAGCCAAGGTTTTAGCCCTCCTTGCCGGAAAAACCTTTTTTCTGCAAAGAGAAAAAGCCCTTGAGCTTGCTAACAAACACGGTATAGCTGTATGTGGAGTAATGGACGGAGGAACGGAAGCGTGATAAGACATCTAAGGTTGGGGGTGATTGGGCTTGGGCATCTCGGGAGGTATCACGCAGAAAAGGTCGCTCAAATTTCTCTCGCAGGTCTCGGGGGCAAGTCTATTCTGTCATCCCACGAAGAGGCTCCTAAGGTTGAGCTTAAAGGTATCTGCGACATAAACGAAGAGCGTTTAGAGGAGGTGGCAAATCTTCTTTTAGAAGGCTATGGACTAAAGCCCTTTAAAACTAAGAACTTTGAAGAGGTCTTACCACTTGTTGACGCCGTAATAGTTGCTACTCCAACATCCATCCACTATGAGGTGGTTAAAAAAGCTTTGCTTGAAGGTAAGGCTGTTCTGGTGGAAAAGCCTTTGACCGCAGACCTTAGCGAGGCTAAAGAACTTGTCAAGCTTGCGGAGGATAAAGGGTTACTTCTTCAGGTTGGTTATGTGGAGCGTTTTCAAAGGGTGATAGAGGAGCTATGCCAGAGGGTTAGGGACCCTATTTTCATTGAAGCTCATAGGATCGGAAGCTTTGCCGAAAGGAACCTTGACATTGATGTGGTTCTTGACCTAATGGTTCATGACCTTGATTTACTTTTCCTCTTTAAAAAGCCTGAAGACCTTGAGTTTATCCATGCCGTTGGAGCTCCAGTTTTTACCGAAAAGCCAGACATTGTAAACGCAAGGCTTGTTTTCAAGGATGGAACAACCTGCAACCTTACTGCAAGTAGAATTTCCCTTTCCAGGCAGAGGAAATTCCGAGTGTTTGCCAAGGGAGCCTATTTCCGAGTAGATACCCTTGAAAAATCTTTGGTTCAGGTGCTTATAGACCCAAAAAAACGCGATTACCGTATCGAAAGGCTTCACTTTCCCGATGATGACCCTCTCTTGAAAGAGGTAGTAGCCTTTGTTGAGGCTGTGTTAGGTTTAAAAGAGCCCAGGGCAGAGGCTAAGGATACTTTGGCATCTTTAGAGGTGGCTCTAAGAATTAAGTCTGAGGTGGAGGCTAACCTTAGAAGGTATAGAAATTTTAAAAAAATGAACGTTACCCCATGAAAATCTTAGTCATAACCGGTGAACTCTCAGGAGACCTTTACGCCTATCTCTTAGTCAAAAAGCTAAAAGAACTGCTTCCCTCTTTGCATTTCATAGGGATTGGTGGTCCAAGATTGAGAAGCCTTGATGTAGACATTCTCTTTTCAGCAGAACCTTTGTCTTTGGTTGGTATACCTGACTTTTCAAGGCTAAGAAAGTATTTGTTTGTCTTAAATCGGATTAAAGAACTTCTCAGGAAAAGGCAGGTTGACTTGGTTTTGCTCGTTGATTTTCCTGGTTTTAACTTGAGGATCGCCAAGTTTGCCAAAGGGCTTGGTTATCCGGTTGTCTATTTTGTTGCCCCTCAGGTTTGGGCTTGGTATAGAAGGAGGATCAACCTTCTTAGAAGGTATGTGGACCTTCTCTATGTGGTCCTACCCTTTGAAGAGGAATTCTTTAAGAGCCATGGGGTTCGGGCAAAGTATTTCGGGCATCCTCTACTTGATGTAGTAAAATCTCATCTTTCAGCAGAGCTTTTCTATGAGGTCTACGGTTTTAAAGAGGATGTGCCTATAGTTAGCTTCTTTCCAGGAAGTAGGGAGTCTGAGGTTGCAAGGCACATTCCGGCCTTTCTTGATGTGTATCGAAGGTTAAAGGAAAGGGGTGTTGAAGTTCAAGGGATAATGGTAAAAGCCTTGGGCTTGAAGGAGAGCCCTCTTTGGGAAGAGGCAAGGCGCGTCTTTAAAGTGCTTGAGAGCATGCAGTATGATGTTCTTAAACATTCTGATTTGGCGGTTTTAGCATCTGGCACCATTACCCTTGAAGCTGGTTTGATCGGGACTCCATCGGTTGTAGTCTACAGCCTTCCTCAATTAGTTTATCATTTGGCTAAACGGTTGGTTAAAGTTCCCTTTATCAGTCTCCCAAATCTTATCCTGCAAAAGCCTGTCTATCCCGAGATTATCGTGGAGAGGGAAGGGGTAAAGGGACTGGCAAAGGCAGTTGAGGAGGTTCTTTTTGATGAAGAGAAGCGAAAGGAGATGAAGGAGGCTCTAACGAGGCTTCCGAGTGAGGTTGGTCCCCCGGGAGCAATCTTCCGAATTGCTGAAGATTTTATTACCTTTATCGAGCTTATTAAGCATCAACGCCGTAGCTTGACAAGCTAAAAGAAATGGGGATACTTAAGGATAAACCCTCTACCAAGGAGGTATACCATGGCTGAAGACCTAAAGAAGATGTATCGGACCATCGTTACCGACCATTTTCCGAACGAGCTTCGTATAACCTTTGGTGATCAGACCTTGATCTACAAGAAGCGAACTTGGGACCTTGAGGTAGCACCAGGGGAGATCGAAAGAAGAGGTTTGCGATACGGAGAAAACCCAGACCAGGAGGCAGCCCTCTATGAATTGGTGGCTGGAAACCTTATTCTTGGAGAATGTGAATTCATTAAGCCTGGGTTAGGTTTGGTCTCAAGCCTTAAGGAATCTGATTTTATTCAGTTTGGGAAACATCCAAGCAAAACCAATCTTACCGATGTGGACAACTCTTTAAACATCATGCGTTATCTCATGGAGAAGCCTTGCTGTATAATTGTTAAGCACAACAACCCCTGTGGAGTAGCCTACGGATCAACCCTTGAAGAGGCTTTTCTGAGGGCTTTTAGTGCAGACAGGGTTGCTGCCTTTGGCGGAGCTATAACTCTTAACCGACCTGTAGACAAAGCCACAGCAGAAGCCATTGTGGAGCACTACTTTGAAGTCCTTGCCGCCCCTGATTTTGAAGAAGGAGCTATAGACATCTTGACAAAGAGAAAGGATTTAAGGATCATCCGCATAAAAAGAATGGACCGCCTGGTGGAGTATGCCAACTATCCTGTTGTAGAGTTCAAAAGTTTGATGGATGGCGGGCTTATCATTCAAGTTTCTCAGAAAAATCGCATAAGAAGCAAGGAAGACCTAAAGCCAGCAGTAGCGGTCAAGGACGGTGTAGAATACCGTTGCGTAAGAGAGCCTGACGAGAGAGAGATTAGAGATATGATCTTTGGCTGGGCGGTTGAGCTTGGAGTAACTTCAAACTCCGTTCTTTTTGTTAAGGATGAAAGGACGGTTGCTATTGGAACAGGTGAGCAGGATAGGGTTGGTTGCACCGAGATTGCCATCTTCAAAGCCTACAGAAACTATTCTGACTGGCTATGCTATCAAAAGTACCGTATTTCCTACAAACAGCTTGAGCTTGAGGTCGAGAGGGGCCTTAGACCAAAAGAGGAGAAGGAGGAAATAGACGAGGAAACGAGGAAGAACAAGGCTGGGCTTATCGGCGCTGTGATGGTGTCTGATGGCTTTTTGCCCTTTAGGGATGCTGCGGATGTTGCCATAAGGCAGGGTATCACAGCCATCCTCCAGCCTGGTGGCTCAGTTAGAGACTGGGAGGTTATCCAGGCTTGCAATGAAGCCTATCCTCCCGTAGCCATGATGTTTACTGGACAGAGGGCTTTTAAACACTAAAATTAACCATTATAATTTTATTTAGCCCCTCGGCTCTCTTAACCTCGGGGGGCTTCATTTTAGAAATTCTTTCGAGGGAGT
>Ga0072500_156597_pt1 | contig 31124 bp, 25 predicted proteins | sample GBScelen77Swater_FD_63803 | JGI IMG/M metagenome (GOLD analysis project Ga0072500, IMG submission 63803) | Hot spring microbial communities from Great Boiling Spring, Nevada - cellulolytic enrichment S 77C v2 (version 2) | ecosystem: Environmental > Aquatic > Thermal springs > Hot (42-90C) ...
ATTCCGGATAGAATAAACAAGCCAGGCGTTTTCAACACAAGCGGTGCGAACTGCTTCATCCACATTCCGATTCTTAAGAAAAACGAGATCGTGAGCATTTTCTACGATGTCAACGATAACGGAATGGGCATTGCAGATGGGGCACCTTTCAGCATAAGCGAGAAATACGATCCGCCAAAGATTCCCGCGAGGGGCGAATACACTTGGACTGTTTACTTCAACGTCAGCCTGAACGAAACCTGGTGGGCTAACACGGCGCTCGGTGGTTTAAGCGGTAACAACGTGATGCTGAACATAACGAAGTATCTGAGCAATCAAAGCGCTCATTTTGGAAGTCCGAACTGGACAACATTATTGATTACTGGCTCACCTACAACGAATAAAGGTTCGGCAGCGGTATATAGTGGCAACTATACTGTTAGTGGCAACAATGACACGATTGTAATATCTGGTATACTACTGAACACGAGCGCTGGAGGAAACGAATATGTTAACATAACCTTCCAAGTTACAGGAAACTACAGCAACAGCACCGCAGCACCGAGCTACTTTGAACCCTTCGGCTTTGCAGTCTTCTTCTTCAACCTGAGCTACGGAAACATCAGCGGAAGCTATGTTGTGGATGTTTTCGCGATTGGCAATGCAAGCATAAACGTCACCAAGGACGGTCCTTACTATAATGAAACTGGAGCTACTTGGTGGAGGGGCAACGCTACCATAACCAACACCGTGAGCGCCAGATTGCACTACATTGTTACAAACGTCACGATTTGGGCAACAAGTCAGAGCAGCTTCACGAATCTCGTTTATAGAGATTTCAAGTGCAACGATAGCCATTCTGGCTATGGCTACGTCATCTGCGAGTACAATTCCAGCACGTCCAGTCTTCTGCCCAGAGAGCTGAACAATACAAATCCATCCATCACATTGCCTAATGTTGGCAACTGGATGAACTTCAGCTACAACCAAGTCCCGATAATCTGGGCAAACGCAACGTTCAAGCTGATTAAAAGCCCAACTTATGGCTGGGGAACGAACAACACTACGATGCACGACTACAACGCAACCTATGGCAGCAACTTCATTGTCATTGAAAAAATCTACATCATAGGCACCTACCTGGTCAAGGTTACGAAGCATGTTAAGTACAACGAAACGGCAAGCGGTGCGGATAACAACGTTTTCGACATCTACCTTGTCGTTGAGAACATCGGCGGCGAAGAATCGCCCTACGTATACGTCTACGATCTTATCCCGCAGAACTTCAGCGAGTTTAACTGGGATTATAACTGGTCAAGTTTGGGTGACGGAGACTGGGTCAATAAACCTTCGATGTTCGCAGGAAACGGGTCTCAGGGATTCAGTCCAGCACTATACGGAACATACAACAAGGGCCTCTACTGGCGCCTGATGCCTTTGGCTCCAAATGCAAATGGCAATGGTAGCTACGAGGACTGGGGTGAAATTGAAAACAATCAAACAGTCGTCATATTCTACCAGCTGAATGGAACAGGTGATTTCAGAGTGCTCGATGCATTCATAGTGGGTATAGATCCAATGTATTCGATGAACGAGCAGACCTCACCAAAGATAACGCTTGTGAGCGGTGCAAAGGCTACGAATTATGAGAATACTCTGGTAGCGATTGTTTTTGCAACAACAGGAGCAGTAGCTCTAATTACAAGGAGAAACGGAAGAAGCAGATAAAATTTTTTAATTTTTTATTTTTATGAACTCGTCGAGAAATCTGATTGCCTTCGCCCTTTTACTTCTCATTCTTCCATTTTCGGCTGATTTGGATCTGCCTTCCAATTCAACCATCGAGCTCGGGAGCATTTATTCTCCCGGTGATACAGTTATAATAAACACGAACTTCATGCCGGAAAATGCATTCATACTAAGCCCGGCAAACGAAAAATTTGAGCTTGAATTTTCGGGGAGCAACGGCTCTTATTCAGCAGAATTTCCTCTGACTGAAAAGGTTGTTCTGGGAGAATACAGGGTTTTTGTTGACGGTATTGAAAGGAGTTTCATCGTTGACCACTGCAGTTTAAACCTTGAATATGCTGAGGGAACTCTGAAGATATCTGCAGGCACATTTCACGTTCAGCCAGAAATTGAATACACCCTTGATTCCCAGCACGGGAAAGCGGTTAAAGAAGTAACCCTTCAGCTTTCTCCCGGAGAGCATGAATTGTCAGCCCTCTGCCTCAACTCGAAAATAGAGGAGAAGATAAACGTTGATTTCAGAATAGTTTACAACGGATCCGTTTTTGCCGAACTCGATGGGAAGTTTGTGAACGCAACTCTAAAAGTGATTGCGGATAGAGAATACGAATTCCACGGCATTTTTAGCCCAGGAGAGCTCGAAATCACATCTTTTTACGTGGAGGCAGAATATAAGCATCTCAGGACTTCAAGAGACTTCGATTTTAGAATTAACCTTAAAGAAGTTTACTTCCCGGGAGAGATAATTGAGATAAAGGGTAACTTCACCTCAGGAAAGCTGATCGACCCAACGGGAAATGAGGAGGAAATTATCTTTGAGAATGGCACCGCTTTTGTTGATCTGAGGAAAAATGTAATTCTCGGAAAGTACAGAATAATCCTCGATGGCTTTGAGAGGGAATTCTTCGTTGACAGCTACTCAGTAAACGCAACCTTTTGGCATAGCGAGATAGTCGGAAATGTGAGCTATTTCTTCGTTGAGCCAGAGGAAGTGATTTGTATCATAAACGATATTGAGAAATCTGCAAGGGTTGAGAAAGGAAGCTTCAGAATCAGGCTTGAACTCATCGAGGGAAATTACACGGCGATACTGAAAGCAGGAAATGCGGAGTTTTTATTGAGCTTTGAAGTTAAGCCCCTGATATCGGCTGAAAGGCTTTACTTCCTTGGGGAAAAGGTAAGGGTCTGGATAGGTTTTGAGCCTGAAAGGATTTTGCTTGAAAAACCATCAGGAAGTTTTGAGCTTAACCTGAGCGATGGTTTTGTGGAATTTCTGGCAGATGAGATAGGAGAATACAGGATTGTTGCGGATGGTGCTGAGTTCAATTTCTTCGTTGACAGCTACGAAATTCAGGCTGAGTTCAGGGAAAACCTGACCGGAAAGGTTCTGTGGCATTTTGTTGAGCCTGATTTTATTGAAATCTTTGACAGAGTTTGGAAAAAAATCCCGCTCGTTAACGGAAGCTTTGAGTTCTCGCCAGAGGGTGACTTTGTTATTTTAAAGTGCGGTAATGCGAAAATTACCGCTGCGAAGGAGCCAAATTACCAATTTGTGGGGAGGTTAATTGAAATCTTCTCGATCGAAAAACCTGCTGTGATGCTAAATGAATCCGTTGTGGAGCTCAATGTCAGCGAATCTGACGGAGTTTTTCATTCAACCTTTTTTGCAGAAAAGGCTGGAATATATGACGTCCATCTCGGGGAGAAGAGAACAAGAATAATCGTGGATGAATGCAGGATTGAGGCAAATGTCAGTGATGAAATAGAGGGCAGGGTTTCCTGTCTTTTCAGAGAACCCGAATACATAGACGTTTTCAGGGAAAACGGAACTGAAAGGATTCCAGTATCAAATGGAAGCTTCAGGATTGAGGCTAAAGGGGTTGTTAAGCTGAGCTACGGAAACGCTGAGCTTTTGATTCAAAAGGATTTAAGAAATCTATACTTTGTTGGAGAGAGGCTTGAGCTGAAAGTATCAAAGGCGAAGCTTTTCACACCATCAGGAATTCTGGAATTTTCGGATGAGATAGATTACGTTTTTGAAGAAGCAGGAGTGTACAGACTTGAGCTTGATGGAATTGCAAGAGTTTTCTACGTGGAAAATTACAGTATTGAAGCTTTCATAAACGGAAGCCTTGTTGAGGGAAGGGTAAGCTGGAATTTCTTCAGACCTTCATCCATAAGCTTCAAAACAAAGCTTGGAGAAGGTAACGCTGGTTTGTCTGAAAACGGTGAGTTTTCAATAGCCCTGGATGATGGCTGGGAATTTGTTGAGCTTAAATGTGGAAACGCACATCTCAGGCTAATCGAAAAAAGCGTGGAAGTTGGAAGGCTTTACTTCGTCGGAGATAAAGTTGCTATAAGGGCGAACTTTAAACCTGAAGAAAGCTTTATCCTTTTCGGGGAAGAAAAAATACAGATTGAATTTTCGGAAAAGAACGGGAGCTGGTTCTACGAATTCGTTGCGGAAAAGATCGGGAGCTACAGGCTGGTCATTGATGGAGTTGAGAGGGAATTCTTCGTCGATTCCTGCAGCATTGAAGCCCGGGTAGAGGAGAAAAAGATTCAGGGTAAAGCCATGGCAAACTTCACCGAAATCAGGGTGGGCTTCGTTATTTTTCCGCTGAATTCGAGCGGTTCTGCAAGTCTTGGCAATGGTACCTTTGAAATAGATCTGCCCGAAGGAGCTGAAGAAGTATTACTTTTCTGCGGGAATTCAGAGGTTAGGCTCAAGCTCAGGCCCTCAATTTCGGACTTCAGAAGCTTTGAGTTTGAAGGGAAGATATTCAATCTAACGCTGAGCAAGGGAAGGTTTGAAGAGCTCGGTTTCGATGGAGAGAATGCAAGTCTGGTAATTTCGGGAATTGAAGCAGGAGAGGAGGTTGAAGTGAGCATAGAAATGCCTTTTGAGATCCCGGAAGGATTGCACGTTTACTACTGGAAGGAGATCAATGGAAGCATTATTCCAGTGAACTATTCGATAAGCGAGGACAGAAGAAAGATCGTCTTCAGACTTCAGGATGGTCTGATTGACGAAGATGGTGAGGCAAATGGAGTAATAGTTGATCCGCTGAGGCTCTACATCCCGAAGTTCAGGGTTGAGAAGGAAGTAAAGGAGAAGGAAGGGAAGCTTAAGGTTAAAGGCGAGAGGGATTTTGAAATCACTGTCAATTCAAGCGGAAAGCTGAGATATCTTGCATTTGTCGATCCAGAAAATCTTCCATCAAGGCCAGCAGAATTTCCCTTCGGGCTATTGAAGTTCAGCATTGAAGTGGAAAGGGGCGGAGAGGCTGAAGTAAGGATTCAGTATCCTTCTCTCGAAGGCCTTATTGATGATGAAGGAAAAGCCAGCTTTTTCAAGTTCAATCCAAAAACGCTGGAATGGGATTCATTTGAAGCGGAAGCGGATGGAAATGCTGTAGTTCTCAAGCTGAAAGACGGTGGCTTTGGCGATGAAGATGGAGAGGAAAATGGAATAATCTCCGACGATGGCGGGGTTGGATGGGTTGGATACAGCGGGAATTATGGAGCTGGAATTCGCTCAACATCTCCATCTTCGCCGCACGTTTACTGGCTTTACATTTCCGAGGAGGATAATTTTTCAATTAGAACCAATGCTTCCTGGATAGGTATAACCATGTCGGTATACTATCCCAACGGAACTCTTGCTAGAAGTTACAACTTGCCTTCGGGTCGAGGTGAAGTGGAAGTTGAAACTGCAAATGCCTTTGGCTGGTGGAGAATTGTAATCAGTCGTAGTGCTCCTCAATGGAGATACTACGGTCTCCTCGTTTTTGGGGCATATGAAATAAACATCAGAGCGAACACGACGCATAGCATAGGCGGTGAGACTTTTTACGGCACAAACGACTCGATAATAGTCCATGCAAATAGCGAGGATGTTAACAAAAGCAGGTATTTCTACGTTTTCGCCTGCGACTTCAGGCTTGCCATCTACGATCCCGATAGCAACCTTAGAGTGACTGTAACGGATCCTGGTGGAAACAGCTATATATGGAATCCTACCGGTAACAATGTATGGAGGATTAACAGCTTTTCCGGCAGCTGCGGAATCTGGGAAGTAAACGTTACACAGATTTCAACGACTGGGCAAGATAGTATCTTTTACGGAAATCGTTTCAGAATTGCCGTTAACGTCAGCGAGGGGCTTTACTTCAAGCCTCCGACTGTTTTAAGAATAAACGGCAAAATCTTGCACGACCTCTTCCCTCTTGGAAGAAATGAAGGCGAAGATGTGCCAATTAAAGGTGTAGAAGTTCTTCTCGTTGAAGACAGGAACGGAAACAAGCTGCCTGACAGCGGAGACAGAATTCTGAGAAGAAATATTACAGATGCAAACGGCAATTTCAGCTTTGTTGCGGTGAAGGACATAACGAGGACTTACTTCGTCGTTGTGAATTCAAGGAGCATAAACGCATCAAACGCAAGCCTCAGCTACAATTCAGGCTTCAGCATCGATCACATATGGGCCGAGCAGAGCTATCAGACAAACGAGAGCAATTACAGTCAGATCATACCATTCTTCGGCGGAAGAAGCGAGCTGAGCGATAACGTGGGCTACAGCGGAAACACTTTCAATGGCAGAGCGGAGCACTACATCACCATAAACTCCTCAAGCTACAACAACGAAACCCTTTACTTCGGCTTCAACTTCAGCCTGGTAACGAACACAAGGGATGCAGACGATGATTCTGCATACAGATTCTGCCAGGGCTGCTTCAGGCAATTCGTGCTGAATTCAAACGCAATCGCCGGAAAGCAGAGGAGCTTCTTTGTGATGAGCGTTCCTGCCAACGCTTCCGACTCAAACGGCTCATGGTGGTTCATACCGCTTAATTCATCCCTTGGAAGCATCAGCGTTACAGATTCAGTAGAGATAAACGGAACAGTTCTCAACGCAGATTTGAGCATAAACAACAGCAATCCCGGCTTCATAAATTATGACTACGAAACCAAGTCCCTAATATCCGTTGAAACACAAACTGAAATCCCCGTAGGTGTTGGCATCGATGGAATTCCCTTCAGCGGTGATGAAGCTCTGCTTTACGCAATCCCGAAGCCTGAAATTGAAATCTACGGCGGCAATCTTAATCCAGCGCTTAACTTTACCTCCACAGCCATAAATTCAGAATTCAGAAATATTTCAATCTTCGGAAGCCAGAGCAATGCTTATCCCGGCCCCTTAAGGAGTTACGCGGAAAACCTTCTCATTGAAAACATCTTCGCCGGTTTAAGGGCAAATGCAAGTGATCCAAAGCTGAGCAACCTTAACAGAGCTGGCGGGGCAAACCTTTGGCTTGAAGGAAACAACACAACTGTCAGGAATTCAGTCATAGCCTTTGCCGAGCGTTATGGCTTGCTTTTCTATACAGCGAATCTTAAGGCTGGAAAATCTGAGAACGTAATAGCTTACCGCAACAGTCTAATCTTCGATGGAGGTGACAACATCGGTGTTGAATGGTATGCTTCGAACGTCACCATCAATAAATGCGTTTCGGCAAAAGCTGCTGCAATGGGAATCGAAACATGGAATGCTGCGGGGGGAATAAGGATTTTTAACTGCTCCATCGAAGCAAACAACCTTGGAAACGAAAGCGGTGTGGTGAGCGAAACCTATGGTATTAGAATCCATGCGAACAGCAGCATCGTGGCCTACAATTTGATTAGAGAAAACAACGGCCATGGCGTTGGTGTCGTTAGATATGCAAAGGATGTCTTCAATGCAACGATAACAAGGAACTCGATCTACAACAACTCGAAGCTTGGCATTGATCTGGTGAACGCCCCTGATCTCTCAACAGCACATCTTGGCGACAACGTAACCCTCAACGATGGACTTATTAACTGCAGTCAAGCTAACTGCGGTGTGGATTATCCTGTTATAACCCTTGCCGAGCTTGATGGTGATGAGCTATACATTGAGGGCTTCATTGGCAACGAAAGCACTGGAGGCAGTCCAGCCTTTGCAAGCGCGAGCGTTGAAATATACCTTGTAAGAAATTCCACATCAGGTGACAGCTTAGCTGGAAACAACTGGAGCGGTTTTTCACAGCTGGACAAACATTACGGAGAAGGCTGGATATACCTCGGAAGTCTTGTAGCTTCAGATGGAAACTTCAGCGGAATTATTGATGTATCCGGAAAGGGTGTTGATAGCACCTCACTAATTACAGCCATGACAATCTTAAACGGCAACAGCTCCGAGTTCGGGCCAAACGCAAGAATCTCAAAGAGGTTGAACATCTCTGCCGAGATAACGTTGCTTGGAATGAATGCCACGATAAAGGTAAAGGCTTTTGAAAAAGCAAGGAATGTTAGGGTTTACTGGGAAAAGCCCGAAGGATTGAACGTTGCCTTCAGCGGAGACTATAACGCTTATGGCTCAATCGGGAATTTCTACTGGTGGAAATTCAATTCAATCAGTAAGTATGAAGAAAAATACATTTATCTGAACTTCACGCCCTCGGGTGCTTTTTCGCTGAGCGATGCACTTAAAATAGGTGTTGACCCACAGTGAGCTTTGTGATTCTCAGCTTTTGCAACTCTTTAATAATCCAAGTCTTGAATTCAGAAAAATCCGCTTTTATCTTTTCTCGGGCCGGATACCCATTCTGCAGTTTAAATAATACCCCCATACCTGTCTATCTCTCCCCTCTTAATTCTGGTGGAAGATATGGGTTTTCCGTCTTCAGCCATAATCCAGTCAACTTTCACTATGGTTATTTTTCTCTTTCCGAGTTCCTCTCTCTTCTGGTTAATCTTTAGTGCCATTTCATAAGTTTCAGGAGAGACAACAATATACTCAAAGTCAACCTCCAGGGTTTTCCCGTAGGGGTTTGTGATCTTGACAATCTCAGGCTCAAAACCGTACTTCCTGAGAACGTACCTCCTGACGTTCTCCGCTCTTATCGAGAAGGGCAGAACACTTCTGATTCTCGCTCTCGCCATTCTGTCACTTGTTATTCCAATGGTTATTTCCTTACCCCCCAGCCTGATCGCAACATCTATCAGCTTTTTGTGTCCCTCATGCAGTGGTTCAAACGTTCCGCCGAGTGCTACCTTCACGCTCGTTCATGGAAGGTTTGGAAATAAAAGGACTTCTGTTTTCGCTGTAAGACTTCAAAAACCTTTCCGTCCATTTCGATAGTGTGCATGCAAAAGAATCAACTTTTGGGCTTTCTGTCAAAGTAGGGGCTCTTACCCAAGGCTGAAAGCGGAATCCCCATAACAACATCGCTATCAATCATACCGAGCTTTTTGGCAGCAATTCCAATCCTGTACATTATTCTTGTGTCTATTCCAAGGATTGCAGAAACTTTGACCGCTGAACCGAGGGCGATGCCGAGGTCAATGATTCTGAATGCACAGTTCGGTCCAACAAAATTCTCTCCTCTCCTATCAGCCTTCTTGAACTCAGAACAGCTCTCAAATCCGCATGCCTGACAGTTTACCCCCACGGTCCTGTCTCCCTTTGCACCCAGAAGCAGTATTGCCTGTGATTTCCTGACACTCTCTGCATCTCGAATGAAGTCCCTGTCACCCCCCTCTGCCATTTTTTCCATCTGAGCTGCAATTTTTTCAATTTCCTCCCCATCAACGTAAACAATCTCGATTACATCTTCACCCTTAGACTTGGGAGCAGTTCTTGCAGATTCAGCCATCAGAAAGGCTGCAATCCTGATCCCATCATTTTTGAAGTCCTTTTCGTTGAGGAGCATGTTCTTAATTGATACTAAAAAATAAAAATTTTTCGTCAAATACACAGAGTCCGGGTTTTGCTTAAAATCTGTTTCGTTTGCAAATTTCTTTCTGAATGAATTTAGAGCTGTACGAATGGATAAAGTGGCGAAAAATTAAAATAAGACACTGTTAATGAGCGAACATGCTCATTTCCGAGATGCATGGAGGTGTTGAGGCCGTTAAAGTTGGAACTGAGGTAAACGGGAGAGTTTTACACTGGGTTTACCTTTACCGCTATAGAAACATCCTTTTTGATGCCGGTTGCCCCAATGTGGCGAAGGATGTTTTCGAACACTTCAAAGGTAGAGAAATCAAGGCTTTGCTGATAACGCACCACCACGAGGACCACGTGGGGGCTGCAAACAACTTCAAAAAGATAACCGATGTCCATGCAGCTGAGGAAACCATTGAAATTCTAAAAAACCCTCCAAAAATACCCGAGTACAGAAAGATTGTCTGGGGGCAGCCGGAAAGAATAGAAGGATTAGAACCGATCAGGAAGGTGATGAGGTTCGATGATATGGAGGTGAGAACGATAAAAACCCCGGGTCACAGCTTCGACCATGTCAGCTACCTTGTAGATGACAAAATCTTCTGCGGAGACCTCGTTATCAACACTTCCCAGATGGTCTGCATGCGGGAGGAAGATTTGCTGAAAACAATAGAATCCATCGAGAAGATCCTGAAATACGATTTTAGCTATGCCTACACGGGTGTAGGTGTTGCGAGCAGAGATGAGGTGGTTGAGTACCTGGAATACCTTAAAGATCTGAAAGATAAGGCTGAGAGGCTTTATGCTGAAGGAAAGAGCATTGAGGAGATAGTTTCCGCATGCTTTCCCAGACCATCCCAAAAGGTAATTCTGATGGAGTTCGTCAGTGAGAAGGAGTGGGCGAGGGAGAACATGATAAGATCTCTTCTCGGATTGCCGGGGGATTCACATGGAACCAAAAAAGCTTAGCAAGCAAAAACCTGCATGATGTGTTTTTGTGACTCTTTCCATGCAAGCCTACTGCACAACACCTTTTAATTGTTCCCTTCACTCTAAACATATGATTGAGGTGAGAATTGTAAACGTTGACGGGAAGCCATTCCTTGGACTGAGAGTGGAGCTTCCAAATGCTCCTCTGCTGCTTTTGCTTCATGAGAAGCTGGTCATTGGATGTGGATACATCAGTGCTGAAGCAATGGAAAAAATGGGTAATGCGGCGTGCATCGTAAAAGGGGTAAGGAGCTTTCAGGAAATGCTTGAAGCTAAAATTGATGATGTTACGTCCAAGGCAGAAGAGCTTGGGCTGAGTAAAGGAATGAGGCTGGAAGATGCTTTGAAAATGCTTTAGTTCATCTGGCATAGATTCTGACAAGCAGGAGGCTGATTTCAAAAAATATCACCATCGGCACCGCCACCATTATCTGCGTGAACACATCGGGAGGTGTTGTTATCGCTCCTATTACGAAGAATGCAACGTAAATGTGCCTTCTGTAGTACGAGAGAGTCTCGTAGCTTACTATTTTGTTTCTGACGAGGAAGAACATTACGAGGGGGAGCTCGAAAACCATTCCGAAAAGAACAAGCATCAAGGCAACGAAGTTTACGAATTCGGAAAGGCTGTAGAGCGGTATTGCCCCCTGCGAAACCGCCATCATGTACAGAAAGCTGATGAAGAACCTCATCATGTTGTAACCGTAGATAACTCCGAGAATGAAAAGCAAAGCTGCAGCAATTCCGTATTTGAATGCTGTTGTTCTTCTGAGACTGAAGCTTATCACCCCTCTATCTCTAAGCGTTGCAAGAATTATGTGGAGTATGTAGGGCAGAGCAGCAGCAATTCCAACTGCAAGGGAAATTTTGAGATACAAAAGCAAACCCTCCAGCGGTGTTATGAGAACCGGGGAAGTTGAGAGCTGCATTGCCAGCCTTACAAGATTTTTTGACGCCGTAAAGGCAAGGCTCTGATTTGTTTCTGATGGATACAAGGCATAGTTCTCCAAGTCAGAAGCTATCTTTCTCAGCTCAACCGCAATTGCAAGTATTTTTTCCCTGTTCTCGATAACAGCCTCACCGGGAAACAGATCCCCGATAATTTTTCCGATTACTAAGCTGGCACCAAATGTGAAGAAAAGCGAGCTTACAGCTATAATTATCAAAGCGACTTTTAGAAATTCTTTTCTGAGTCGGGCGATTACTGCCAGCCAGTCCCTTGCCTCCACGATAATTCAGATCTTTGGGAGTATTTAAACTTAGGGCTGGCAGTAGTTTGTGTAAACGTAGTCAAGCATCCCCCTCAAAGAGTTTTCGATGAAGAAGTCCTCTCTTTTCTGGATATCCTCATCTAAGAGATGATAGCGGGCAAATCTTCTATCTTTCTCAAGAAGTTCCTCCTTTGCCTGTTTTACTATCTCATCCTCATTCTCGAAATCTCTCCTGCATGCAATGTCGTAAACAGTATCGAACCAGATACCCAGCTGCTTTCTCGCCTTCTGTATTATCTCCACACTGTCTCTCTTGAATCCGAAGTGGGCGAAGCAGACTCTCAGATTCCCCAGTTCTTCCAGTCTGTCGAGGGTTGACTGTGCAATTTCAAGTATGAACTTCTTCGGTGTGGCGGGGCGGAGGTAGTAGTCGTTTTTGAGGGGCATGTGAACACCTGCGGCTTCTCCAATGAAAAGGAACTCCTTGTAGATATAGCATTGGTGATGGGGGGCATGACCCGGAGCGTCTATGACCTCTATGCTCTCCCCCGCAAATTCAATTTCCCCATCCCATATCGATTCGGCTTTTATTGGCTTTGAAGGTCCGTAAACTTCCGCAATATCACCCAAAGCAACCTTTGAAGCCTCCCAGAGCTTTTCGGAGTTGATGAGGTGTCTTTTACCCTTCTCATGAACCACAACCCTTGCATCCGGAAATTTCTCTAAGATGCCATGTATTCCGCCAGCATGGTCAAGATGGATATGTGTGAGAAGGACGTATGGAACTCTCTTTATTTCCAGATATTTCAGGGATTCGAGAAGTTTCGGGATGGTTGATGATGGTCCCACATCAACCAGAACCGCTTCATCATCATTTTTTATTACCCATGAGCTTATAAATCTCCTGAAACCCTCCAGTTTCTGGGGCAGATCAACCAAGTAAAGATTTTCCGCAACCTCTATTATGTTCATAACGTTAAATTGTCGTCAGCTTTAAAACTTTTTCAGGTGAGGATTTTTAAATATTAACGGCAATATCTGTAATTTCTTCACGATAGCGAGAAAAAGTTAATATTCCTTCAGAGATTTTAACTTCAATGAAGTTCAGAATTAGAACCCTGCCTCTCAGGACGGAAAGGATAGCTGTAGTCCTGAGTCAGGATGATGCGGCTGAGCTGGGGTTGCTTCCCGGAGACAGGGTGAAGGTAACTTTTGATGGCAGATCATTTGTGGCTGAGGTTGAAGTAACCCATGAGCTGATCAGCAGCGGGGAGGTAGGGGTTTGCAGCTTCACAGCAGAGACATGCAGCCTTATGGAGGAATGTGTGGTTAACATTACACCATTTGCAAGGCCAAAATCTGTTGAATATATAAGAAAGAAGCTTGATGGGGCTAAGTATGAAAGAGAGGAGATAAGGGATATAATCGGCAGCATATCTTCGGATATCCTCTCTGAAGTCGAAATTTCGGCCTTCATTCTCGCCAGCGAAATTGTGGGAATGCATAACGATGAGATTCAGTGGATGGTTGAGGCAATGGTTGAAGTGGGACAAAAGGTTGTTTTCGAGAAGGGGACTGTTGTGGACATGCACAGCATCGGAGGGCTTCCGGGGAACAGGTTCGCGTTAATTGCCGTGCCAACGGTTGCTGCAGCGGGGCTTTTGATTCCAAAAACCGCAAGCAGGGCGATAACTTCAGCAAGCGGAACGGCTGACACGATGGAGGTTCTGGCAAACGTAAATCTGAGCGCCGATGAGATGAAGGAGATAACGGAGAAGGTGGGGGGAGTTATAGTCTGGAACGCTGCTACAGGTATAGCTCCGGCTGATGAGAAAATAATAAGAGTTGAGTACCAGCTTGAGCTCAGCCCAAAGCCACATCTAATGGCAAGCGTGCTATCCAAAAAGCTGGGAAGTGGAGCAAAGTTTGTTGCAATTGACATCCCGGTTGGCAGAAAGGCCAAAATCGAAAACGTGGATGTTGGGAGAAGTTTCGCAAACTCTTTGATGGAAATAGGGAGAAATCTGGGTCTAAAGGTTGCGACCGCGTTGACTGACGGTTCTCAGCCTCTTGGGAGGGCAATAGGGCCTGCACTGGAAGCAAGGGAGGTTCTGGAAGTTATGGAAAGGAAGGTTGAGGGAGACATGCTTGAAAAAGCCCTCGGCATAGCGGGAATACTTTTTGAGATGACCGGAATCGCTTCAAGCGGTTACCAGCATGCGAGAAAGATATTCGAGAGTGGCAGAACACTTGAAAAGTTCAGGGAAATAATCGCCGCACAGGGAGGGGATGAAAATGTCAGGGCTGAGGACATTGCTGTGGGGGACAAAACATACACGCTCCATGCTGCAAGGGAGGGGTATGTGAGGGAGATGGATATAGCGGTTCTGAACGAAATTGCGAGAACTGCTGGCGCTCCAAAAGATAAGGGAGCCGGAGTTTATGTTCATAAGAAGAGAGGAGAGGTTGTCAAAGCAGGGGAACCCCTTCTCACGATTTATGCCGAGAAGGAGTGGAAGCTTGACAATGCAATTGAGGTTGCAAACACGAAGCAGGCTTTCGAGATATCGGGAGTGATCATCGAAAGGTACACGATGGGAAGGTGGTGAAAGTGATATTCAGGGCTGTAAGGGTTCCGTTCAAATCGGGAAGGTTTGCGGTTATTTTGAACGAAGAGGATGCAAGCGAGCTTGGAGTCAGGGAAGGAGACAGGGTGAGGGTAAGATTTGGCAGAGCAGGAGTTGTTGCAACCGTTCAGATAACGAGAGAGATCATCGTTAAGGGATTTGCCGGATTAACAGACCTCGCTTCAAGGGAACTCGGAATATCCGACAACGTGGAGGTTGACATCTTCCCGACACCAAAACCAAAAAGCGTTGAATTGATTAAGAAAAAGACACGCGGTGAGAAGCTTACTCAGGATGAAATCAGGAAGATTGTTGTTGACATAACAAACAACGCCCTTAGTGAGGTGGAGCTAACAGCATTCGTTATTTCGTCAATGCTTCGCGGGATGGATTTTGATGAAATAGAGTGGCTTACAAGGTCGATGATTGAAACAGGAGAGAGGATTGAGTTTGAAAGGGGAACAGTTGTGGATAAGCACAGCATTGGGGGTGTGCCGGGCAACAAGATATCTCTGCTCATTGTCCCCACAGTTGCCGCAGCGGGGCTTTTGATTCCAAAAACCGCAAGCAGGGCGATAACTTCAGCAAGCGGAACGGCTGACACGATGGAGGTTCTGGCAAACGTGAATCTGAGCGTTGATGAGATAAAGGAGATAACGGAGAAGGTCGGAGGGGTTATAGCATGGGGCGGGGCAACGAACATTGCTCCAGCGGATGACAAGATAATCAGAGTAGAGCATCCCCTCTCCATCGACCCCCGCCCCCAGCTTCTTGCCAGCGTTATGGCCAAGAAAGGCTCGGTAGGGGCAAAGTATGTTGTCATGGACATTCCCGTTGGGGAGGGGGCCAAGATAGAGAGAATAGAGGTTGGAAGGGCTCTTGCAAACGACTTCATAGAGCTTGGAAGGAGAATTGGATTGAATGTAACAGCGGCAATAACCTACGGAGGTCAGCCGGTTGGAAGGGCAATAGGGCCTGCACTGGAGGCCAGGGAAGCGCTTCAGACAATGGAGGACAGACGGGGACCATCAAGCCTCGTTGAAAAAGCCCTCGGCATAGCGGGAATACTTTTTGAGATGACCGGAATTTCTTCAAGCGGTTACCAGCATGCGAGAAAGATATTCGAGAGTGGCAGAACACTTGAAAAGTTCAGGGAAATAATCGCCGCACAGGGAGGGGATGAAAATGTCAGGGCTGAGGACATTGCTGTGGGGGACAAAACATACACCCTCCTTCTGGAGAGGGTGCGGTGGTTTCGGTGAACAATAAAAGCATACTGAAAATTGCGAGAACTGCTGGCGCTCCAAAAGATAAGGGAGCCGGAGTTTATGTTCATAAGAAGAGAGGAGAGGTTGTCAAAGCAGGGGAACCCCTTCTCACGATTTATGCCGAGAAGGAGTGGAAGCTTGACAATGCAATTGAGGTTGCAAGTGTTGAGACGCCAATTGTGGTTTCTGGAATGGTGTTGGAAGTTCACGGAAAAAGGGGTGTGTTAAGATGAAGGAAGGTTTGGAAGATGTGATTGCCTGCAAAACTTCAATTTCAAGGATTGCCCTCGAGGACGGAAAGGCAATTCTTGAGTACAGGGGCTATGACATCCGCGAACTTGCGAGAAAGGCGAACTTTGAGGAAGTTGTTTATCTTCTGCTTTACGGAGAGCTGCCCAAAAAATACGAGCTTCAGGACTTCAGGATAGAGCTTGCCGAGAGGAGAGAACTGCCTCCGCAGATAATTGGTCTGCTAACTCATCTGCCTCCCTATACCCATCCAATGGTTGTCCTGAGAACCGCAACGAGCTATCTTGGCAGTCTTGATAAAAAGATAGATGTGAAAACAAAAGAGGAAACACTCAACAAGGCAAAAAATCTGGTTGCAAAGTTTCCGACAATAGTGGCATACTACCACAGAATCAGAACCGGAAGGAATATTATTCCACCAGCTCTTGAATTCAGCCACGCCGCAAACTTCCTCTACATGCTTCACGGAGAGGAACCATCGAAAACCGCTGAAAGGGCATTGGACATGGATCTAATTCTCCATGCCGAGCATGAGCTCAACGCATCGACCTTTGCAGCGAGAATTGCCGCATCAACTCTTGCAGACATCTATGCATGCGTTGTTGCCGCTACAGGAACGCTTATGGGGCCATTGCACGGCGGAGCGGCACAGGAAGTTATGAAAATGCTCAGAGAAGTAGCCTCCCCGAGAAGAGCTGATGAATACGTGAGAAAGAAGATAGAGGCAGGAGAGAAAATAATGGGTTTCGGGCACAGAGTTTACAAGAACGTGATCGACCCAAGGGCTGAACTGCTCAGACAACTTGCAAGGAAGCTGGCTGCAGAGGGGAATACGATGTGGTTTGAAATCAGCGAGGCAATTGCAGAAGCCGCTTACAAGTACAAGAAGCTCCTTCCAAACGTTGACTTCTACTCCGCAAGCGTTTACGCAAATCTTGGTATCCCGGACGATCTCTTCGTCAATGTCTTTGCTATTGGCAGGATTTCCGGTTGGACGGCACACATCATAGAGCAGTACGAAAACAACAAGCTCATAAGACCCAGAGCGGAGTATGTGGGAGAGAAAAATAAGAGGTATGTACCAATTTCCAGAAGGTGAGGACGAAACCTTTATTTGACATGCTGGAGTGGTGGAGAGCATGGCAAGAAAACCGGCGAGAATGTGGAGGAGACTTGAAAGACCTTACACAAGAATCGAGTATATTGATGGTGCTCCCGGAACGAGAATCAGGATGTTTGATATGGGCAACAAAAATGCCGATTTCCCCGTCATGGTCACACTTGTTGCAAAGGAAGCTGTGCAGATCAGGGAGAATGCTCTGGAGGCTGCAAGAGTTGTGGCGAACAAGTATGTGTCAAGGATGGCCGGTGCAAGCAACTACAAGCTAAAACTTCGAATCTTTCCGCATCATATATTGAGAGAGCACAGGATGGCTGTTGGAGCCGGAGCTGACAGAATTTCTCAGGGTATGAGAGCGGCATTTGGCAAGCCAGTTGGAAGGGCAGCGAGAGTGAAGCCAGGAACAAAGATAATTTCAATCTGGGTTAAACCTGAACATTTTGAGATCGCTAAGGAAGCTCTGAGAAGGGCGGCAATGAAAATGCCAACCCCGACCAAAATTGTTGTTGAAAAGGGACACGAACTGCTTAAGGGCAAGATTTAGTATTTTTAATTTATTAATCGAAATGCCATCTATTGCCGGTGCCTTGCTGTTTCTGTGACATCACAATACTTCACTCGGCCAGCTCATTGGTAAAGTTTTTTTGATTTGAATAAACTTTTATTGATGCCATCATTAATGGTGGGGGGTACTACAAGCAGCGCCGGAAAGAGTCTGATTGTCGCCGCTTTTTGCAGAATTCTTGCCAGAAAGGGCTACGATGTTGCACCATTTAAGGCTCAGAACATGAGTCTCAACTCTTATGTGACAAAAAGTGGAAAGGAGATTGCGATTGCCCAGGCTTATCAGGCTTTTGCAGCTGGCGTTGAGCCGGATGAGAGGATGAATCCAATACTGCTGAAGCCAAAGGGAAACTTCGTATCCCAGCTTGTCGTGATGGGTGAGGCTGTAGGAGATGTGGATTCAAGGGATTACTATGAAAGGATTGATATGCTTAGGAAGGTTGTTGAGGACGCATACACGAGTCTTGCCGAGGAGTATGACTTTGTTGTTATAGAAGGTGCTGGAGGAATGGCTGAGATAAACCTTTACGAGAGGGATCTTGCCAACATACACATCGCAAGGTTTGCAAGGCCAGAGATAATCATCGTAGGAGATATTGACAGAGGAGGTGTTTTTGCGTCCCTTTTCGGCACCTACTCTCTTCTGCCTGAAGATGTCAGAAAAATGGTGAGAGGGTTCATTATAAACAGGCTGAGGGGCAGGGAGGACATTCTGCAGAGCGGGATAGTGAAGCTTGAGAAGCTTACCGGCATTCCTGTACTCGGAGTTCTCCCCTTTCTTAACCACAACTTCCCCTCGGAAGACTCTCTGAACATCGATGAGTGGGGGAAGGATGGGCTGGTGGGGATAGTAAGGCTGAGCAGGGTATCGAACTTCACGGATTTTGAGTTTATAAAGGAATACACGCGTTTTCTTGATCTGAACTCCGGACTGGATGGATGTGAGGTGGTCATAATACCCGGAACCAAGGACACCATTGCGGATCTGATGGAGCTGAAAAGGTCAAAGCTCGGTGAGGAGATTGTCAGAAATGCGGGGAAGATTCCGGTTATAGGAATATGCGGTGGTTATCAGATTATGGGCAGGGAACTGATCGATTTTGGGGTGGAGCATGGGAAGATCAGGGTGAAGGGGCTGGGATTGCTTGATGCTGTCACGAAATTTGAGAACTACAGAAAAAGGACGGTTCAGGTTGTGAAAAGAGTTAGGGGTAATGCAGTAATTCTGGACAGGATTGTCGGGCAGGAAGTGTGGGGTTATGAGATACACAAAGGTGTTACATTCACACGGACATCAAATCTGCTGTTTGAGGATGAAGGATGTGTCAGTGACGACGGGATGTGCTGGGGCACTTACCTTCACGGTTTGTTCTGGAATACAAATGTTCTTAATGCTCTTGAAAAATACCTCGGAGTGAAGATTAAAATGGAGGATGACTGGGCAGAGATTATTGCCAGAGAGGTGGAGAAGAGGATAAGATTTTTAGATTTAAGCAAAATAGGTTCAAGACCAAATTAATTTCTATCAGGTTCAAGCAACCAGTTAATGATTTCTCTCTTTCCATCTCCAATCCAGCACAGTAAAATCTTTCCTCCATACTTCCTCAAAATTGTCCACTCATACAAAAATCCGCTGTGAGCGAAGAAGTTTCTTTTTCTGTTGGCACTTTCTGTGAAATTCTCCCCATGCTTCAACTTTCCCAGAATTTCTTCTTCATTCTCTCCGAGCTTTTTTCCCATCTCTCTGATTTCATCAAGATCCCTCTGCAGGAAATACTCGTTAATCCCGATCCCCAAATTTTTCACTCTGTAAAGTCTGGAAAACTTCTCCCAGATCTCATCCACATCAGGTTCTGATAGAGAATCCGCAAACTCCTTGAAACTTCTGTGGAGAGCAACAGCATAAAAGATGTTTGCAACATTTACACCATCCACATTAAGCCTCTCCACAGCATCCCCCGTTTTAACAGGTTCAAGGAATTTTTCAATGAACTCCGTGATCTCGTCTTCTTTCACCGTGTCGGAAAAGTCAAGCAGTTCGTAAAAAGCAAGGGGAACGTTTAATCTCATGGAATTGTAGGCAAGCTTGAGCTCTTCATACATCTTCCTGAACCTTCTCTTAATCTCTGTTCCGCTCCTGTTAAGCTCGGCCAGCCTGTCCCTCTGCTCCCCGAAAGCAATTCTATCAATGTTGGCATCCGGTAAGGAGAAGAAGGCTCTCGCATCGATGGGCTGTATTTCTGCAAAGTATCTGTCCACGTTTTTCATCACCGGGGGCGTGAAGAGTGCGTAGGCCCTTATTTCATCTTTACCCTGAAGCAACCCCTCAAGTTTTCTGAAGGTGATGTATCTTTTAGCGACTTCTAAAAGGCTTACCGTATAGATGTTGAACCCGGTTGATACATCAATGTAAAACTCGTCAGGTTTATTCTTGATTAATTGTAAAAAAATTGCCGTGGTTATCGTCTCAATACTCCCTCTGAACTCAATCTGCCCGAACTTTCCAATGGAGGGGATGATTGCCGCATCGAAATCATCAAGACCTCTCTCCCTGAGTTTTTCGCTGAACTCGTTTAGGTCAACCAGCAGACTTTCTGGAACAAGGATTGTAAGCCTGGCAATTTTCCCCTCCTTTTCGAGATGTTTTCTCAGGGCATCACTGCAAAGGATTGTTCTGTATGATTTCCCATCCAAAACAAATTCCTTCTCATCGTAATTCTCAGGCCTTCCAGCAACCTGAAAGATTCTTATCATCTATCTCACCAGAACTTCCGCAAATCTCTTTCCAAAATCGGTAACCTTCAGTTTGCTTCCAGCTCTCTCAACCAGACCATGACGCAGAAGCATCTCCCTCTCTGAGTATGTGAGGGTATCCAGTTTCTCGTTGAAGAGAACATCCACGAGCCTTCTTATGTAATCCTGAGGAATCGGTACTGTGGGAATTCGCACAACCTCATAATCATCGGGGAACAGCAGAGAGTTGAAGTGCCTCTCCCTCTCCATGTAGATTCTTATCTTCTCATCTTCATCTTTTGCGAGATAAATTCTCTCAATGTCCGCTCTGAGACTCTCAAGAGCCTCGTTGACAACCTTTACATCGGGCGATACGACGTGGAATATTCCATCCACATTCAGAAACTGCCCCAGAATGGAGAGGGTTATGCACATATTCTTTCTCCCACCTGCCACGTTCAGGTAAACTATGTCAGAGCCAAACTTCTCCTTCTGCCTCTTTATCACCTTTCCAGCAATCCGCATGAACTCGAAATTCTGATCTTCAGTTGTGACGTCCTCAAATGGCAGCTCAACCTCATGAATTCTTGTTTTCGGATACTTTATTTTCAAAGCCACCCTTATAAGTTCAAAACCCTCCTTCACCCTTCTCTCTGCAGTGGTAATAACCACCAAATCCCTGACTCCTCCAAGATGATCGACAAAAGTTGTTACAACAGGCGGGCTCATTCCGAGGGGAGATATGACTGCAACGCTCATGATTGAAGTTTATTCATACCACTTAAATTTTTTCTCACCTTAGTTGAGCGACGAATGGGTTACTTTTCTTCTAATATTGCCGATTGGCTGACATGCTGCTGAGCCAGAATTATTTAAAGAGCAAATGCCATGAGTGATAGCTCTGCAATTCGGAAGTTGTGAATCCAAGAAAGGGAGAAATTGTTTAACCGGAGGTTCACCCGTTATCAGCGAAAAATCTCATAACTCCAAGCCCTGAAGTTCTGCTTCCGCCAACATTTGAATATTCCCCAAAACTGAGGAGTTTAGACGTTATCTCAGCATATTTATCCTCGTAAAGATCCTCAGGTAGGCTGAAATTTACACGCCCGACAAAACCAACAGCCCACTTTCCCTTCTTCAGCATCACCTTCTGTGTCTCTATCTTTAATCCTGAAACAGCTATCCCATTCCTGTCGAGCCATTCTCTGTAGTCCTGAGGTACTTCGGAGACGAATGCAGAGTAAAGTCTTGCGAGACTCCTGAACATCAGGTTCGGGAGCGGAAGGGGAATAAAGCGGTAACCATCGGAAGGTGTGCGAAAATAGCATGGAGATATGAAATCCACCCTGAATTTCGTTAAAGGTCTGCCGGAAAATGAATCTTCACTGCAGTACTTGACACTCACCTTCTTGAGAGGATTATGGACTGCTGTGAAGTATATACTGTCGGCAGATATCAGATAGTCTTTTAGAGCTTCACCAATCTCCGGAACAAAGAAGGTTATGGAGAAGTTGTAATCTTTCCCCTCCTCAAGTCTGTCTACCGGTGTGCTGTTTAGCATTACAGGCGTGACGGAAAAAGGGGAGAGCGTCTTGCTTGAGTGAAGTTTTTCAGCAAATGTCCTGTCCATTTTTGCCAGAAGCCAGTAAACGTAACCTCTCACAAATGCCCCCGAATACATCCTGAACCTTTTGCTTTCTACAGCCTCGAACTCGATTGTGACCCTGACTATGTCACTCATAAATCGAGATCCAGCCCAGAGGTCTGTCGTCGAATGTGATTCGCCTCACCATCGGGAAGTTTCTGCTGAATCTTCCTGTTCTCGGATTTTTGCCAAGTCCGAGCTTCCTTCTCAAATCCTCAAACTTCGGGTGTGTTTTAAGCAATGTTCCAATCGTTGAAGAATACCACCCAGTTCCCCATCCTATTCTGAGAATAATTCCTCTCGTATTGAGAACATTCTTAAACTCCGTTATGGCTTTTTGTGGATATTTACGCTCTAACTCAACCTCCACCACTTTTTCTGCAAACTCCCTTGCTGCAGAGAGGATGTAATCGTAATCCAGTTTTTGGCTCAAATAATCCAAGGTGAAACCGTCAATGCTCGCCTCAAACTCAGCCACCTGTCCTGCCTCTGTGCATTCAGCTAGCATGCTGAAGTTCCTCATTCCAAGAAACTTTATCTCGTATATTCTGCAGTCATCAATGAATTCAGAGTCGCAAATTCTCAACGCTCTCAAGAGGTCGTTCTTGGGGTCTGATCTTCTTCCGGTAAGCTCGGCTTTTCTGAACACTTTTTCTTCAAGTTCGTCATCGAGTTTTATCAATTCTTTTCTACCAAGATTTCTCTTCTCATTGAGCTTCTTTTTGATATAATTAACAGTCCAGTTAAGAAGTTCTCTGCTATCTTTGACCTCTTTCCACAGGATTGCTGTTCTTATCGCACCTTTTATGGTTGATCCGGGAATGTATGGTTTTCCCCGGCTCTTTATGTGTGCCAGAATTTCATTTCTTGAAGTCCTGCCTTTAAAAGGTACTTCTCTTATCTTTATCTTTGACAGATCAACAAAATCCTCGATTTTCTTACCCTCACTTATCTCCCTCGCAACATTAATCGGATCCAGCCCCTTTTTTTCAACCTCTTCAAAGAATCTCGTTGAATCTACGAACACAACTCTGTCCCCTTTTATCACAAAATCCGTCGCGTAATACTTATCTCCAGAGCCGATATGAACGGGAGTCAGAATTTCAAGTTTCATCTGGAATCACCATCCTTACAAGGAAAGACCTGCCGTTAAGATACACATCATGTCCTGTTTCTTTTGAAAGGTCGCTGTAAGCAATGCTCAAATTTATAACGTCTCCCTCCTCTGCCTCATTAAAAATGGAACCTTCTGAAGCCATGATTACCTTGGGCTTTCTAATGGTCGCCTTTGCTGTATTAATCCACCCGCCCCTCACGACTGGTTTCCAGTAAACCACGCTGTCGAGACTGGTCGGGTAGGTCAGGGAAAGAGTTGTGTAAAATTCTCCGCTCTCCCTTATTTGGATCTCATCCTCTTTCATTTCGAACTTCCCAAGCCCCCAGGTTCTCTTACCACCAATCCCTTCATCTTGCAGAAACTTAAGAGCTTTCTTGATAAGTCCATCATTTCCATCAACCATGAAATAAAGTCCCGAGTTATCGCCAAATTTCACTGCCGTCAGATAGTATATGCCGGAATTAGACGTTACTCTATCGAGCACGACTTTCGGAACTTCGAATTTCATGTATGGCGTCTCGTCCCCTTTAACTTCTATCTCCCCGGAAATAACCTTCTCAAAATTCTCAAGGGACAGAAACCTCCACTTTCTCTCTACCGGCAATTGTGGAGCTGGCAGGTAGTACTTTCCATTTTCAAAGGGGAAGCAGGAACTGAATCTTAGCTCCCCCGCGCTAACCCTTTTGATGAACTCCTCCACATCCTCGTTTAACTTTGCAAGTGCAGTGGCCATTGCTCCGAACAGAGTGTCCGAGTGCAGAATGTCCCCTGCTCTTTCAAGCCCAATACCTGCCTCCCCTATCCTTAGAGGTGTTTTAAAATAAAGCTTGAACACCTTGGCCTTCATAGCTTCTCAGTAATCTGACTGAGCGCGTCTTCAGGCCTTAACCCCTCATCATTTCTAAGAAGTTCGATCTCATATCCTTCCTTGAGATAGTAATCCTTTGGTCTCTCCACAATCCCTGTTATTCTGAACTCAACCTTTCCGTAACCTCTCGATCCAGAACCGCCGAGATAGTCGTCCTCAAGCATTTTCATGAGATTTATCAGATTTTTCAGGTCATCCTTTTTCTCAGCCTCATTTTCAACGTTGTAGACGATTTCAAAGGCAAATTCGGCTCCTGGAACAACTCTCTCCATTGGTCTTGGGTTTGCTGCGGAAGTTATTCTGTCTATGGCGGTTTCATACTTTATCTCGATAGCTTCTTCCAGCTCATTCTTATTACACAAATATGCGTCTCTGAAAATTGTTCTTGATGGATAGTTTTTGTCTCCACCACTCTTTCCTGAAGTGCCAAAGAGTCTGCAGACTGGACACTTTACAGCATCTTCAAATTTGTTGCATGCATGAATCCACACGTCTCCAATTTTCCTATTAAACCATTTATCATCTCCCCAGCCTCTTTTTTCTGAAGGTTGATCGGCACTCATGGCCTTCTCGAAAAGGCTCCTCATTTTACCCTTTAAAGATGATCCGGGAATGTATGGATCTCCGGTGTTTGGATCTTTGAGTACTGGGTTATCTATTCCTCCAATCTCAATCGCTTCTGTTTGAGCACCAATATGCAATCCGGTTTTCAGCTTTATTTTTCCATTAATCACAACCTTGCCGAAAATTGCCTCTCCCATATTAATCCCTCCCTCCTAAGAGCTTGTGATACGCTACAACAGCCTGTAAAAAGTCGTGAACTTCTTCGTAATTCTTTTCGCCATTTTTTAATTGTGGCAGAACTTTGCTTAGAACTTCTGCAACAGGCTCAATTTGTTTTTGCCGACCAAGGGTGTATGCAAGGGTGTAGTTAAGTCTCACGACATCCTTTGAGATATCCTGCTTCTTTCTGAAGTTTCTGTATATCTTCGTGGACATGTTGAGTATTTTTCTAATCTGACTTGTGGCAAGCCCTTTTGCAACTGAGTTCACGGCAACTGCAAATGCAAGCTTGTTTCTCTCCCATTCATCAAGTTCGAAGAAATTCTCAGCTATCTTTGGTGGGTAAAATTTGCTGTATATTTTCTTGGCAACTTCATTTTGTTTTTCGCGTCTCTCCCTAGATTCAATTGCAGCAAAACTAAATTTACTTGCAAAAGAAACAAAATCTCCACTCTCAAACAGCTCAACAAACTCCTCTAACATTCAACCACCCCCTCTTACGGCTAAATCAACAAATTTTAGAGGTACATCAATTAGGTAAATGTCCTGCGGTTCTCCCGCTTTTGTTTTCTCCGGATCCCTCGATGCAAGTTCTGGAATCACTTCAATAACTCGCTTGCCATTCATCTTGGCTCTTGACAGGTAGTAGGTAAGCAAAACCGACCATCTGAAACCGTTTGGATTTCTGAGGTAATCATTTCTTGCTTTGAGAATTCTTCTCAGCAACGTTCTCCGCACAAGCAGTTCCGGTTTGGTGCTTTCGTATATCTTTGTAATGTAATCAACCCATACTCTTCTGAACTCATCCCATTCGTAGGATTTCTTGAATTTGACATCTTTGTAACCCCTTTCATCTAAATAAATCCTGTTTTTCCTCTTGATTTCCGTGTCGTTTTCCCTTGCAACGACCTCTCCTTCATTCTTTGCCCTCTCCTCTCGCTCTCCTGTAACTTCTGCCATTCTGTAAAGCGGATACTTTGGATCAAAGATTCCGTATCCTGCTGAGAGCGTAATGTTCGGGTTTGATCCAACATATTTCCTGAAGGCACTTTCAATCTCGAAAGCCAGCTCAAAAACGTGATCCCATGCACCCACTATAAACAGGTCGTCTCCTCCTGAATAAACAACCACCACATCCCTCTCTTTTCTTTCGCTCTTTATCCTCGGAACTTTTGCATCGTCAACGTTAACTTTACTTTCGCAGATTAGGTCAATGCAGTTCTTGAAGAAGTGATTCATGAACCTTGAAAGCGTTGCCATCCTTGAAATTGTTTCGTTATTTTTCAAACCTTTGCTGAACACTTTTCCAAGATCATCAACGTCCATCCTCAAAACTGCGAGCTTTTTAGCTCCGGTAGCACCTTCTGCAAGTTTATCAAACTCCTTAACGTTTCCCTCATCATCTTTTGAATTGTACTTGCTGAAGTTCAGCACTACAAAGTTGTAATCGGCCAAATTAATGTCCAGTCTCTCATCCTTCCCTTTCCCCACATTTTTAACATAAATCACTGCTCCTTTGGGATACTCTGGCAGATCCTCATACCGGAATGGTTTGAATACTGAAAACGGAAGGCTGTATTTCCTGTCGCCATCTGTTTTAAGCCTAACGAACCCGTCAGATTTTGGTATCACCCCTCCCATTTCGTGGAATTCCTTGCAAACCGGGCAAACTTTGTTTTCATCATCCTCATAAAGGATTCCTGGAGTTTTGCAAACATCACATTCCCCGTAATTTTCGGAATCCGGAATGTAGTTCTCAATCAGGTCTCTTTCTCTGACTACATCCAGAAACTTTCTCAGCTTTTTCTTTTTCAGCTCTCTGTTCACGATCTCCCATATGGATGCTTTTTCAGTTCTAAATTTGCTGAGCTCTTCCCCACTAACCTCCGCAAAGCCAATTGCAAGATAAAGCTTCCAACGAAAATGCTCGAGAAGCCATTTATTGACCTCCTCACCGATTTTTCTTATCTCTTCTTTTGCTTCCTCCGTGTTGTAAGCAAGAATGTAAAATCTACCCCCGCCAGAAAATATGATGTTTGCTCTCGTTAATTTGAGCCTCTCAATGATTTCTGCTACAACATCCTCAACAAGAAGTTCAAGGAAGAGAGATCTTGCTCTAAGATATTTTAGCGCACCTTTGCTGGTAATTGTGTAGATGAAATCCTGAATTCCTGAAATGTCACCACCAACAACAAGGTATTTTCTTTCTTTTCTGTCCTCAATTTTGGTCTGGAGATCCCTCTCAAGTTCTTTCAGGTGGTAGTGATAGAGGCAGAGTGCTATGGCGGAGGTCGTTTTGAGGTGGTCGTAAAGGGAGATATCGTTTTCCTCTGTGAGCATGGCGGGAATGAAGGTTGTATACTTCTCTAAGACATAGAGCAAAGCATCGAAGTTCAGTTTTTTAAACGATTCCTCGAACTCGCTCTCGAAACCTTTAAAAAGCTCTTTATATTTGTTGATCGTGTTCTTTACATTCTTTTTGGGGTAAAAATAGCGACCGGGAGAGAAAATCTCAAGTTCATAGTAAACCTTCTCAGCATTACCCTTTCCAATATTTACAGAAGAAAAAACAGACTCAAGCGGATTCTCGAGTTTGAAGACCATCTCTTCCTCAGCTTTTCTCTCACCTGAAGATATGTTGTCCGCCTCGCAAACAATGTTCAGCAGGTTTTTTGTTCTGATATCTCCTTTAAAAGATTTTAGATCGTCTTTGTGATGGTATTTTGCAAAAAGCGGGAGTATGTCGTATTCTCTGAAGTACTTCTCAACATGTTTTTTGAGGAATTCGTATCCAAATTCGCTGTGCTTCTTTTTCTGGGCATGGGCTCTCTGCTCAAATTTCCCAATATCGTGCAGTAAACCACCTAACGCAACGAGTCTCGCTTCCAGATCCATTAACCCCACCTCAATCTGCAAATTCTACCTGCAAAAGTCAATCTGTATCTTTTAACCTTCCCGTTCAGGGCTTCAACAAGCCCGCTTTCTCTAAGCTCTTTCAAGTACTGCGAGGCAGTCTTCTTGCTGATCCCGAGTTTTTCAGCTATCCTGCCCGCATCATCACCATCTTCCAGAACTTTCAGCACATGTTTTCTCGACTTTGAGAGTTCATCAAACTCAGCAAAACTCAGGGGAATTTCAACCAGCTCAGATCCATTTTTTGTTTCCTGAACGTAGAAGATTCTGTATCCGTAAACAAATGCTGCATAGAATGCTGCCAAAGCCTGGATTTTGGTGCCACCCGAAACGATGACGCTAACATCATTGGGACTCTCCATCTCCAAAATCTCCATAGTTCTGATGCTGCATTCCTCGAAATTGAAGGGATTTACAGCAACCACTTCAACTTTAACCCCCAGATTTTCCAGCTTCTCCTTAATTTTACCTGAAACCTCCAGAGGATCAATGTTGTTCTTGACGGGTTCATCAAAAATTTCAGATGCAGGTTTTCCTGCAATCAGTATGGCTTTATCAAGCCCGATTTTTCTTGCTGCGATGATGACCGGTTCCTCGCTGCCACCAACTGTGGCAACCAGCACTTTCATTAAACTCTTTTTTCTTTTGGGAGGTATATATGTTTTTTCACGTTAAATCCTCTTCAAAGTCAGAAATCTGAAGTTTTGTCAGAAATTCTGGATGAAGTGTTATCTACATTAACTTACAATTTTCAGCTATGTTTATGTTTGCAGAAGTTGAGAGAAAGCTCAGAATGATGAGAAAGGTTTTTGAAAGTATGGAAATTTCAGAGGATTTGAGGGGGTATTCATGGGATAAACCTCCCATGGAGCCGATAAACGACGTCAGGTTATCTATCTCTGACATAAACGGATTTTGTCCTACCCGAAGGGATGCATTTGTAAAATACGTGCTTAGGGAGAAACCAAGGATGAATCAACACATGGTTAGGGGTCTAGCTTACCATAAAGTCATCCGTGATACCCTTGTGGCTCTTAAAAAGGCCGTCTATTCTGGAATCACTTCAGGAGAAGAACTCGTTGAGCTGTTCTTCAGCAACAATGAAATCCCTGAGAAGATTAGTAAAAATCTCGGTGTTGATTTAAAGGAATGCTTAAAACTCTACAGATTCCTAGTTCTTCAGATTTCTGCAAGAGTGGACGAAGTTTTATCGAAATATCCGGATTCAGATGATGAAAACATTGTAGGACTGGCTTTACCGCCATTTGTGGAAAAGAGGGTTGATGGAAGCTTGGTTGGGCTCTCAAAACATCTCTCGGTTGACGTTTTTACACCTCATGCTGTGTTAGATTTCAAAAGTGGTTACAGCAAAGAGGAGCATATGCTTGGTTTAGCAGGATATGCTCTGGCTATAGAAGCTGATGAAGAAATTGATGTTAATTACGGCTTTCTGATTTACATCAGAGTGGATAAGAACGTTCATTTCAGGCATGTGGATTTGTGGTTGGTGACGAACTGAGGAGGGAATTCATTGAAGTGAGAGATGAAATAGCAGAGCTTGTGGATTCAGGAATTGATCCTGGAAAACCGAATCAATGTCCAAAATTCTGTTCTTACTACGGTGTGTGCAATGAAGGTTGTGATTAACGGCTACGGTGTTTTTGTTGGAGTGAAGAACGGGGTTGTAAGTATAAGAAATGGGGAGGGCGAGAAGCAGATTCCGCCGGGAAATTTGAGGCAGATAGCAATAGCGAGTGGAGGAGTGGCAGTGTCATCATCATTCCTAAGATTGGCTTCGGAGAACGGCATTGATGTCATCGTTTTAAACTCCAATGGTTCTCTGTCTGGCATTTTTAGACCCATTCTGAAGAAGGCCAATGTTAAGGTTAGGAAGGAGCAGTATAAAGCCCAGAACGACGAAAGAGGAATTTTTCTGGCCAAATGCTTTGTGAAGGGAAAGATAATGAACCAGTACTACCTGCTCAAATCTCTATCAAAAAATAGAAAGCAAAAACTTAATGAATGCTACGAGTTGAAAATAATTGCAGAAAATGTTGAAAAATGCAGCAGTCAGCAAGAATTGATTCAGATTGAAGCAAAAGCAGCCGAGATGTACTGGAGAGGCATATCCAATTTTTACGATATTGACAGGAGGAGAAAGAGATACGATGATCCGGACGCGATTAACATGGCCTTGAATTATGGCTACAGCATTTTGATGTCCCAAGTCATGCTTGCGGTTGATTCAACAAACCTTGATCCCTTTGCCGGTTTCCTGCACAATGAGAATCCGAGAAGACCTGCTCTGGTTGTTGATCTGATGGAGGAATTCAGGCAGCAAGTGGTAGACAGAGCCGTTTTTAAGGTTAATCCTGAAGAGAAAAATGGGTTCTTGACAAAAGATGCGAGGAAGGAAATTATAGCTGAAATCAAAAGAAGATTGGAGACAAAAGTAACTTTCAACAACAGAAAGCTACCACTCGAGTACCATATCTATCTGCAAGCAAGAAGAATTGAACGTTTTTTGCTTGGAAAGGAGAAATACAACCCATTCATTTTAAGGTGACACGGCATGATGACTCTGGTAATATACGATATTTCAGATGATCACATCAGATTGAGGATAGCAAACCTGTGTAAGAGGTTCGGTCTCAGCAGAATTCAGAGGAGCGCATTTCTTGGCAGTATACCGTCATCAAGAAGAAAAGAGTTAATTAAAAAGCTAAGGAGGTTTAAGGGGAAAGGAAACATACAAGTCTTTGTGATATGCAAGCCAGACTTTTTGCTGAGAGAAGTTATTGGGGACGAGAAAAACTTCGAGTGCGATGACCTCATCATCGTTTGAGTTTCCGGCAAGTATTGTTAAGCTGTACTTTTACTGTCCACAAATTCCGTATCTTGTTCTCAATTTTGGCTTAAAAGAGAGAATCACTGAATTTATGGCTGCAGGGAGAAAAAAGCATGAAAAAAAGCTGAAAACTTTGAAGAAGAAGGGATGGGAAGTAAACGTGTTTTTGAGGTCTGAGAAGTATGGTATTTACGGCTATGTCGATGCATTCAAAAGGGAAGAGAATGGGTATGTGGTACTTGAGTTGAAGAGTGCAGAGTACAGTAAGAAATTCGTGAAAATGCACCTCTACCAGGCGGCATGTTACGCTTTGATGGTCGAGGAGAATTTCGGAAGGGTTTGCAGGATTGAGATAGAATATGATGATAAGAAGATTTGCTTTCCTTTTACCAGTTGTATTAAAAAATATTGCATATATATAATAAACAGAATACGAGAAATTGCAGAGGGTGAACCGGTCTCGTATCGTATTGATGAAAGAAGATGCAAAAACTGTGGATTTCTAAATTTCTGCAAAGGAATTTAGTATGGTCTAATTTTATCTTTTCATTTTCAGTTAAAGCTCACTTTCATCCGTATCAAATTTATTTGATTTCAGTATAAGATAAAATATTTCCGTTGATTTCCAGAGCTCTGAAGGGTTTCCAGAGTTTATTTTAGCGGAATATCTTCATTAAGTGAGTTTTGGTTTGATTGAACGCATCTGGATG
>Ga0072500_133475_pt1 | contig 30894 bp, 26 predicted proteins | sample GBScelen77Swater_FD_63803 | JGI IMG/M metagenome (GOLD analysis project Ga0072500, IMG submission 63803) | Hot spring microbial communities from Great Boiling Spring, Nevada - cellulolytic enrichment S 77C v2 (version 2) | ecosystem: Environmental > Aquatic > Thermal springs > Hot (42-90C) ...
GCGCCCCCCAGGGCCTCTCGAGCCCCCCGCGCCCCCTCACCGCGGCATGTCCTGGATGTCGCGACGGGGACCGCCGATCTCGCGCTCGAACTCGCCCGGCAGGGTACAGCACGCGTCGTCGCACTCGATTTCAGCCTCGCCATGCTCTGTTTGGCTGCCCGCAAGCGCGCAGCGACGGGCCGACCGCTCACTCTCCTCTGCGGCGATGCTATGCGCTTGCCCTTCCGCGATGCCTCGCTCGATGCCTGTACGATCGCCTTCGGACTGCGCAATCTGCCCGATTATCGAGGTGCACTGGCCGAGTTCGCGCGCGTACTCCGCCCCGGCGGTCGCCTGGTCGTGTTGGAAACCACGCCGTTCCGCGGCCCGCTCGCGCCGCTTCTCCGCCTCTACTTCGATCGCGTCGTCCCCTGGCTCGGAGGACTGATCAGCGGTGACCTGGATGCCTATCGCTATCTCCCCCGCTCGACAGCTGCCTTCCCGGCTGCCGACGAACTAGCTGATCTTCTCCGCAACGTCGGCTTCTCCCCGGTCAACTACCGAAAGTTCATGCTCGGTACTGTCGCCCTGCATATCGGGGTCCGCGCCGCCTCACTGAGCGAACTGGCCGAGGCTGAGGCCGGCGCGAGTCAGCTGAGAGCCTGACCGGGCTCCTGACCGCGGGCGCTGCCGATCCAACGGCGCGCGCTTGCTCCGGAACAGTGTTCTCGCGGGTATCCTGGTCAGGACGGGCGCCAGGAGCGCTCGCTCGCCCTCGTCTTTCGCGCTTTCTCTGCCCTGCGTTCCCCTCCACTCAGTTCGGCTGCAGGATCCCCAATTCCTGCAACGCCCGCTCCAGCGTTGCCAGATCCTGCTCCATCGTCGCGAAGGCAGCCAGATACGGCTCGGGTGTCGTCAGATCGACCCCCGCATCGCGCAGGAGGTCCAGCGAGTCCTTGGACGAACCGGCCGCCAAGAAAGCGAGATACCGCTGCCGTGCCTCTTCGTCGCCCGCGAGAACGGCTCGCGCCAACGCCGTCGCGGCGACCAGCCCGGTCGCATACTGGTACACGTAGAACGCACGATAGAAGTGCGGAACCCGACTCCACTCGTGCCGGACCTCGTCGTCCACTTCCAAGTCCGGCCCGTAATACTCGCTGATCAGGCGACCGTACAGCTCGCAGAGCCCGTCCGCGCTCAACCCTTCCCCTCGCTCCACGGCCTGGTGCGTCAGGAGCTCGAACTCGGCGAAGAGCGTTTGCCGGAAGAGCGCGATGCGGAAGGTATCCAAAGCATCGTTGACGAGCGCGGCCCGTTCCCGCGCATCGGTCGCTCGTTCCAGGAGGGCATGGGTGAGCAGACGCTCGTTGCAGGTCGACGCGACTTCGGCGACGAAGATCGTGTACTCAGCGGTCGGATGGGGTTGCGCCCGCGAGCTGAAATAGGAATGCATGGCGTGCCCCACCTCATGCGCCAGCGTGAACACCTCGCGCAGCGTGCCGTTCCAGTTCAGCAAGATGTACGGGTGGACACCGTACACCCCCAGGCTGTACCCACCGGACCGCTTGCCGACCGTCTCGTGGACATCGACCCACCGGCTCGCGAGCCCCTGTTGCAAGGGTTCGATGTACTCTGACCCGAGCGGACGGAGTGCTGCCAGGACGAGCTCGCGCGCTTCGGCATACGTGTACCGGTGATCCGCTCGCTCGACTAACGGTACATACAAATCGTAGGTTCGCAGGCGCTCTAGGCCGAGCACACGCTTGCGCACGGCCAGATATCGCTGCAGGAGATGGCGATGCTGGCGGACGAGGTCGATCAGTGTCGTGTAGACCTCGAGCGGGATGTTGTCCGGGTGGAGAGCTGCTGCGAGGGCCGACTCGTAGCGTCGCGCTCGTGCATAGAAGGTATCGCGCTGGTTCGCGGCGCTGAGGAGGGCAGCGAGCGTGTGCCGGTGGGCGATGTACGGCGCGTGGAAGACCTGGTAGGCCTCCTGGCGCACGCGGCGCTCGCGCCGTTCGAGCAGGAGTTGATAGCGGCCTTTGGTGAGCTCGACCGTTGTCCCGTCGGTGTCCGTCACTGTGCCGTACCGAATGTCGGCGTTGTCGAGTACAGTGAAGGCCGTGGCTGGTGCCTGTGCGAGCGGCATCGTCTCGGCGAGAAGCTGCTCGACCTCCGCTGAGCGCACATGCGGACGCTCTCGCACCAGCCGTTCCAGGAGCCGTCGGAACGGGGCGAGACCCGGTTCCTGTTCGACCAGACCCAAGAGGGCCGCGTCGTCATAGCTGGTCAGGAGTTCCGGTGCGATCCACGCCGAGGCGCGGCTCGCCACCGTACCCACATGGATAGCTCGCTCGTATCGCTCTGCCGCAGCCGTGTCGCGCGTGTCCTGATCCCGCGCGAGCAGGGCATAGGCGAAAAGCTTGTTCACCCGCTGGTCGAGCTCGTCGGCCAGCGTTAGGACCTCCAAGACCTGCCGCGGTCCCTGCTGCAGGGTTCCGCGCAAGGATTCCAGCTTGGCGAGTTCCGCGAGCACTGCTTCGCGCTCTCGTTCCCATTCCTCCGGACTGGCGAAGAGATCAGCCAGGTTCCAGGTCTCTTCGATCGGTACCGCATCGCGTGTCAAGACCACGGTCATGAAGTCCTTTCCTCTGCTCATGTCGTTTCGATCACATCCTACTCGTTCTCGCGTTCCAGTGATTGCTCCCGAGCAGTCAGCGCTCCTTGGTCGTGAGGGATGGTTCCAGGGCAACGACTCGCCGCGACGTCTCGGCATCGCCGGCAGCTCGGGCGAGACGAGCCGCATCTGCCGCGCCCTCGCTACCGGCAGCTGCACTGATGCGCCCCGTGAGCGAGTCGCCTGGAAAGCTCAGCCGGGAGGGTCTCGACGAACGACTGGGCAGATCGAGCGGTCCTGGCCGGAATGTGGGAAGCCGCTGTCCAGGCTGTCCAGTCGGTCTGTTTCGGTACCCGACGTGGAAGCGAAGGCGTTCATCGCGTCTCGGGCACGACGCTGTCGGTCGACAAGCGAGCGATCGTGCGAGTCTGTCACCTGAATACGCCTGTTTCTGCTCCTGCCGATCGCACCCGATGAGCCAGCTCATGCCCCAGCGCTGTGTAGATCCAAGCAGTCGATAAGCGACTGAACTGACGAAAGGTTCACGCGAGCGCCGGTCTTGCCCGGGGAGGAAGCACGAGAGCCATGGTTACACGAGTGGACATCTTGACACCTATACTATACATGGATAAAGTTGTGGTGGGTTTACCCTCGCACGGGGGCTTACGAGCCACTAGCGAGCATCTCGGGCGCGCGAACGGTGCGAGTGACGAGAGCGGTCGCGAGTGCCTCGAGTGATCAGGTGCGAGGGACGGCTGTCTTGCCGTGCTGTCCGTTGGTTGTCGTGCCATGATGGGGAGGAGACAGGATGAATCGCCGGCGTTTTCTCGTGTTTTCGGTATCCGCGCTCGCCAGCAGTCTTCTCGCGGCTTGTGGCGGTGGTGCAAGCCCGACACCGACACCCACGACAGCACCATCCCCGACACCAGCCAGTGCACCCGTTCAGACCCCAGCAGCTACAGCCTCACCGACTCCTCTGGCCACCACGCCGACCGTCGCGCAGCCGGCAACCCCCTTCAAGATCGGTGTCGTGGTTGCGCAAACGGGCAACCTGGCATCGTCCGGTCGGCGCCACATCGAGGGGATGCAGCTCGCACTCGACGAGTTGGGCAGCACCGCTGCTGGTCGTCAATTGCAACTGTTGCCAGCCGATTCGGCTGGGAATCCGGATCAGGCGCAGACGCACGTCCGGCGACTCGTCGAAAGCGAGAAGGTCGATGTCATCACCGGCTTCACCATCACGCCGGAACTGACCGCGGTGCGTGACTACCTGCACGAGCAGAAGCAAGTCACCATTGTCTCGATCGCCGGCTGGCCACCCCTGACTCGGGATCCGAAGGTTCGCAGCCCATACATCTTCCGCTCGTCCTTCTGCCAGGGGCAGTACGAGTTCATCCAAGCGAAGTGGGCCTATGAGAAGGGTGGCTATCGAAATATCGCCATCATGGCCCCCGACTACACGACTGGCCGAACGGTTGCTCAGATCTTCGGCGATTACTTCAAGAAGTCGGGCGGTCAAATCGCTGCCGAGGTCTATCCGCCGCTCGATACGACCGATTTCGGACCTTATCTCCAGCGCATCCTTCAGGATGCTGCCAACGCCGATGCTGTCTGGGCCTGGTTCATCGGGGCCGACGCTATCCGTTTCATGACCCAATACCAGGAGTTCGGCCTCAAGGATCGATACCCCTTGCTCGGCGGCGCCGAGGTCGGCGATGACCCCTATCTCCCTGAGGTCGGCGAAGCAGCTCTCGGCATCGTGAGTGCGATCAACTACGCAGCGCGTTATGATCGGCCACAGAACGAGGAGTTCGTCGCCAAATTCCAGCAGAAGTTCGGTCGTCTCCCTGGTCACCTGGAGTACTGGGGCTATATCACCGTCATGATCCTCGCCCATGCTCTGGAGACCGTGGAGGGAGATACCAGTGACAAGGATGCCTTCCTGCAAGCGATCCGCAATGTCCGATTCCAGGGCCCGATGAACGAAGTTCGCTTCCACCCCGAAGCCCAAGGTGTGATCACCACGGTGCTCGTGCGCCGCGTCGAAAAGCTGCCCGATGGGACGCTCGGTAACGTGGTGCTCGACGAGTATCCGAACATCGACGATCTCTCCTTCTGACCGGCCCGTCCCGGATTTGCGCGACCGGCGGTCCCGGGTGCTTCTGCCCGGGACCGCTCTGTTTTCGTCGACCCTTCGCGTCGGCTCTCCGTCGCTTCGGCGATCGCCTTCCGTCGGTCTCGCCAGTATGCTTGCCCTCGGTGAGTCAGTGATCCTGCGGAGGTCGGATGGAACTCGTCATCGTCGCTGACCTGGAGGGGATGTCCGGTATCGCCGAGCGCGCCTGGTGCGATCCAGCTCGTCCGGAGTACGCGCGTGCTCTAGAACAGTACGCCGAGGACGTGCGCGCGGTGAGCCAGGCCGCTCGTGCCTTCGGGATCGCTCGTATTCGCCTTCTCGATTGGCACGGGCGCACCATTCCACCCAACCTGGTTACCAGTGACATCGAGCCAGCGCTGCTCCCGCTCGACCGACACCCGCGCTTGGCCGTCCTCTTGGGTTTTCACGCCCGCGGGGACGCCCCTGGTGCTTTCGCCCCCTGCACCCTTCTTCCCGGGTTGTCCATCGAGTGGGATGGTCGACCAGCTGGGGAACTCGCCCTCGCCAGTCGCTGGCTCGGTGAGCAGGGTATCCCGCTCCTGCTCGTCTCCGGCGACCGCGCGCTGACCGCGGAAGCGGAACTCTGGACCGATCAGACGACAGCTATCGCCGTGAAACTGGCTCGCTCCCCGGATCGAGCCGAGTGTCTGCCACCGGATCGCGCTCGGGCTGCGCTCGTCGACGCGCTCCAGCGTGTCCTCGCTCGCCGCTCTTGGTGGTGGGTCTACCGGCCGTCCTCGCCGATCGACGTGACCGTCAGTCTCCCCGCGGACAGTCGGGAGCGTCTGCTCGTCTCGTCCATGAACGAGCTGTTCCATCGACTGGATGACCTCGTCGCGCGGGCGGGCGGTATCCCCACCCTTGCTCGGCTCGCGTCATCCTGAGTCGTCCGTGCCGAAGCCGCCCTCCTCGAGCTCGGCCAGCAGTCGCTTGATCGCCGCGGGAAGTTCGGTGGGTGTCTCGTCGCTCGCGTTGTCAGCACGCTGACTTCCGTCGGCCAATGCGGCGAGTTCTTGCCAGCGCATGACCGGCACGATCCCCAACTCAGCGGCGAGGACGAGCGCGTCGAGCCCCATGGTCTCGAGCGTCGTCATACCTGTACTGTTCCGGACGACGAGGTGGGCCCGCAGGATCTGCTCCTCGTCCACTCGAAGCACGATCTGCTCGACCTCCCCTCCTGTCGCGCGCAGGAGTTGACTCGCCAGGCGCGCGAGGCGCCGCCGGGTTCGCTCGACGGTGCAGGCGCAGGAGGAGAAGGCTCGCGCCTCCTCGACATCGGCCGATACCGCGAACCAGCAGTCGGTGCCCAGCCCGCGCAAGAGGACGAGCGGCTGCCCATGCTGCTGCGACCAGCTGATCCCTTGGACGACGATCGGAACCAGATCGTTCATCGCTCCACTCCTCGCACGATTGGCCGTCAAGGTGTTCCGATTTCTTCCTTCGGTTGTGACTGCCTCTTCCATCGAAACGCAGCGGGTCGAGGAGTCGAACCCGCTGTGCAGTGTCGTCGCTCATGACGCCCCTGGTATTCGGTGGCCAGTCTGGGACGGTTGGCCGGCTCCCCCGCGGCGTGAGCCGACCAGACTGCTCCCGGCTGCGCACCGTGCGGAGACTGCCTGCCGTTCGGGGACGCTGTCCTCATCGAGGGGACACGTTGCCTGGCACCGCTCGCTCCGTCGCGGAAGATCATCCCAGCGTGCGCGGCGACGACGTGTTGCCCCGGGACGATCCGTTCGCCTTGGATGATGATCCTGGCAGTGGCTTCTCCGAGCGTTCGTCGTGCGGCGGTCCCCGCTCCACCGACGACGCAATCACGCGACCCCGGCGCGTTCCTGAACGAGAAACGTTCTTCCCCGAGAATGTCACGGTCACGCAGCCCGATCGCGTCCTCACCGCGCGATCGCGGTAGTCGGTGGACGAGTTTCGCCGGCAGCAGGAAGCATGCCCGTGCCGCCTCCAGGTCGATCGAGTCGGATCGCTCGCCGTCCGCGGACCCCCATTCGCCCGTTCCCTCAACGCCCGGCGCCGGAGAGTCCGCCCGTGCCGCAAAGCTGCGGAAGCATTCCCAACCAGCGAACGAGCACCGCTCCATCGCGCTGAACGTCGCGCCCTGGGGCGACCACGAAGGCGCGTCGATCGGTAGCGCGTTCGGCAACACAGGCGAACTCCCGGTCGAGTGGACGCACAATCCCGACTAACTTAGTCGGAATTGTAGCACTGCCCCGTCCCCACGTCGAGGAACCGAGTCCTGGGTGAGTGCGAACCGCCCTCCGGATCGAGACGCGACCTCCCCGGGCGCTCGCGCCAGCGCGCTCGCTCGTGGAGCGGCGTCTCGTGCGACAGGGGCCTCGGATGGGGAATCAGGAGGGTCCTGTTCGGCCTTCTGGCGTACCAGGCAGAGCCGGCTCGCTCGCGGCGGTCCCGGTGACCAGCTGCGCGATGGGGCATTCGTAGCAGCGACGCTGGCGACAACCCCACCAGTGGAGATGCAGGACCCCTTGTTCGGCTCGCGCGCTCCGGAGCCGAAGAGCCCTCGGCCCGCAAACTTGCTCCAACGTTGCCTGGATTAGGGCGTTGCCGCGGCCTGCCGGAAGCTCAGCCCACAGCTGGGCAGCCCGTTCCGCCAGCGCCATATCTTCTGTCCACTCCGCATAGGCCAGCATGAAGGGAACCACCACGTTCACGATGATCTCCTGCGCCCGATCGCGTCCGAGCGGCACCGGACCGCCGGTCAGCCACTCCAGTAGGCGACGTCGTGCCTGCTCGCTTTGTAGGTGAGCCAGGCAGGTGCCGAGGAGCCCGTCGGAACTCGCCGCGACCAACCAAGCCAGGCTCAGGAGTCGCCGAAGCGGATGGTTGGTCGGCCGAACTCCGTCGAGTCGCCAGGGGGATCGGAGGGCTGCCGGAGTCGTCGCTCGCCAGACTCTTTCGATCCGAGACCAGTCGTCGGAGCGGAGCCCGCTGAAGTCGCGCTCGCGGTCCGAGACAGGCAGGAAGCCTGCCGTACCGAGGAGCAACCCCGCGGCGGTTGGGAAACGATCCTCAGGGGAGAGACTGAGTAGCCGTACTTCGAGTTCGGCGATCGGGACCGCTTCGGCGACGAGGCGCATCCCCTCCCGGTTGCGGTGATAGCCGAGCGCATCGGCGAGCATCCAATAGAGCGTTTGGGCCGGTGGCTCACCAGCCAAGCGCGCCTGCACACGCGCGACCTTTTCCCGCAGTCTCCGATCGCCCGCCTCCTCGAAAGGCTGATGGAGCTGGTCCGGCGCGTCGACCGCGAGGTGCGGTGCGCAGTACGCGAAACCGAGCGCGCCGAGCGGGCGAACATGCTGCCGCGGGAAGAGCTCGAGGGGACCGGCCAAACTATCGCGCAAGACCAGCGTGTGCACACTTTGGCCATCGCGACGGCGAACCGGTTCTCCGAGGTCATCCGCCCAGACGACGTGGAGGACGACCGTCTCGTATGCGGGGTCGTCTTGGTGGCCGTGGGTATACCAATCGGAGGCACGCAGGTGGAGCTCGATATCACCTTGGTGCAGCTTTCCCCCGATGTCGAGCAGCGCGCCGGCGAAGTCCGGACCGCGGCGATGCGTCCAGATCCCGCGAAAGATAACCGTGACCATTCGGTTCTCGGTCGTCGTGAGAACCCCGCTCAGCCACTGGGCCTGCCAGATTTCGGCCAGGAGGAGTTCGTCGAGCCGCATGCCACCCTCCGGATGATGCCTGCAGCATACCGGATGTTCGCTCTTCGCGCTAGCGGGCAGAGAAAAGCCTCTGAGGGAGCGCGTTGCACCGTGGTGATCAGGTCCAGCGGGGTACTTTTTGTCGGGCGGGCACGCTGGTCAGGACAAAGCGCAAAGTGGTGTGTAGGCAGGGCGGGTGCGCCGGGAGGACTGGCATCCGGCGGAAGGCTGCGCCATACTGTCAGCGCCTGCGGGCGCGCAGAGAGGGGGCGAGACGCGTGGTGATCTGCTTCCGGTCGGCGAACGCGGTCGATCCGGCTATCGAGCGCGCCATCGCCGACGCGCTCGATAACGGGTGCCTGGATCCGGGGGCTGCTCGTCGCCTCATCAGAGCCGAAGCACCGTTGTTGCTGCTCCTCCTCGAAGCAGCCTCGGCGGTGCGCGAGCGCCGATCCGGTCGGACGATTACCTACTCGCGCAAGGTTTTCCTTCCGCTCACAAATTTATGTCGTGATCAGTGTGCCTATTGTACGTTTGTGCGCCGGCCGAGCGATCCGCGCGCCCACACGATGACACCGGAAGAAATCCTCGCCGTCGCGGAGGCTGGCCGAGCGGCCGGATGCAAGGAAGCGCTCTTCAGCCTGGGTGACAAGCCGGAACTCCGCTATGTCTCCTATCGCCACTGGCTGGCAGCGCGCGGCTATTCCCGGACGATCGAGTATCTCCGGGACATGTGCGCGCTGGTTCTCGAGCGGACCGGCCTGCTGCCCCATGCGAACCCCGGTGTGATGAGCGAGGAGGATCTCGCACTGCTCCGCCCGGTAACGGCCAGTATGGGTCTGATGCTCGAGTCGACGAGCGAGCGCCTCCTCGAGCGGGGAGGCCCGCACCGCGGGTGTCCCGATAAGGTACCGGCGGTGCGGTTGGCCACACTGGAAGCGGCCGGTCGCCTCCGGGTTCCCTTCACGACCGGTATCCTCATCGGGATCGGTGAGACACTGGAAGAGCGCGTCGAAGCCCTCTACGCGATCCGGGAGCTACAGGATCGTTATGGCCACATCCAGGAAGTGATCGTGCAGAACTTCCGGCGCAAGCCGGATATCCGGATGCGTGATTGGCCGGAGCCGACCCTGCTGGACATGCTGCGGACACTCGCGGTCGCTCGCTTGATCCTCGGCACCACGACGGCAGTACAGGCGCCGCCCAATCTGATGCCCGATGGCTACGAGGCCTATCTGCTCGCTGGGCTCGACGACTGGGGAGGTATCTCGCCGGTCACCCGCGATTACATCAACCCTGAGCGCGCCTGGCCGCATTTGCGCGAACTCAAGGCCCGCACCGAGGCCAGCGGGTTCCAGTTGCGCGAGCGCCTGGCCGTCTATCCGGACTTCATCCGCCGCGGTCAGGAGTTCCTCGATCCCGCGATTCGGAGCCGGGTCGCGGCGCTCGTCGACCCAGGTGGACTGGTTCCCCAGGAAAAGGAGTTGTGGTGATGCACGAGGCTTTTGCCCTGCATGAACTCCTCGAACGCCAGCTCGCACTCGCCTCGCCCGACGTTGCTCGCATTCTGGATCGCGCTCTCTCCGGACATGAGCTGACGGTCGAGGAGGGAGAGCGACTCTTTGGGACGCATGGCCGGGATCTGTTTCTCGTCACGCTGGTGGCCGACGAGCTCCGACGACGTGCGGTCGGCGACGTCGTCACCTATGTCGTGAACCGGAACATCAATTTCACCAACGTTTGCATCAAACGCTGCGGTTTCTGCGCCTTTTCCCGCGGCCATCGGGAAGAACAAGGCTACTTCCTGCCGCTCGAGGAGATCGTTCGGCGAGCGCGTGAGGCTTGGGAACTCGGTGCCACCGAGGTCTGCATTCAGGCCGGGTTGCCGCCCAAGATGGATCCTGATCTCTACCCGACCATCTGTCGGGCGATCAAGGCCGAGCTGCCCGAGATCCACATTCATGGTTTCTCCCCGGAGGAAGTCGTTTACGGCGCCGTGCGTGCGCGAACCTCGATCGAGGAGTATCTCCTCCGGCTCAAGGCAGCCGGCGTCGGTTCCCTGCCTGGTACGTCGGCCGAGATCCTCGACGATGCCGTGCGCCAACGCATCTCGCCGGGACGCATCACGACCGCGCAGTGGGTGGAGGTGATCACGACAGCCCATCGCCTCGGCATCCCGACCACCGCGACGATCATGTATGGACACGTGGAGACCGATCGCCAGCGGGCCGCTCACTTGGCGCTCATCCGGAGCATCCAGAAGGAGACCGGCGGGTTCACCGAGTTCGTGCCCCTCAGTCTGGTTCACAGCGAAGCACCGATGTATCGCAAGCGCCTGCTGCCTGATCTTCGACCCGGCGCGACCGGCGAGGACGTGGTCAAGATGCATGCCATCGCTCGGATCATGCTTCACCCGTACATCCGGAACATCCAGGTGTCGTGGGTCAAAGAGGGGCCCAAGCTCGCGCAGTGGTGTCTGAACGCCGGTGCGAACGACCTCGGCGGGACACTGATCAACGAGAGTATTTCCACCGCAGCCGGTGCCACTTATGGCCAGCTGGTGCCACCGAAGGAACTGCGTCGCTGGATCCGCGAGGCAGGTCGGGTCCCTGCCGAACGGACGACGCTGTACGAACTCCGAACACCGCTGACCGATGAGGATCCGCCGCACCCGCTGGATGCCGCAGCGGAGCATCCGGAGCGGTTCGGTTCCTATTTCCAACTCATCCAGGACGAGCGCTTCGCCTTCCGCAAGCACTACCGGATCGTGCTCGATGCCATTCCGGCCCGTGCGGCAGCGGGAGCCGAAAAGCGGTAATCGGCTAGGAGCGGTGACGGAGCGGGTCGTACACCAATCCTTGTCGCCACTCCTCCGGGTTGGCCGCGACATGAGCTGCCCAGTACTCGGCGACCTCTTGCCCCGTGGCGAACCACACGCGTGGATAGGACAGGAGGTGCTCGAGCAAGCGCTCGAGCATCAGGATTCGCCCTGGACGCCCGATGAGCTGGGGATGCATGGTGAGGTTGAACAGCCCGCCGAAGCGATAGATGCCCTGGAACTCCTCTGCCCACGCCTGGAAGGTAACCTGGGCTGGCTGGATAGGACGCGAGCCCGGTCCGGGGCGGAACAAGAAGAACGGGGCATCGTCCAGGAGCCACTGCACCGGTAACTCGATCAGTCGTGTGTCTGGGTGCTGCCAAGGCAGAAAATGACTCATCAGGTTCGATGAGTATCGGAACCCGTATTCCTCGAGAAGTTGGAGCGTGCGGGGCGTGAGTTCCCAGGAGGGCGAGCGGTAACCGCGCGGGACGATCCCAGTGACCCGGCGGAGCGCTTCGATCCCTCGCTGCAGTACTGCTCGCTCCTCTTCGCTGGAAAGTTCCGTGACCGACTCGTGAAGATAGCCATGGTGACCGATCTCGTGCCCTTGATCGACGATCGCGGCAACGACATCCGGGTGATGCTCGGCAACCCAGCCGGGGACGAAGAAGGTCGCCTTGAGCTCGTAGCGGCGTAAGGTGTGCAGAATCAGCGGAACACCGACGCGTGCACCGTAGGTCCCCTGCGAGAGGAGCCCGATCCGCTCGCGACGCTCGAGCGAGCCAGCGAGCCACAATGTCTCTGCGTCGAGATCGAAAGTCAACATCACCGCACACTGTGCTCCGTCTTTCCAGCGTCCCATCGCCCTCCCTCCTCAGCCTGCGATGTGGCTATGGTACTCCCTGTCGACAACCGCGCATAGTCCACCGGGGTGGACACTGACCGGTGACCCCGGACGAGTGGAATGCTCGTCGTCCACACGCTTCTTCGCCCTGCTGCCCACTACCACGATGAAAACGACGAGCATTGCCTGCTCCTGCGAGCGATCGGACTGGCCCGCGAACCGTCCGCCTCTCGCTCGTCAAAGCAGCTCTCTGCCTTGGCTGAGCGGCTGGTGTGGCGCTTCACCGTGGCAGGGCCGGTGGCGAACGCACCGTACCTCTTGCCCCTTTGCTGCTCGTTGGAGGGGAACCTGTTGGGCGTGCGGCTGTCGAGCCGCGCGGCGAACCCCAGAGAAGCGAAATGATCGAGGCAGGTTGCCTCTCGCTCGGCACCGTCCCGGCCGGGTTTCGGGAGGAGTCGCTCGCCCGACGCGGGTACGGGGAGCAGCATGGACAGCTTGCTGTCGTCCGGCCACGGGAGTATGGTTCGGCAGGGGGTCGGATGACTGACCGTGGAGCCTCGACGACGATCGAACCGCGCCGTGTGGCCGATGGTGCGGCGGGTGTCCTTGACTCGCTCCTCCGTTACCGGGATTACCGGCTGCTCTGGACATCGAGTCTCCTCACCCAGATCGCCCAGTGGATGCTGCAAGTCGCGAGCGGGTGGCTCATGCTCGAGCTCACCGACTCGGCATTATGGGTAGGTCTGCTCGGTTTCGCTGGTGGGCTCCCATTCCTGCTCGTCGCTGCACCAGCTGGCACGCTGGCTGAACGTCTCGATCGCCGACTGATCCTCCTCGCCTGCCAAACCGGAGCCCTCGCGGTCAGTTCCATACTGGCCTTTCTCGTTCTGACCGGCCGGGTCACTCCACTCGCGCTCCTCATCGCGACCGTCGTCAACGGGGCTGTCTTGGCAGCCAACAACGCGACGCGTCAGGCTGCGCTTCCCAACTATGTCCCCCGTGCCAGCATCCCCAACGCAGTGGCACTCCTCTCGGCGGGAATGAACACGACGCGCATCGTCGGGCCGTCGCTCGCTGGCCCCCTGGTCGCGACGCTCGGAGTCGGGGGGACGCTCCTCGTCCAGGCAGGTTGTCTCGTGCTCGCCTTGCTCAATACTGCGCGCCTCCCGATGACGCCTCCGGCGCGTCCGGTCAGTGGTTCCTTCCTGCGGACACTGGTGGAGGGACTGAGCTACGTTCGCCGGGCACCGGTCGTCCTCGCCCTTTTGCTGTTGGCCAGCGTGCCCACCCTTCTGGTGTTTCCCTATCTGCAATTACTGCCTGTCTTCGCGCGGGATGTCTTTCACCTCGGGCCGAGCGGGCTCGGTCTGCTCTACACCGTCGGTGGAGCGGGCGCCTTGACCGGTTCGCTCTTCGTCGCGGGGTTGCAGCGAGCCCGCCGCCGTGGCTTCCTGATGGTGGCAGTCATCGTGATCTACGGTGGCGTCATCGCGACCTTCACCATGACGCGCTGGTTACCGCTCGTGCTCGCCTGCCTCTTCGCTGGTGGCTTTCTCGGGGCGAGCTACATGGCACTCAATAACGCCCTCCTGCACCTCGCCATCGATGACGAGGTGGGGGGGCGCGTGATGGGGCTCTATATGATCACCTGGGGGTTCATGCCCCTCGGTGCGCTCCCGATGGGAGCGCTCGGTGACGCCATCGGTGTGCCGGCCGCAGTACTCGCCGGTGCAGTCGCCAGCTCACTCCTCGCTTTGCTCGTCGCTTGGCGCGTTCCGGCGCTCCTCCGCCTCCCCTGAGGATACCGTCACGATCGGTTGTCCTGGCGCACCGAGTTCCAAGCGTTCCTCGAGATAGCTGCGCAGTTCCGATTCATCTCGAGCAGGAACTTCTTCGGTCCGCCAGATGCCTGGCTCGACCTCGAAGGTGACGAGTCGCCCGTCGATCCGGAGGAAGACGATCCGTTCTCCTGCCAGATACTGAACATAGTCATAAGTCCAGCCGGAGAGGCGGGCTCCACTGGCCGTATACAGCGGATGATATGTTCCGTCGATCGGCTGCTCGTCGACGAATATCTCGCGCGCAGCGATCAAGCCGGGATAATCCGCGATCAGCCCGGCAGTGACCCGGTAGATGGACGGATACCGTTCGGCCCAAACGTGCGGACAGGAAGAGTGGTCTCCTTGCCGGAGTCGTGGGGCGGGCACAGCGAACAGCAGGCGCCGGATCGCATCGGCTGGGTCTTCGCGGCAGAGGGAGCCCAGCGCGAGTTCGAGGCTCTGGCCGATGGTATAGAGGGGTGCGCCCTCTTTGTCGAGCCACAGCGTGCCTTGGCTGTCTGCTGGCTCGTCAGCGCAGAGCTTGCAGCTCACGCGGCGAGTGACGAGGAAGCGATCCCAGCCGTGGTCCGGATGGTAGACCGGTAAGACGTCGATGGCCGAGGTACGGTAGCGACTACCAACGATCGCTGCGGCCAGAATCCAGGCGACGGCATAGGCCAGCCGATCGGGCGTGGCGAGTTCCGGAAGGTCGGGGTGATCGACCGGAATGGCGCGGGGGTGCAGGCCACGATAGTGAGCGATCGCCCGGTGCATGGTCATCACCAGTTCGGGATCGGCCACCACGCTCATCGACGCCTCCTCGCTTCTCACCGTCTCGCGAACTGCCGCTGCTCTCCACTATACTGAGACAGCGGCACACTGCCGCGCAGCATACCACGTGCAGGGAAGGAGCCGTTGCGATGGACGAGCGCTGGCACGCGAGGTGGTCGAGGAGAGGGCGGATCGCTGCGGCTGCCGAGCGGCCACCGCGGGTACCCCCGGAAGGGATGATCTCGTTCGTCTACGGTGATCCCGACTGGGAGACGCTTCCGCTCGAGGACATGGCCCTCGCAGCGGAGTTTCTGGCCGAGAACCAGCGCCGGGACGCGCTCGGCTATCAGAACCTGATCCGCCCGGACGAGCTGAACGAGGCGCTCGCCGAGAAGCTCGCTCGCGATCAGGGCATGCAGGTCGCGCCGGACCAGATCCTCGTCACGCTCGGCTCCAGCAACGGCCTCGGTATCATCTGCGACGCTCTGCTCGATCCCGGTGACGTGGTGCTGATCGATGCCCCGGCGTGGATGGGGGCGACCAGCATGTTCAAGCTGGCCGGAGCGGAATTGGTCGGCATTCCGATCGATGAACACGGTATCGATCCGGATGGGGTCGCTGCTGCACTCGACCGACTGGAGCGCGAGGGGCGGCATCCCAAGTTTCTCTACACGCTGCCGACCTTCCAAAATCCGGCTGGCGTGGAAACCTCGCTCGAGCGCCGACAGGCTCTCGCTCGCCTGGCCGACGAGCGGGGCTTGCTCATCATCGAAGACGACGCCTATTACGAGCTTCGCTTCCGCGGAGAGTACCCACCGACCATTTATAGCCTGGCTGCTCCAGGGAACGTGTTGTACTGCGGGACGCTCTCCAAGACGATCGCGGCCGGACTCCGATTGGGGTACGTGGTCGGTCCGGCGCCGATCGTGGCGACACTCGCCCGAGCGCGGATCGATGCGCTCCGGAACAGCTTCACGGCAGCGCTGGCTGACTGGTACCTCCGCACCGGACGCTACCACGCGCATGTTGCCGAGTTGCGTCGGCTGTACAAACAAAAGTGCGAACGGATGTTGGCAGCCCTCGAGCGGGAGATGCCGGAAGGGGTGCGCTGGACACGGCCGAACGGCGGTTTCTTCATCTGGCTCACCCTACCGGAAGGCTTGAGCGCGACCGCGCTCCTTTCGGCCTGCCGCGAGCGACGGGTCGATTTCATCCCTGGCCCGGCCTTTTACGGTGACGGGAGCGGGGATCAGCACCTGCGCCTCTCGTTCAGTGCGGTGACGCTCGAGCAGATCGACGAGGGGATCGCCCGGATGGCCGCTGTCGTGCGTGAGGCGCTGGCTGGTGAACTCGCGGCTGCCCGCTAGTGCTCCAGCACGGCACTCCGCGGTGGGGTATCAGGGGGCTCGGCGGCGGGAAGATCGTCGACGCGATTGCCCGGCGGTTGAGGGCGCCGTGGAGACTGCGGCGACGGCCTGCGCGAGGTACGGCTCGATCGTCTCGGCGGTGAGCGTGGGGCCGAGCTTGCTCTCCAACCACCGCAGCGCGTCCGCAACCGTGCGGGCCTCGACCGGGTGCCCAGCTGCTCCGAGCGCGAGTGCGACCTCCAAGAGAACTCGGTCGGAATGACGCTCGCCGAGGATGCGGCGGACACGGCCGAGCAGAGCGCGCTGTGCTTCAGGGTGGGCTGGTTTCCCTTCCAGCGCCAGGTAGGCTCCCAGTTCTCGCCAGAGTTCGGCGTTGCGTCGCTGGCGGGCTGATCGTTCGCCCTGCTCGATTTCGCTGAGCAGGCGTGCCACCACTTCCGGCGTGACTGGCCGCTGACGGGCAGCGAGCGCGCGAACCACGGGGATGATCTGGCGTGGCGAGGCGCGGAAGCCCGCCGCTTTGCGTACTGCTTGGAGAAACGCTCGCTCGATCGTTCCGGACCCGTCAGTCGTCATCGTCAGCCTCCTGCGCTCTGCCGACGCGCATGGCGAGTGTACGGGACGGTGAGGAGCAATTGCCACTGCCTTCTGGCTGGCGGAAGCACCGAACGAGTCTCGGCGAGCAGAATGGAAAACGCGGTACGTCCTCGCCGCGGGCCGAGCACGAACACGCCCAAAGAAACGAACCTGTCCCTCAGCTGAGGTCGCTCGTCGGCACCGGCGTTCGATTCGCCGATCAGCTCGTCAGTGACGAGCTGGCGGATGCGATCGTGCCGGCTGACCTCGTGCGCGGGTGCCAGCCTCTCGTCGCGAGGCTCCTTCTCCGGGAGCAGGGGCGCGAGGTCTACCTGCCCTGGGGACTCACGCTGTTGGACGAGGGGCGCATCTTTGCTCGCTGCGCGCCGGCTGCGGCATTGTCCCTGCAGGCACCGGAGACCAGTGCGGTGGGAGCTGGACCGGACGGAGCGATCCGCGAACCTGCAGCGTCGGCTCGCCTGGCCTCTGTCTCCTGACCTGTTGCCTCACAGGCGTCCGGGTTCCCGTGCTGCTGCAATCCTGGCGTCCGCACTGTGGAGGGGTGACCGGGGGCTTGGGGACGCAGTGCTCCTGGTCCAGTCGGGCAGGACGAAACGGGGGCGGGAGAGCCGAGTCGGGTGGCAAGCGTTCTCACGTGAGCGGTCGTCTGCTTGGGGCTCGTGGCAGGCAAGCAGTTGACACGCCAACTCCATCGGGCACCCCGTGAAGAGGATGGAGCGACGAGAGCCGTTTCCGGCATGGGAGGCTCGCGGGCGTCCGTGCCCGAGCCGCGGGCTCAGGTCGGTCGTGGTGCCGCCGTCTTTCCCGCGGCCGGGGGTTGGGGCGGCGACGGCGTGGTCTGGCGGAAAATGGCACCTCGTGCTGTTGCATCAGCGCAGCGAGTCGCCTCGGATCAGGGCGGCATGGCGCGAGGTCGGCTCCTGTCGGCGGATTGCTGGACGCGATGGGAAGTGGAGCGGCCGGGAGCGTACGTGAGCGATGCAAGCAGTGATGAGAGGAGCGATCGGACGACGGCGGCGGTGCGATGGGGAGGCAGCCTCGCACGGCCCGACACCAGTGGAGCCGGCACTGCTCGCGACAGGGAATGTGGGGAAGCGGTTCGGGTGGCGCGCGAGTGGCGGGCCAAGGTCTCCGGCTCCTGGATATCGTGCGACGAGCGTCGTTGCATCCGCTGTGCCGGAATGAGTTACTCGAAAGCGCTTGCGCCAGAGGTAGGCACCAGCTGGATACGACGGGGTGCTGATCATGGTGGCCGAGTGGGCTACTCCTCACTGGGTAGGCTGAGGCTCGTCTCGAGGTTAGCGTGCGTGACCGGCTGGTAGAGCACCTGATGGCAGTCTGAGCTTGTACCGCGCTCGGCACTGGGTCATACTGCGTGCGGTAGGGGAGGACGAGCCATGGCCGGGACACTCGACCCGCGACGCCTGTATGGTCAGTACAGCTTCTGGTTGGAAACGTGCGGTGACGACTTGTCTCCGCGGCCCGCTCTCGAGGGAACCTACGAAGCCGATGTCGCCATTCTCGGTGCTGGCTTTACTGGCTTGTGGACGGCCTATTACCTGCTGGAGCGTGAGCCGGGCTTGAACGTCGCTATCCTGGAGCAGCGGATCGCTGGCTTCGGCGCCTCCGGGCGCAACGGGGGATGGCTCTATCCGGGCTTTCCTGTTTCCCTCGGCGAGTTGGCTGGACGCTATGGTGTGGAGACGGCGCGTGCGATCCACTACGCCATGCGTGCGACGGTCGACGAAGTCGAGCGTGTCCTCCAGGCCGAAGGAATCGACGCACATTTTCACCGGGGTGGCGTCCTCCGGCTCGCTCGCGGGGCGCATCAAGTGCCCGCTTTGGAGGAAACGGCACGCACGCTCGAACGTCTCGGTATCACCGACTATGCCGAATGGCTGTCAGCAGAGGCGGTTCGTCAGCGCGTCCGGGTGACCAAGGTGGTGGCTGGGTTGTACTCGGCGCATGGAGCGGTCATCCACCCGGGTCGACTGGTGCGTGGCCTGGCCCGAGCGGTGGAGCGGCGCGGTGCCGTGATCTTCGAGGAGACGCCGGTCGTCGGTTTCCGAGGAGGGAGTTCTCCCTTCTTCCGGACACCGCGAGGGGAAGTCCGGGCACGCGTGCTCGTCTTGGCTGGCGAGGCGTATCTCTCGCAGCTGGCTTCCTTGCATCGGGCGCTGATTCCGATCTACTCGCTGATCGTGCTCACCGAGCCGGTTCCGGACGAGGTGTGGCAGGAGATCGGCTGGGAGAACCGCGAACTACTCTCGTCGCAGCGGCTCACCGTCGATTACCTGCAGCGGACTGCGGACGGTCGCATCATGTTCGGTGGACGCGGCGCGCCCTATCGTTTCGGCTCGCGCATCGCCGATGCCTACGATCGGCATGGGCCGACGCACGAGATGTTGCGGCAGATGTGCTACGAGTGGTTTCCCGCGCTTCGCCTCCACGGTGTGCGCTTCACCCATGCGTGGGGCGGGCCGCTCGGAGTACCGCGCGATTGGATGCCGACCATGCGCTACGATCCGCGCAGCGGCATCGCGCTGGCTTGTGGCTATACCGGACAAGGGGTGGCGACCGCGAACTTGGCCGGACGCATTCTGGCCGACCTCATCACCGGGCAGGAGAGCGAGCTGACGTGGTTGCCGATGACCAGCCACCGTCTGAAGTCGTGGGAACCGGAACCGCTGCGCTGGCTCGGCGTACGCTTCGTGCAGGTCGGCTATGAGCGACTGGATCGGATCGCGGAGGTGACCGGCAAGGCACCGACCGGGCGCAGCTTGGTCGAGCGACTGGCAGCGCACTGAGGTGGATGACAAGTGATATCCTCGCTCATTGGAGGCACGGGAGCTTTCGCGCGAGTGGTGCAGGGTGCGACCGGCTGGTGGAGTGGAGAGGACCGATCGTCGCGTCGCTGGTCTCGTTGTGCTGGTGGGCAAACTCGGTCGCGCCTCGCTCGGTGATCGCTGACGAGAGGGATTCCCCGCGTGCCTCTCAGTGAGTGGTGGAAGTTCGCGACGAGCATCTGGCTCGTTTCGCCTGAGTCGGGTTCCTGTATGTGACTCTTCTTTCGTGCTGTCCGCGCTCTGCCATTGGTGCTACACTCTCGACAGGCGCTGTTCTGCTCGAGTGACGAGGATACGATTTCCGCGATGGCAGTGACGGCTCCGGTTTCGACCGTTCCACAGCTTCCTGGCCCAACGCGTCGACGTCGCTGGCGTGTCCTCTTCTGGCCACTGATCGCGCTGGCACAAGTGGTGCGTGTTGTCCTCCGCAAGTCGCTTTGGGTGACGATCCGGGTGATCCGGCTCGCCTGGCGCCATCTTCTGGTTACTCTGCTCATCGCGTTAGGTGGGTACTATGCCTATCGCGCGTTGGCACCCGAGCCGGTGAGTCAGCCGGGAGAACCGCCGGTGCAGGCGGCGCCGCTGATTGCGCCACCGGCCAGTGTGCGAGCCTATCTCGAGGCACAGCGCAACTTCGACGCCGAGCGGATGTGGCAGACCCTGAGTCCGGAATCGAAAGCACGCCGGTTGGCCAGCGGCGAGAGTCTGGCGACGTTTCGACAATCAGTGCAATTCCTGGAAGAGCAGGGATTCCGCTTCGGGGAGAGCACCTACGTGGGGGGCTACAAGTTGCCCGATGGGCAAGCCTACTATTTTTACGTGACCGAAGTGCGGAATGCCAACGATCAGCGGGGTTTGGTCTATCAGATCTTCTGGGTCAGCGCCGATGGCCTCATCTTCACTGTCGACACGCCGCAACTCCAGTGAGGGTGGTAGCCCATGACAGGACAAACGCAGACCATTCCCAAGCCGCGTGAGCGACGTCGGTACTGGGACGAGCTCGAACAGCAGATCGACGACGTGATCGTCGGGATCGCTGATCTCGTTCGCTCCCACTTTCGCGGCATGCTCACGCTGGCTGCTCTCGGCTATGCCTTCTACACCTGGGCTTGGCCAGCGCGGGCAACCTGGGGACCGATCGTCCTTACGGTTCTCTTCGCGCTGTTGCAGATCGCCTTCGCGATCGTCTTCGTGATCGTTCAGTTCGCCGCGATCTTCTGGTTCCTCGGACGAGGCCGAACCTATTGGATCAAGCCAGGCGAGACCGGCGTGAGCTTTGCTGACTACAAGGGAAATCCTGAAGTGCTGGAGAGCGCACGCCGGATCGTGACGCTCCTCAAAGGGATCAAAGAGTTCAAGGAGATGGGGGGCGAGGCGATCCGGGGGCTCTTGCTGGTGGGTCCACCCGGTACGGGAAAGTCGTATCTCGCTCAGTGCATCTCGACGGAAGCGAACGTGCCGTTCGGCTACGCGAGTGCTCCCTCATTCCAGAACATGTTCTTCGGCGTGAGTAATTTGCGGATCATGATGCTCTATCGCAAGGCACGCAAGCTGGCCAAGAAGTACGGCGCGTGCATTCTCTTCATCGACGAAATCGACGCCATCGGCCAAGCGCGCGGCGGGCGCTATGCTGGACAAGGGTTCATGGGACCGCTTTTCGGGTGGGGGGGCAGCGCGATGCTGAACGAGCTGCTCTTGCAACTCGACCCACCGCCGCAGGAAGTCACGCTCATCGGGCGCCTCCTCCGCTTACTGGGACTGCGACGAGGCAGGGCCGAACTTCCGCCCGTGCTGACGATCGCGGCGACCAACTTGCCTGATACGCTCGACCCTGCGTTGTTGCGCCCGGGACGCTTCGATCGAAAGATCGTCGTCGATCTGCCCAGTGCCGAAGGCCGGCGCGAGATCATCGAGTATTACCTGAGCAAGGTCAAGCACGATCCAAATATCCCGATCGACTTCATGGTGCACGATACGATCGGCTATACACCGGCCGCGATCCGCTACGTCATCAACGAGGCAGTGATCCACGCTCACTTCGAGGGGCGCAACTACATCACGTACGAGGACTTCACGGCGGCGCGCGAAACCCACGAGCTGGGGCTGCGGCAGCCGATTCGGACGATGTCCTTCGAGGAGCGGCGTCGCATCGCCTATCACGAGGCAGGACATGCGCTGGCGCAATTCCTGCTGCAGCCGAAGGAGCGGGTGGTCAAGGTCTCGATCATCCGGCGCGGCGAGGCTCTGGGTTTCTCGGCGACGAAGCCCACGGAGGAGCGCTTCACCAAGACCCGAGAAGAGCTGTTGGCCGATATCCAGGTGGCGCTGGCGGCTCGGGCAGCAGAGGAGCTTTTCCTCGGAACGCAGATGACCGGTGCGACGAGCGACCTGGCGCAGGCGACCCATCTGGCCAACCTCATGGTCTCGGCCTGGGGGATGGACGGATCGCTCTACAGCGGACTGACCTACAACCAACTGGTTCCAGATCTCTACCGCAAGCAGCGGATCGAGCGCTTGTTGCAGCGGCAGTTCCAGAACGTCAAGCGGTTGCTGGAGGCGAACCGTGCGGCGGTCACCGCGATTGCTGAAGAGCTCCTCCAGCGGGACGAACTGAACGAGCAGCAGCTGCGCTCGATCCTGAGCCAGTATCAGCTGGTGGTTCCCCCGCCGCTTCCTGATCCAGAGGAGCCACTGGAAGCGCGGCAAGCGGAGGAAAGGGCCGTGCTGGCAGTGGTGGACAGCGAGAATGGAGCGGTACCGAAGGAGCCAGCGCTGGTCGGTGAGGGGGAAGTCCCGGACGGTGGGGAACAGCGACCTGAATTCACGCCCCAAGCATAACGGCGAGCCAGGCTGCGGCGAGCGCAGTCCATTGCTCCAGGTGGGTGAAGGCGACGTGATTCGCCCGCTCGAAAAAGAGCAGGTGCTTGGGGCCACCAGCGGCCCGATAGAGGCGCAGTGACTCCGAGGGGGGCACGACGAGATCGTTGCCAGCACCCACCACTAAAAGAGGGGTGCGCAGGGAAGGGGCGATCGGCTCCAACGAGAGCGTTGGTGCGAGACGGGGAAGATCGTCGGGCGTCACTCCAGCGGCCAAAGCCACGTCGTGACGGACGAGTTCGCCGAGCGCGCCCACGTACGGCTGGGGATCGAATGGAGCAGTGACTGCCACCGTTGCTGCAAACTCGGGGACAGCGTGGGCGAGCTGCACGGCGTAGGCACCGCGCAGGCTGACACCGAGGAGTGCGATGCGGCGCGGATCCACACCCGGTAAGGTGCGGGCCGCCTCGACGATAGCCCAGCCGACATCTTCCTGCCCGGGCGCAGCAGGCACGCTGTCGGCGATCTCCCCGCTTCCCGGCGTATCGAGCGCGAGGACAGCGAGCCCGCGGTCGAGAAAGGGTCGAGCCCACCCGATCATTTCCTCTTTGACAGTGCTCGCCCCGTTGAGAAAGACGACGACTGGCGCGGGGCGATCGCTGGGTAGGCAGAGATAGCCGGGAAGCGCGATACCGTGCCAGGGAATTTCGATCGGGAGGATGGGGCGCTCGAGATGTGGCGCTGCTGCGCGGAACAAGCGCACCGCGTTGCTGTAGAGCTGCTGCCGGTGCCGGCGATCACCGAGTACCAGGACGTGCGCGAAGTGGTAACACAGTGCGGCGACGCGCTGATACTCGGCGGCGAGTCGCACCTCGCCGGCGACAGCACGTTCGTGCGCGGCAAGCAGATAGTCGTGAGCGGCGCGCACCCAAGCGCGAGGCCAGTCGTGCAGCCGACGAACGCGACGCAAGGTCGTTGCGAGCGAGCGGGGGTGGATTCCGGCGAGGAGAAAGCGGTAACGGCCAGCTGGGGTAAGGACAGCAGCGCTGGCCAAGCGCAGCACGAGATCCAGTACGGCGAGGGGGACTCGATTGGCGAGGAGGAACTTGATTCCGACCGTGCGCACCAGCGTGAACACGCTTCCCTCCCGGGCAAGGATACGCCAAGAAACCGTCGCGCGATGCACTCTGGTACGCTTCCCGGCATGCTTCGGCTGGCGGGGTGACGAAGCGAGACGGGCATCGGTCTGGCACGTCGAGTTCCTGCGTGCGGAATTAACTCTCCGGGGGGCCAGCCTGTCATGGCATATCCGCGACAAACCGCTCTGGAACGGTCGATCGTGTACGGTGCGATGGAGCAGGAGGTTCGCTGGTGCTCGCAGCGGTGCCTGGAGTCCGAGACTGAGGTCCTGGGGAGGGCCCGAACCGCTCGGCCTTCGTGGAAGGAAGGGAACCGGGATCGCTCGGCCGGTGCGGAACTGCACCTGCCGTCCGGCAATTCGGCGTTGCAGCAGGAGGGCTGACCCTGCTCAGGCGGGACGAGACCGCGCTCTGCGCTGCGCGCTCGGCGATGATGAGTTCAGCTCGGTCTCGATCTCGATGGAGAGGTGGGAGCTTTACCGGATCTCGATCGATCGGTGAGGTTCTCGCACGATGGGCCGGAGCGAGGGCAGCCAGCTTTCCGGGTGTGCTCGCACGAGCCACGTGCAGTTCCCCCGCTCGGGGATCCGACAAGGCGGGCGTGCGGTGTTGCAACGGCTTCTGCTCCGACGACCGGACGTCTGAGGTGCCCACGTGGGCTCCAGCCGGACTCAGAAGGGACAGCAGCGGTACGAGAACAGTGTCTCGCGAGCACGAGGTGACTCGCTCCGGAGGCGATCCATCGCGTGCTGCAGGGATGGGCACGAGATCGGGCGTGCGAAACCCGCAGCGGACTTGGTCGAGTGTGGGCGGCGCGGTATAGTGATATTGGATACCCCTGTGGGGTATCGAGTCCTGAGGATCATGATGGTGGGAGGCATGCGATGGTGACGCGGACGTATCGGGTGCCGGAGGTGAGTTGCCAGCACTGTGTGCGGGCGATCACCGAGGAGCTTCGGAAGATCGTGGGAATCCAGGAAATCGAGGTGGACCTCGCGCAGAAAATCGTGCGCGTGGTGAGCGACGAGCAGGTGCCGGAGGAAGCGATCCGGAACGGGATCGAGGCAGCTGGCTATACGATCGCTGCTTCGGCGGACTGACCCCGGGCACCTGGCTTCTCGGCACCGGCTGGGCTGCCTCGCCAGACGTCTCTGCCCTTCATCGGTCGACAGCGTCTGACTCGCGCACCAGCACCGCACGATCCCTGTCCGGTGTACGCTCGAGTGAGACGGATCGTGCGGCTGGGGGCGTCATCGGCTTTGTGCTATCCAGGGAGTCAACCACCGGTCAGGATGACCGGACGAGCCACAAAAACCCGCATCCGCTTGCCCCGAGCGTGCGTTTGACGCCGGTTGACCCCCCCCATCAACCCGGGATACCCGATTGGGGCGGGAAGGGGGTACAGCGCTACGGTGTGGGTGCGACGGGGGATGGACGGTCGTCCCGAGGCCCAGATCTGCTTCGAGCGTCGGTGCTTCAGCGTCTACGCTGCTTGCGAAGCCGAATTCCGGCAGAAGCTGGCTGACCTTGAACGGAAGCTCGCTATCGACCAGCTGCCGCCGAGAGACTGACGGTGCAGGAACGGTGCGAGCGCTGGCTGGCAGCGGCTCGCTCAGCGAGTGTGGGAGACTCCTGCAATGGCGACGGTCGGAGCGCGAGCTCGGGCACATGGAAGAAAACTGGACAATGCGCTTAGTGGACCAGTCAGCGCCAATGGACCGTCGTCGCGTGGGGCACTATTGGGTCGTTCTCCTGCTCGGAGGCTGTTGCGTCGGAGCCTCCGAGAGCGGATAGCGGGTGACCGGGCGGCCATTCCAGATGGTTGCAAACTGCCGAGCGACGCACCTGTCACGGCTGCTGGCTCTCACTTCTGCTGCCAGGGCAGAGGCGGGCGTGTCGAGTCGGATGGCACGAGGTAGGGAATCCAGACTGCTGCCTTTGCCGATCGTGTTTCCCGGGAAGTTTCTGCGGTAACGAGCCTGCCAATGGAAGAACCGATGCGCCTTCGGGGCACTGGTCATTGGGTGGGCTGGCGAGATCCCACTACCAGTTCGCTGGTCGGGACAGCGGAAATCGGCGACTGCAGGTAAGGCTTCAGGGGCCGCCGACTCGACGGTGCCTGGGTCAGGACTGCCTGCCTAGGACTGGGCCCGGTTCTCGCGTGCTTTCCGGCCTGGCCGAGAGGGAGGGACGAAACCGGGACGATCGGGCCTGTGTGGGGGTGCTAGCCGTGCCGAACGGTCACGATAGTGACGTTGGAAAGTCGACCGGGGGCGATCGGTGGAGGCAGGCTGGCGCATCTTGGTGGTCGACGACGAGTGTTGGTTCCGGGAGGGGATGGCTCGTGCCTTGGAGTCATGGGCGCTGGTGCGAGGAGTGGACGATCTCGGTGAGGCTCAGCGTTTGCTGTTTTCGTGGCGTCCGCATGCGATCATCGTGGATCCTGTTCTCCGGAGCGGGGATGCAATCGCTTTCCTGAGCCGGGTCGCTCGCGAGGAGAACGTGGTCGTCTTCTGTTGTGTCGCTCGGCGAGGCTATCCGCTCGCGTTCCGAGACGGACGAGTCCGGTTCTTACCGCGCGAGTGGTCCTGGCGAACTCTGAGCAGCATCATCGAGCGGTCGGTTCGCGTTCCACTCGAGAAAAAGCCGCTGGTGCACGGAAACGACTGGGGTGAGGGGTCGAGCGACGACTTTCCTGACGATCGGGACTGGTCGAGTCGAAAGCGGGAATGGCTGACGGCGGTGTCGAAGGCTGTCGCGAACTCCGCCGAGGAAGCGATCAAGTAGGTTAGGCTGCTCGGAGTCGCTGGCGCGAGCGGTGGGAGCAGTACGATGCTCACGATCGGTCTTGTCCGAATCGGGAGCGAGCGACGGCGACCGCAGGGAGGGGTAACGCTTCGCGGGCGGAGCGGCCGACGAGCCGCGGGACGATCGCCCAGGCTGCGGCGGCGAGGGCGGTTCCTGCTAGGCAATCGAGGACGTAGTGATTCGCGGTACCGATGACAGCGAGCGTCATCAACGCGGCGTAGAGCATGCCGATGCCGTGTAGCAGGCGACTGCCGGATAACCGGAAGAGTCCCAGGCAGACGAAAACAGCGAAGGCGACGTGGAGACTCGGCATGGCGGCGAAAGGATTGTAGAGGGTCGCGATTCCCGGGTGATCGTAGTTGACGCCGCGCATCAGGGCCAGGGTGTCGACGAAGCCGCGCCAGGGAAAGAAGCGGGGCGGAGCGAGCGGGAACAGGGTGTACGACAAGAGACCGGCGCCGAGGATGGCGAGGAAGGGCGCGCGTACTTCGCGGTAGCGGTCAGGAACACAAAAGAACGCCCATGCGCCGAACAGGAGAACCGTCCACAGGTGCGTGAAAGCGTAGATCCCGTTGAGGAACGTGACGAATACAGGAGAGGCGAGCACGATCCGTTGGAGCTGCTGCTCGATCGCGAGACCGAGTGCGTTTTCGAGTCGCATCACCAAGAAGGCGTTTTGGAACGCATCGTAGGCGCGCCCAGCAGCGATTCCCCGCGTGACGAAGTACAGCGAAAAGAGGCCAACCATGAGGCCGAGTTCGAACGTTGCCGCGCGAACGCGTGGCTGGACCTCATCCCATGCGGGCAGGAGCCGAATCGATCGCATCGAACTACTCCCCGGGTACTGAGCCAACACCCCCACAGGCGCATCGGCCCGCTGGCTCGTGGCTAGTCTTACCACCGAGTCGATCGACGTGTCTAGCTGACAGCGTTGTGACCTCGCGGACGATAGCGCGTTCGTACGCTATACTCTCGACACGATGGGGAGGCGCGAGCCCATGGGCATCACGATCGAAGAGGCGGTCGCTCGCTTTCTCGATGATCTGCGGCTTTCGCCGCGCAGTCGTACGACCTACGCGTTGGCGTTGCGGAAGTTTCTGCGTCACCTGGAGGAGGTGCAAGGGCTTTCGCCCGAGGCAGCGGTGACCGAGCTCGGCGAGGAGCATGCGATCGCGTTCTTGCGCGATCTCGTGCCCGACGACATCAAGACGCCCGAGCAAGTCTCGCGGATGCGGACCGCCCAGACGACCTTCGCAGCGGTGCGCAAGTTCTACAGTTACCTGATTTCGTTCGACTTGCACACCGGACTTTCGACAGAGAAGCTGCGCGTGCGGGCCGCAACCGTCCTGCCGCGGTTCACTCCTCCACCGCCCGATGTCCGCACGAGCGATCTGGAACGGATCGTCGACCATGTCCGCCGGCTGGCTCCCGAGAGCGATCCGATCAAGGAACTCCGCCGCCTCAAGGTGAGGGCGTTGATCCTCTTCCTTTTCCGCACGGGGGTACGGGTCTCGGAGCTCTGTGCGTTGCGGCGGCAGGACATCGACTTGGAAACCGGCACAGCGCGGATCTACCGGGCCAAGGGTGGCAAGAGCCGTATCGTACACTTCGACAGCGAGACCGCCGAGGCGCTGGCAGCGTACTGGCGAGCGCGTGGTGACAGCGGGCGGGGAGTGCATGCATTTCCGGCGTTCAGTGGACGCGATCGTCCAGGTCAACCGGGGAAGGGGATCGCCCCGCGGACGGTCCAGGCACTGGTGAGTCGGCTCAGCGAGGAGGCCGGCGTGGAGTTCGCGGTGACTCCCCATTCGTTCCGACACGGACTGGCGACGGAGCTCGTGCGGAGACGAGTGAGAGAATCGACAGTCCAGACGATTCTCGGGCATGCTTCGCCGGTGACGACGCGGATCTACGTGCACCTGACGGCGCAGGAAGCAGCGGAGGAATATCAGGCGGCGTTCGGTCGCTACCGACGGCCGGGCGGTCGGGGAGCGGATGATCGATGAGCAAGGCGCTTCCGGTGTTGGTCTTGGCGGTGGTCCTTCTCGGCGGATGTACTGCGCCGGTGGTGCAAAGCCAGCGGCCATCGCCGACACCGACACCGGCTGCAGTGAGCGTCCTGACGCCAGATACCGATACGGAGGCTCGATCTCTCGATCCGATCATCGGGCAGCTGGTATTGACCACGGAAGTCGGGAACGACGAGGCGCCGAAGGAGCAGCGCAGCGCATTCCCGGTGAACGCGAAACAGCTCTACCTGGTCGTGCGGGCCAGCGAAATGCCAGCCGGGACGCGTCTGACCGCGGTATGGCTCCGCGGCGCAAACGAGATCGGGCGTTCGGAGCGGGAGATCCGCGAACCGATCGGGAGTGCTCGCTGGATCGCGCTCGGGTTCCAGTCGACGACCCCACTGCCGAGCGGCGAGTACAGCGTTCGCTTGTTCTTGGACGACCGCTTCGTCGATTCGGTCGTCTTCACTGTGGGGAGCCGGCGCGAACAGGGGAGCGAGGAGACGGGTCTGGTTTTCGCTCCGGAGTTCCCGAGTAGCGGGGCAATCCAGGCAATGAGCGAATTTCCGGTCGGGACGACGCGTGTCGTGGCGATCCTGACCGATGTACCGCCGGATCTGCAAGGGGAGCTCTGGAGCCGATGGTCAGTCGACGGCAGCGTCCTGACCGAATTGGGACCCGACGAGCTGCGCATGGCCTTCGTACGGAGCTTCACGCTGCAACGGTCGGAACCCTTGCCACCGGGGCTTTACAGCGTTCAGGTTTTCGCCGGTCAGCAGCCGATCGCCGAGGGGAGCTTCCTGATCGCCGGAGCGACGCCGACGCCGGAGGTTCCAGTGGTGGGCAACGCGGTGGTGGAGGACCTGCGGATCGTTCGAGCTGTGGAGCCGGGTACTGGGGTGCCAGTGGGAGCACGCATCACGCAGGTGCGTAGTCCAGCTCGGCTCTACGTCGCGGTCCTGGTGCGCGACCTGCAACCGGGCGACGTCCTCGAGGTCGTGTGGGAGCGGGCGGGCCAGGAATGGAACCGACAAACGGTGAGCGGGCTGACCTTGCCGGCGAACTGGATCTCGCTCCCGTTCGATCTTCCCGCGGAAAGCGGCGGCGAACCGGTCGAGTACGCGGTGAATGTGCTCTTGAACGGGACACTGGCTCAGCGCGTGCCGCTCACGGTCCTGCCGGGAGCCTAGGACGGTTCGTCCCCTTCTCCTGCCCGCGAGGCGTTCGACAGGCAGCGGAAGGTGTGCCGCGTGAAGACCAGCGACGCACCGCGAGCCTACGCTCGCCGGTGCGGCTGGCCTGACCCCAGCAGCGACCAGGACGCTGTTCGACGCAAACCGGTGCGCGGCTCGCTCGTGCGTCGAGCGTGGGCGTGGCGGGGCTCTCGCTCCGCTGGTGGGCGAGATGGACTGGGATCAGGAGGTGAGCTCGTCGGCGACGCGACGGGCAGCGGCGAGCCAGCGTTCGTCGGTCTCGTCGGGAACCGAGCAGCCATTGGCGAGGATGAGCCGCCGACCGTTGGTCTGGAGGACAGCATCGCGTGCTTCGTCGCGAATGGCTTCCTCGGGTCCGCGCGCGAGCGGCCCCAACTCGTCCCAGCCACCCATGAGGCACTTGGTGGTGCGCTGGCTCGCGTGGGCGAGCGATGGGCCGGCACGGCGGTCGCTCCAGCTGAGGACTCGAACCGGATAGTCGAGGACCTCGTCGAAGTAGAGATCGCGTTCGCCGTGGATGTGAAGGATATTCAGCCAGCCGTCGGCGGCACCGCTCAGGGCGAGGAGATCATAGGGGCGACCGAACTCGCGATAGCGCTCGACGGGCATGACGGTGGCTGAGCAGCCTTGCAGCGCGAAGAAGATGCCATCAGCTCCGGCTGCCAGAACGAGCTCGATCTGCTGCCGCACGTTCTCGGCCACGATAGCCAGCACCTGGTGCAGAAGGGCTGGTCGCTCGACGGCGTGTTGCAGGAACAGCTGATGATCGGCCACGAAGTAAAGGACTTGGGTCAGCGGGCTGAAGACGGTGACGACGATGGGAACCTCGGGGCCAGCCAGTTCGCGGAGGCGACGGACGGCCCGGATCCATTCGCGGGCGTAGCGACTCGTGCGGAAGTCGATCGAGTCGACGAGGTACCAATCGTCCGGCGTGGTAATCGTCCGGCGCGGGAACGGATAGCGTAGATCCGGCATCAATTTGGCGATATCGAGATCGAAGCGGCGGATGAAAAAGTCATAGGTGAGCTCGGCGAGACGATATCCCGAACCCTCGGGGCGGAAATGGTGCCAGAAGCACACTGGTGGGCGATCGAGGAGTTCTCCCTGCAGGGCAGCTTCGATGCGGTCGCGCTTGCTCGGGTTCGCCATCGTAGGCTCCTTTCGCTTCACTTCAACTGCTCCGTGATGCGCTCGGGTACGGTCACGATGAGTCGTGGCTGGTCGTTCTCGAGCACGACGAGGCGGTCACCGGTGGGACCATCGGTCACGGCAATGAGCGTACCGTCCGGTGCCGTGACCACCCCATGCACCAGCCAGCCGAGCAGTAGCCGGTCGACCAGTTGGAGCGTGGCGGGTGCGAAGATCCAGAGACCGGCCCCGGTGTCGGTGGTCGTCGGAAACACG
>Ga0072500_144567_pt1 | contig 30810 bp, 30 predicted proteins | sample GBScelen77Swater_FD_63803 | JGI IMG/M metagenome (GOLD analysis project Ga0072500, IMG submission 63803) | Hot spring microbial communities from Great Boiling Spring, Nevada - cellulolytic enrichment S 77C v2 (version 2) | ecosystem: Environmental > Aquatic > Thermal springs > Hot (42-90C) ...
GAAAACCGAGTCGCAGTAGAGGCCCACAAAACGCTTCAACGACTTAGCAATAGGCTGTCCGAAGAGATACATCAAAAAGCACTAGAACTTCCGCTCTACCGGAGGGTCCATGAGGAGTTAGGGCTTAAAGGGCCGTCCCTCGCCTACCTAGTCAGTCACGATGCCGTCGCTTTGACTACACTGCCGAAGGACAAGCTAACGGTTAGGTACGCTCTGTACCGGCGGAAGTACAGAAAGAGGCCGTTACGCAGTAAACTACTAATAAGTCTGGCAAATACCGCCGTCATCAACAAACACCCGAGATACTCAACAACATACTATAGTTACTTCGAGAAGCTCGCGGGAAGACGGCTAAGACATTGGAGAGCAGTCCTAAGAGTTGCCCTGATAATCCTCAGAGACTTGAAGAAACTTGCGAGAGAGAACCAGAAGGCCGGAGGCCCTCCAGCCTGACGGAGAAAAACCAAGAAGGCTGGAGGGACCTTAATCTACACTCCACCATTCGTACTTTTCATCGGTTACGGATGGTGGACCAGAGCATATTTTCCCTCCGGCCTTCTGGGTTCTCTAGTGTCTGGCTGGGGCCCAGCTAAACCCCTTCTCCTCTTTTTTACCTTCTTTCATGGTTTCTTTTTTCAATATTGTTGACAAAGGTGGAGGACGCATACATAGGTGCCCGATATCTCCCACGAAGATACAACCATTCAGAAGTGGTCGCCATGCTTAAGTTTGTCGAGGGGGTTGTGAAACCGGTTGTCGAGGGACTTTGACATCTACGTCGAGTCGGGACTCAGATACAGGGAGTTTTTCGGGAGGGTTTGGGAGTTTCTCGCTGAAGTAAAGGAGCAGGTCCTTAAGCTTCTGCCCGACGCAGAGGTCTATCTGTTCGGCTCCGTCGCAAGAGGCCGCTACACCGCCGCCAGCGACATAGACATACTCGTGGTTACAGGGTTAGCGGAGCGGGAGCTTATTGACAGGGCTAAGGCCAAACTGAAGAAGATGTATTTGGATGTCCCTGTCGAGTTCCACATAGTTGATAAGACTTTGTTTGAGAAATGGTACAGGCGTTTTATAGATGAGAGTGAGTTGCTTAAGATTTAGGGCATCATCTCATGTATGATGCTATGAGCATCAGGCCCCTGCCGGCTGCCTCTCTCTGCGCCGATGGATGTATCCAGTAGCCGAAAAGCAGCTTGTAGACCTTGTGAGATATCACCCTCTTAACCTTCTCCACCGTTTCATCAAACTCTTTCACATCATGTTCATATATCCTAGACCTAGACTCCCCGAGAACTACAACCCTCTCACCGCCCTTAACCCCCTCGCCGTACAGGTTAATCTCTACAACCTCTCCGTCCACCTCAAAGAATGTTCTCGTCAGCTCCCCCACCTCGATACCCTCATGCCTACTGAGCCAGCCCGGTAGGACAACCCTAGCAATATCCTCAAGCCCAAACCCTATCGTGTCGGAAAGCTTCCCTACCTGCTGGGCAAGCTCACGCAACGACACCTCAACCCTGGCATACGCCTGCTCAAGCCCTGTCACCCTCTCATCTGTTCTTGCCTGTGCTTCTGCAAGCCGCTGGACAACCGCCTCAAGCCTTGTTAATCTCTCCTCAGCCTTTGCCTGTGCCTCTGCAAGTCTCTCTACTGCCTCCTCAAGCCTTGTGAGCCTCTCATCTGTTCTTGCCTGTGCCTCCACGAGTCTCGCTACTGCCTCCTCAAGTCTCGTCAATCTTTCCTCGGTTCGTGCCTGCGCTTCTGTAAGCCGCTGAACCGCCGCCTCGAGTCTCTCTACTGCCTCCTCAAGCCTTGTGAGCCTCTCATCTGTTCTTGCCTGTGCTTCTGCAAGCCGCTGGACAACGGTCTCAAGCCTCTCTACAGCCTCTTCAAGCCTTAACAGCCTTTCCTCAGCCCTGGCCTGGAACTCCGCCATCTTGGATATGGACTTGCTGATGTCGGCTAGGCCTATGTAGCCCGCTACTGCATACCTGAACTCCGCATCCTTCTCCAGCAGTTTGATGAAGTCTTTCTTAAGCTTCGTAGCCATCCCAATTAGATTTGCTTAGGAAAATTTATAAAGATTATGACTAAGTGTTATTTTACTCTCCGTCAATATTTACTCTTGGTTTGTCTTCCAGTTCTTTCTACCTTTTTTCCTTGTTTTTGTTCCGCAATTCGGGCATTTGTCTGCGTCCAAATAGGCCGTCATAACCTTTCAGCCTTCTGGGTTCCAGACGTCTGGCTGGATGTGGCCAGCCAAACTCCTTCCCCTCCTTTTTTTCTCCTTTTCACCTTAAAATAAAGACTCACCCAATACCTTTTGCTAATCCCATCTTAGTTGTTAAACCTTTATGCGACTGTATGCTCCCATATTATAGTTGGGTATGTTGTTTAGGGAGGTTGTTGACTACTATGAGCAGCTTGAGGCTACCACTAAGCGGTTAGAGATGACCGACATACTTTCAAACCTGCTTTCAAGGACGCCTCCAGCCGTCATAGACAAGGTTGTGTATATGACGCTTGGAGAAATTTACCCGGCTTATGTTGGTCTTGAGCTGGGTGTTGCGGAGAAGCTTGCGGCGAGGGCTATCAGGCAGGTTTCCGGCGCCGGTGAGAAAGAATTGAATGAAATGCTTTCTAGACACGGCGACCTCGGGACAGTGGCTGAGCTCCTCCTCCGCACCAAGGAGCAGACAACGCTTTTCGTCGAGGAGCTTACTGTGGAGGAGGTTTACAGCTCGCTTGAGAAGATAGCGAAGGCCTCCGGGCCGGGAGCCGTCGACGTAAAGCTAGCCGTGTTGTCGAAGCTTCTGGCGATGGCCACACCTCTTGAAGCCAAACACATCATAAGGATTGTGACAGGTAAGATGAGGCTTGGTGTCGCAGATATGACAGTCCTCGACGCCTTGGCCAAAGCCTTCGGAGGCGATAGGGAGGTTTACGAGAGGGCCTACAACCTCAGCTCCGACATCGGGCTTGTTGCCAAAACCGCCGCCAAGGAGGGGCCCGAGGGCGTTGCAAAGTTCAGGGTTACCGTTGGAATACCCGTCAGGTGCATGCTTGCCGAAAGGCTGTCGTCGGCCACGGAGATACTTGAGAAGATGAACGGTGTCGGGTTCACGGAGCATAAGTATGATGGTGAGAGGATGCAGATACACAAGGCCGGAGAGAGGGTTTGGATTTTCTCCCGGAGGCAGGAAAACATCACAGCCCAGTACCCCGACGTCTTGGAAGCAGTCAAAAAATTCGTCAAAGCAAGGGATGTGATACTCGAGTGTGAGGCCGTCCCTCTCGACCCCGACACAGGCGAGACCCTTCCTTTCCAGGAGCTTATGCACCGTAAGAGGAAGAAGGAGATAGAGAAAGCCGTTGAAGAATATCCTGTGGCGCTCTACTTCTTCGACATACTCTACGTAGACGGGGAGGACATGACGACGAGGCCTTTTCTTGAAAGGCGTAAGATGTTGGAGAGGGTTGTTGTAGAGGATGAGAGGGTCAAGCTCAGTACGGGGGTTCTGACGCAGAACCCGGAGGAGATTGAGCGGGTTTTCGCGGAGGCCGTTGAGGCTGGATGCGAGGGCGTTATCGTAAAGTCTGTTGGAGAGGATAGCGTCTACCGTGCGGGGGCCCGTGGCTGGCAGTGGATTAAGTTCAAACGGGACTACAGGAGCGAGATGATAGATACGGTTGACCTCGTGGTCGTCGGGGCATTCCACGGCAGGGGCAGGAGACGTGGAAAGTTCGGCGCGCTCCTGACCGCTGTCTACAATGAGGAGAGGGATGTTTTTCAGACGGTCTGCAAAGTCGGCTCAGGTTTCAAGGATGAGGACCTCGAACGCTTCACTGAAATGCTCAACCAACTCAAAATACCCCACAAACACGCAAGGGTAGAGTCGCTTATGACCCCCGACGTATGGGTTGAACCCAGAGTTGTCCTGGAGATAATCGGTGCAGAAGTAACCCTAAGCCCAGTTCATACATGTGCGTGGAATGTTTTGAAGGAGGGTTACGGCCTCGGCATTAGGTTTCCGAGATACACAGGCCGTATCAGGACGGATAAAAAACCAGAAGACGCCACCACCGACAAGGAAATAGCGGAGATGTACAGGAGGCAGCTCAAGAAGATAGAGGCTGAATAGCCTCACAAAAAAAGCTTATTATTACACTTGGTTTTGATAGCTGTTGGTTTGTCGTCAGACGACTCCGATGTCCGCAGGCTGGCTGAGTTGAAGACGTTTCTTGAACAGAGGTTGGCTGAGCTTGACGGAGAGATGGAGACCCTCAAGGCCTTGCTGGAGCTTGTTGACAAAGAGCTCGCCGCCAAGAGCTTCAAGAAAGCCCAGCCCCCCGAGATGGTTGAGAAGGAGGCTGGGGAGAAGGAGGCGGCCTCCCTCCGCATGATAAGGAGCAGGTCCGGAAGCCTGCTCGCAACCATGTCCCTCAAAGAAAGGGAGGCCAGAATAGTCTTCAACCCCGAGATACGTGTTACACAGGACATGAGGCCCTTCTCATCCTTCCTGCTGCGGAAGGTCCTCGACTCCATGCGTGAGGCAGACCTCAAGAGGGCCGAGGAGGGGAAGCTAAGCCATGCTGACGTCTTCACATACGAGGTGGTGTACGACGGCGACGTGGCCAGAGAGCTTGTTGTCAAAAACTACCGTGAAGAGGGGAGGCTCCGGGAAATAGTGAACTCTGTGAAATGGACGCTGGACACCATACAGTCATCCTACAGGTAAGACCCCTAGAAGATTTGAATAGTTTCGAAGAGGGACAGGATATAAGGCGGTTTTCAGGGATTCTGTGCATGGACGGCGTGAGGACGCTGACACCCCTGCTGGCTGTAGTCTTACTGCTATCATCGGCAATGGTCTTTATAGGACAAATACCACAAGCAGAAGCCTCAACCAACTGGGTGATGTTTAATGTAAGAACAGCGGACACCAACACACCAATTAAAGGTGCAAAAATTATAATTAACACAACATTAAGTTATTTTACAAATGCAGCAGGGCAGTATAACGTAACAGAGATCAACCGCAACGCCAAACAAACAGTAGAGGTTCAATTTCGTGGATTCAAAGTGTATTTGCGGGACATCACCCCAGGAGGTTCTTCCGTAACCTTGTATGTAAATGTTACAACGATGCGAATTGACGTAAAGTCTAGTACAGGCAATCCTGTTCCTAACGTCGTGCTGACCATAACCTATTCCAACGGGACATCTACATTTACCAATACATCCATAACAGGAAGCGCTGGTTCAGCCACACTATTGTTCATGCCGAATACAACATACACAATCAACGCAAAATACCGCGGGTACGATGTTGGAACCTTCACAAGATCTTACGGAGGCTCTCCCATAACTCTTAATGCGAACCTTTACAGCATACGTGCAACCGTCCAAACGCTGGAAGGCGAGCCTGTGCCCTCCGCAATTGTCAGGGTCTGGTATGGGACAAGGCAGTCAGGCAACACCACTGGCTTTGCATCAGCCACAACAAACAGTGAGGGGGTTGCTGAGGTTGGCCTGCTGCCTGCGGGAAGCTACCCGTTAAACGTTGAATACAACGGTGAGACAGTCTACCAGTCTACGAGCGCCATCACGGTGAGCGGCCCAAGCACACCCCATCTTGCGAGGACAGACCTGACAAGATACAGGGTCAGGGTATTTGACGTAGACGGAACCGACCAAATAACGGGATTAAGCCTCGAGGGCCGTCTCTACCGCGGCAACAACCCCTACGGGGGCGCCGTCACCACAACATCTGGAGAGCTATCCTTCGGGCTGGTCAAGTCAGGGACCTACACCCTAGTCGTCAAGATGGGTGAGTTGGAGGTCTTTCGCGGCGAGGTCAACGCACCCGCGGATACCTCCGTCAACGGCAGGTTTTACGACGCAGTAGTCAGGGTTGATGCTGCCGGAACACCCAGCCAGAACCTGCTCTCATCTGTCACGGTTCGTTTGCGTGTGGGAAGCTACACGGTAGAGAGAACAACCACACAGTCATCAGCCCGGTTCACCAACCTGCCCGCCGCACAGTACAACTATGAAGTAATACGAGGACCATACACAATCGGAACAGGACAGCTCAACGTCAACGCCGACGAACAAACCATACCCATCAGGCCAACACTCTACACATTAAAGCTCAAACTGGTGAACGACCTAGGCGAGGGAATACCTGCGACAGCAACCCTCCGCACATACGACGAAGTACAGGTCGCAACAGTAACAGCCTCCGAAGACGGAACAGCCACCGTATCAGGGCTCATACCAATACTATATCGCGGTAAAACCACCTTCAAAAACGTGGCCGTCGACGACGGGTTTGAGTTCACCCTCGACCAAGACAACAAACAGGTAGTTGTCCAGACAAAGGTCTACACCCCCGTGTTCAGGGTCCTGGATTTCGACGGCGTAGAAAACATAGGAAACGCCGTAGTAACCGTCAGCTCCGAAAACATCATCGAGGAGGGGACGACAAACTCCACGGGAAAAGTCGTTATCAGAAACCTGCCGATAAAAACGTACACCGTGAGGGTAAACTACCTTGGGATACCGGTACATGAGGAAAACGTCAGGGTTGACTCTAACCGTGAAATCAGGCTAAAGGCAAGCGGGATAATCGATGTGGAGCTCGAGATACTTGACGACGAATCAAGGCCTTTGGAGGAGGGTAGTGTACAGATTGCCTTAGGCGCAGCAAAATACACCAAAAACATATCTGGGGGAAAGACTAGGTTTGAAAACATCCCAGCGGGAACATACACAGCCACGGTACAGTACAAGAATCTAACCGTCTACGACAAAAAACAGACGACTTTCACGGCTGACGAAGACTCTGCAAGAATTAACGTAATGGTCTACTACCTGAGGCTAACCTTAGTCAAGTCGGATGGAACACCTTTGTCGCAGGCAGCCGTCACCGCTAAAATCTCAGGAAGGTTGATTGCGCAGGCGTTTACAGACCAGGCGGGCCGGGCTGAGCTTAAACTCCCCCGAGGAGATTTCTCCGTCGACGTAACATACCAGGACACTGCTGTCGCAAGCCAAACCCTATCGGTCGTGCAGTCAACTACCCTCCAGCTAAAGACAAAAGTATACAGGGTTGAGGTCCGGGTTGTCGGCCCCGACGGAACACCTGTGGCTGGTGCCGAGATATCTGTGAACCGGGATGACAAGCTCGTGGAAAAGACTTCAACAAAGGAGGATGGAAGCGCATTCTTCTACGTTGCAGAAGGAGAGTACACGTGGACCACGAAAATAGGCGGCTACACATATACCTCAAAATATTCGTCGAAAGGAGATAAACAGCTCACAATTGTGCATGTGGTTGATGACCCACAGCTCCAGGGCGTAGTCTTGGCTGCCACGGCCGCGGTTTCTGTTTCATCGGTCTTCGGGTTAATTAGGTGGGGTAGGCTAAGGCCTGCGACGAGGCAGAGGCCGCCCGCGAGGAGTAGGCAGCAGCTTCCGCCGGAGGAGAGACGTCCTGCAACCCTTAAGAGGACCCGTCAGCCACGGATATAGACAGCGATGCCATCCAAGAAAGATATAGCATACGTCGCTGTTTTGGGGGCGGCTGCACTACTGCTGGCCCTGTCCCTACTTAACACGGCTTTCGGCATAACATTCCCACTCCTAGTGGTGAAGAGTGGGAGCATGAGGCCGTTGATAGAGGTCGGCGACATAATCATCGTCACACCCGTAAACCCAGCGGAGATAAAGGCTGACCCCGTTAAAGGGGATGTCATCATCTTCTACAGGCCCGGATACAAGGGGATGCAGAACTCCATAATCGTGCACCGGGCGATAGCTGCCACGCCGACAGGCTACATAACCAAAGGGGACGCAAACTTAGCCGCCGACTATTGGGGCCCTGTCCCATACGACCACATAATAGGCAGATGGACAGGCATTTCAATACCGTCGTGGACTGGCATAGGATACCTGAGCCTCTTCCTCCGCGGAGAAATATACTACCCACTGGGCCCGCTGCTTGTCCTCATCCTCATAGTCGCAAACATCGCCTTAATAGTGAGGGATGCCTTGGCGGCGAGGAGACACCGCAATAATAGCGTGGAGGCATAGAAACAACTGCGTCCCTTCAATCCATGCATAAAAATTTTTTAACCTAAACATGTTACATAGAACATGGAGCTCAAAACCTTCCAAGGCATTATTTCGGCCTGTCTGACGCCGAACGGCCGCTACAGGGAAAAGATACCGGAGCTCGTTGACTTCCACCTCAAGCACGGGGTTAAAGGGTTCTTCATCCTCGGCACAACGGGTGAGGGTGTTAAGCTAAGCCGGGAGGAGCGGGCTGAGGTGGCGGAGGCAGCCGTCGAGTACGTTGGCTCAAGAGGGCTTGTGATAGTTCATGCGGGTGCAGCTGACCTGCCGACGGCGAAGTGGCTTGTAAGCCATGCTTCGAAGATAGGAGCTGACGCCGTGGCCGCCGTAGCACCCTTCTACTACCGCTACGACATCAACTCGCTCACAAACTTCTACAGAGAGCTTTCCCAAGCATCCTCAATTCCCCTTCTTGTCTACAACAACCCCGACAGACAGGGGTATGTTATCCCCGTCGAAGGCCTGATTGAGATACTTAAAACTCTAGGGCCTAGCTCGGGGGTTAAAGACAGCAGCGGCGACCCTGAGACACTCCTACACCTCCACACCGCCCTAGGTAACACACATTTTCTAGCGGCAGGGGGAGACAACCTCTTGGCCTACGCCTTCACAATAGGCTACAGGGCGCATATCAGCGCAATAGCGTCCGTCTACCCGGAGCTCGCAGACACCATCTACCAAGCGGTCAAGGAGGGTAGGGTGGCGGAGGCCTTTAAGGTTCAAGCAAAGGTTGACAGGCTAGACTCCGTGCTAAGGAAGACGGGGCCGGATTTAGCTGCTCACAGATATGCTTTGAAGCTGAGGGGCGTGGACTTGGGTGAGCCCATCCCGCCGACGAGAGGTCTAACGGCCGGTGAGAAAGAGGTTATCGAGAGGTTTTTGAGGGCTGAGGGCTTGATCGGCTGAGCGCATGGCCACCGGTTGTCTATTTTTGGAAACGGCTTAACAGGTCTCTGCGCCTCATCCACCCAACTATGAAAGCCGTAACCGCAACCGCTGCCGGGAAGACAGCCAAGCCACGGAGGCCGAAAAGAACAAGGGCTCCCGCAAACGCGGCGGACAGGAATGCTGTGTAGAAGATAGGTCGTGCAGCCTTTTTGGCGGCCGCAAGGTAGTCGGGATGTTTTGCTATAAGGTGTTGTGGATAGGGTATCAGGGGTACGCATACCGTCAGACAGGCATAGAGCCCCGCCTGCCTCTCACCCCAGCTAACGGTCTCGCCGCATAAGGGACATCTCTGCACACAAACACCACCGTAGCCGTCCATAAAAATTATTCATGGCAACCAACCACGTTACCCAGCCGCCACATATTTCTTAAATTCATGCTATGACTAGGTTGGTGTGATGCTGCTGGGGGCGCATGTAAGTATCTCGGGCGCGATACATCTGTCGGTTGACAGGGCCGTCGAGCTGGGGTGCACCACCTTCCAGATATTTACGCGGAACCCGAGGGGCTGGACATACACCAAGCTGAAGAAGGTTGAGGTTGAGGAGTTTAGGCGGAAGTTTGAGTCTGCGGGTTTTAAGGTAGCTATGGCACACATGCCATATCTGCCGAACATAGCCTCACCCAACAAGCCGGTTCATGAAAAGTCGACAAAATCGTTGATTGCTGAGCTGGAGAGGTGTGGGGAGCTGGGCGTTGGGCTGCTTGTAGTCCATGTTGGAAGCCACCTCGGTGCAGGCATAGAGAAAGGGATAGAACAGGTGGCGAACGCCGTCAACAGGGCTATTGAAGCCGTTGACAACGATGTTAAGATATTGCTTGAGAATATGGCGGGCCAGCGTAACTCATGTGGCTCGAGGTTCGAAGACATCGCTGAAATCCTTGCAAGGATTAAGAACCCCGAGAGGGTTGGTGTATGTCTAGACACATGCCACCTGCTTGCAGCAGGCTATGACATAAGGGACGCCGAGTCCTTGGACGCAACCATCTCAAGGTTTGACAAGGTGGTCGGACTCGGCAGGCTGAAAGCAGTCCACCTCAACGACTCAAAAGGCGGGCTGGGCAGCGGGCTCGACCGCCACGAACACATAGGCATGGGCAACATAGGCGAGAAGGGCTTCAAAGCCTTCATAAACCACCCAGCCATCAGAGACAAGCCCATGGTCATCGAAACACCTGAAGACGGGCGGGGAAACTACGCAACAGACCTTGCAAAACTCAGAAAACTATACATTAAAACCTGACCACACACCTATTTCTGCCGGAAAACATATTCTCAACATCTGAAGGTTAGGCGGCCTCAACAGCGCTACCGCAACAAAGAAATTGTCTAGAGAAGATGTTAAGCAAGCTTCAAAGACGCAGCCCTGTACACTGGGTCTAGAAACTTGTAATCTTTGATTATGCTCATGTCCTCGAGGTTGTTGATAGTGTTTGAAAGTATGCTGGAGGAGACTGTTACGCCCTCTCTTTTCTCCACATACCTCTTTATACTACTCCAAGTGTCCTCACCTTCAGCTATAGCTTTCAATACCAAGGCATATCTACGTCCCCTCGCCCTAACTATGTTTTTAATCTCTTTTAGAGCTAAATTTACAGCAATATTCTTAACCGTCTCTATCTTTTTATTTCCACTGATGTACTCGTTTCCAAAAAACGTTAACCAGCCGGGAATTCCGTCGAAGAAATTCACGGCATCTTCCAACACTTCATCCTCTACGTCGACATTAACTTCTTCAAACCCCCTCTTCAGAAACTCTCTAGCCGTATCTCTGTCAAACCTCTCCACCACCAGATTGAAACAATATCTTCCGTACAGTGGTGAGCCCTCGTTATCAAACTTTAGAAAGTCGTATAGAAGGCCTGCTTCGGAGCCCGTAAGGATGAACGTAAGATTTCTATCATAGTCATAGGCATGTGCTAATGCGTTAAGTATCTCAATTGCCCTAGGCCCTCTAAATTTCTGCGCCTCATCCATGGCGATAATAACTCTTCTTTTATTTAGGGCGTCAAAAAAAGATGACAGTGTTAACGCATCTCTCCCCTTCCACCTTATCTCAATCTCGTTACCAAAAATTTTTACCGACGACAGGCCCTTAAGCACTTCCATAAACTTATCTATTTTTGTGGATAAAGCCTTTGACAGTATAGAGTACAGGTCTTTAAGACCATAGTTTGTTCCTAAGCTCCTTAAGTCGAGCAGGACGCTGGGTATGTCAACCTCATTTAGGAAAACGCTTAGAATTGATGACTTACCTATCCTCCTAATCCCAGTTATTAGAGTAATGGGTGTGTTGATGTTTTCCTTGAGCATTCTAAGTTCTCTATCCCGGCCGAAAAGGTCTTCTCTTCTGGTTTTTGGTCTGGGGTCGAAAAGCACATTCTACCCCAGAACTATAGTTCTGCCCCAGAACATATAAATTTTTCTAAAAATAAAAAACTGACGGCTGATTGCGGTTGGTTAATGTTATAAAGGCCGTTGTCTGTGGTTTTCTGGATGGGTGTTTGGCGTTCTCTGGGTGTTAAGGCTGTTACGTTGTCTGTGGTTTTGCTGTCGGTGCTCTTCCTAGTTGTGGTGATGCTGGGGGCTACGGGGGTTTCGGACAGGATTCTAACAGCCATAGTGAACGACGAGCTCCGCACGGTAAGGCAGGCGCTGTCGCAGAAGATCAAGGACCCCGCCGAGCTTGAGAAGGCCTTGGAGCAGGTGAGGCTTGAGCTGATGCAGTCCTACGGGCTTGACAGGCCATGGTATGAGCGTATCCCTTCGATGGTTCTTCGGGTTCTCATGCTAGACCTCGGCTACTCGAGGACGATAACATCATTTGCTGGAAGCAGACGTGTTGCCGACATCATAGCCGAGCGCATACCGTACTCGGTGATGCTTGTGACCACAGCTGTTGCGATAAGCGCGGCCGCCGGGATATGGCTGGGGATGAGGGCCGCGTACAGGAGAGGCTCCCTCTTCGACAGGTCCCTAGCATACCTCGCCGCAATCAGCTACGCTCTACCCAGCTGGTGGACAGGCCTTCTCCTGATACTGGTCTTCTACTTCTACCTACGGGTCTTCCCCGCCGGAGGCCTCTACAGCGCACCCCCACCCACAGACCCCTTGATGAAGACGTTTGACCTCCTCTGGCACGCAGCTCTACCAGTTGCAACCCTTGTCATAGTCATCATAGGGGGCTGGGCCTACGTCTCCAGGACGATGGTGCTTAACATCGCTCAGGAGGATTTTGTCCAAGTCGCCAAGGCGAAGGGACTTCCCGAGAGCCTGATAAGACGTAGATACATCCTACGCCCCGCCGCACCCCCTATAGCGACAAACATCGTCTTCGCCATCGCGGGCTCGATAGGGGGCGCCATCCTAACCGAGACCGTCTTCAACTGGCCCGGAATGGGCAGGCTATACTACGAAGCGATATCAGCCTTCGACGAAGGCCTGGTCGTCGCCCTGACATTCATCTACACACTGATATATGTGGCGGCCAGGTTCATCATAGAGGCGTTGATAGTGGTCCTCGACCCAAGAGTAAGGCTGTAAACGTTTAAAACAACGTTTAAAGCAGTCTATGTGGAATGCCTGAAGAGAAAAAAGAGTTTAGATGCCCTTACTGCGAATCGGTGTTTAAAACAGAGGCCGAGCTCTCCAAACACATCGACCGCATACACATCGGGAGCGGGCTGCTGGAAGGAGATAGAACAAAGTGGTAAAGTTTTATACGGTCAGTTGACATCTGCCCCTCGATGGAGCGTTACAGCGAGCTTTTCCGATACATTGAGGAGAATAGAGACAAGTATGTTGGATGGGTCAGCCGTCTAGTAGAGCAGCCAAGTGTCTCGGCTCAGGGCAGTGGATTGAGGGAATGTGCGGCCGTTATTGCGGAGATGCTTGAGGGCCTCGGAATGCGGGTTGACGTTTTTGAGGTAGGTGGGGCTGGTCCAGTCGTCCTAGGCACGCTCAACGTGGAAGCCCATGCCACGCTCATGTTCTACAACCACTACGACGTACAGCCCCCAGACCCGCTGGAGAAGTGGACTACACCGCCCTTCACGCCAACAGTCAGGGATGGAAAGCTCTACGGCCGGGGCGCGGCAGACAACAAGGGAAACATAGCCGCAAGGCTGGCTGCACTGGACAGCATACTCGCAACATTTGGCGAGGCCCCGGTTAACATAAAGTTCCTAATCGAGGGCGGCGAGGAGGTTGGGAGCCCGGGGCTTGAGGAATTCGTCAGAAAGGAGCGGGACAAGCTTTTCGCCGACGGCTGCATATGGGAGTACGGCTACAGGAACAGGGACGGCAAACCAGTAATAAACCTGGGGGTTAAGGGCATGCTCTACCTCGAGCTGGAGGCCCGGGGCCTTGTTAGGGAGATGCATTCGTCGTGGGGCGCTATTGTCGAGAACCCAGCGTGGAGACTTGTCCACGCACTCGCATCAATCAGAGGCCCCGACGGAAAGGTGTTGGTCGACGGCTTCTACGACGACGTGGACTACGAGGGGGAGGAGCTACTGAAGGATCTGAGCCTTGAGGACTTCAACCCAGGTGAGAGGCTGATTTCCGGGTTCAAGGGCGACCCCTTGAGGACGCTTCTACTGGAGCCCACATGCAACATTAACGGGATACTTACAGGCTATGTCGGACCCGGAAGCAAGACGTCGCTGCCCACACAGGCAAAGGCCAAGATGGATGTTCGCCTTGTCCCGAGGCAGGACCCTGTGAAAATACTTGAGAAGCTCGAGGAACACCTTAGGCTTAAGGGTTTCGGAGACATTGCGGTCAAGGTTCTCCAGTCATATCCGGGGGCCCGGACAAGCCATAGGAGTTTTCTCGCAAGGCTTGTGGCGGAGACAGCTCGACAAGCATACAACAAAGAGCCTGTCGTCATCCCGTCCGGGGCAGCCTCAGGCCCCATGTATGTCGTGACCGACTTGCTCGGCATCCCATGCGTCTCCACCGGAGTTGGATACTATGGCTCCGCCCCCCACGGACCCGACGAAAACATAAGGCTGGAGGACTTTGTCGCAGGAATTAAACACATGGCGCTTGTAATGCTGAACTTCCACCGCTACATGCATGAGGGTGATGACTAGAGACATCATGGCATTAAGCATCTAAATGCGGGTGTGGCGTGGGCATTAATCGGAGATATTTTAGGTGAGCAGGATTTCGGCCAGCCGTTTATATGTCTCCGCGGCTTTTACAAGCTCTTTGACAGAGACTTTTTCACGGAAGCTGTGGGCGAGCTCGAGCTTTCCAGGGCCCATGATTATCCCCTGTAGCGGTTGGTGGCGGGAGAGCCTGTTCAGGTCTGTCGCGGCCCTGAAACCTGTGATGACGGGTTTAACCCCTGTCTCTGCTAAGGCCTTCTGCGCAGCCCTGACCACGGGTGCGTCTAGAGCAACACTGTAGAATGGGATGGTTGAGGTGATGTATGCTTTGAATGGTTTCCCTCCAACGGCCTTCCGCACCTCTCTTGTGATTTTCTGGACGACCTGCCTCGGTGTTTCACCAACAGTCCGGACATCAACCACCAGCCTCGCGCTGTCAGGCACAACATTCGGCTTCAGCCCGCCTTGAGCCATCGTCACACACGCCGCCGCCCTGCCGATAAGCCTACGGCCAACACCGAACCCCTTCTCCAGCGTTGAAAGCCGCGCCGCTGCACGGGAGGCCGCGACCACAGCGTTGATACCAAGGTCAGGTGTCGATGCATGAGCCGGCCTGCCTGAAAACTCAACCGCCACCTCAACCCTGCCACGGCTGGCTACACAGACCGATAGGGAGGTCGGCTCACCTACAACAACGTGGTCGACTTTGCCGAGCTCCTTGAAAACTGACAGGCTTCCAAGTCCCCCGACCTCCTCGTCAGCTACGGCTGTCAGCAAAACCCTGCCCAGAAGCCCCTCAGACTTGGCCAAAGAGGCCAAAGCAGCCAGCATGGCTGTCAGACAGCCCTTTGCATCGACGGAGCCACGGCCCACCAAGTATCCGCCCACAACCCCGGCCTGGAAGGGGTGGAATGGCCATCTATCTACGGGCCCTGCCGGGACCGTGTCGAGGTGTGAGTTAAACACAAGCGTGGGCCCCTCACCCCAGCCCAGCTCCACCACCGTAGAGCCCCGTCCGCCACCATGGTTGACCAGCCTAGCCTTAAGACCCTGCTCCGCAGCCTTTTCCGCAAAATAGCTGGCAGCGTCCCATTCCCTGCCCGGCGGGTTCTCCGAGTTAATAGAGACGAGTTTGGCCCCAAATTGTTCGACGAAGCTTTCAACCCAGCTAACCATCATGCAGAAATCTGTAAAACCTGCTATAAACCCGTTTGAAAATAGGTTGAAATAGCTATAGCCCTACCTCACGTCAACAACTACGCCTACAGCTCTTACAGGGCCGCCCGGTTAGAGCTCGATGCGTACGTACCTGCCTGTTGTGGTTGGCTTCTTCTTGCGGGGGCTGTTCCTCAGAAGGATGCCGCAGTATGGGCACCTCACGCCGTCAGTGAGGTGGTAAACCCTGCACCTAGAGCAATACTTGTAGCCGTTGGCGTAGCTTCGCCGCGCCGACGTCTTCTGAACTAGGAGTGTTTTCTGCACCATTTTCACCGTTTGTTCTGTCATCTGTTGCCTAATATTGTTTTCGTACTTCTAGTATATAAATTCTTGTTTGATTCAACCTAAGTAACCAAAATAAAATAAATATATATAGGAGAGCCATAATTATCACAACATGCCTTACGCAAGAAGGGTCCAGCGGGTGGGGTCAGGAACCCTCACCGTTTCGCTTCCGAGAAAGTGGGTGGAGAAAACAGGCCTGAAAGCCGGCGACGTAGTATCGATAGTCGAGGTTTCTGACAGCGTCCTGAAGCTTGAGACCCGGCCCTCAAAAACACCCGAACACACGCTTTTCACACTAGATGTCGGGAAGATACGCGACAAAAAACTGTTGAGCAGGCTCTTGATAGGCGCCTACCTTCAAGGCTTTGAGGAGATAGACGTCATCGGCGGCGAAGGTATACCGGAGGAGATGCAGGAGGCCATAACCGAGGTGGTTGACATGCTTCCGGGTGTGGAGATAGTTGAACAGTCATTCAGAAAGGTTGTGATACAGACATTCCTAGACCCAAGCAAATTCCCCGTCTCAGGTATCGTGAAACGGATGCAGGTAATGCTCACGGTCGGAATGAACAACCTCGCCGAAATACTGCGCGGCGAGAAGAAAGACCTCCTAGCCGAGATTGAGCGGATGGAGTCTAAGGTTGACGAGCTCTACTTCCTGTGCATTAGGCAGATATTCTTCAACGTCAAGAGAGAGATTTGGGGGGAGGAGGCAGCTGACCCCTACATACAGGCCATAGGAGACCGTCTAGTAGTCCGTGCGCTGGAGGAGATAGCTGACTCAATCAAGCTTGCTTCGGACGAGGCGGCAAAGCTTGTCAAGGCAAACATGGCCCGTTCAACAATCAACAAGCTTCTCAAACACCTTGAGGCTATTCAGGTGGTTTTCGGAAAAACGATGAAGGCGTTCTTCTCACTCGACATAATGTTGGCTAACGAGGTCATCAACGTAACCACCCAGGAATACGGGGAGGAGATGGCTTTCAACGACGTATTCCCACAAGGTCTCAGCGACGTCACGCTGACCATGTCGCTCCGAAACTACATCTACAACTTGGTGAACATAGCCCGCAACTGCAAGATGATAGCTGAGGTAACGTTAAACAGGTTTGTTAGAACACCTTCGAAGCTTGTGACTGTGGAGAAAGTCGCAGATTAGTTGCCGCAGCCATCAAAGACAGGCCGCTGAAAACAGTCAAAACACTCTCAAAACCATATTTATCAGCCAAAATACCAGCGATTGGCGGGCCTATTAGAAAAGACAGGCCTATGAACATCTCGAAAACACCTATGTAAAAGCTGGAGGCGGCAGGTATGTTGGACACTTCTACAAGTGTTTTAACATAGGCAACTGACACAGCGGCCCCAAGTACGATTAGGATGGCTGTCTGCAGGAAAAGCGTGACCTTTGTGAAGCCTGCTGAGAGGTAGAGAGTGGCCAACAAAACGCTCAGTGCGGCGAGTATTTTTTCAACCATTTTTGCGGGAAGCCTTGTCATCAGATAGGATACGGTCATGCGGGAGGCCGTGAGGAAAAAGAAGACGACACCGATTTCAAGCTCGGTAAATCCTCTGAGAATTAGGTAGCTCGGTACGAGGGAGAAGGAGGCTGCGAGCATTATGAAGTAGGGTGTGGAGAGCAGTATCGGCTTGGACATAGCGGTGAATTTTTCAATTCCGGTGTCCGCTGTTTTGGCTGGAACTGGCTTGAGCTTCGCGAGGAACAGGCCACCAAGCAGCGATATGGCTGCGGAGGATGTGAAGAGTGTTTTCAAACCCACTAGATATGCTAACGAGCCAGCCACCACGCTACCGATTAGAAACCCTCCACTAACCGCTGCGAGAAACAGGCTGAAGCCTTTCAGCCTCTGTCCTGTGAACGAGTACGCTATTATCGACTCCCCGCATGGGAAGAATAGGAAGAGGCCGAGCCCCATCAACAGCTGCGATACCAGGACCATGGTCAGGTCTGTGGAGTATGCGAGGACTATGAGTGAGGCTGAAATGGCTGCCGCGGACATAGGCATGGGGAGTCTCCAAACCACCCGTGAGAGAAAAGCAGCTGTCATCGGCGAAAGTATTACATAGGGCAGGTTGCGGGCCGCACCCATTAGGAAGCCGACATCCGTGTATGTTGCCTGCAACAGTGTCGCCTGAACCGGGCCCATCTGAAACATTACGGATATTGACGTGGCAACCAGTAGCGAGCCCGAGAGAAGATGGGCCAGCTCACGGCTCAAACATCAAGCACCTGTAGATGTTGTGAAGACTTGGCCCCGAAACCGGTGACTATAACCATTACCTGTTCTTCTCTCGCTATGAACTCGTCCAACCTCCTTCTAACAGCTGCGTAAGGTACCGCTGATGACGGCTCAGCGTAAACACCTGCATAACCCAACTGATGCTGTGCTACCAGAATCTCCTCATCCGTGACAACTTCCACATCACCCCCGCTGGTTTTGAGGGCCTCCACAATCTGACGAAGCCTAGGCGGGTTCCGTAGAGTAAGGGCGTCGGCGACCGTGCCGCGGCCCTCGTCCTTCACTCTTTCCACGCCCTTGAATGCTTTGTAAAGCGGCGGATTGGCCGTTGGCTGGACGGCGACAATTTTCGGAATTTTCTCAACTACTCCAGCGGCCACCAACTCTCCGAAGCCTTTAATGAGTCCAAGCAGCAGTGTGCCGGCTGAAACAGGCAGGTAAATCCTGTCGGGCGGGTTCCACGATGTCTGCTCAGCTATTTCATAGGCAACCGTCTTCATCCCCTCGATGAAATACGGGTTCCATGCATGTCCGATGTATACGAACCCCCGCCTTACAGCCTCCTCCTGTGCGGCGGCTGAAACTTCGTCCCGAGACCCCTTCACAAGACGCAGCTCCGCCCCATAGGCCTTGACCTGCAACGCCTTCTCCGCAACTATGTTTTCACCGGCGAAGACAACGCACTCCAATCCTGCTGCCGCGGCGTAGGCGGCTAAGGATGCCCCCGCGTTGCCCGAGGAATCCTCGCAGATGCCCCGCACGTCTCCAAGTATGTTACGCATGCTGGTCAATGAGGTGGCCGAACCCCTGTCCTTGAAGGAGCCTGTGGGCGCCAAATACTCCAGCTTCATCAAAATGTTTGCCGAGGCCCCCCTAATGATGGGTGTGCCTCCCTCTCCAAGCGAGAGCTGGCCCTTCCTCGTGCTGGGCGGCAGCATCGCCACGTAACGCCACAAACCAACCCTATTTTTCTCAATATTTTTTGTTTCAAACTCCGCTTGATAAACCACCTCACCGGCGCCGCCGCAGCTGGGGCACCGCCACTCGGTGAAGGGTGCCATCGCACCCCCGCAGTGATAGCAAACCACTTCCTCATACATCTGAAGCCGTAAAACAGGTGGGCGCTCTTATTTTAAATGCTACTTTTCCATCCTGTGTTTGGTGTGAAAAGACCTTCGCCGCTGCAGTTAACGCTGACCGCGGGGCTGGTGTCGTGGCTTCTGAGCACTTACATACACCACCCAAGGGTTGAGGGAAACGTATACAGTGACGTTGTTTCGTTCTGGTATGTAGCATTAGACGTGAACCGCGGCAGAATACCCTGTGTCGACTACTTTTTTGAATACCCGCCCGCCGCATGTTTCACGGTCTATGCCGCGGCCGTGCTGGGGGGCTGGTCGCTTGAATCATATTATCTCATGTTTTCCCTCCTCAGTCTGCCCGCATACCTTGCGTTGGGCTGGGCCTTAAACCGTTACGCAGGCACGGCCGCAGTCTTCTTCATGCTTGCACCCAGCATGGTTGTCTACGGGGTCTACAACTTCGACCATTTCCTCGCAGCGTTAATAGCTCTCTCCCTAGCCTTCCTCAAAGAGCGGCAGAGGATTGCCTACTTCCTGCTAGGACTTGGTGCCGCATTGAAGCTGTTCACAGTCCTCTTACTTCCAGCCTTCCTGCTGAATAAAACTAGGCATGATGTACTGGACGCTGTCCTGTTTTTTACGCTGGGAGCCATGCCGGTCATAGCCCCGGTCGTTGTACTGAACCCCTCGTATGTTGCCGAGTTCATAGGATATCACGCAGGCTGGGGAATCGAGAACTCATGGACCGTCTGGCTCTCCTCGGACCCCTTCTCCCAGTCAGCTAAGCTTTTAGGCTACCTTGTTGCCGCAGTCCTGCTGCTCAGGTCCTACTTCTCCGCGGCGCCCGAGAAAGAGAAGGGGTTTATGGCCCTAGCCGCATGGCTGACCGGGTCCCATGTATTCACGCCCCAAATGGCCCTTTGGCTGATTCCGTTCGCCGCCGCATACAGCAAGATATGGCCCTATATGCCGCTTTTCGAGGCCTCCAATGCCGCGATAATATTCACATGGTTTTGGACAGACACGCCCACCATGCCGTGGACACCGCCGCAGACGATGGCGGTGCTAAGGGCTGTTGCTTTAGGGATGATGTGGTTGACGGCCTATAGGTCGCAGTCCTTGTTAAAAGGAGGGGGTATGTTTGGACGGTAGGACAGCGGTCTGGCTGGCCATATTCTCCACAACCCTCTCATCCAACATGATAATACCCGTAATAGGCCTCTACACCTCACTGGTTCTAGGGGCTGGCCCCTTTGTTGTCGGCCTTGTCTATGGAATAGGTACACTAACCTCCTTCTTCTTCAGGATACCCGCAGCCAGCCTATCCGGTAGATATGGTCTGAAAACCATAATGGCGTCAGGGATGGGGCTGACTATGCTGGGAAGCCTTGTCTACGGGTTTTCCACAACACCCATCCATATGGTGTTGGGTAGTTTACTGCGTGGTCTCGGCAGTGCACTCTTCTTTCCATCCGCGCTGTCAACAATCTATGAGGAGGCTGGTGAGGGGGAGGGTGGTGCTAGAAGCCTTGGCTACATGCTCACAGCTCCGGCGATGGGTATGGTTCTCGGCCCCGTTACTGGGTCTGTAGTCCTGCCGAGCTTTGGATACCAAGCCACGTTTCACACATCGGCCGCCATATCGTTTGGTGGCTTGCTCGCCCTACGGTCTGTAAATGGAAATAGCTGGGGTGGGGCTGTTGTAGATTGGCGGAGACCGCTTCAAAACCCACGTTTCCGCTCACTGTTGGCTTCACGTTTTCTAGTCAACTACGTCACCGGAACAGTCTCCGCCTTCCTACCCCTAGCCGCCAAAACAACCCTAAACTATGAGGAACACATGATTTTGCTTCTCTTCTCGGTAGGGGCGTTGGCCAACCTCCTTTCACGCATTGTGATGGGGGGTGTCTCCACAAGGTATGGTGCCGGCAGATTTGTTCTAACGGGTTCGGTGCTGCTGGCTCTTTCCTCAACCCTCTTCGCCTTCCTCAACCCGCTGACGACGTGGGCCGGCATGGTTGTGTATGGCTTCGGGATGGGTGTGTTCGTCTTGGGTAGCCTCTACCTAGGTGGAAAACTTCTTCCACATGAGGCGCGGACGATGGGGTTTGCTTTACTGACCTTGACGATAGACACGGGAAATGCTTTGGGAAATTTCCTCTCAGGCATTTTCTTATCTTTAGCAGGTTTTGTGGAGGTCTTTTATGCGGCGTCTGTGTTTGCTGCCTTGGGGGCGGCGGTCGACCTGCTTAGCCACAGAGCATACGTGCGTCAAGAAAAACCCGGTCAAGCATCCCCTGTGTGAGTCTTCCTGTGTTGGTGTTTTGTCTAGACGGATGGTATGAGGCGATTAACGCAGGTAGATGCCTACGGTAAAGCTCGCCTTCAAGCCGGTAGACAGCACCATGTCTAAACACTGGTGAAGGCCGGTTTAAAACGCCTTCACGTCGAACTATGCTGAGATAGGTCTGGAAGGCTATTCTCCCCAGCGTTACCACAACCTTTACGTTCCGGAGTAGCTGGAGCTCTGTCTTTAGGTAGCCAATACAGTTGTCTATCTCATCTTTACTCGGCCTGTTCTCGGGCGGCGGGCATCTCACCACGGCCGTAAGATATGCATCCGTCAGCACAAGCCCGTCGTCAACCCTTTCGCTCCTCTCCAAGTTGGCGAAGCCCGCACGATGCAGAGAGCGCATCAACGTGTTCCCGCTGGAATCCCCTGTAAACATCCGCCCAGTCCTGTTTCCCCCATGGGCGGCAGGCGCAAGCCCGATGACCAGAAGCCTGGCATTTGGGTCCCCGAACCCCGGTAGAGGTTTCGCCCAGTAGGTGTCATGCCGGTAGCGCGGCGGCCGGTGCTCCGCAACCCACTGCCTATATTTCACAAGCCTTGGGCAAAGCCTACATGAAACTATTTGCTCATAGAGGGCCTCAAAGCTCATCTGACGCCACGTCTGAAAAGCCCGTTTTCTCCGACGAACGGGTTGTTCCGCTTCTCCCACCCAATCGTTGTAGCAGGGCCGTGTCCGGGCAATACCTCCACGTCTTCGGGGAGTCTGAAGAGTTTTTCAACTATCGACTTCGCGAGCTGTTCGGCGCTGCCGCCGGGTGCGTCGGTCCTCCCCACTGATCCCTGGAAAAGCGTGTCGCCGCTGAAGAGCAGGCCGTCTGTGTAGTAGCAGACGCTTCCCGGCGAGTGGCCCGGTGTGTGGAAAACCTCCAGCCGTCCTCCCCCGACAGATATCTCCATACCCTCTTCAACATATCCGTCTACTTTCGGCGGGTCCGGTATCTCTATGCTGAGAAGCCGCCGCGTCATCTCCTTGTTGAGCATAAGGATTTCCTCGTCAGCTTCATGGATGTAGAAGGGTATGCCATAGGCTTGTTTGAGGTCTTCGACCGCCATGACGTGGTCGAAGTGGCAGTGGGTCGCGTATATTGCTGTGGGCTTAAGCCTGTTTCTCTGGACCGCCTCAACTATTTTCCATGCGTCGTCCCCTGCGTCTATTATGACTGCTTCACGGGTTGACTCGTCGTAGACGATGTAGGAGTTGCTTCTCAGAAGTCCGACAACGTTGACGAGATATTTCAGCCCCAACCCAGACGGGGTCTGTCAGCCCGCTATATAACCCCCTACAGGGCAACATGTCGCACGTCGGCGGGCTTCACAAACCCTTTCTCGGTCAAGTACGCTGTAACATATCTCGGCTCAACCCTCTCAAACATAGGGTTAAGCACCTTGAAGCGTGCCCCATGCTCCAAGTCTTCGGAGGGCCCGTATTCGTTCTCAAACCTGTCCGCATACTTCCATGTGTCGCAGGCGACGTAGAAGGGTTTTCCGCATTCAAGGCTGTGTAGGGCCAAGGACTTTACTCCCACCTTGCCGGAGAAGCCGCCGTCGGGGAATAGGGCGTCAGCGCCAACAAGCACGGCGTCAGCTTGCTCGACGGCGTATCCGGCGGCGGCGTCAACGCAGACCAGAACCTCCTTAGCACCAGCCAACTCCTCAGCCGCCAGCAACCCCTCAAGAAGCGGCCTCGACTCGAGAACAAGAACCCGCTCGACGCTGGCCGTCTTCCTCAGTATCTGTATGACGGTGTTGCTGTGGCTTATTGTCACAACAGCCCTAACACCCTCGAGCACGGCGGCGGCCTTTTCGACAAGGGCCTCCACAACACCCCGGTATGCTTTCTCCACTGCGTCGCAGGCCTCAAGCAGTCCGGCTGGTGTGTATAGCCTGACACGTCTCACGACTTCTCGGCTAAACCGGTTGACCAAGGGCAGGGCAGGCCTCGCCCTAGACAACTCCTCTGCAAGCATCTTAACGTCTCTCTCAAGCTCCACTCCGCCCTCGGCCAAAGCCCTGTAGGCCTCGAGAACCATTTGGGCCAGCGTTGCGGAGCCGCGTCGCCTCTCGCTCTTTATCGCATCCACAACATGGAAGGCCTTCAAGGTATGAGGATTAGTTTGCCGAAGAACTTGTTGGACTCCATGTGTTTGTGGGCTTCAACCGCGTCCGCGAGTTTAAACGTCCTATCGACGACTGGTTTGAGGAGGCCTTTCTCGAAAAGCCGTAGGACTTGCGGTATCTCGGACTTGTTCCAGCTGTATGAGCCTATGAGGCTCTGCTGTCTTCTGTAGGTGTAGCGTATGTTTACGGATGCGTTTTCACCCGATGTTGCGCCGAAGTAAACCATGACGCCTCCGGGGCTTAGGCTTTTTATGGCCTCGTCCCATATCGCGGAGCCCGCGTGCTCAACAACAAGGTCTACACCACGTCCTCCCGTAAACTCGGCGACGGCCTCGCTTACATTCCTCTTCTTTCTGTTGACCACGTGGTCTGCTCCAAGCCCGTATGCTTTCTCCGCCTTCCAGTCGTCGCCCACCGTTGCAACCACCGTGCATCCGAAAAGCTTGCAGAGCTGGATGGCCGCAACACCCACACCGCTCCCCGCGCCAACAACCAAGACCGTGGAGCCGGGCTTTAACCCGGCACGGGAAACCATCGCATGCCATACAGTCACGTAGGTCACCATTATACCGGCTGCCTCATGCATCTCTAACCCTCTCGGTACGGGGTAAAGATTTGACGCCGGCACAACTATCTTCTCAGCGTAGGTTCCGTCGAGCCCATGTCCAAGCAGCTTATGGTTTTCGCAGAGCGAGTCGTATCCAGTAAGGCAGAACCTGCACCGGCCGCATGTGACCGCGGGGTTGACCACCACTCTATCCCCCACTGAAACATTGGACACATCGTCGCCGACGGCTTCAACAACTCCCGCCGCATCACCACCCAAAATCCTCGGAAGAGGCACTTTGTAGACACCGCTTCTGACCCAGATGTCGATCCGGTTCATCCCTGCTGCGGCAACCCTGACAACTGCCTCGCCACGTCTGGGCGCTCGTTCGGGGACATCTGTGTATTTTAAAACCTCCGGCGGCCCGGGTTGTTCGATTAAAACAGCTTTCATGGAAGAAAATTCAACAAGTTGGCTTAAAACGTTTTAATGGTGGTTGGAGGTTTGGGGTTTTGCTGGGCCAGACGGTGTGGTGGTGTGGTCGGGTTTGGCGGGGAGCTGGTGAGGCTTGTCGACATCCATGCGGTCTACCGGGTTAGGAGGGGGTTTTTCAGGGCGGGGGAGGTTAGGGCCGTTGACGGTGTCTCGCTCACGGTCCGTGAGGGTGAGGCCGTCGGGTTAATAGGGGAATCGGGCTGTGGTAAAACAACCCTCGGAAAGCTCAGCCTGAGGCTCATCAAACCTTCACGGGGCCGCATCTACTACGACGGCGTGGATGTGACAGAGCTGCCGGAGAAGCGTCTCCGTGTGCTTAGACGGGAGACGAGAATGGTCTTCCAAGACCCCTACTCCAGCATAAACCCCTACATGACCATCGGTGAGACGGTTGGGGAGCCCTTGATAGCACACGGAGTAGGGGACAGCTCTGTCAGGCGGGAGATGGTTTACAAGGCTCTGGAGGAGGTGAGGCTTACGCCGCCGGAGGAGTTTGCTGCAAAGTATCCGCACATGCTTTCGGGGGGTCAGAGGCAGAGGGCCGCCATAGCCCGCGCGATTGTTTTGAAGCCGCGTTACATCGTGGCCGACGAGCCTGTCTCGATGGTGGACGCCTCAAGCAGGGCCGAGATACTACAGGTGTTAAAAAACCTCCAGACAGCCCACGGCATAGCCTTTCTATACATCTCCCACGACCTAGCCACAAGCCGCTACTTCTCCGACAGAATAGCGGTAATGTATCTCGGACGCATAATCGAGACAGGCCCTGTGGACGATGTTCTCCACGACCCACTCCATCCCTACACCCAAGGCCTCGTCAACTCGGTACCCGAGCCTGAGCCCTCGAACCGGTTTGTTGAAAGGCCCGCGATAGCAGGTGAGCCGCCGTCTCCGGCCAATATACCGCCGGGATGCCGCTTCAACCCAAGATGCCCCAAAGCGTTCGCCAAATGCTACACCGAGGACCCAGAGCTACGGCCCATCGCTCCAAACAGACATGTGGCATGCCACCTATACTGAACCCGCTTCACCAGCCCCTGGTATGAGCTGGCACAGCATGCGGTTAATATATACGTCATGGATGTTGGTGCTGGGTATTGAAGGCGGGTAAAATTAGGAAATGTCCGCGGTGCATGGCGTACACACTCAGAGATGTCTGTCAAGTCTGCGGTGTTAAGACAGTTTCACCGCACCCTGTTCACTTCACCCCCGCCAGCAAGCACGCAGACATCCTCCTAAAGGCTAGGAGGGCTGGTTTGGGCGGCATGCTTTTTAACAACCGAGGAGAAGGTGTTAAAAGAGAGAATGAGCCTCGTGACTAAGGTAACCCTGTTTGACGGACAAGACATTGAGGGGGCGGTGTTTATCGAGGGAGCTCCTACTGCGGGAGCGGGTGGAATACTTGCGGTCAACTATCTACGGGACGCCTATGATGCAAAACAGGTAGGCGAGGTTGTGTCACCCTACTTTCCGCAGGTAAGCCTGATCGACGAGGGCGGGATCGCATCGCTCCCGAAGATGGAGCTGTACTTAGCAAAGTACAAGGGCGTCAAGATGCTTTTGCTCAGCAGAGCCTTCCCGATAGAGAGCAACGAGGGCAGCTATGAGGTGGCGAAGAAGCTCTACGAGTTTCTCAGCGATAAAGGTGTTGAAGAATATATTGTGCTGGCCAGCGGCAGGATATCGGGCAACGGCAGCGTCTTCGTTTCAACAACAAACCTAGACGATTCCAAAAGGCTTCTGGACGCAGGTGCCAAAAGGTCGCCTTCTCTTGAGAACCTACCCGTCGACAGGACAACAGCCTTCCTGATGCTCTTCTTCGCCCGCGACCACAAACGCGTCACACTTCTCGTCTCCGACACAATATCATACATGCCCGACCACGTGGCTGCCAAAAAGCTTCTCGAGGTGGTTTCCCGATACCTAGGAATCGAGCTGGACTTTACGATTTTGGACAAGGAGATTGAGCGCCAGAACAGGCTGATGCAGGAGATTGAACAGCTAGGTCTGATGGGTAAACAGCTGACAGGTGAGGAGAGGCCTTCTAAGGAGCCCTTCTACATAGGCTGAGGCGGAGCAGGGCCCGCCTTATCTATTCCCCCGCTGTGAAGTAAGCTCAGCAGCAGGAGTCTGCACGCGACTACTGGCTGGGGTAAATAACTTCGTAGACGTAGACGTATGCGAGGGATTGGTAGGGCGGGCTTGACTGGTAGGCCAGCCTGAAGTACTGTAGCTGTGACGGGTTGTAGAGGTGTCCGGGGCCGAAGGCTGTCTGCTGGGGCTTATACGGTATCAGCTGCCCGAGCAGTGTGGACCAGAACCTCTGGGTTGGTTGGAAGTTTGCGTCAACATAGTCGGACTCCTTGTAGGGATGGCCGGTCTGATTGGCTATCCTAAGCATCCAGATCCACTTACCCTCGTCGCCGAAGCCCAAAAGCCTGCCGTAGGCCTGTCCGCCCTGGACGACGAACTGATGTGTGACATATATAACTACATGTGTCACGTTGTGGCGGCGGAAAATCTCCACAGCAGTTGCTTCATCCGACATGAAGGCATGGGCCACATCACCTATCTGGGTGCTATTCAGCGTCCCGTTGTCTATCAGGGTTATCCGCCCCCCTATGACGGTTATCCAGTACCCATAGTCCCACCAGCTGGCCACTACAGCGTTCTCGGGAAGGTTATCCCTCATCCAGTTAAGCGCCCTCATCCAGTCAGGTACGGCCTGACGTGCGGGGAAGCTGCTGTTTATTATCGTGGCCGGCTGGTATCCCTGGTCCACCGGCGATATTGTGACAGAGCCTGGAAGACCCCCGAGGACGGAGGGCGTCATGCTGTAGAGGAATAACAACAGCAGCACTACCGGTGTAAACGCGGTCAGGGCAACATGGCTCCGGTCACCACCTTTTCGCGCACCCTCCCGTGGGGAAAGTGCCTCACCGATGCGGCCGAAGATGTTGGCGAAGGCGTACCCAGCCACCACCGCGACGGCTGGCGACGCTATGAGTGAAAGCCTCACCATCGAGGAGGCGAAATATGTTGAGAGCAGCATGAAGAGTACGACGAAAAGGCCGTTTGTTGTCCTTGACTTGAGGAGCAGGTATGCCCCGTAGGGTAGGAGAAGAAGGGCCAGCCCGAAGTCGGAGAAGATGATGGACCATGTCGGGACCTGGTTCTCCGCAACCGACTGCACGATGGGCAGCTCACCCCTCAGCCCCGGCAGAACAACCGAGAGAAACTTGAGCCCAGGAAGTCTCAGAAGATTGAGGGCGGAGAGGGCTAGAAAACTTATGATGGAGATCCCTAGGACACCGGCTATCACAAGCCTCCTTGTCTCAGCGGGCTGTATACGTGAGGCTGCTTCAAAGACCGCTAGGACGAAGAGCGCGATGAAGCCTGAGAATATTGTTACCTCGAAGACATAGCCGGGCCCCAGCTTTGGAACTGAGACAGCCATCGATGTGTAGACGGCGAAGGCCGATGCTGTTGCGGCGAGTATGTTCCGTCTGTATCTTCCGATTACTGCGAGCAGGACGCTGAACAGCGGTATGAATGCGAGGGGGAATTTGTGCGCCCCCCAGCTGGCGGTCATGAAGCCTAGAAACAGGCCTGAAACAACCCCGTAAAACACCGAGCCCTTCAGCGACCTCTTCTCACCTATTGCGGTCAGGTAGAAGATGTAACCCGCCACCATCAGGGGCAGGCTTAGGCTTTCGTCGTCAAACCAGCCGAAATGGGTTCTCCCGATGTGGGCCGCGCTCACAGCCATGAAGAGAGCCGCCGCGACGGCCTCGGGGCCGCCGCCGATTTTCCTAGCTAGAAAGTAGACCGCGACGACTGTGATGACGCCGTAGACGACCGGTAGGGTTGCTGCGAGCTCGAGTGTGTCGGGTGTGAAGCCTAGCAGGCGGAGTGTTAGGTAGATGAACGCCATGGCGAACGGTATGCCGGGGAAGGCCGTACGGCCCATGTCCCTGCCCCAAGGATACCACGACTCTGTGTCATGCCAGCTGAAGAAGTCGGCGAAACCGCCCCAGCCCCTCTCGATGATGAACAAGGCCTCCTTGTACTGGACCCATGGGTCGAATTCGGAGAGGGCGACACCCCACCTGAGAGGCAGTATCCTCAGGACATAAGCCGTTGTACAGAGCAGGAGGAGTATGCCCAGCTCGATAAACGCAGGACGTCCTCTGAAAAACCTCTCAAACCTACGCAGACGCATTAGTAAGCTAAGACTCAAGACCCATACCCTGCCCAACCACCTCAAACGGGTATGGTAAAAACTTATCCCAGAAATGAGATATGTTAAAAAACGAGCTGGGAGACTTGTCTCCGATGTCTGAAAGATTCAGAAGGCTTCTCGAGAGGGCTGTGGAGCTGTCCGCGTCCCAAACTCTTCAGGAGGTGGTTATACTGGTGGGGGTGATGGCTGTGACGGTGACGTTGGCCGGCGTGGTTTACGCGCTGTTCTCAGGGTTTCAGCTGGGTGTGGCTTTCGTGGGTAATGTCATAAGGGTCTTCTACCCCGACCAGCGCGCCCAAACCATAGCAGAGTTCCTGGTAACCACGACCTTCTACCTGCTGGGCTTCGCTGGACTCCTACTCTACGCACAAGCCTTCAGCAAGAGGTTTAGCAGCAGGTCTGTACGCTACATGCTTGTCTTCAGCACCCTCCTTGTGGCCATCTCGGCGCTTGGTCTGATAGGCGGCTACATATCTAAATCCTGACAACACCGCTGTCGGTCAGCGTGAAAGTAATCCTACCCGTCCCCGGTTTTTCCTCAACAAGCTCCCTGACACCCTCTCTGCGATGAAGCCTAACTATACAGTCTGACCAATAGCTCACTATGCGTCCCGCTACCGGGGCGGCCACGTTAAGAACAGGTATTTCATGGACGAGGCCGACCAATACTACGGCGGCTCGGCGTGTTACGGCCAAGTCCTTGAGCAGGGCTGCCTGGAAGGTAAGGCTGCTGTATATTGGTAGGTCTTGGGCTGGTTTACCGCATATCTCCAGCCTGTGGAGGTATGTGAAGTCGTCGCAGACCACAAGCCCGACACCCGACGGCAGGTAGTCGTGTATGTTTACGATTGATTCCAGCTGCTCGCTAAACGTCTTCGGCTGCGTGACGTAGATGCGTTCAAGCATCTCGGGCCTCAGTATCTGCCTGACCCTCGGGAGGTATAAGCGAGCACCGCAGTCAACCCACACAACCCCCACCCCCTCCCCCACGGCAGAGGCCGCAGCAGACATGACAAGCGTCGTCTTGCCCGCCTTATCGTCGCCGTAGAGAAGATATGAGCACCCCTTCCTAAAGCGTCCGGTGAAAAAATCCTCGGCAGAAGGCCCCTCCTCAACCACAAAACTACACAGTAGGGCTGGGGTTTAACTTCTACGAGTGTTTGCATAAAACTGCTGAGTATGCCTTTTTGCATGGTGTTAGGTATAATGGGGTTATTTACGGCGTTGAGTTGGACTGTCGAAGTGTTTGCGGATTAGATGATGCAGAGAGATGTATTCTTAAGAGTGTTGAGAGGGGCCGTGTGGATTGAATGCAGCTTTATCGGGACAAGCTACGAGTTTAGACGTTTTATAAGAAGGCTTGCCGACAGAGGGATAATATACAAAATCTTGGAGCTCAGCGTTATCAAGTTCAACGGCGGCAAGCAGGCAGGAGCTGATTGTTAGGACAGCTCTAGAGCTGGGTATTTTTGTGGAAAGTTATCCTAAATTATGTGCGTATTCGCTATTATTGGGCGCAGATGCGGCGGATTATCAGGTTCAAGCCGGAGCTGCTGGACCTCGTGGTGAAAGGGTTGAAGACGTCAACCGTCAGGCCTGCGAACGGGGCGGTATATTGCCGGGACCTTATCTTAACCGATGGGCGGAGACGGGTTCCCGCTGAGCTTGTCTCCGTGAGGCAGCTCAGCTTTTCCGAGGCCCTACACTTCTACGCCAGCGAGGGCTTTCCAAGCCCTGAAAAATTTATCGAAAGCATAACAAGCATCTACCCCCACCTAAAGCCCTCCGACAAAGTAACATATATAGAGTTCAGGTTAAAGTGAGTTAGTGGCGGCCGTTATGGGGTTTGTTTCTTCCTCTCCACCTAACTGAGCTACCAGGGCCCAGCTTAGTGTAGAGTATGCGATTTTAAATATTTAATTATGTTATGTCATTTTCGTCAAATTCTATGTCTATTCTCGATTTTTCCCCGTTGCCGTTCTTCCTACCGTTCTTCCTTGTTTTT
>Ga0072500_178746_pt1 | contig 30632 bp, 27 predicted proteins | sample GBScelen77Swater_FD_63803 | JGI IMG/M metagenome (GOLD analysis project Ga0072500, IMG submission 63803) | Hot spring microbial communities from Great Boiling Spring, Nevada - cellulolytic enrichment S 77C v2 (version 2) | ecosystem: Environmental > Aquatic > Thermal springs > Hot (42-90C) ...
ACAAAAAGCACCCTCACCGATGGAAGAAATATCGCTTTTGGAATTCCAGCTAAGCTTTGGATAGCAACGGGTGCGTTTATACTCTTGTTCGGCGCAATTTCTCAAAAGGAATTTTATTTAAATTGCTGGGATTTCTACATTCCTTGTAGGTTTAACAGCCCAGTCATATTTGAAGAGACAGATTAAAGTTACAATTGCTGTTTATATGGCGTTCGTTTTCCTTCCGTATATCTGGATATTAAGGTCGGTGATATGATGGCTGAGATTGATGGAATTTGTTCCACGCCACACGAGAAAACTCTGTTCTCGCTGATTTGCACCCGTTTTCAGGGGACATCCAATGCAAGTGCTTTAAGAATTCTTTTAAGTAATTTCTATTACTTAATTCCTTTCAATCCCCGTTTTCAGGGGACATCCAATGCAAGTTATACGTAAGAAATCCCGACTACTGTCCATATAGCGACTTTCAATCCCCGTTTTCAGGGGACATCCAATGCAAGGAAGTCTCTTCTTATCACTTCCGAAAGCGGGCACATTGCACTTTCAATCCCCGTTTTCAGGGGACATCCAATGCAAGGCCAGAGAATACGCCACGGCAATGCTGAACACCAAATGAGGCTTTCAATCCCCGTTTTCAGGGGACATCCAATGCAAGGCACAGTAATAACTTCAAAAGCTGCTTTACTCGATTTTGTGCCTTTCAATCCCCGTTTTCAGGGGACATCCAATGCAAGTTATACGTAAGAAATCCCGACTACTGTCCATATAGCGACTTTCAATCCCCGTTTTCAGGGGACATCCAATGCAAGTTAAGCTTAGACCCGCTCGAATACCTGAGCTTCAGAGCCTTTCAATCCCCGTTTTCAGGGGACATCCAATGCAAGGCATTAGTTGAAGCGATAAACGGTGACAGAATACTCCTTTCAATCCCCGTTTTCAGGGGACATCCAATGCAAGGAAGAAATTAGCTATGATCATGATCGCAACACAGAGCACTTTCAATCCCCGTTTTCAGGGGACATCCAATGCAAGTGCAAGCGGGTAACAGCTCAAAACGCAGTTTTGCGTAGTTTAACCTTTCAATCCCCGTTTTCAGGGGACATCCAATGCAAGGCTACAAACAGGAGCTACAGAGCTAAACATCGCATTTCTTTCAATCCCCGTTTTCAGGGGACATCCAATGCAAGCAAACACAACGTTAGATTACAAACTATACAATTTAACAGAACTTTCAATCCCCGTTTTCAGGGGACATCCAATGCAAGGGCTATCGAAAATTCCTGCAATTCAAAAAATATAAATTTTACTGTCTCCCTCCAGTAACACTGACGGAATCCCTCGAACTTGGCCTGGGGTTTTAAAAAGGGAATCCGGAAACATATACGCCATTAGCTTCCTGCTTGCATTTATCAAAAACAAAGAAATTCTAATAAAAATCGATACAGCTGGGAAACAGATCTATAAAAATATCTGAAGCATAAGATTCCTAATTACAGTTTAAAGTATATTATTAACAGGTGAATATAAACAATTCCAATTTTAAGGATGCGGAATTTTATCTTCACCGATATCTTTCATCTGTAACTTTCCAACGAAATAAATTGGATTTTAGTTCATTAAAGGTCGTATAAGATTATTAAAAATTATTTATTCCATTTGATTCGAAAAACCGAATTTTATAAGGCTCCGCAGTGCTTGCATGCTATACGATATATTATGGCATGATTCGGTGTGAAAAGGTATTACATTTAGAAGTTACAGTATTACAACCACAATTAGCTTCTTAGATACCTCCTGTCAAGAAATTAAAACGAAGCTGATATAGAATTTATCTCTATTGTCTGCGATTTTTGTGTCCTCTTTGCAGATACCCGCTGAAACCGCATTCGAGTTCAATCTTTTCTGCGACTAATTAAAACCTCCCAATCCTCAATTCCCCCCTCTATTACACAAAAAACCGGATTCACCTCAATCTCGCTGTGCTCTTTTAACTCCTCGTATCTCTCCCTGTTCCTCTTCTCGAGCTTTCTGAGAAGATGCGCAAACTCATACTCGACTTGACCTCTTTTGACTGGAATCCTTTCTATTTCCGAACTGAATTTCTTTATTTTGGAAGCATCGAATTTGTACCCCCTTCTTTTAGCCTCTAAATGAATATGGTAAAGGTATGTTCCGATGTAGAGCAGCGGATCCCTTGTATTTTTAAATCTAATGAGCTGCGGATGATTTCTGTAGCCTTTCGTTTTTCCTTCAAGCACTTTCTGAGCTAGCAAAGCCTCTCTCCAAAGCGCAACAAGGCCTACTGAATCGAGGTATTTCGGATGTAGGCTCCAGAGTCTCATACAATCCTAAGCTTTGGGAAAATTTTAAAAATTTTTTAACACTCCTACGGAAGCTTAAGGCTTTGTAAATTAGGATCGGGGACTAAAAAGTCTGAGAAAAAACTTCGATCTCGCTAAGAATTACCCTCTCATCTACCCATTTTTTCCAATCAGTGAAGTTTTTGATCCCTATTTCGTCAAGCTTCTGCCAGAATCCCACCAACCTGTCGAAAATTGGGCTTTTCTCGACTAAATCATCTTTTATAACCAAATCCTTAACTTTGGTATGTAGTCCATGCCCAAACCCAATTCTTGCAGAATCTGCCGCAGCTCTCGCAAGTTTATCTTATCTCTGACAGAAAATTCATCTCGAAGCCTTGTTATAATCTTTCCCAAATCGAGGTTAAAGATCGGGATTTCATGCCATTTTTCAATTGCTGAAATGACTAAACTCTCTACGTTTTCCTTTTTTGGCTTTTCGGCGCATTCTGGTTCAAGCAATTATGGATCTTTTTGGAAAAGGTAGTAGTATTTTAAAACCGTTGCGATGTAGTTTCCAGCGGTGAGAGTGACCGTGTTTATCTGATCTGCTTTGATGAAGCAATCCTCAAAATTCGTATGCTACCAAGTAGACCATGGATGTCATTGAGCTAACAAATGGAAAAGAATATATATCTCTACAATATTGAAAATTTTAGTTACTCCACCGCCTTCAATTGGGGTGATTGGATGATAAGACTCCATCCTCTGACCCTGAGGCTTTTTAGCTCGAACTACGTGGCTGGTGAGAAAATAAAAAACAAAATTTTAGAGTCCGCTAAAAGCTTTAAAGGGCTATCGGAACTAAATAACCAGATATACAGCCTTTTTGCAAGTGGGATTTTCGAAGACTTGCCTTCGGATACGAGATTTCCAGGATTTCTCTCAAGTTTAGCTGACCACTCTTTACTTACATCAGCAATAGCTGTAGCAATCGCGCTTGATCTGAGAAAAAAAGGTGTTAACTTTCTAGATCCCAGGGATTATTCTGAAGATTTCCTTAAATACTTTGAGGATCCCAAAAAACTGAAAGAAGTCGTAAGATGCGCATCTCTTCTCCATGACATTGGAAAACATCCCCCTGTGGGACACAAGGAAAGGACAAGAGAGTACACAAGGCAGATTCTCGAAATAGCTGGTTTTGGCAAAATTTCGGAAGACATTGCTAAGCTGGCTTCCAGACATCATTACAGAAGGGATGTCCAAGAGGACTTCTATCCAAAAACGAAGCTTGAGTGGGTCGTAGCAATCGCGGATAAGGTTTCAGTTCTTGAAAGAATGCCGTTTTTTATCGGAAAGGAGTTTTCTGAAGTTTATGACTGGCTGCTTGAAAAACTGGACGGAAATCTCACCCCTGAAGACAGAATAAAGATATCTGAACTAAAAGAATACGTTGAGGGAAAAAGGTCGAACATAAGCGATATAGCACTTCTGCCTTTAGACTTAAAAAAGCTCGAGGAAATAGACGAGTTGGTTTTCAATTCTCAAAAAGTTTTCGGGACAGAACCTGAAATCGGTATCCTGTGCCTTGAAATCGCCGGAATCCAAAAATTTGTTACTGCATCAGATTACAGGAAATATATATCCGGCGCAAGTACACTTCTGGAAAACGTGTTACAGGAGGTTAGAAAATATCTCGAAGATCTTTTTGCCCCCGAAAGTGTCATCTACGCAAAAGGCGGTTCACTTCTGGCAATCATTCCTGTTAGTTACTATGATGAGGTAAAACAGCGCATTTTAGAACTCTTCGAGAGCAGAACAATAGTTGTGCGTGCAAAGCTTCCGAGCAGCAAAGCTCTTTCCTACACTCTAAGCGAGATAAAATACGGTCCAAAAGTTTGCCAAGAGAATGAAGAACTGATTGACAAAAGAAACTTTGGAGCATTAGTTTCGAGAACTCTCAGCTTTCTGGAAGAAGACATGGGTTATCTAAATATCGGAAGTGAGGAAAGAATAAGAACCGGGGAAATCTGCAGGTCGTGCTACGAGTATAAGGGTGAAGAGCAGGAAAAAATTGATGACGAGGATGTTAAAATATGCAAACGCTGCAAACTGGTATTGGAGGAGCACAGAAATGCGAAGGAAATACTGGCCTTTTTCGTGAACTTAGAAAAACCAGAAGTGGAAAACTTTGACGAGATTAAAAACGAATTCTGGAACAAACTCTTGCGAAGTTTTCAGGAAAAGCTCAAGAATAGCAGTGTAGTTTCTGCTCTGCGTTACAAGGGTGTTAATGAGGTAATATTCAGGTTAGTCGAATCCTGGGATCATCTGGGCAGGCAGCACATCTCCTTTGACAGTTACGAGGACAGGGTTTGGGATGTTGCTTTCATAAAAGGTGACGGAGATAACTTCGGTAAAACAAAGGAAAAGTCATCCTCTCCAAGTCTTTTCAGGGAATTCTCGAAGACTTTTGAGGAAGTTATTGAGGGCTCAATCGTCGAAGCATTCTCGGAAATGCTAATAAAAGAGCTGGAAGTGTTTAATAAGTGGCTGGAAGCCAGAAGAGATTCAAGGACAAGCTATCAGCTGGAAATACCTTTCGACGTTATTTACATCGGAGGAGACGACTTCTTTATTGTGATGGATTCTGCTTATGCCTTTACGTTCCTGAAGAGCTTCAGAGCAAACGTGCAGAAAATGCTTGGAAAGAAGACTGATAGATATAAAAAGGAGCCATACGAGCCACTTTCAATAGTACCTCTTGGAGTATCGATGGGTGTCGCCATTGTGAAGAGCAGGGCACCGATAGGCTCAACCCTTAAGACTCTTGATTTAATGGTAAAAAAGGCAAAGGAGAAGTCGAAAAGCGATAAAAGGCCATTTGGAAGTGAGATTTATGTATACATGCAGAAGTTTGAACAGATCCCTACAACAGACGGCGTCCAAGCTTTTGAGGACTTCACGTCTTACCCAATGAGCGGTGAGGAGTTTGAGAAATTCGTTGAAGATCTCAAATTCTTTGCGAGCAGAAATATCTCCCCGAACTGGATAAGGAGAGTTTTCGGAAAAGCATTACCTCAAGACAAGACCGAGGCATCTTTAAATTTGCTGTTTAAGATGGCAAGAGCCAAAAAAGAGACACCTGAATACGAAATTCTAAGGAAAATCTATGAAATCCACGGAAAATTAGTGAATTCTGTTAGATACAAACACATAGATCTTTCAGATGCTCTGAGAGTGCTTACAGAGAACGTGGAAGAGAATTTGAAGGTGGAGACGGCCAAAATTTTGCTGGGTGGTTGATATGAAATGGCACGGAGACATTGATGTAAGGCTTAAGATTAAGACTCTGAGAGTCGGAGGAGTTGAGCAGGAAGAAGATGTGGATCTGGGCACGGTTCCTGCTGAATACACGGCAAGCAGCATAAAGGGGCTGCTGCGAAAAGCAGCAAAGAGAGTCTCGAATTCTCTCGGAATTAAAGGCTTTGATAGAGAGATCTTCGGCGATGCGGACAGTGAGGGCAGAATACAAATAATTGTAAAGTCCACACCAAAATCCGAGAAGGAAAAAAGATACGGAGTAAAGATAGATCCGAGCACAAGCTCAGTCAAAAGTGGACATCTTTTCTCCTACAACTTCCTAACCTTAGATGAACTTTGTTTCACCATCAGACCGCTTTTAGGATTTAAAAAGGATGAAGCAGAATTCCTTTTTTATGCCCTCAATTACCTGAGGTACGAAACCTTGGGTGGATTCGGATCTCGGGGGATAGGACTTATTGAGGATGTGGAAATCTGTGAGGATTTCCTCAAATTTTTGGGGGTAAAGAAATGAGGGTTTTTTTAGTTGAGATGGAAACCGTAGAACCTGTTGTGATAGCAGCCAAAAAAGGAAAGTCAAGGTTCGTGGAAGGTTTGAAGTACATTCCAGCATCCTCAATAGCAGGAGCGATTGCGAGGAATATAGTTATTGAGAACATACTGAACTCGCTGGGAAACTGCAGGGATTTAGCCAGTTTGAATAGAACACCAGACTGCGGGAACTGCACCGAAAATTGCCTGTACAGAAGACTTTGGATTGATAGAAAAGTAAAGATTACGAACGGCGTCCTGGGTGAATGGGATCTGAGCAGTCCGGGAATCTCGAACCTTCAGACAGTATGTGAGCCGAGATTAAAGCATTCGAAAGACTTTAAGATGGACTTCTTGCTTGAACTTCTGCTTGAGAGAATGTTATGGCTTGGAAAAGCAAAGGCTGGTAAAATAAAAAATATAACTGAAATTGGGTACAAGAAAATTCCATCCACATACAATGGCAGGGATTTTGCAGAAATCAAAACCATTCAGCTTACAAGGGTTACAATAGATGAAAACTTCAGGACCTCAAAAGAAGGTCAGCTTTACAGTTTTACTGCTATAAAGGATGGAGAGAAGCTCAGATTCATGATCTACTGCGATGAAGAATTCAGGAATTACTTGAATGGAGAAATTAAAATCGGAGCCTGGAAATCGAGAGGTATGGGACTTGTCAAGACGAAGATCGTTAAAGAGGTTTCACGGGAGGATTATGTAAGGAAAAGGAGCGAAGAAATAAGCAGAGGATTTCAGAGGATTGCGGAAATACTCAGTGAGTCAGGACTCGATGGCCATTATGGGACTTATACCTACCTTACGGATGGAACAAAGAAAATAGAAACAGCTCTCAGAAAACTGGGGCTTGAGATGACGTTTCAGGCAGAAAGAGTTCGAAAAATTATAAAATACGAGAGAAATGGAACAGAAAGCTTATTCGTTTCGTTAAACGCTGTCTCCGCAGGATCTGCTGCTGTATTTAAAGCAAAAGAGCCTGAAAGCATCTCACAAAATCTGGCCGAACTTGAGTTGAATATTTTTGATTTTCCATGGTTTGACTGGGTGTTTTTCAACCACCCGGTTCATTTTGAAAAAAGCGTTTTGAAAGGGTGAGGGGGTATGGATGACAAATTTGGTATGGCCTGTGAGCTTTTAAAGGACATAACGGTTGTTAAAGAGGAAAAAGAGGGAGAGGTAACGAAAAGTTTTCTCAGGAAGGTTTACGAGCTTCTGGAAGAGGCTGAAGGAAAGGAGGAATATATAATTTCGGTTGGATACATGGTCGCAAGAAGGAAAAGCAAAAACACGGTTGAGTTTTTTATTAGATTGAGGGGAACGGTGGAAAAATTACAGGGGGACTGGAGTAAGGTCAGAGAGGAGCTAAAAAGCCTGCTCGAACATGCGATTAAAATTTACTACATCAAAGCAGAAATAGGTGAGGACCTATGCATGAAGCGTTGAAGAACAGATACGTCCTCGAGTGCCACCTTAAAACCCTTTCACCGCTCCACATCGGCTCAGAAAAAGCTCTTGGTTTTGGAGTTGACAATCCGATTATAAAGATTAAAAGGAATGGAAGGGAGATTCCAGTTGTCCCGGGATCAAGCATAAAAGGTGTGCTTAGAGCACACTTCTACAGACTGGCAAATTCGGGAGTATTTGACAAACTCGGATACAGAGTATTCAAGGGGAACCTGGAGGAATTTGAGAGGGAATTTTCCAGAAGCGATGAGAATAAGAAAAAGGAGAAATTCAAAGAACTCGGAACGCTTGAAAAGCTTTTTGGAATCTCTGGCTTGGCATCTCCTTTAAGGATAACCGATGCGGAACCCGAGAATTGGAGCATAGGAACAAGAACGCATGTGAAAATAGATCCAAGAACTGACAGGGCAGAAAAAGGAAAGTTGTTTACGGTTGAATTTGTTGAGGGCTTGTTCAAGTTCAAGATAGTATTCGATGAGCTTGCGAGCGACTACGATGATGTAAACAGATTCTTCCACGAGTTTTTCTATCCGTTGCTCAAAAATGGAATTGAGCTTCACTTCGGTGGGATGAAATCCAGAGGTTACGGACTTTGCGAGATGAAAATCGAGAAAGCTTTGAAGTTCTCTGCCCAAAATCTCGCAGTTGGAAAGGCTGAGGAATTGAGGTGATTGTATGGCGGATTTCAGCAAATATTCGATACTGATCTCCGTAAGCGGGACAATAACGGCTAAAAGTCCTCTTAGAATAGGAGCTGGAAGAGCTCTGGGTATCATGGAATCCGATCTGCCTGTGATAAAGAACACGCATGGAATTCCTGTTATTCCGGGCTCAAGTTTGAAGGGATTCTTCAGAGGACAGCTGCAGAAGATTCTTCTGATGAGGATGCAAAAAAGTTATGTTGATGATCTGCTAAAAGAGATCTTTGGTGGTTCTGGAGAAAGTGATAAAGCTTCTGCAGTTTTATTCCATGAAATGAGGATGATTAAGGGCAGAGTGTCTGAAAGGAAGCATATAGCGATAAATCCCGAAACAGGCGGTGTCAGCAATCTCTTTGATGTCGAATGTGTGATGGATGGGGCAGTTTTTGAAGGAAAAATGCTTTCAGCGAGAAATCTGAACCCCAAGACTCTGGGTTTGATAAAGGTTGTTATTGACGTCACAAAGCTTGGCTTCGGGAGACTTGGTGGATTTAAAAGCAGAGGGTATGGAGAAGTCGAGATTGCGGTTGAAGACATTGGTCTTGTCTTTCCCGGGATGGGTATGAACGATCTTAGAAGTGGCTTCAGCGTGGAAGATCTTATACCGGAGGAATTCGGTTCGATAAGAGTGAAAGCTTCAGATTCGGAATTTTCTGTCGATGATGAAAAGTTTAAGGCAGAGATGAAAGAAAATCAGTATTTAGGCGTGGAGGTAAAGATTGGCAAAGAAGAGGCGAAAAAGTTTCTCGATTCGATGCTGAGAATGGTGAAATTATGAGCTACTACGACTTTGTTCCAGTTGATTCAACGCTGAGAAAAGTTTCTCACCACGATAGCAGGCTTAAATACACTAACATGTACATAATAAGACCTGTTTTTAAAGCAAAAACCGATCTGCACGTTTCAAGTGGAAAGAAAAAGCTTGTAAAGAGAGGAAATATATTTGGGATTCTACTCCAGCACTACAAAAATTCAAATGGAGTTCCGGTTATTCCCGGTTCAAGTTTAAAGGGAGCGGTTTCAAAGAATTTCTTAGCTTTATGCGGCAGTGCAGAAATTACAGCAAACCTATTCGGAGCTACGAAAGATATGGCCGTGATATCAAAACTCTTTTTTTCAGATCTGATTCCAGAAAGTGATGTTAAAATGCGGGAATTAGAAGTCTTGAGGCAGTGGAAACCTCAAAGGAAAAGGAGGGGGCACGTAAAGTTTTACATTGGAAGAGCACCAAAAACGAAAAAATACGGACTGATGGAATGCATACCCTCCGGCACGATTCTAAAGGGGAGGATAAACGGTTACAATCTGAACGATCTCGAACTTGGAGGTCTGCTGGCATCTCTGGGTTATGGAATCAATGGAGCAGTTTTCAAGATAGGCTACGCAAAACCGCAGGGATTTGGACAGCTGCAGTTAATTGATGTTGGACTTTATGAGATCAAATTCGATGGAGTGAGTTTCAGTGAGGAAAGAAGAAATCCCGGTAAATTTGCAGAGAAATTCCGCCAGAAATTTGGGGACAGGATAGAAAAATACGCGAATATCATATTCAGGGGGATCTAAATGCTGGAGAAGGTTAAGGAGTTTCATGAAAAGCTTTTGAAGTTTAGTGAAAACGAGGAAATTCGAAATCGGCTGCATAATGTGGTCGAGGGCGCATTGAGGGATGCCTACTACGAGCTGGGGACATCAAGAGATCCGAAAGAAGTTTTGAAGGATTGTATATGTTCCAAAATGGTGGACGAAAGGGTCTTTGATAAAGCAAGCTTTGAGGAGGGTATAAAAGTTGCGGAAAAAGTTGCCGATGAAATTATAAAATTAACGGGAGGAGAGTTCAATAACTTTAAAAAGTTTGGCGAGCTGTATATAAAACTGAACAGAGTTAGAAAACTTGAAAAAGAGCTGTCCAATGCTGATTCGGGTGTTAAAAAGTCAAGCAAATCTCCTACATTGCAGAAGAAAAGATACATGAGAAAATAATCTTTTTTTTACAAATACGGGTGCAGCCCCGTTAACAAGAATTCATTCAGCTCCTGAAAGTGAGGCTGAAATCGGGAGCTGGTATAGGCAATGCGAATTCCAAACATTTTAGGCCATGCCCACTACCTTTTAGAACAACCAGCCTGTTTAGTTCAGTTAAATTTAAATACCGTAAGTTTGATTATCATAGTCAAGATGATTGAGTCTTGCGAAGTTGGGGGAAGGCAGTTTGCTGCGAGTGCAGAACTTGCTGTGGTGATTTGGAGGGATTGCAATGTATAGTTCAGGCACGGTACCAATACTGTTATTATTTACAGCAGTAATAATCCTCCTCTCCTCGCGAAGGTATTTTCCCAAAATGAAATCCTACGCCGAGCTGGTAGCGATATTACTGTGCATGGCTGCCGTAATAATCAACATGGCTGTTGTAGAAGGCTACATGAAAATAATATCCTACATAGCCCTCGGACTGTTGGCGATAATACTGCTGTGGGTGCTGAAGAGAGTTTTTCGGAGCAGAACCGAAAACCGGATGGGGTAAAAATAGCGGAGAAAAAATGACCTGCGTGAGAAGCTGACGAGGAGAAAATGTTAAAAATATGCAGAAAAGAGTTTTAACGATGAAAGGAGCCATAGGTAAGATTTACGGTGAAGCTTCACCATTTGAGTTCAACTTTGTTATATTCAACCAGAAACAGGTAAAGAGAGGAGACTATGTTAAGGTCTGGAATGATGTAGATGGCTGGGTTGTTGCCTATGTAGACAGCATCGTTGCCAAGTCTAACGTCAGGAGCAAGGAGATTAAGGAGATCTCGGACAGCCAGAATGAATTTTTTATTGGGAAGGCCATTGTTCTTGGAAAGAGGGAGGACGGAAGGTTGAAGGTTCCGAGAAGTCCTTTCATTCCGGGAGAGAGCGTATTTCTTGCCGAGGAGAAGCTGATAGCCGAAGTTCTCGGGTTAAGCGAGGATGGTGTCTATATCGGCCTTCTTGGCGATACGGGTGTTAAGGTTAAGCTTGATCCAAACAGTCTTGTTCAAAAGCACGTTTGCATTCTTGCAAAAACGGGAAGTGGAAAGAGCTACACTGCAGGTGTAATTATAGAAGAACTGCTGGATCAAAACGTTCCACTGCTCATCATCGACCCACATGGCGAGTATCACTCCATGAGGTATCCAAATGAAAATATTGAGAGTGACTTCGGTGTTAAGCCGAAGGGCTATGAAGAGCAGATAAGAATACTTGTACCTCCAATATCACCATTCGCAGACAGAGCTGACGGTCTGCTTGTGCTCGACGGTGTCAATCTTACCGCAGAAGAAATCATTGAGCTGACGGGTTTGAAAAATCCCACTGCTCAGGCTTTGCTTTACCAGGCACTGAAGGAGCTGAAGGATGACGATTACACAATAAAGGATATTATAGAAGAAGTTGAGAAAATAAAGCACAACGGAAAATGGACCCTTCTGGGAGCTCTGGCGAAGGTTGAGGAGTCTGGATTGTTTGGAGAGAAACCAACTGACCTTAAACAGCTTCTTCAGCGTGGAAAAGCAACCATACTTGATTTGCGAGGAGTTGATCCTGCCTATCAGGACCTAATAGTTTCGAGAGTCTGTACCAAGCTGTTCGAGCTTAGAAAGAAGGGCGAGGTTGAGCCGGGAATGATTGTGATTGAAGAAGCCCATAACTTCATCCCTGAAAGGGGATTTGACAGGGCTGTTTCGACGGGAATACTGAGAACAATAGCCAGTGAGGGCAGAAAGTTCGGTTTGGGTTTGATGGTGATCAGCCAGAGACCCGCGAGAGTGGACAAAAACGTGATAAGCCAGTGCAACACCCAGATAATTCTCAGAGTTACAAATCCAAACGACATAAACGCAATTAAAAACGGAGTGGAGGGCATAACTGCAGAGATGGTGGAGGAGATCAAACGTCTTCCGCCGGGACATGCAATGATTGTCAGTCCCGAGCTTGAGAGACCCGTAATAGTGAGGGTCAGAAGCAGAAAGAGCAAGCATGGGGAAGCTGTTAGTGTAACAAAGCCAAGAGAGGAGGAGAAGCCAAGGAGCAAAAAGAAAGACGAAAAAAGCAAGGAAAAAAAGGAAAAGAAGGGTTTCCTGAAAAGGCTTTTCGGCTAATCCACATCAACAAGTTCAACTGCGTAATTTCCTACACTCACGTATGGTTTTTCAGCTCTTTCACTTTTTCTTAGAAGCTGTCTCCTTACATGCCTGACTTTCTCTCCTGCAAGAAGTTCAGCAACGCTTACACCGTATGCTTTTGAAAATGCTACAACTGGGGTCGTGAGCCTTGCATTAATCTCGATTATGTAGGGCTGCTCTGCATAAACAACGTCGACACCAACATAACCTCTCAGCCCACTCACACATTCTACAGCATTTATAGCCTCCTCAGCAACTTCTCTTCTAACTTCTTCAGATACTCTCGCAGGAACGATGGCCCCAGCATACCTGAAACCGTTAAGGAGCTGCTCGTTAACACTCAGGCACTGTATGTCCTCTCCAACCTTGAGGCTGACACTCAAATTCATCCCCTCTATAAACTCCTGAGCTATGTAACCTTCAGGCACAACATTACTGAATCTGATCCCCTCTCCAGCGCATCCCGTGCGCGGCTTTACGAGAAATCTGCGGTCAAGCTCCCTCAATGATGTTTCGGGAACCTGGACCTTCCCTTTCAACTTTTTGTAAAGCTCCCACTTGTCCGATGTTACTGCAATCGCCTTGCTTGAGGAACCGAGGTTTTCAGCGTACTTTTCACCCTTCTTTGTCAGTTCGTACAGCAGAAAATCATCCTCTGGGGCGACAATAAGAAAGGCATCGCTTTCCTCAAGGTAATTCTCAAGCGAATCAAGAGAATCTGCAGGAAGGGGGAAAAGATGCGTGAATTCAGGTCTTACGAACCCCTTTATCTCAAAGTAATTTTTGAAACCTTCAAAGGCTGATTTAAACATCGCAAGACCTTCAACAGCTATTCTGTCTTCTATTTTTTCACCGCACGTGGCGAATTCGAATAGGAACAATCTCATACTTCTATTATCTCTTCTCCCTTGGCATCGAGTTTCTCTGCCTCATCCTCATTAAGAACTATTGCTATGTCTGCGGAGTTTTTGAGAGCAGTCGAAAAACCGGGTTCAGCTCCAATGATAATTGTCTCCTTTCCCATCTCCATGGCTTTCATTAAAACAGCCTTGAAATCAGCGTCTCTCGTAACAAGCGCAATTGCATCAATGGAGTCGTTGTATATCAGCTCCATGGCCTCCACAGCCATTCTGACATCAACGTCTCCTGAGGTTACAATTGGCTCAAATCCCTGATTTTCGATTGCCTCAACGAGTTTTTCGGTTGCATACTGATTGAGAAAAACCTTTGCAATCTTGATATCTCCATACTCAGAAAGAATTTCTCTTATTTCCTTCAAATTTATATTGAACTCCTTCCTGAGCATGTTAGGCCCATCTACCAGTACACCAACTTTCCTGCGCTGGGACAGCTTTCTTTTAGAAAGATATTCTTTAATTTTCTGAATTCGCGATATCGTTGGCATTCTTTTTAATTTTTCTCATTGAAGTTTAAAAAAGTTTTGTTAGTGTCCAACACGCCAAGATGGTTGGCGAAAGATGAAAGGGAAGTTGAATGCGTGAATCAAATTCGGGTTAAGGATGTGAATTCAGATAAGCGAAATAAATCGAAAAGATTATTTGCTTTTCTGCTTTCCCCCTACTGGTGATATTATGAAATTTGGAATAGAGTTCGTGCCAGATATGAAGTACTACGAGCTTGAATACTATGTAAAACTGGCTGAAGACAGCGGTTTTGACTACACATGGATTACAGACCACTACAACAACAGAAACGTCTACTCAATGCTGACAATCCTTGCCATGAAAACAAGAACAATAAAGCTTGGTCCGGGTGTGACAAATCCTTACCACATCAGCCCTGCCCTTACGGCATCGGCAATTGCTACGATAAATGAAATCAGCGGGGGCAGAGCGGTCTTAGGAATAGGAGCTGGAGACAAGGTTACCTTCGAGAGAATTGGAATAAGCTGGGAGATGCCATTAAAGAGAATGAAAGAAGCTGTTGAAATAATCAGACAGCTCATGGAGGGCAAGGCTGTTAAGTATGATGGTGAGATTTACAAGTTCAACGGAGCAAGGCTTAGCTTCAAAGCAGGAAACATCCCGATTTACATCGGTGCTCAGGGACCAAAGATGCTGCAGCTTGCTGCTGAGCTTGGAGATGGCGTTCTGATCAATGCCTCACATCCCAAGGACTTTGAGGTAGCAAAAGAGAACATAGATGCTGGACTTTCCAAAGCGGGAAAGAGCAGAGATGCATTTGATACAGTTGCCTATGCATCAATGAGTGTTGACAAGGACAGAGAAAAGGCAAGAAATGCGGCAAAAATTGTTGTTGCATTTATCGTTGCTGGCAGTCCACAGACAGTCCTTGAGAGGCATTGCTTAAGTGAGGATGCTGTGAACGGTGTAAGAGAAGCTTTGAACAATGCATTCACAAAGGGAGACTGGGGCGGAGTGGCGAAGAGTGTGACGGATGAGATGATCGATGTTTTCTCAATCAGCGGAACGCCGGATGATGTCTTGGACAGAATTAACGAACTTTCAAAGGCCGGTGTTACTCAGGTTGTTGCCGGAAGTCCGATTGGACCTGACAAGAAGAAGTCCATTCAGCTGATCGGTAAGGAGATTATTCCGAAGTTGAAGTAAACTTTCAATTTTTCATTTTAGCAGACAGCCGTTAAGAATTTTGTATTTTAATTTATCATGTTAATGACGGAAAATGTTTTTACCGAGCGCATCTATGCAAGAATATGAGAGCAACATGGAAGGGTAGCATATCTTTCGGTCTCGTGAACATACCCGTGAAAGTTTACAAAGCTACCGTACAGAAGGAGATCACTTTTCATCTCCTCCATTCTTCAGACGGGGGCAGGATTAGATACAGAAAGTTCTGCGAGAAATGCGGGAAGGAAGTTTCTGATGAAGAAATAGTTAGGGGATACGAAATATCAAAAAATGAGTACGTGATTCTAACCGATGAAGATTTTGAAAAGATACCTCTAAAATCGAGGGGAAGCATAGAGATAAGGCAGTTTTTTGACCCCGCTGAGCTCGGGCTGATATACTACAACAGCTTTTACTACATCTCGCCCGACAGGGGTGGTGAAAAGGCGTATTATCTGCTTAAGAAGGCAATGGAGGAAACCGGCAGTATGGGAATAGGAAAAATGACCATGAGAGGGAAAGAGTACCTCGTCGCATTACGCCCTCACGATGGGGGGATAATCCTTGCTCAGCTGCACTATATTGATGAAGTTCGCAGCCCCTTAGGTCTGCCTGGCTGGGGTGCTGAGGCAGAGATTACTGAAGAAGAGCTTGATCTTGCCAAAAAACTGATTCTTGCAATGAAGAAACCACTTAAATTGGAAGAGTTCAGAGACGATTACAAAGAGGCTCTTATGCAGCTAATTGAAGCCAAACTTTCCGGGAAGGAAATTGTTGTCAGTGAAGCTGTTGAGGAAGTTAAGTCTTTGATTGAAGCTCTGAAAGCAAGCCTTGAGGCAGTTAAATGAGCTGGTTTGAGAGAAAAATTAAACCAATGCTTGCAGTAAAGTCAAAGCCATTCAGCAGCGATGATTACATTTACGAGGTAAAATGGGATGGGACAAGGTGCCTGGCTTTCGCTGACACGGAAAGAAGAAGGTTAAGACTCCAGAACAGAAGACTTCTGGACATAACCTACCGCTATCCTGAGCTAAAGGTTCTGGATGCAGTTGATAGAAATGCCATTCTCGATGGTGAAATTGTGGTAATGAAAGATGGAAAACCATCCTTTCCGTTGCTGCAAAAAAGGGAGCATGTCGATAACAGGGTCAAGATTGAGATATATAGCAAAACAATTCCTGCAGTTTACATAGTTTTCGACGTCCTCTACTGTGACGGCTGGGTGGTAGATCTGGAATTGATGGAGAGAAAAAAGATACTCTCGGAGATTCTCCAGAACAGGGGGAGAGTTATTATGGCAGACTGGATTGAAGGTGATGGAGAGGAACTTTACAGAAAAGCAGTAGAAATGGGGCTTGAGGGAATCGTTGCAAAGAAGAAGGATGGGAAATATCTGATGGGAAAGAGAAGCAATCTCTGGAAAAAGATAAAGAAGGGAAACACCTTAGATTGCGTGATAGTTGGCTGGATTGAGGGTGAGGGAGAGAGAGCAGAAACTTTTGGATCCCTTGTCCTTGCTGTGTATGAAGATGGGAAATTGAGGCATGTCGGAAATGTCGGAACCGGCTTTGACGCTGAATTCCTGACATGGTTTTCGAAGAAGCTGAGGGATATCGAAATTAAAAAACCGCTTCTTGATATTGAATCAAGGAACGTACACTGGGTCAGGCCAGAGTATGTCTGCGAGGTGGAATTTCTTGAATTCACGGAAGATGGAAAGCTCAGAGCACCGGTATTTCTGAGACTGAGAGAAGACAAAAGTCCGGAGGAGTGCAAAATTGACTAAGTAAGCTTTACTATCCTCATGTGGAGGTCATATAGCTTCATTGCGATCTCTTCAAGATATTCCCTGTCTTTCAGTTTTTTCAGCCACCTTTCGGGAATGCTGAAGCCCTTTGCTCCTTTAATTGCCCCGCATATGGCTGCGATAGAATCTGCATCTCCTCCAGCGTTAACGGCCTTTATCAATGATTCTTCGAAATCCTTTCCCGAAAAGTACGAGTAAAAAGCCATTGGAACCACATCAAGTGCAGATATACTGTTCCCGAGCTTCTCAACCGCATAATCCACATCCCTGTTCGAGATTTCATAGGCGAAATTTATTTTTTCCGACAGAAGATTGTCATGTGCCTCAACCCTTTTAAAAACCTCCTCAAGCATTTCTTCCTCACTGAAGTCAAGAATGTTGCATGATATCGCTACTGCCACCGCTACAGCCCCACCAACCGCTGCAGTTCCGGTGTGAGTAACCCTTGCGGATATCTCCGCATACCTTTCAACAAGATCCAGGCTGAAGTGATAAACAAGCCCGATTGGTGCAACTCTCATTGCCGCACCGCAAGTATCGCTGAAAATCCCTGCTCTGCTCCAGTGCATTCCCTTCATTAAATTCATTATTGCTCTCGTTGAGCTTGGCCCAACCCTTCTGCTGCTTGTCTCCACAAACCACCTTTTCAGCCTCTCAGCAAAATTTTCCGGGTTAAAGTAAACAGTCTCAAGAATGGATTCAGCTAAGACAATCATCTGTTCAGTATCGTCAGTCCACTCTCCAGCCTTCAAATCACCGTATGGAGAGGGCAGAAAATCTGTAACCTTACCATAAAGCTGTTTGATGTTCTCAATTGAGAGACCTTCAACAGGCATTCCGAGAGTATCCCCCACTGCCAAACCGAGGATGCAGTTTACGAACCTGTCTTCCATTGCCTGAATTAATATCAAATGCTAATTTACTTTACGATGTCTGTTATTATCGAGGGACAGACTCTCTTAACACCCTCCATCCCTGCTATTTTCTCGTGTATTTCTGAGAGCTCCTTTACAGATTTTGCTATTATTTCTGCCATTATCGTGTGGTCACCCGTGGTGAGCCAGAGCGACTTAACACTATCGAGTTTTTTAAGCTCTTCAACTATCTTCCAGAGTTTATCCGGTTCAACATCCACTCCCGTCAGCGATGCGCTGAGGCCAACATTCTTGTAGTTAATGACTGCCTTGTAACCCAGAATTTTTTCTTTGTTCTCCAGATTTAAGATCCTTTTTCTTACTGCCGCCTCGGTTATATTCAGCTCTCTGGCTATCTTCGTTTTCGAAATTCGTGCGTTGCTAACAAGCAGGTCAAGTATTTTCATGTCCTTTTCGTCCACATTGAGAGTTCACTTCATACTATATATTTTTGCTGTTAGACAAAATCAGATATTGAAACCTGCCTTTCATTACCGTTTTCGAACGTTGATTTTATCTCCTTCTCAAGTAGCATGAGTCTCTGTCTGGTGTAACTGGAAACATTAAAGTTCTCGCAGAGAAACTTCGAGAGTTCGAGGTACTTCATTATGGAACTGCTGTGGACTGTCAATGTGAGCTTGTTTCCACAGTTCAGACACTTTCCAGCAAGAGGAATTCTGCGATATTTTGTGTTGCACTTCGTGCATCTGAATTCCTGTCGGGAAAAAGCTCTCAGATTTCCGATTATGTCAGGCAGGAAATGCATGTTTATAACCCTCTCGGCTACATCATGCTCGTCAACAGCATTGATCATTTTTGCAAGTTCCATCTGCCTGTAAACCTTCTCCTGCATCGTTTTCAGTGATTTGTATGCACTCTCCTTCACTCCTGCAGCAATGTTTTCCGTGTCGTGAGTGAAGAAAAGTCCGCAGAACCTTCTTTCATCCATCAGTCTGTCCTTGACTTTCTCTACACAATCCTCAACCTCCTTTGGGCTCGCAAACCTCATCGTTGCTTCATAAAATTCAAGCGGATAGCGATCCATAATGTCCATGTTGTGAACTTCCTTGTCAACCTCTCTCGGGTCTACTATGGCTGTCAGAACGAGTGGGGCATCCATCTGCCCTCCGCGCTTATCAGGCAGGAACTTTCTTGAAAAGTTCAGAAGACCGTCGAGTAAAAGCATGAAGCAGTCCTCATCACCATCACAGTTTCTCCTCTTTGCAGCGTGGAAGTATGGATGGGCGTAGCCGGCAAGAACATCAGAGAAACCGATTATTCTACCCAGCACACCGGCAGAGGTGTGAGGAGCGAGGCCTATAACAAGGTGACCAATTAAGTCTTCAACTGTTTTTGCTTTGTAAAACGGTTCCATTCCGTAAAATTTGATCAGCAGGTCATCTATGAAGTTTGCAACCCTTAGCAAATACTCAGCACCACTTTTGGGCAGTATAACATCCTGAGGTTTCAGCTCCAGGATCTGGTTTTCATTTTTAAGCTCTGCTCCCCTGTAGTCCCTACTGTAACCAAGTTTCCTGAGCTTCTCAACGCTTACACCAATTTCAGCAGGCCTGAAGTGTGTCAGTGGAAGATCTGTTGCATCGAACCTTGCAGTCCCATCTTTGAATACAAAAACACCGTGTTTAACCCTGAGTATCCCCTTTTCAAGCCTCTCAGGGATTTTTGTTTCGGATGTCATCCCCATTACTCCCTTTATTGTCTCGAAAGAGTCATACTCGCCGAGATTGGATATTGCCCTCTCGTAAAGTTCTCTGAGGTTCACGTTTCTTTTCATGTATCCATTGCACTCTCCACCACAGCTTTCACATACAGCTGAGTTACTTTTAATCCTGCATGAAGGGCAGTAGTAAAGCTGCTCGGTCAATCCACCGCAATCGTCACATTTTAGCCAGAAAGTCTCCTTCCCGCACTGTCTGCACTTTCTTATCGCAACCTCAACTTCTATTTCACCCTTTTTTGAGTTGTAGCTTTTAGTGTAGTTTATGGCGTTCTTTATATCTCTCGTACTCCCACCGGCCATGCCAACAGGAAAGAGAATATGAGGTGGGGGACTCATTTTTCTTTCCTTAGCCTTTTCAGGTCTTCCCATCCTTGCACCTATCCTTGAAAGAGCTTTTGGTCTCACCTTGATCCCGGAAACACTGTTCACAATTTCCAGAACATCTTTTCCTGAAACTGTCGAGACCTTTGAAAGATTTTCATCTAAGCCAAGGCACCTCACGAAAACCTTCCAGTTTTCTATCACGATAAAAGACTCTCTCACCCTGTGTTCCAGCAGCAAATCCTCAAGGATTTCCTTAACTCTTTTTTCGTAGGGCAGAATAAGAACACTCTTTCCATGCCTTGCTTCTATCTTACCATTATCGGAAACGAAGTTTCTGAGGTATTTGTATTCCTCAACACTTATGTCGTGCCATAGATAGGTATAATCCGGATGCAGCGGAACATGGTACTCATCGCATAACTTTAAGGCTTCATCTTCACTTATCTTCCTGTAATCCCCCCTCAATCCAGCCTTCTCAGCCTCCTGAATCCACCACTCGTATGTGTAGGATGCCGGGATAAGGGGGTGGTTGTTTTCAAGAAAATCACCGTAGTTTATCAGAATCTCTCCCAAATCAAGGATTGCGACAACCTCACTCTTAACAGCTTTTGCCTCACTTAAAGAGTTGATTTTTACCACATCCCCGTTTCTGAGTCTGACTGTGGGCCCCTCAATGGTTGAAACCGGCACAACACTTCCAGCCTTTCCGGGTCTCTCAATTTTTAGCTGAGTACCGACTGCAATGAAGTCGAGAAGGTACATTGTTGCCGGGTTGATTCCAACCGTTGCAAAGCCCGAATTTCTCGCTCTTCCGTAGCGAAGCCTGAATCCACCCTTTCTTGACGGATGGCTCAAAACAGGCCTTCCAGCAACTATGTCGGCAAGGTATTTGTCCTTCGGCTTGATTGCAGCTTTCTCATCTTCATCTTCATTTTCACCTTTAATCAATGCATCAAGCCATTCCCATCCTTCTATACCAACTTCATCGACCATTTTTTTGAGCTTGGGAGCTTTCAAGGCAATACCTTCTGCAATAACCAGAGCCATTCCCCCCCTGACTCTGTTTGTCTCAACTCTTGGCAGGTTTCTGTATCCTGAAACCTCAGCATCTTCCGTTGGCTCACCATCTATGCAAATCGGACAGTTTGAAACGATGAGTCTGATCTCTTCATCAGAGGGGAGGTACTGGAGATTTGCAACTTTCTTGTATAGTGGTATCTCCTCACAGTACCTGAGAATTTCCTCTTCTGTTGGCACATATCTGCCAATTCCGACCTTTCTCCTCACATAATCGGCAATGAGAACAGATATAACCTGAGCGGTCCCTCCAGCGCTTCTTATCGGGCCTGCGTAGTAAACTCTCAGAAAGTCGTCCCTGTCAATCTTAACTTTTGCAATACCCTCAATTGGTGCTGCAACCACACCTTCAGTCATTATCGCAACCGCAGTTCTGACCGCTTTATCTATAGCACCCTCTTTCGGGAATTCTCCAAATCTGCCTTCCAGAATTTCATCTGCAACCTTAAAACAGATAATTTCCCTGCTGAGACCTTCTCCCTCAAGTTGCATTATGCACTCCGCCAGTCCGGGCAAACCCATCAGCTTTTCAACTCTTTCTGCCATGTTTTTTGCAATTGGAATTTCCACTTTAGGCTCTGGATCGAGCCCTTTTTTCCTTGCAGCTTCCGCAATCCTGTAAATTCTTTCAAGTTCAACCATTAAGGATTCGTGATACTTTCTTATTTCCTCAATCCTCCAGAAATCCTCGTTGGATTCAGATTCAAACAGCGGGAAGAACAAGTCCAGAGTTGTATCCATCTTTCAGCTTTACGTAACACACGAAATAAGCTTTCTGGATGGTAAAGGAGATATAATGTCTCTTTTCTATGCTTTGCTTCCAACAAAATAAATTATTATACGTTTTAAACTGCCATCAGTCACTTTAAACCATTAAAAAATTCTCTTTAATTCACCGCTATCGTTTCAGCATAAAACTTCAGCAACATTTCTTGTTTAAATCTTTCTCAATGTTAAAATCGGGACTTTGAAACCAAAAATTTTTAAAGCGCATGTTGACTGAGATGTAATGAAAAAGTTCCACGGAAAGGAAATCATTGTAGTACAGCTTGTACTTCTTTTCTAAATGTAGTTAGAGGTGGTTGGGGTGGTTTTAAATGCGTGCTGCTGATGCTATTGTCAGGGCTTTGGAGATGGAAGGTGTGGAGGTCATATTTGGCATACCTGGAGGAGCGATACTTGAAGTCTACGATGCGCTATACGATTCTGGGATTCGGCATATAACAACAAGGCACGAGCAGGGTGCTACGCATGCTGCGGATGGTTATGCGAGAGCGAGCGGGAAAGTTGGAGTTGCTTTTGCCACATCAGGGCCGGGAGCAACAAACACTGTTACAGGAATAGCAACGGCTTACATGGACTCTTCACCAATAGTCGTTTTTACCGGGCAGGTTTCAACGAGCTTGATTGGAAACGATGCGTTTCAGGAGGCAGATATAACAGGAATCACGATGCCCGTAACCAAGCACAACTTTCTGGTGACCGATCCAAAAAATCTTCTGAATACAATAAGAGAGGCTTTTCATATTGCCTCAACGGGCAGGCCCGGTCCGGTCCTTGTTGATATTCCAAAAGATATCACTCTCGCCGATGTGGAGTTCAACTACCCAAAAAAAATTAATCTTCCAGGATACAATCCAAAGCTTGAAGGGCATCCGAAGCAAATAGCAAGAGCGGCTGAACTGATAATGAAAGCGGAAAGACCGGTTATACTTGCTGGTGGTGGTGTTATTATTTCAAACGCTTCAAAAGAGCTTGTCGACCTTGCGGAGACAATTCCAGCCTTCGTTGTCACCACATTGATGGGTAAGGGATCAATTCCGGAAACTCATCCACTTTCACTTGGATTTGCAGGTATGCACGGTACCAAGTACGCAAATTATGCCCTCAGTGAGAGTGATCTGGTTATTGCTGTCGGCTGCAGGTTCAGTGACAGAACCACAGGAAAAGTCACGATGTTTGCTCCCAACGCAAAAATAATCCATATTGACATCGACCCTGCAGAAATAGGTAAAAATGTCAGGGTAGATGTGCCAATAGTTGGAGATGCAAAGAAAGTTCTTGCAAAGTTGAAGAAAGCGGTTGAATACAGGCAGAGAAAGGAATGGGAAGACAGGGTGAACGAATGGAAGAAGAAGTATCCGTTGAAGTATAAAAAAGAGGGTTTCAAGCCTCAGTACGTGGTTGAGCGGGCGTGCGAGATTATGTCTGATGCCATCGTAACGACAGAGGTTGGACAGAATCAGATGTGGGCTGCGCAGTATTTCAAGGTGAAGTATCCGAGGCAGTTCATAACCAGTGGTGGTCTCGGGACAATGGGCTTCGGCTTTCCGGCAGCAATGGGTGCACAGGTTGCATTTCCCGAAAAAACCGTTATCGATATTGCCGGTGATGGTAGCTTCTTTATGAACATTCAGGAGCTGGCCACATGTGTTAAGTACGAGATTCCGGTGAAAGTGCTGGTTCTGAACAATGGCTATCTGGGGATGGTCAGGCAGTGGCAGGAGTTATTCTATAGAGAAAGGTATTCTGCAACATGCATCGGATGCGAGAAAACAGGATTTGAGGCAATAGCAAGAGGATTTGGTGCGGTGGGAATGACAGTTGAAAGACCATCGGAGGTTGATGATGCCCTGAGAGAGGCGAAAGAAATCGATGCGCCAGTTGTTATAGATTTCAGGGTCGACTACCAGGCAAACGTCTTTCCAATGGTTCCACCGGGAGCTGCATTGTGGGAAATTATCGACGAGGAGTGAGGTGGTAACAATGAAGCACACAATAGCCGTTCTGGTTGAGAACAAGCCCGGAGTTCTTGCAAGGGTTGCGGGTTTGTTTAGAAGAAGGGGATTCAACATCGAAAGTCTGACAGTCGGCACTACAGAAAGGGAAGATCTGTCAAGAATGACTATTGTTGTGGAGGGAGATGACAGGGTTGTTGAACAGGTGATAAAGCAGCTTAACAAGCTTATTGAGACAATAAAAGTCAGTGAAATAACTGAAAACTCGGTTGAGAGGGAGCTTTGCCTGATCAGAGTTCACGCACCACCTGAAAAGAGAGGGGAGATAGTGGAGCTGACCAACATCTTCAGGGCGAGAATAGTTGACGTTTCGAGAGATAGCTTTATCATCGAAGTTACCGGAGATGAGGACAAAGTATCGGCATTTATCGATTTAATGAGGCAGTATGGTATCAAGGAGCTTGCAAGAACCGGAAAAGTTGCTATGGTAAGAGGTAACAAGAAATGAATTTTCCAAATGGTAATTATGAGAAAAACTTAAATATGGTAGTGTTCATTATAATGATAGGTGGTAGTAATGGTAAAAATAGTTCACGCTCAAACAGTACTGCCAGAAAACGTTCTTGAGGAGTTAAAGAAGAAAACCGGAGAGAGTGCAACGAAAGATGCCATAGCGAAAGCTGTTGAGCACTATCTCATGTGTCCCTACACTCACGAAGAGCCGCTTGAAAAAAGACTTGAGGAAGTAATTAAAAGGAAAAAGAAGTAATTTTTCTATTTTTTGGTGTAAAAATGTCAGATTTTTCGCCAGACAAATTTGCCAAGGCAGTTGAGGCAATTTACGAGATTTTCGAGAAAGTTGTCGAAAACCACGATGAAATTCTTGATGCCATTGACAAACTCCTCATTCTTGAGAGAAGAGGGGTTTTTGATGAAATAGTGAAATTTTCCGAGTTTAGAATACCATTGTCACATGAGGAAGTCGAAGAGATTACAGAAAAATTCGAACAGCTGTTAAAGATACTGCTTTCAGTCGATGAAAGGGTTCTTAAGGTTATAAAGAGGTTCATCGATGCATTTGAGGAGTCCATGGTTTACGAACAGATGAGTATAGTGGAAGCCATGAGAGCCTTGAGAGATCCTGACGTGCAAAAGGCAATTGGCTTCGCTCTCACATTAGCCAAAAATTTTGGGAAGAGGATTTAGCTGAATGCAAGGATGGCAGCAATCTGGTTTATTGCGTCCCTTGCTGCTTTAATCACGGGATAGTAATTGATGAATCCGTGCAGCACACCTTTGTACCTGACAGTGCTTGCCTCAACACCAGCCTTTCTCAGCATGTGTCCAAAGATCTCCGCCTCATCCCTTAGAGGGTCGTATTCAGCGGTGATAATAAGTGCTGGAGGGAGATCTTCAAGATTGGCGAAAATTACGGATGCGAGGGGATTGAGCATGTCCTCCTTTTTGGAGAAGTACTGCTCGGAAAACCACATCATTATCTTTTCGTCGAGAATCCAAAGACCCTCACCGTACTCTAAAAGCGATGGAGTGGGGGTTAAAAAGTTTACAACCGGATAAATTAGAATCTGGTGCTTTATAAAATCCTCTCCATTGTCCCTTGCCATTATTGAAACTGCTGCCGCAAGATTCCCTCCTGCACTGTCTCCTCCCACAAATATCCTTGAAGGGTCTATTTCAAGCCCTTCAGCGTTTTTAGCCACCCATTTTGCTGCATCATAGCAATCGTAAACGGCAGCCGGGAACTTGTGTTCAGGCGAGAGCCTGTAATCGACCGATACTACGGTGGCGTTTGATAGTCTCGCAATTCTCCTGCAAAGTGCGTCGTGAGTATCAATGCTGCATATCACAAATCCACCTCCATGATAGTAAACCAGAACCGGGGAATTGGGCTTTTGCTGGTAAATTCTGACTCTTATGTCTCCGTTTCTCCCCTTTATAACCCTGTCCTCAACCCTTTCAACGTTCTCAAACTGACTTATCTGTCTGTTCCTCTCGGCATAAATTCGATTTATTGCTTCCCTGAACTCAGCAGGCGAACTAAACTGATCAAACCTGGGCAGTGATTCGAAATACCTGGCAAGCTGGTAATAAACAGGATCAATTGGCATATTTAGCATCTTCGTGTTTAGCTTTATAAATATTTGCTAGCTGAATTCACAATCAGAAATCAAATAAAGTTTCAAAGTTTTTCAAAAACCGAGGCGTTAAGCTTAATAATCAAATCATTCTAAACTCTCTCGAGGGCTCGTGGTCTAGCGGTTATGACGTCGCCCTTACAAGGCGGAGATCGAGGGTTCGAATCCCTCCGAGCCCATTTTTTCGAAAAAGATTATCTAAGGTCTTTTCAGTCCTGAGAGAGTCAAGAAACCTGCCGAAATGAGGGATAGAGGGATAAGAATCTGGGCGTCAGTATGCCCATGCTTGTAGGAGAAGAACTCCCGAAGACATTTCCAGTAACGTTTTAGGGAAGCAGTACTAACTCTACATTGTTGAGCGGGTAGAGGTCTTGCCTGCACACGAGAGGAGTGGAGGGGGATGACTGGAGAAGGTATGATAGTTTCCGGTTGGAATAACGGCTCCTCTGACGACAGGACTGGGGCTGGATACGAATAGTTAAACAAAAAATTTAAGTATTGTTAAGTCTATCAACTATTGTGCTCACGCAGCTGGTATTTGTCGGCCACCACAAGGAGCGACTTCTTGAGTCTATTAGAGCCCTTAGAGAGCTACCGGTAACGAAGATCATTCTTTTTGTCGGAGAGGAAGAGCTTCCTGGAGAAAAGAAGGCGATAAGGACTGCTGAGGAACTGAAAAAGGAGCTTGAGGTAGTCTGGGATGTTGAGATTGCAAGGATTGACAAGAGGAACACAATAAGGGCTGCAATGCAGCTCATAGAAATAATCGGGGCTGAAAAGGCTGGGGGAAGGGAGGTTATAATCAACGCTTCCGGCTCTCTCCGCTCGCTCGCCATTGCGGGCTACATCGCTGCCTGCGTTACCGGTTCGAGAATATTCACCTCCATACCCAAGTACAACGAGAATGAAGAAGAAGTTGGTATAGAGGAGATAATAGAGATTCCAACGCTTCCAATCGATTTTCCTGCAAAGGAGCAGATTGAGATTCTCGCAGCCATAGATGGAGGAGTGAATGCTCTTGATGAGCTGATTGCAAGGCTGAATCCTGAACTGGACAGAAAGAGCGAGGATTTCTTCAAGGAGAGGAGCAGGCTGAGCCATCACATAGCCAAACTCGAAAAAATGGGTGCGGTGAGGAAGGTGAAGGTCGGCAGGAATATCAGAATAGAGCTCACTTCTCTTGGTGTTTTTCTGGTTAAGGGTGCTGTAGGTGCCAGTGTTGAGCATACCAGTAGGTTTAGGGGGTTGAGGTAGCATGATGGACATTGTTTTCATCTTAATGTTTTTCGTTCTCTTGGCTGTAATTTACATCATTTACAGAAGGCAGAGGGAAGAGATTGCAGTTCTGAGAGAGAAGTTCAGTGATGTAAGCCAGAACATTCCCGCAATTGTGGAGGGTGCAGTTTCTAAAACCTTTCAGAGCTCTGCCGGTGTATTGGAGAGTCTCTTCGCTTCAGCCCTTACAAAGAATTCTGAGGTTATAAAGGGAGCCTTTGCCACATCTCTGAAGGAACTGGGAATTCAGGAAGACCTTGGAAAACTGAGTGAAGCTTCAGCAGATCTCAAAGCCCTGACATCCGACCTCAAGTCAATGTTTCAGGTAAAGCAGTCGAGAGCCAGATTCGGTGAAATTCAGCTTGAAACTCTTCTGAAAGACATCTTCCCGCCAAACAGGATAATGTTCCAGAAGAACATTGGAGCTGGAACTCCGGATGCGTGCATTCTTGTTGAAGATGGAAAGTTCCTCTGCGTGGATTCCAAGTTCCCCTTGGAGAACTTCAGGAGATATTCTGAAGCTGATGGCGAGGCGGAGAAGAGGCATCACTGGAACAGCTTCATAAAGGACCTGAGGAAGCATGTTGAGGATATTAGGAACAGGTATGTCGGCAGAGAGAACACCCTCGACTTCGCCATAATGTTCGTTCCCTCTGACACAATCTTCTACCACGTAATTTCCGAAGAACCGGAGCTGGTTGTTGAAGCCTCAAAGTCTGGGGTAATCCTTTCCTCCCCATCAGTTCTTCCAGCTTATCTCAGCCTGATCTCGGCGAGAATCAGAGCTCAGGAGATTTCAAGGAGGGCAGAGGAGATACAGAGGAAGCTTGGAGAGATGGAGCGTTACATCGAGAACCTCGAGAACGACCTTGAAACGCTCTATAAACACATCGGAAACGCATCGAAGAAGGCATCTGACGTTAAAACTTCGTTCAGCAATCTGAGGAGCTACTACTCCGCAATCTGCAGGTTTGAGGGGGTGGAAGAGTGAGGATAACCGTTTATGATGGAGCAGAAACAATTGGCGGGAACAAGATCTACGTTGAGGAGCAAAACAGTGGGGTTTTTCTGGACTTCGGCATGAACTTTGCGAGATACGGGGAATACTTTGCCGAATTTTTGAGTGAAAGAAGTTCCAGAGGAATTCACGACCCGCTCTACCTTGGACTCATTCCAAAGCTTAACGTGTATCGAACAGACCTCATACCTTCAGATGTTGATTTGTCAAGATATCCCGAACTAAACGTTGAAGCCGTTCTGCTCAGCCACGCCCATCTTGACCACTGCGGGAATATCGGCTATCTGCGCGAGAGCATACCGCTGGTAGCGTCTGCAACAACTCTCGCAATTCTTAAGGCGATGAGAGATTCCGGAAGATCAGCTGCTGGAAGTGAGGTCTTCTACCACTCTCCAAAAGAGTTCTGCAAGGACAGAAGAGTTCTCAGAACTCAATCCAGGATTCCTTATAGGGGCAGAGATTTAATTTGCACGGATAAAATCAGCGATGAGCTCAGAGATTTTCTGTGCTTCAGGCCAGGGCAGAAGTCGAAGAATGCGAAAAGGCTTCAGGCCGGAGAGATCTGCTGTGCTGGTGATAGGGAACTGCCATTTGAAGTGAAGGCATTTGATATTGACCACTCAATATTCGGCGCAACAGCATACATCCTATACGGCGATGCGGCCATTGCCTACACGGGAGACATAAGACTTCACGGGAAGAAGAGTGAAAAGACCAGAAAATTCGCCAGAGAGGCGAGGGATGTTTCTGCCCTCATCATCGAGGGGACAAGGGCTGGGAGAGAGGAGGACATTAACGTTTCGGAGAATGACGTTTATCAGAACTGTCTCAAAGCTGTGGAAGACAGCAAAGGCCTGGTTATAGCGGACTTCTCAGCCAGAAACTTCGAGAGACTTGAGACCTTCAAAAGGATTGCGGAAAAGACCTCAAGACAGCTTGTTGTTACAGCAAAGGATGCATACATGCTCCATGCAATAGAGCTTGCTGACGGAGAGTGCAGGATGGATTGTGTCGGGATATACGGGGAGCTCAAGGAGAAAAGGGATAAGTGGGAGATCAACATGGTCATGGATAGGTGGGGAGAAAGCTACGTTGACCCGAAACAGATAGAGAAAAATCCTGACGGCTACATTATCTGCTTCTCGTTCTACGACATGAAACATCTGCTGGACATCAAGCCAGTAGGCGGGGTTTATATTTATTCTTCAAGCGAGGCTGTTAGCGAGGAGCAGGAATTCGATTTCCTCAGGCTTTACAACTGGCTTAAGCTCTTCAAATTCAGGGTTTATGGATTCGAGATTGTCTTCGGTGAGAAACCTGAGCCGAGATTCGTGAAGGGATACCATGCATCTGGACATGCCTCGAGGGATGATCTTAGGTGGATTATTGAGGAAATTGATCCCGATATAATCATCCCTGTGCACACCGAGAATCCTGAATGGTTTGATGAGAACTTTGAGGGTGTTATTTTACTCAAGAACGGGGACAGTGTGGAGGTAAGCTGAAAAGAATAAAGCAAAAGGCATCAAGGAGGGAGTGAAAAATGTTTTCGAGAAGGGTGGTGAGATGAATGAAATAAAATACCAAGGTGCTAATACAAGGAGAAGAATTTGGCTAATAGCTCCTGGAAAAGAAGCCGAATACTGGAACATTTGCGTAAATAAGGGAATAATCTGTATAGGCTGGAAAGAAGCAGCAGAAGACTTGAAAGAGAAATTAATCGAGATTCAGGACAGGGATACCTTTAGAAAGGAGATGACAAAATTCGGTTATAGTGACCAGGATATCAGCCAGTTATGGAAGTTTTTGAAAGAGGTGTCAAATGGGGATATAGTTCTCGCAAAAAAAGGGGCTAAAAAAATAATCGGAGTCGGTGTAATAAAATCTGGCCCCAAAATAGATCTGAAATTAGGGGATTACCCAATTTACAGAGAGGTAAAGTGGTATAGAACAAACTTAGACCTAGCTTCGCCTGTATATTTTGTCCAAACTATAACTGAAATGCCTAACGAAAAGATTGAAGAAAAAACTGAACTAAAAAAGATAATTGAGGAGTTCACAAGTGAGGACTTGGACAAAGGTAGCGAAATCATTAAAGTTTTAGAAGTCAAAAAGCAAATCATCCTCTACGGACCTCCCGGAACGGGAAAAACATGGCTTGCTAAAAAATTCGTCGATGAAAATGCCTCAAATATTTATGAAAGAGCAGTATTTGTAACCTTCCATCCATCTTACTCCTACGAGGAGTTTGTTGAGGGCTTGAAGCCGTTAGCTGATGAAAAGGGAAACATAAGATACGAAGTAGAGGACGGAATTTTCAAGAGAATCTGCAGAAATGCATACAACGCCCTCATGAATCATGCCGGCGTGAATAAAAGATGGGAAAGGGATCTGCCCCAACTCGATGAAACTGAAATAAGCCTTGTGAGAAATTCGATAGAAGATGCTCCCAGATTTTTCCTGATCATAGACGAAATAAACAGAGGGGATATC